>Ga0265299_10005616_pt1 | contig 11610 bp, 8 predicted proteins | sample AusTroGonzalo_MG_4_FD_193485 | JGI IMG/M metagenome (GOLD analysis project Ga0265299, IMG submission 193485) | Bovine rumen microbial communities from tropical cattle in Woodstock, Queensland, Australia - Gonzalo_02 | ecosystem: Host-associated > Mammals > Digestive system > Stomach > Rumen ...
CACCAGCCAACGGTCGCTGTGAGGCTCGTCGGCATGGTCTTCCCACTTCAGGATAAGCCAGAAGACGACAGCCGTGAAGGCCGAGGAGTAGGCATAGACCTCACCCTCGACAGCAGAGAACCAGAAGGTGTCGCTGAACGTGTAGATGAGCGCGCCCACCATGCCGGCTGCCTCGATGGCAATGAGCTTGGCAGTGGTCAGCTCGTCCCACTTGTCGATGAGCAGGCGTCTCGTCAGGTGCGTGATGCTCCAGAAGAGGAACAGGATACACGTGGCTGAGAGCAGCGCACTCATGGTGTTCACCATGTAAGCCACCTGACTGGGGTCGCTGGTGAACTGCGAGAACAGGTTGGCCGTCAGCATGAAGAACGGTGCCCCAGGGGGGTGTCCGACTTCCAGACGATAGCCTGTGGTAATAAACTCCGGACAGTCCCAGAACGAGGCTGTCGGTTCGATGGTAGAGCAATACACGAAGGCGGCAATCAGAAAGGTCAGCCACCCAAGGACATTGTCCACGAGCCTGAATTGTTTCATTTGTAAAGATATATTTTTAACGTTAAAATTCGAAATCACCTGCAAAGGTACGGAAAAAAGTGAAGAGTGGAGCGTGAAGCATGAAGAATTTGCAGTTGCTCTACATTAATTAACGTTCAAAGGAACAGACCAGCTCCGTATATTAAGATAATATAACGGAAAAGCTTGCCTATGGTGATGGCGATGAAGGTGATGACGACGTTGGCGCGCATCAGGCCCAACAGAATGGTGATGGCTGAGCCCAACAGGGGCAGGAAGGCGAAAAAGCCCATCCACGCACCATGGCCACGCATGAAACGCTTGGCACGGTCCAGGTCTGACGGCTTCACGTGCAGGTACTTCTCGAACCACTCCGTCTTGCCCATTCGTCCCACACCGTAGTTGAAGGCCGAGCCCAGCACGTTGCCAACGGTGCCGTAGATCATGAGCTGCCAGGGGTCGAGGCCTGTAGCCATGAGCGCCACCATGACGGCTTCGCTGGAGAAGGGGAAGAAACTGCCAGCCAGGAAGGCTGCCAGCAACATGCCCATGTAGCCGTAGCCGCTCAGAAAATCGATGATGAAATCCATATATTAATGCCTGTAACGATGAGGCAGACAACAACAATGGCGTAGAAGGCGATGTTGGTCCACTTCGTGTGTGTCAGGGCAAAGAAATGGCCAATGAGTGGCGATGCGTTGATAATCAGCAGGCGTAGCAGCACGTGGCTGTGCTGGGGCTGCAGGAGCATGAACAGGGTGCTGACAACGGTCATTGCAATGAAGATGCCATACAGCTGGCGTATGCGTATCTTGTCGTTATGGCTGGTGCGCACGAAGTGGACAATGCCGGTCGCACCCAGTGCGACGACAAGGACCAATGTCAACAGGGTGGGCGTGTTGATGCCATATTCGCTAAAACCTTGGAAATGAATAAGTTCGGCGAAGTGGTCTGTCAGTATGTCCATATTGCCCTTCCAGAGAAACAGGGTTGGCGCTGCTATCCAGTAGGGCGTCACCAGACCCATGAGCGATGCCAGGAAGGTGCGCCAGCTCATGGCGTTGAGGTGCGAGGTCACCAACAGCCATAGCAGTGGCACGAAGAACAGCATCTGTACGAACGTGCAACTGGCCAGTCCCAGGAAGAAGAAGGCGTAGTACATCCGGCCTGACGACTGCTTGCTCTGATAACACGTGAACAGAAGCAGGTAGGAGGCGACGACACAGAACTGTACGAAACCGCCCTTCAGGTCCGGGAACAGGTGGCAGGCTACGCACGACAGCACCAGAAACGAACAGGACACCATGCGACTGTAGATGCGTATCAGGGCGTGGTAGTTGTTCACAATCACCATGAGATGGGTTGACAGGACAAAGCACGCGAACTGTATCCACCACTGCTGGGTGAACAGTCCGCATACCAGCCATATCAGCATCGCATACACTGCCGTTGTGGGCAGTGCCATGCGACTCTCTGCAACACGGTTCTGTGCTCGTTTCACTTCTTACCTCTTCCTTCTTCCTTCTTCCTTCTTCCTTCTTCCTTCAGCCTTCTTACAGGTCAGCGCCTATGTCGCGACGGAAGTATTTGTCCGTAAACTGTATCTTCTGGGCCTCTGTAAACGATTTCTGCAGGGCCTCGGCCTTATCCTTGCCATACGACGAGACGGCGATGACGCGTCCACCGTTGGTGACGATTGCTCCGTCCTTCATCGCAGTGCCGGCATGGAAAATGATGGTGTCTCCCCCGCCTTCGGAGGGGGTTGGGGGGAGGTTTATGGGATAGCCCTTCTTGTAGGCCTCGGGATAGCCACCAGAGACCAGCATGACACAGACGGCTGCACGCTCGTCGAACGTAATCTGGCGCTCATTGAGATTGCCCTCAGCCACACCCTCGAACAGGTCCACGATGTCGCTCTTCAGGCGCAGCATGACGCTCTCCGTCTCGGGGTCGCCCATACGGCAGTTATACTCGATGACGTAGGGTTCGGGTTCCGTGCTGGGCGTGTTGGTGCGGTTGATGAGTCCGAAGAAGATAAATCCCTTATAGTCAATGCCTTCGGCTGCCAAGCCTTCGACGGTGGGACGGATGATACGGTCCTCCACCTTCTGCATCCACGCCTTCGTGGCGAAGGGAACGGGCGAGACAGAGCCCATGCCGCCAGTGTTCAGACCGGTGTCGTGCTCGCCAATACGCTTGTAGTCCTTGGCCTCAGGCAGAATCTTGTAGTTCTTACCGTCTGTCAGCACGAACACGGAACACTCGATGCCACTCATGAACTCCTCGATGACGACACGCGAAGAGGCGTTGCCGAACATGCCGCTCAGCATCTCCTTCAGTTCTTTCTTGGCCTCGTCGAGGGTAGGCAGAATCAGCACACCCTTGCCAGCGCACAGGCCGTCGGCCTTGAGCACGTAGGGGGCTTCGAGCGTTTCCAGGAACTTCAGACCATCCTCTAGATGCTCGCCGTCGAATGTCTCGTAGCGTGCCGTGGGGATGTTGTGGCGCAGCATGAAAGCCTTGGCAAAGTCCTTCGAGCCTTCCAGCACGGCACCAGCCTTCGAGGGGCCGATGACGGGGATGTTCTTCGTGCGCTCGTCCTGCTTCAGGTCGTCGTAGATACCCTTCACCAACGGGTCTTCAGGACCTACTACCACCATGTTGATGCCTTTTTCCACTACGAATGTCTTGACGGCCTCGAAGTCGTCAGCCTTCATGGCCACATTCTCTCCACAATTGCTGGTGCCAGCGTTGCCTGGAGCAATATAGAGCTTCTCACACTTCTCTGACTGAGCAATTTTCCATGCGAGGGCGTGCTCACGTCCGCCACTGCCTAAAAGTAAGATCTTCATATTTGACTATTTGACAATTTATTACTTGAGGTAATCCTCAAAATATTGGGTGATGCGCTCATGCAGGTGTACTGAGGCATGACCACGCATGTTGTGCTCCTCGCCGGGGTAGGCGAAGAAGTCGGGCTGTGTGCCAGCCTTGATGCAGGCGTCGAGGAACGACAGACAATGCTGGGGCACGACGGTGTTGTCGTTGTAGCCCGTGATAATCTGCAACTTACCCTTCAGGTTCTTGGCCTTGCTGATGAGGCTTGTCTTGGCGTAGCCGTCGGGGTTGTTCTTTGGTGTGCCCATATAGCGCTCGCCATACATCACCTCGTACCATTTCCAGTCGATGACGGGACCACCAGCCACGCCTACCTTGAAGACGTCGGGGTAGTTGGTCATCAGCGAGATGGTCATGAAACCACCGAACGACCAGCCGTGTACGCCCAGACGCGACATATCGACGTAGGGTAGGGTGCGCAGGTAGTCGACACCCTTCATCTGGTCCTGCATCTCTATCTGTCCCAGTTGGTGGAACGTGGCCTGCTCAAAGGCCAGTCCACGGTTCTCCGAGCCACGGTTGTCGAGAATGAAGACGATGTAGCCCTTCTGGGCCATGTAGGTCTCCCACGAACGACTGCCATAGTGCCACGACGCATCGACATTGTGGGCGTGGGGGCCACCATAGACATAGACCACGGTGGGATATTTCTTCTCAGGGTTGAAGTCGGCTGGCTTCACCATACGGTAGTACAGGTCGGTCTCGCCGTCAGCTGCCTTGATGCTGCCACACTCGAAGATGGGCTGCTGGTAGTCCTTCCAAGGGTCCTCAGCATCCAGCAGGTTGAGCGTTGCGCGCCCGGTCTTGGCGATTCGCTTGTCGAAGTATTTCAGATTCTGAATGTCCACGACGTCGATGACGCGAGGTCTCGTAGGCGTGGCGTATCTGTCAATCAGCAGGTTGCCCGATGGCGAGAGCTCTGCACGGTGTATGCCGTCTGTGGCCTCCAGCTGTGTCATCTTCTCCGTCGTCACATTGACGCTGTAGAGACGGCGATGCAGGGGGTGCTCCTTGTTGGCAGCAATGATAATGCTCTTTTGCTTCGCGTTGAAGCCAATCACCTCCATCACCACCCACGGGCCTTTTGTCAGCTGCTTGATGCACTCGCCCTTGATGCTGTAGAGGTAGAGGTGGTTGTAGCCGTCCTTTTGGCTCTGCATGATAAAGAGGTTCTTGTCCCAGGGCAGGAACTCGATGGGGTGCATGGGCTCCACGTATTTGTCGGAGGTCTCGCGACACAGCTCGTAGCAGAACTTGCCCGTCTCTGCGTCGTAGCACTTCAGACGACAGTCGTTTTGGTCACGGTTCAGCTCGAACATGAATACATATTTCCCGTCGGGACTCCAACTGATGTTCGTGAAGTAACGGTCTGTGGGGTCGCCAGCCTGCAGATAGACGGTCTTCTCCGTCTTCAGGTCGTAGACGCCCACCGTCACCTTGTGGCTTGTCATGCCGGCCATGGGGTATTTGTCGGGCTCGTGGGCAGCCTCACGGGTGTAGATGTTTACCTGTGGGTAGTCCTGCACCATCGACTGGTCCATGCGATAGAAGGCCAGACGCTGTCCGTCGGGGCTCCAGAAAGTGCCCTTGTTGATGCCGAACTCATTACGGTGTACGCTCTGTCCATAGACAATCTCGCGACTGCCGTCTGTTGTCAGCTGACGCTTATGTCCTTGACCGTCAACGATAAAGAGCTGGTTGTCTTCCACCCATGCCGTTGCCCTCGACACCTTGTTCCAGTCGTTGGCCGTCTGTCCCGAGATGCTGTCCTGCCACACAATCTTGTGGGCCTTGAAGTCCACAAGAATAAAAGCCTTCTTGTTGCCAAGCGCCACGAGAGGCTGGTCGGGGTAGGGGAATGTGGCATTCGACAGATGACGCACGTAGCGATTGGCGTCTTCGTCGCTTTCTGCCCATTTGTTGATTTCGTCGATCGTGAAGAGCAGTTTCTTCTTGCCCGTCTTCGTGTCAATGAGGCGACACTCCTCCACGTCGGTCTGCACCAGCTGGTCGCCCCACCACGTGAGCCACATGTTCTTGGGCTGCATGGCGTGGTAGTTCGTGCCACCGAAGTTCAGGTCTTCCAGCGTGAAAAGCTTGTTCTGGGCTGTCATGGGGAGTGTGAGCATGGCTGCGACCATGGTGAGAATATGCTTAATCTTCATCGTCGTCGTCGAATTTGTTACGTTTGCCACCGAAAGCCTTGCCCGGCTTGCCGAACTTGCCCGGTTTGCCGAACTTCTCAGGGTAGCTGGACGATCTTCCGGGCTTGCTGGGTTTTCCGGATTTTCCGGAGTAACCGGATTTTCCTGACCTTCCGGACCTTCCGAAGCTGTCGTCATCGTCCCTTCTTCTGGGTCTTCTGATTTCCTTGTCCTCAAACGGATTGTGCTTGTGGAACGTGAACGAGCGGATGTCGCCGTCCTCGTTGCTCTCCTGTTCCTCCAGACGCTGCTTGAAGTCACGGTTCTTCTTGAAACGGTGCTTCTCAGCCATCTGGCGCTTCTCCTCGTCGGTCTTCACCGAACCGCCCTCGGAACGGAAGATTTTCATCTTACCGTCGAACATCTGGTACTTACGGAACTCGCACTCCAGCGAACCGTTGTACAGGGGTATCTTGATGCTGGGCTTCAGGCCAATCTGCTCGAAGCACTCCTCGCGATAGCTGAGTATCCAGGCGTCGTTGCCTGTAAACTGGTGCTTCAGGCGCTCGCCAATCATACGGTAGGTGCCCAGCAGGTCGGGTGTCGAGATGCGCTCGCCGTAGGGCGGGTTCATCACGATGATGCTCTTCTCCGTGGGCTGTGTGAAGTCCTTGAAGTCCTGCTGCTCTATGGTGATGCAGCTTGTCAGACCAGCTGCCTGCACATTGCGACGGGCTGTGTTGACGGCCTTCATGTCGATGTCGTAGCCATAGAAGTGGCACTTCACGTCGTCCTTCTCGTTCTCCTCGCAGTCGTTGTAGATACGGTCGAAGAGGTCAGCGTCGAAGTCGGGCCATTTCTCGAAGGCATACTCCTTACGGAACAGGCCCGGGGCCATGTTGTGGGCAATGAGGGCAGCCTCGATGAGCAGTGTGCCACTGCCACACATCGGGTCAATGAAGTCGGTGTCGCCCTTCCAGCCTGTCATCATGATCATGCCGGCTGCCAGCACCTCGTTCAGGGGTGCCTCAAGCGTCTCCTGGCGATAGCCGCGACGATGCAGCGACTCGCCACTGGAGTCGAGGCTCAGTGTGCACTTGTCCTCAGCGACGTGTATGTTCAGACGGATGTCGGGGTTGGCTACGGAGATGTTCGGACGCTTGCCTGTTCGCTCGCGGAACTGGTCCACGATGGCGTCCTTGACCTTGTATGATACGAATTTCGAGTGTCGGAATTCCTCTGAGAAAACCACGGCGTCGACAGCAAAGGTCTTGTCGGTGCCGATATACTGTGTCCAGTCAATCTTCAGCACTTCAGCATAGACATCGTCAGCAGAGCGTGCCTTGAAGTGGCAGATGGGTTTGAGGATACGGATGGCGGTGTGCAACTGGAAGTTAGCACGATACATCATTTCTTTGTCACCTGTGAAGGAGACCATGCGACGGCCTATCTTCACGTCATCGGCACCCAGTGCCGTCAATTCCTTCGCCAGCACAGGTTCCAGTCCCATGAACGTTTTGGCGATGAGTTCTTGCTGCTGTGAGCTGGCAGAACCCGATTCAATGTTCTTCTCCATGAAAAGTAAAATACGTAATTACGCTGTTTTGCAGTGCAAAGTTACGCTTTTTTTCTGATTCCGCGAAAAAAACTTGTGAAAAGACGTTTGTTTCTCATGGAAAAAGACTATCTTTGCAGTCAGAATCATCGACAAATGGGCCATTTGAGGCTCGCACGTACCTATTTAATATATTAGCCCCATCGACATCATGATGAACCTATTGCTATACGTTGGTCAGCAGGAACAAAACCTTGAGCTCGTTTTCTGGGCTGTAGGTATCCTGATTCTCTTTGCCCTTGTTGTCGCCATTGTCTGGCAACGTCGTACGGGAAACGAGCTTGAGGAGGAACTGCAACAGCTCAATAAACAGAAGCAGAAGAACGTGGAGTTCGACTTCGTGCTGAAGGCCATGGGACTATCCATCTGGCATGTCAATGCTGAGACGGGCGAGCTCTATTATGACAAGGACTATCGCGAGAAGCGTGAGGACCAGACCATAGGTGTCGAGGGTGGCTCGTTTCAGGAGAATGTTGCCATGCTTGTCGAGGAGGATGCTGTCCGTGTCAACAAGGCGATGAGTGAGCTCTGTGCAGGTATCCGTGACAGCTATCACGAGCAGTACCGTGTCATGGTGGAGCACTCGTCGAAGACCTACTGGGAAGAGAGCTATGCCATCATTGCCGAGCGCGATATCGATGGCAAGCCGTTGCTCATCGTGGGAGCCTCCCAGCGCATCGACAGTCGTAAGGAGCTGGAGTTCGCCTTGAAGCAGGCTCTGTCGAGGGCAGAGGAGAGTGACCGTCTGAAGTCGGCTTTCATTGCCAACATGAGTCACGAAATCCGTACCCCGTTGAATGCCATCATCGGCTTCACCAGCGTGCTGCCTGATATTGAGGATAATACTGAGCGTCAGGAACTTATCGTTCTGATACAGGAGAACAATCAGAAGCTGTTGCGCATCATCGACGACGTCATGAACATCTCCAAGATTGAGGCCGGTAAGGAGCAGTTGCAGATTACGGCCTTCGACATCAATATGGTGCTTTCCGAGTTGGTTAACAAGTACCTGCCCAGCGTCTCCGAGGGTGTTGAGATGACCACCCAGTTCCCTGCTCCGCAACAGGAAATCAGCAGCGACATGAGTCGTGTCATGGAGTCCATGGACCATCTCATCGCCAATGCCGTGAAGTTCACCCCTCAGGGTAGCATCACCGTGGGCTACGACCCCGTCAACAACCATCGCATCCGTCTCTGGGTGCGCGATACCGGCAAGGGCATAGCCCGCGAGGACCAGGAGCGCGTCTTCGAGCGTTTCTACAAGGTCGATGAGTTCATTCCCGGTGCTGGTCTGGGCCTCTCCATCTGTCGCACCATGGCCTTCTCGCTTGGTGGCAACGTGGGTGTCCAGTCCGAGTTCGGTAAGGGCAGCTACTTCTGGATGGAGATTCCTGCATAAGAATTGAAAAATTAAAGAATTAAAGAATTGAAGTTCTCCTTGAAACCTTTAAGAACTGAAGAATTCTAAAAAAGACTTCAATTTTTCAATTTTAAGAAGAGCGCCAGTTTTTCCAAATCCTCCGGGTAGGTCAGTTTGTCAAAATAAGGTACGTCGAAATCCAGATAAACCTTCGACGTGGAAGGCAGTTGCTGGATAGACTCCGTGTAGGGTGATTTTGCATCGAAGTGCTTGTTTATCATTTCAAAACGGAAGCCCTCGGGGGCTGACAGCGTGTAGTATTCCTCACGGTTCACCACCCACTCCCCATAGCGTCCGAGACTGTCAGTAATTTTCCGTGCACACGCCACAGCATCGTACTCGTCCAGTCGTCTGAAGAAGCTGTCCAGCACCTCCGGGGTGACCATCGGTCTCACGGCATCGGCCACCACCAGTTTCTCGCAGGCGCTGTGCTCCCTGATGTAGTCAATGCCGTTGCGCTTCGTCACGTTCAGTTCCTCGCCACTGCTGACCACGTCAACACCGTATTTCTCCACCAGTTCCTGATGGTACGTGGGGTGGGCGACGACAACTATGGCATCGGTCTCCTGGCTCTTCCTGCAGGCTTCAATGACGTAGGAGATGACCTGTCGCCCGTTGATTTCCACATACTGCTTGGGGACGCTGCTTCCGAAACGGGCGCCCACACCGCCTGCTGTTATCATGATGATATTCTTGTCTGTCGCTCTCATTTTGCGTGTATTTTCGTTTTTCGGGCGCAAAGTTACACTTTATTTTATAAAAACTACAAAAATAAACAAGAAAACGCGCTACTCTCACAAATTTTTCTTACCTTTGCCGGACGAATTTGTATTTTGATGTATGGATAAATCTTTCAATGAGCTGTTGAAGGCTTCTTTTAAGTCCAACGACACGGAAGAGTGGCTCGACATATATTTCACCCGTCCCATCGGACTCGTTTTCGCACTTATGTGGATCAAGATAGGCGTGACGCCCAACTTCGTCACCATCCTCTCTATGTTCCTCGGTGCCGGTGCCGGCTGGTGTTTCCTGCACACGGAGCTGTGGTGGAACGTCGCCGGCGTCCTGTTCATGCTCTTTGCTAACTTCTGCGACTCCACCGACGGACAGATGGCCCGTCTCACCAACCATAAGACACCCATCGGACGCATGCTCGACGGACTGGCCAGCGACGTGTGGTACTTCTTCTGCTACCTCGCCATCGTCATCCGTCTGTGGAACGACCCCATTCCCTTCACCGACTTCCCCTGGAGCTGGGTCATCCTGCTGCTCTGCGCCTTTGCCGGTTTCTACTGGCATGCCCGTCAGTGCCAGCTGGCCGACTACTATCGTCAGATTCACCTCTATTTCATCAAGGGCGAGGAGGGTAGCGAACTCAACAGCACTGCTCAGGAGCAGTATCTCCTCGACACCATGCCCAAGGAGAAGTGGGGACCCTTCACCGTGGGCGCTGGCGAACACTTCTGGGACTACATCTTCCACTCCTTCTACATTGGCTGGTGCCGTAAGCAGGAGAAGAACACCCCCATGTTCCAGCGCTTCTTCAGCGAGGTCAAGCTCAACTGGCCCAATGCTGCCAAGATGCCTCAGGACTTCCGTGAGGCCTTCCGACAGAAGAGCCTGCCACTGATGAAGTACACCAACATCCTGACGCACAACACCCGTGCCACGGTGCTCTTCATCGCCTGTCTCGTCAACATGCCTTACCTCTATCCGCTCTTTGAGATAACGGTCCTCGCTGCCATCTATTTCTACATGAGGCACCGTCATGAGACCATGTGTCGCCAGTTCTTGAAGAACGAACTCCGTAACGGAATTAAATAAAAAATAACATAAACTTCAAAACAAAAAAACTAATTATGGCAAATGCAAACGTTAAGCCAGCTGACGGAAAGCTGGGTATTATGGTTGTAGGCAACGGCGCCGTTGCCACGACTTTCATGACAGGTGTGCTGATGACCCGCAAAGGCCTCGCCAAACCCGTAGGCTCCATGACGCAGTACGACAAAATCCGTATCGGTCGTGGTGCCGACAAGAAATATCTCCACTACAAGGACATCGTCCCCATTGCCGACCTCAACGACATCGTCTTCGGTTGCTGGGACGTCTATCCCCAGAACGCCTACCAGGCTGCCATGTATGCCGAGGTGCTCAAGGAGAAGGACATCGAGCCCGTACGCGACGAGCTGGAGAAGATTGTGCCCATGAAGGCTGCCTTCGACAAGAACTACGCCAAGCGTCTCGACGGCGACAACGTCAAGGACTGCAAGACGCGCTGGGAGATGGTTGAGGCCCTGAAGAAGGATATCAGCGACTTCAAGGCTAAGAACGGCTGCAGCCGCATCGTCGTACTCTGGGCTGCTTCTACCGAAATCTATGTGCCCGTCGACGAGAAGGTGCACTACAAGCTCGCTGACCTCGAGGCTGCCATGAAGGCCGACGACCGTGAGCACATCGCTCCCTCCATGTGCTACGCCTATGCTGCACTCACCGAGGGCGCTCCCTTCATCATGGGTGCTCCTAACACCACCGTCGATATCCCTGCCATGTGGGAACTGGCTGAGAAGACCAAGATGCCCATTGCCGGCAAGGACTTCAAGACCGGTCAGACGCTCGTCAAGTCGGGCTTCTCACCCATCATCGGTGTTCGTTGCCTCGGCCTCTCTGGCTGGTTCTCAACCAACATCCTGGGCAACCGCGACGGCCTCGTGCTCGACGAACCTGCCAACTTCCGCACCAAGGAGGTCTCTAAGCTCTCTACACTCGAGACCATCCTGAAGCCCGACGTGCAGCCCGACCTCTACGGCCACGGCAACGACGAGGACACCCAGTACTACCATAAGGTGCGCATCAACTACTATCCTCCCCGCAACGATAACAAGGAGGGTTGGGACAACATAGACATCTTCGGTTGGATGGGCTATCCCATGCAGATCAAGATTAACTTCCTCTGTCGCGACTCTATCCTCGCTGCACCCCTCTGCCTCGACCTCTGCCTGCTCAGCGACCTCGCTGCCCGT
>Ga0265299_10005618_pt1 | contig 11609 bp, 9 predicted proteins | sample AusTroGonzalo_MG_4_FD_193485 | JGI IMG/M metagenome (GOLD analysis project Ga0265299, IMG submission 193485) | Bovine rumen microbial communities from tropical cattle in Woodstock, Queensland, Australia - Gonzalo_02 | ecosystem: Host-associated > Mammals > Digestive system > Stomach > Rumen ...
CATTGCGCATGTTGCCGCCATGCCAACTGACGAGGCGAGCCTCTTCGGTCTCGATGACCTCGCGGACGAAGCGTGCCATCTGCTTGTTGGCATTGGCGCGCCCCTCGTGGATCTCCAGTCCTGAGTGACCACCACGTAACCCTTTCAGGGTTACCTTCACAGCTACATCCTCAGGATCGGTCTCTACCTCCTTATACTCCAGTGTGGCTGTCACGTCGATGCCTCCTGCACTACCAATGACGAACTTACCCCAGGTCTCGGAGTCGAGGTTCATCAGGATATCGCCCTGCAACTCGTTCTCGGGCAGGTCGTTGGCACCATACATGCCAGTCTCCTCGTCGGCTGTGATCAGAGCATCGATAGGACCGTGCTTCAAGGTCTTGTCTTCCATCACGGCCATGATGGCGGCCACGCCCAGACCGTTGTCGGCGCCGAGGGTGGTACCCTTGGCCTTCACCCACTCGCCGTCGATCCATGGCTCTATGGGATCGGTCTCGAAGTTGTGCTTCGACTCTGGCGTCTTCTGGGGCACCATGTCCATATGGGCCTGTAGGATGACACCTTTGCGATTCTCCATACCTGGTGATGCTGCCTTGCGCATCACGATATTATTGGCGGGATCCTTGAAGACCTCAACACCAGCTTCTTTTCCGAACTCGAGCAGGAACTGCTGGATCTTTTCCAGATGTCCGCTTGGACGGGGTACTTGTGTCAACTTGTAGAAATTGCGCCAGATACATTCTGGCTTCAGGTTCTTGATTTCGCTCATAGCTATGTTGTTTTTAGGGTTATACGTTTTGTGAATGAAAGGGCGGCCCAGGCATAGATGCCAAGAGCCACGACCAGCATGGTCTGGACAGTATGCACGATCAGTACAAAGTAGAGCGCGTGCTCGTCGACCACGCCATATAGTATCAGCATGGTCTTCACAGCAAAATGCCACGGACCAGCACCATTGGGGGTCGGCACAATGACGGCAATGGATCCGACAACGAAGGTCACCATCGCACAGGCCAGTCCCAGGTGTTCTGTAAAGTCGAAGCAGAAGAATGTCAGGTAATAGTGCAGGAAATAACTGCCCCAGATGCCTATCGTGTAGAAGATGAACAACGGCAGGTTCTTGACATCCTTCAGTGAGATGATGCCTTGCCAGATGCCTCCGGCGGTGGCTTTCACCTTACTATATATATTAAGGCTCCTAAGCAGAATATGCAGAAGAATCAGGATGGCCACGATACAGACGACAGTGACGAGGTAGCCGGTCAATGAGAAATTGTGGAGAATAGAGTCCAGACTGGTACCTGTCTGGTCGAAGAAGGTGCCGAACACACTCAGTTGGAACAGCAGCGTCAGTCCTGTGATGCCGCCAATCAAGAGGGTGTCGATGGCACGTTCTGTCACAACGGTCCCTAAGGCCTTGGAGAATGAGATACCATCGTAGCGTTTGAGGATGCCACAACGCGTAAACTCACCGATACGGGGTATGACCAGACTCACAGCATAAGAGAGGAACACGGCATAGAGGCTCGTTGAGGTCCTGGGGTGCTCGCCGAGCGGCTCCAAGGTCTGGCGCCATCGCCATCCACGGAACATCTGTGCGAGTATGCCGAAGGGAAAAGACAACAGCATCCATGCCCAATTCATCTCGTCTGTCAGCACATGCTGAAGACGGGTGAAGTCTTCACCCCGATACATCCAATACAGAATGACCCCACCCAGCAGGATGGGGAAGACAATCTTCGTGGTATTGGTGACGATGGTCTTTGTTTCCATAGCTGCAAAGGTACGAATAAGAGATCGAAATTCCAAATTTATTTGGATATTTCCGAACGGTCGTTCCGTGGAGTGATATGTCTTGTCCGACTTGATGCTTGTCAACTAAATGCCTGTTTTTATGGCTTTTGTGTTCGGGAATCTTGGCTGTGTGCGCAAACAGTCGTACCTTTGCATCGTTTTTAGGATAACATATATAGAATTAAAAGAAAGGAAATTAATTATGACAGTATTATTTTTGGTAACATTTGTTGTTGCTGTATGTATTGCTGAGGCCGTGAAGGTGAACAACGACATTAATTTAGGCTTAAAATAACTTGAGAGAGTAACAAAGAAAGCATAGAAGAGACGGGTAGGGCGTGAGCTCCGCCCGTCTTTTTTCTGCTTTTGTTTGGTATTCCGCACGAATTATCTTAAATTTGCACCCATGAAACAAGTAAGACCTAAGAAGAATCTTGGTCAGCATTTTCTGACTGACCTGAATATCGCCAAGGCGATAGCCGATACTGTGGACGCCTGTCCAGAACTGCCTGTCTTGGAGGTTGGTCCAGGTATGGGAGTGATGACACAGTATCTTGTGGAGAAACCTCGCCCTTTCAAGGTAGTCGAGATTGATCGCGAGTCTGTGGCCTATCTGCATGAGAACTTCCCACGTCTTATTAATAATATAATAGGTGGCGATTTCCTGAGAATGGATCTGCGTGAGGTCTTTGACGGACAACAGTTCGTGCTGACGGGCAACTATCCTTACGACATCTCCTCGCAGATCTTCTTCAAGATGCTCGACAATAAAGACCTGATACCTTGTTGTACAGGTATGATCCAGCGTGAGGTCGCCCTCCGTATTGCTTCCCAGCCAGGAAACAAACAGTATGGCATTCTTTCCGTACTTATTCAGGCATGGTACCATGTTGAGTATCTTTTCACTGTCGACGAGAATGTGTTTAATCCACCGCCAAAGGTGAAGTCGGCTGTCATCCGTATGACACGTAACGAGGTGACTGACCTGGGATGTGATGAACAACTCTTCAAGCGTGTTGTCAAGACGGTGTTCAATCAGAGGCGGAAGATGCTGCGCGTCTCCCTTCGTCAGTTGTTCGACGCTGCTCATCCTGCTCCTACATCTTTCTTTGAGGATCAGATGATGACTCTGCGACCTGAGCAATTGTCTATTCCCCAGTTTGTTGAACTGACAAATAAGGTGAAAAAAGTTCTGTTATCGAGCACAATTTGATTGTGTTCGCACACAATTGCTTGACATACATCAAAAGAAATGCGTTTTTTCGCCAAAAGTGCATTGCAATCCATTGCGGGTTGCAAAAATCGTCGTACCTTTGCATCGTCAATCAGAGATGATGACTCTTTAATAGAAACACAGACACGATACAGTGGTATTAGTTTAGGTAAAAGATTGGTTTAGGTTAGTTAGAGTTAATAGTTAGTTAGAATTTAGGTTTTAGGTTTATTGAATTTGATTGGAGATAGGTATTTCTAAGGTGTTAGAAAAGGTTTGTAAGTAAGGATAACAAACGTAGTGGTGACACTCCGTTTTTTTTAGAAAAGGTTTTTAGTTATTCATAGATTGTTGGTGCCGCCCCTGAGTCGTTGATGACCCTTGAGCGGCTTTTTTTTTGTATTTATTTCTTCCGCGTATTTCTTCTGACGATGACCTTGGTGGTCGTTTTCTTCTTCTGAGGTGCTGCCTGTGGCAGATCCTTTGTCACTGTGGCTTTCAGGATACGGATATCCTCCAACGGACGATCGTTCTTGTCTGTCTCTGTCGTCAGAATCTTTTCCACCACGTCCATACCTTCCGTCACTTCGCCGAACACTGTGTATTGCCCATCGAGATGGGGCGTGCCGCCATAGGTCTTGTAGACTTCCCTCATCTCTGGGGTTAGTATCACCTCTCCCTGTGTTATGGAATCCAGTTTCTGTTGGATATAGTCCAGACGTTTGTCGTCACAGATCTTTCCCCAAACGATATAGAACTGACAGGCAGCGCTACGCCTCTCTGGGTTTTCCTTGTCACCCTCACGAGCCATAGCCACAACCCCTCGACGGTGGAATATCTGTGGCAGACGGAACTCAGCCTCTGTGGTGTAGTCGTAGTCGCCTGTGCCGAGAAGTTCTCCTGGTTTGGCATGTTTGCTGTTGATATCACCGCTCTGCATCATGAAGTCCTTGATCACTCGATGAACGAGCAGAGAGTCATAGGTGCCCATCTTGGTAACCTTTAGGAAATTGTCGCGTGTCTGTGGTGTCTCATCGTAGAGAGCGATGCGGATGTTACCTGCGGTTGTCTCGAGAAGTACTTCTGTGTTCTTGGTCTGTGCGAGGACTGTCGACGGTGACAGAAGCGTCATGATTGACAGGACTCTTAATAATCTTTGTACTTTAGTTGTCATATTCTAATGTTTTTGGCTATTTGTTTTCGGTTTTTTGTAGATTCAGTTTATCGGCCCATCCACCTTTGAAGAGACGGGTTAGGAAAATACTGCCGCGGAAGGTCAGTTCGATGGCCATTGCAGTCCACACGCCCTTTAGTCCATACTTGGGAGCGAACGAGGCTGCGAGAGTCAGGCGTACGAACCACATCGAGCAAAGGCTCATCACAGCAGGAATCAGTGTGTCGCCAGCACCAATGAACACGCCGTTGATCACGATGGCAGCAGCGAACATCGGCTCTGCCCAGGCCTCGATGCGGAGTATCTGGGAGCCAAGGGTGATGACCTCTTCGACAGGCGACATCAGTGCCATCAACTCTGGAGCGAAGAGCCACATCAGCATGCCCATGACAGTCATCACTGTGATACCCAGTCCTACAGACATCCTAGCGAATGAGCGTGTCAGAGCCTTTTGTCCGGCTCCGATGCCTTGTCCTACCAGCGTTGTGGCAGCCTCGGCAGTGCCGTAGCCAGGCATATAACAGAGACTCTCGACGGTGATGGCCAGTGAGTGGGCTGCGATGGCCACTGTTCCCAGAGGAGCCACGATGAGAGTGCTCACGATCTGGGCCGAGCCCATCAGCAGGTGCTGGAGTCCCATCGGAGCTCCTATCTTAAAGGCTGTCCGTACAGTGTTGGACCTTGGTTTGAAGGAGCCTGGTCGTCCTATGAGCGAGAGCATCTTCGATCGGTAGAGTAGGAAGTACAGCATCAAGGCAGCAGTGACCAGTTCTGCCAGTCCTGTTCCCATGGCTGCACCCTTCACTCCCATGTCGAGCACATAGATGAAGAAGAAGTTAAACACCACGTCCATCAGGCACATACCGATGTTTAGGATGCTTGGAATCTTCATATTGCCAGAACACTTCAGCATCGAGCCCGCCAGTCCTTCCATTTGGAAGAAAATCCCTGCCAGTCCGATGATGGCGAAGTAAAGTGAGGCATCGTGCGCGATCTCCTCTGATCCTCCGATCCAATAGGGGAGGAAGGGGGCGATGCCGATGGCCGTGACAGAGATGATGAGGCTCCATACGAGACAGCAGACGAGCGACTGGCGTAACACTCTCCTCGCAGCCTCAAAGTCGTTGGCACCTATGAAGTGAGCCACCTGAACAGAGAAACCCATGTTTGCCGCCGAAGCCAGTCCTCCCAACAGCCATCCGGTCGACTCCACCAGACCGATGGCTGCTGATGCCTTCGCACCCAGATGACCTACCATCGAGGCATCGATGAAGAACATCACCGTGGCTGATATCTGTGCAAGGATTGAGGGAATACTCAGGCTCACGATGAGCCAGAGCTTCTCGCGCCGAGTCATCGTGCGTCCCTCACGTATATAGGAAAGGAGCAGCTCGCTGTTCTTAACCATCTTCATAGCGGCTACAAAGATACGGATTATTTGTCGAGTTGCTCCAAATACGTGACGCTTTTTTGAAAAATGTTTTATTTTCGTAAAGGCTTGGGCTATATTGTTGCTCTCAGGGGAAGCAGTGGAGGTACACATCTCAGATGTGCGAAAAGAGTCCGCATAAGCATATCGCTTATGCGGACTCCTGATGATTGCTGTTTATTTGCGTAATTCCATAATCTTCGAAGGACAGGCCATTGTGCACTTGCCGCACTTGATGCAATCGGGATGCAGATAGCCTACGGCCTCGCCACGAGAGTCGTAGGGGGTGAGCTGCATCGGACAGACGCGAGCGCAGCTTTTGCACTTCATCTGACAGGCACTGCTGACATGGATGTTGGTGAATGCTTTTGGCAGTGGTAGCTTCTTGGGCGCTACCCATCTGGAGATGGTGCCCATCGGACAGAAACTGCACCATGTACGAGGTGCGTAGATGACCGACAAAATGATGCCAACGATGGTGGTCGTGAGGATGATGGTCCAAAACACGCGTCCTACGTCACTCCAGCTCTTGGCGAAGCTCAACTGGATACCAAACATCGTGAAAATAAAAAGTACCATAAACAGCCGGAAACCAGAGGAGCGTACAAACTGGGGGATGGGCTTGTGGGGCGAGTACCTTGAGAGCAGACGGTCGTACATGCTGCCACGAGGGCATACGTGACCGCACCAGAAACGTCCTCGCCAGATGGATGTCAGTACGGGGCCGATCATGCAGATGAGGGCAACCAGTCCGATCGCTGGATAGAACCAACCCACGACGAGATATGCGAAGAGAATCCAGTAGAGCGGCCGTCCTGGAGTCTCGAAATGACGATGAAATAGTTTCTTGTTCTTCTTCTGTTCCATAATGTTTTCTGATTTGGTTTTCATTTGAACCCACTTATGTGAATGATTTCTAATGCGATTGCAAAAATACGAAGAAAATGATAGATACATGAACTAATTTTTCTATCTTTGCATCGATATTGTCTATTGTAAAACAAGGAAACATGACATTACAACAGCTGAAATACATCGTGGCGATCAACCGCTATCGCAATTTTGCCAAAGCTGCAGATGCTTGTGGTATCTCACAGCCTACGCTGAGTGCTATGCTGGTGAAGCTGGAAGAAGAACTTGATGTCCGTATCTTCGAGCGCAGCAACAAAAGTGTGCAACCAACATCTAGTGGCGAGAAAATCATACGGCAAGCCGAGCGCACCATTGCGGAGGCCGAGCGTATAACATGGTTGGTCAACGAGGACAAAGGTAGCATAGCGGGAGAACTGTTGTTGGCTATAGGACCAACCATCGCCCCTTATATCCTGCCGAAGTTTATTAGGCATTATGTGGAGGACTATCCGTCAGTCAAGCTTCGTGTCATGGAACTGAAGACAGATGCGATGCTAAACGAATTGTTGTTAGGGCATCTGGATGCAGGTATCGCTATCAGTGGGAATATGCGACAGGGTGTGTTGGAGATACCACTTTATACGGAGCGATTCATGGTGTATCTGTCAGAGCACTGTTGGCGCAAACTACCTGTCTTCAGACCAGAGAACCTAGAGCATGAGAAGATGTGGGTGATGAAAGAAGCGCAGTGTCTTCGTGAGAGCGCTTTCAGCTTCTGCAAGGCCAGAACCAAAGGGCGGCATGTCTATGAGGCTGGGAGTATAGATACACTTATTCGCATCGTTGATGAGAATGGTGGTTTTACGATTATCCCAGAGATGCATCTGCCTTTTCTGTCTGACAAGCAACGCGGAAACGTGCGTCGAATAGAAGGCGACCATTTGTCGCAACGTCGAGTGTCGCTTTATATTCGAGAGGATTACATTCGTCAGTCGATGCTCAATACCATTACGAAGACTCTTCTCCGATTCATGCCAGATAAGATGATGGAAGAAAAGATTGTAAAGTATGGGATAAAGTTGTAGTTCTGTGTTATGAAGCAAAAAAAAGCGTGTAGTCAAAAGACTGCACGCTTTCTGTTATATCGTTGGAATGTGAATTCCAACTTAACTATTGGTTTACTTAACCTCCTCGAAATCAGCGTCTTGAATGGTTTCGTCGGCACCGCTAGTCTGCTGGTTGTTGGCCTGCTGCTGACCTGCGTCGGCTCCAGGCTGAGGACCTGCCTGCTGGTACATCTGCTGTGAGGCGGTCTGCCATGCCGTGTTGAGGGCTGCGATGGCGGCGTCGATAGCTGCCACGTCGCCTGCCTTGTGGGCATCTTTCAACTGCTGGAGAGCCTGCTCGATGGCGGGCTTGTGATCAGCAGGAATCTTGTCGCCCAACTCGTTCAGCTGATTCTCGGTCTGGAAGATCATAGAGTCAGCCTGATTCAGCTTGTCGACACGCTCGCGCTCTTTCTTATCGTTTTCTGCGTTCTGCTCGGCCTCAGCCTTCATGCGATTGATCTCGTCCTGTGACAGACCAGATGAAGCCTCGATGCGGATAGCCTGCTCCTTGCCTGTGGCCTTATCCTTGGCAGATACTTTCAGGATACCGTTGGCATCGATGTCGAAGGTCACCTCAATCTGAGGAATACCACGACGGGCAGGAGCGATGCCTGTGAGGTTGAACTGACCGATGCTCTTGTTCTGAGCAGCCATTGGGCGCTCACCCTGCAGTACGTGGATGGTCACCTCTGTCTGGTTGTCAGCAGCGGTAGAGAATACCTCGCTCTTCTTGCAAGGAATGGTTGTGTTGGCCTCGATCAACTTGGTCATTACACCACCCATGGTCTCAATACCCAGTGTCAGCGGAGTCACATCGAGCAGTACGATGTCGCCTACGCCACCTTCCTTATTCAGGATGGCACCCTGGATTGAAGCACCAACGGCTACCACCTCATCAGGGTTCACTCCCTTTGAGGGCTCCTTGCCGAAGTAGTTTTTCACCAGCGTCTGCACAGCGGGGATGCGGCTTGAGCCACCTACGAGAATCACCTCGTCGATATCGGCTGTACTCAACTTTGCATCAGCCATTGCCTTCTGACACGGAGCCAGACAAGCCTGGATGAGGTCGTGAGCCAACTGCTCGAACTTCGCACGTGTGAGAGTCTTCACCAGGTGCTTAGGTACACCGGCCACAGGCATGATATAAGGCAGGTTAATCTCGGTAGAGGTGCTTGAAGACAACTCGATCTTAGCCTTCTCGGCAGCCTCCTTCAGGCGCTGCATGGCCATGGGGTCATCTTTCAGATTGGCATCCTCGTCGTTCTTGAACTCCTGAACCAACCAGTCGATAATCACTTGGTCGAAGTCGTCACCACCAAGATGTGTGTCACCATTGGTAGAGAGCACCTCGAAAACGCCACCACCGAACTCGAGGATGGAGATATCGAATGTACCACCACCGAGGTCGAATACGGCAATCTTCATATCCTTGTTAGCCTTATCTACACCATAAGCCAGAGCGGCTGCTGTGGGCTCATTGACGATACGCTTTACGTTAAGACCGGCAATTTGACCAGCCTCTTTGGTGGCCTGACGCTGAGAGTCGGAGAAGTAGGCAGGTACGGTAATCACTGCATCTGTCACCTCCTGACCAAGATAGTCCTCGGCGGTCTTCTTCATCTTCTGCAGTACCATAGCGGAAATCTCCTGTGGCGTGTACTTACGGCCGTTGATGTCGACACGGGGATAGCCACCCTCGTTGACAACGGTATAAGGCACACGAGAAATCTCTTTCTCTGTCTGCTGCCAGTTCTCACCCATGAAACGCTTGATACTGTAAACGGTGTTCTTTGGATTGGTGATGGCCTGACGCTTGGCAGGGTCACCGATCTTACGCTCGCCGTTCTCAACAAAACCTACAACAGAAGGAGTCGTACGCTTACCTTCGCTGTTGGCAATCACAACAGGCTCGTTACCCTCGAAAACGGCAACGCAACTGTTTGTTGTTCCTAAGTCAATTCCAATAATCTTTCCCATATTCTAATATTATTTAATGTTACATGTTTGTTAATCTCAGGCTGATAGCCAATAAGATGTCACAGATTTGATTGCAAAGCATGTGCCAAAATGACTTTTTTTAGGAAAAATGTTTTTTGTCACGTCATTTTGGCACATAAAATTTGGATATTCGCATGATTTGACTTATCTTTGCAACCATAATTCTACATTTAAAACTATAGATAAAAATGAAGAAGACTTTTTTGACAACCTGTATGGCTTTCCTGTTTTTGGCAGCTACGGCTCAGGAAAACCCTTACATCGTGAAGACCCGTGGTGCTAAGAAAAAGGCTCAGACTCAGATGGAGGGCGGACAGCTCGGTATGCAAGAGGAGGATGAGGCCGCTCGCGACTTTATTAGTCAGAATTTTAGGTTCTATAGCCTCTGTGATTGGGAGGAGGGCATGAAGTTTATGGTTCTGCCAGAGAAATATGATTTAGTGGTGAAGACTTTCACAGATGTCGCTACAGGTAAGGATGTGAGCAGTATGCCTTTGAAGCATAAGATCATGATTTACAAAGGTCACAGTGAGAGTCTAGATGGTCATTCGCGGATCAACTTCTTCTGTCCAGATAATAACAAAGAGTATTATTACGAGATACCGAACGGTTCCTTTGAGGACTATTGCTATGGCAAGCTCGGTGTGCCGACGCTGGCTTATCTGGGTGATGTGGATATAGCCCGAGAGAAACTGATGGGCAAGACGCTTTACACCAAGACACAGCATTTCTTCGTTGATACCGAAGTCGATGGTGATGGATTCCAGGAGGTGACAGTCGATAAGGATATGGAGGTGAAAGTGACAGCTGTTGGAGTCGGAACACGTAGCTTCCCCGTGAAAATTATCGTTGAGGACAAGAACGGTAATGAGTTCTTTCAGAATGTGGCTATCTCGAAAACCAATAGTGGTATGCGTGATGATGAGTTCATCATGGATAACACAAAGCATCTGTTTGGCAACTCCTTCGAGTTGGTGGATGACATTATGGCAGTCAACAGCTATAATTACAAAGCTTTTGTTGGCCGTGTCATTCATACGAAGTTCCCAACGAAGATGCTTAACGAGACTACAAAGAAAACTCAGAATATCCCGCGCCTGACAGGTTATCAGATTGAGTCAATTACACCTCATAAGGCTGATACCAAGTTTACAGTGAAGTTGAAGAGCACCATCCTAGGTACTTATTTCTATAAGGATGTGACTCTTGACAGGAAGGGATTGGCTGGCAGCTCTGATGATTTTGTGGAAGAGCCTGATGATTACTTCTCATATCTCTTTGCTCCAGGTCCTGGTAAGAATGTGCAGACCACAGAGACGAGCCGTAGCATGATTCGTGTCGGGCATGTGGGTATCGGCTTCTCTGAGGATGAGACGATGCTGGCTGCAGGTGAGCCTGATAAGGTAGAGCATTTTGATAATGGTCAGTATCGTTGGATATATAATCGCTCAAACAACAAACAGTTGCATGTTGACTTCGATGGATCTGGTGCTGTGTTCAAGACTACGACCAAGGATCTCCCTGTAGCCAAGAAGGTAACTGGTAATAAGCGTAAAGTCGTTAGACGCAAATAGTCAGGCTTTGTGCGAGAGAAAAGCTCTTAATCTATACGATAATAATCAGAGCCGTCCTATAAGGGCGGCTCTGATTATTATTTGCTTATTAACGGACTTTTACTTTTTGTCGGAGATGGCTTGCATAATCTGTGCCTCCAACTCTTCGCAAAGTTCAGGATTGTCTTTCAGCAATTCTTTTGTGGCATCACGACCCTGTGCCAGTTTGGAATCCTGATAGAAGAACCACGAACCGCTCTTCTTGATGAGGCCATATTCGACGCCGAGATCAACGATCTCACCAATCTTTGAGATGCCTTCTCCGAAGAGAATCTCAAATTCACAGCGACGGAAGGGAGGTGCCACCTTGTTCTTAACGACCTTAACCTTGGTGAGGCTTCCTATCACTTCATCACCATCTTTGATGGCAGATGACTTGCGGATATCCAGACGGACGGAAGCATAGAACTTCAGTGCATTACCACCT
>Ga0265299_10005627_pt1 | contig 11599 bp, 24 predicted proteins | sample AusTroGonzalo_MG_4_FD_193485 | JGI IMG/M metagenome (GOLD analysis project Ga0265299, IMG submission 193485) | Bovine rumen microbial communities from tropical cattle in Woodstock, Queensland, Australia - Gonzalo_02 | ecosystem: Host-associated > Mammals > Digestive system > Stomach > Rumen ...
CCTTAGTCCAATCTGGCGCCGGATCCCAATAATAGTGACGCCGACATTTTTCTGACTTTCTATTTTTAAAATATTCTTTCCAAACATCATCTGGCATTTCTCCATATGCCTCTAAAAGAAAAACTATATCTGGAAATTCTTCCGATAACTGCCGCATATCCTTTTCATAAGTTGGCCATTTCCTACTATCATTCTCAAGCCAATCAAAAGGATGATGGGCGCGAGTTATATCTCTAATACAACTATCCCAGTCCCAACCAGTAATTTGCGCGAGTCGAATAGAAGCCAAAATCTACTGTTCTTTAGAAGCTCTATTAACAACACTTAAATCAAAAAAATATTCTTTATACATTATAAACTTTCTCCCCGTCGCTTATAAAGTTCATCTTCTAAAAGCGACCACAACTTTTTAAAAAGAATATAAATTCGTTCATCATCATCACCCCTATAAGTTACATCCAAATAAGAGTGACCAAGTTGATAAAGCTCCCAAGCCTCATCATTTTCTGGCTCACCATTATAATAAGTATTATAAATTGCAGGCCCCATTATTACAAATTTAGAGGTATGCGGCTGCCGTAATACCTTTTGAAATTGTTCCTTTGACCAGAATCTAACATTGCAAGCAACGCTTGTTACATAAATAGTATTTTTATTTTGAGCGTTAATAAGGTTAATCACTTTTATCATTTTCTAACGACTCCCGATAAAGTTCATATTCATAATCTTCTCGGCTATAAAAAAGAACATCATTTCTATTAGGTTCATCAAGTGAAGTCCAAATATAATTTAAAACCCAATGCCCTTCTTCTCGACTAAGCATAATTACGTAGCCATTATTAAGTAAACTTAAGGCAACACTTGAAGCTTCTTCATAATTACAGAAAGTAAGATAATTATTAGTTAAATATTCTCTCATTCTTCCCAAATCTCCTTTATTTTATTCATCATTTCATCATCAACCTTAAGTATTGTATCTGGACCAAAGATAAAGGTGATTTCTTCTATACATTCTTCTCCAAGCCACTCCACCATTTGATCTGCAGCATCATTAAGACTATTTGAATAAATGAAAAAGGTTTCTTCCTTTTCATCTTGATCAAATTCATCCCAATATTTTGCCTTAACTAAAGTTTGAAACATAAAAATTCTCCTTTTTAACATTTTTCAATTTCTCTATTTAAAAAATCAATGTAATAATCTTCCTCGGTTTCATCCATAAAAGTAATAATATAATATTCTCTTCCACCTCTAATGCCACCACAAACAATATTCCAAATATCATCTCGACCTAACGCGTTAATCATCCACTTATTATTCATATTAGCTCTCCTTTTTATATTCTTTTCCTATTTTCTATATATATTATACCATAAATTTTAAAATTTTTCAAATTCCAAAAAGAAAAGAGAGGAGATTAAACTCCCCTCTTCCCTAAAATCTTTATAGCCATTTCATAGTATTTATATAAGCCTCAGCCGCGCTTGTAATTAAAGCTTCTAAATCTATCTTCGCGGCGATTAATAAATTTATTGTCGGTTGACTAAGCTATTCTTTTGTAATTAGTTGCGTTTGTGCTTTTAACTCCTAGATTTGTTCTGGAGTTAATTTACCATTAGGAGACGCTTCTTTAAGACCATCTACAACTGTTTGTTGAAGGCGCCGAACCGTTTCCTGTGCAGCATAAATAACCTATTCTGTAGCCATACTAATATTCGTAAGATTTTTCTTTTCTTTTATCTTATTCAAAATCCAAGTACTAAATATACCTAATACAGTAATTAAAATCAAACCAATTATTTCAGCAATATATTGAATTATAACTTGTAAAATAGGATCCATTTATACCCTCCTTATATAGCAGGACTATTTGTGTCTTCTTCAGCTGTCTAATTCATAGCTAAATCATATTTAATGCCGCCAACTGTATTTTCTGCTTTACTTTTATCAACTACTTTTCCAATAGCGATAGACGCGGCAGTACCAATAGGAGTAAATACAACTGTCCAACATAATAAACTACCAACATAATCAGCGCGAATTGATAAAACACTAAGCCAAAAACCGCCAATTAAACCAATAAGTAAAAAGCACAAAATATAAACTGCTAAACGATTAGTAAATCCAATGCTTTTTAGATGCGCCAAAAAGCCTCCTTTCTTTTTCTTTTTCATCTTACTTCATTTCCTTAAATCTATAAAGTAAAGTCGCTAATTGTTCTCTGGTAAGAAAATCTTCCCACATATAATTTGGCTATCCATTGATTGGAGTGCCGCCTTGAATTAAACCAGAAGAAACTGCCCAATCGCGGCCTTCCTTACTCCAGCTATTTGAATCATTATCTTGAAGGCTTTTACGATATTCAGTCATGGCGATTGTAAACATTTTATTAAATTGTTCTTGAGTCATATCTTCATCTTCCTCCTTCTTTTCTTCTTTAAGAGGTATAACACCCCAATTTGGACGTCCATAGCCGCCGATACGGGCATAACTAAGAGAATAAGATTTTTCTCTTACACAGCCGCCGTTCGCTACAACACCAGCAGCACTTGAAGTATTACCTTCAATAGTATAAACATGAGTTGAAGTAACTTTTATAACAATACCAGTATGTGCATAACCTTTTGATTGACTAGAAGATTTAAAGAAAATCTAATCTCCTGGCTATGGATTAGAAGTATAAAAGCGCTTCATATTCATAAAATATTGCGCTGAATAAGTACAGCCTGCACCTGCACCCTTATAAGGCTAATTAAGAAGCTTCATCGCAGCTTCAACACCAAAGGTTTTTATAAAGCACCAGTCAACAAATATGTCACACCAATCATAACCATTCTTTTTCCCATTATAAATATTACCTATTTTATCTAATTCATAAGCATATTTATTATAATTAGCATTACCTGCATTTGCTGTTTTATCATATAAAAGATGATTAGAGGCTTTTTCTAAATAGCCTAATTCAGCTTTGGCTGTTGCAATTAATTTAGAAATATTTGTATTCAATCTTATTACCCCCTACTCTTGTAGAGACTATAGAAATGCCGCAAATCATAATAGCTTAAATCTAAATTATTCGCAGCGTTCAAAATTAAACCATTATCAAAACAATATTTAATCGCATCATATGCCCATGGTTCATTTTGATAAATTTCATGCAAATTATTATAAACTAAAGTTCTCTCTTCAGGTGTCATAGCATCATAATCCCATATACAAATATAGTTATGGACCCTCCGTGTACTTAAAATTGTTTCAGTTGGAGTTGTGCACTATACACTCGCGCCACCATCCAACATTAAAGCATGTTTACAGCCTGCGGCTAAGGCAATTTGTTGAAGCTAAGGAGGCGTTAACTTTTGTTTAGTAACAAAAGCCCAAATTTTCCCATTTGGTAATACTCCTAAAGCCGTCCGTTCACAAGCGCGGCCGACATTAGCATCATAATACATTTCTTGCGGCTAACCATCTTTTACCATACAGACACAACTAATATAATTTTGATAATTTACATAATTAGAAACACAATCAATATCTGTCGTATTCCAAGCCAAACCAAAATAAGTATATTGGTCTATAGCCAAAACTTGATTGTCAACTTTTAAATGACAAGCTGGCTAAAAAGTAGACAAATTATATAAACCACCATTTATAATCGCTGTACAACCTGTTTCTTCTTTTATTTGCCCGCGAGTCTTTTTTGCTGCATTAACATAAATTTGAAGTTTCCTTGGAGTACAAATATATTCCATTTATTTACCTCTCTTATTGTTGAGTCCATCCATAAAGGCCTGGCTCCCAAACGTTTGCATCAACATTAGAAATCCAATGGGCATTGTTATGGGAAACTTTTGCTCCTTTTGCATAAGCATCTTGCGCGCCAGTAGGTTGATGCCATTCTGGCCACTCAATAGTTGGGTCATCAATTTTAACCCATAAACTTACTGCAACATCAGGAGTCCAATCTACTTGTGACTAATGATTTTGCAAACACTTATATAAAATTTCTTCATAAGAAACCCTATCATTTGAAAAATATTGCTTCCCTGTTTCCCATCTAGGGAATAATAAAGGAGTTTCTATAGCGGTACTATCGTCTAAATTATTAACTATTTTTAAAATAGCTTCCCGATATTTTCTAGCTTGTAATTTAGTTAAAGATGCCATTATACATCATCTCCAAGTAAAATATTGATAGCTTCTTGAGGGTCTAATTCTTGATCCTCAATGGACTCTTCTGTTTCTTCATAAGTATATGCGCATGGAATTACATCAACAGCATCTTCATAAATTATACCAGTTTCAATTTGTCGAATTTTTAGATTTTGATCTGAATAATGTCGCACACAAGTTTCACTAACTTGTTCTTCTCTTATAGCCATTTTAATCCTCCTTTATTTTAACTGAAAGTAAAATTAAATGGATTACCTTGATCTAAGGTATAGTCTAAAGTATAAACTTTAGTATTATATGTCCCATTAATTGTAAATGAATAACTCGAATTATATCTGGACCTAACAATTAATGAGCCGCTACTATTTATTGAATACCCATATAAACCATAGCCAGCATTAGTACCTTGTGGATATTGATAATATGCACCGCTACTATTAACAGAATGAATAACTCTTCCAGCATAAGTTAATGTACTTGTAGCATTATTAGCTTTTTGATAATTAAAGAAATAAGAATCAGAACCAAGAAAATAACCTGTTCTTGGTCCGGCTTTATCTCTTATTTGAACTAATATGATGCTACTTGCAGTATAAGCACTTGAATCAAGTGACAATGTAAATGCTGTTGCCGCGCTTGTACCTGTAGTAGAAACTGTATTATCAGAACTTAATATTAAATTATACTATGACCTATTAGCATTTGAATAAAATAAATTAGAATATTCTGACTTTAAATTTGTATTTGATGTTACAGTTATATATTTATATCTTACATTTGTCCACAAACCGGGATTTCCTGCCGAATTAGCTTCATATACTTTAGTATAAGCATTACTAGAATTTTTATATTCTAATGTTGCTTGATACCATCCTGCAGCATAATTATTTATAAATCTCATACCAACATATGTATTACCATAACTTGTAAAGTTTATAGTAATTTCTTTTGTAAAAGCCCCGTCTGAACCTGGATAAACTAAATCATCTTTAAATCTATAATTTCCTGTATTTATTGTAGTATCAGCTGTGGCCGATGGTATATATAAAGAGTTTCCTATAATTGCCATTTAGTCACCTTCTCACGCCATTTCTGTTATTGTACATTGAATGGTTAATGAGCTGCTGTTTGTTCCACCTACAGCATTAGCAGTTAATGTACCATTGTTATTAGAAATATACAATAATTGAACACCATCACCTTGTAATGAAGTAAAAACACTTGAACTCGGCTATAAATCAATTTTACTATTTGCTGTTGGTGTATTAGTTCCTAATGTAACCGTTTGAGTATATGGCCCACTGCCCGTCCAAGAAGTTGATAATGTTATTGTATCAGTTTTTGGCTTTGAAGCAATTCCAGAACATGCTGTAGGAACGCCACCACTTGTTATATAAATTGGAGTGCTTAAGTCACCAACGCCGCCGGCAGCGTATTCAACATTAAGAAATCTTTGCCATGGCTCCCAAGTTGTTCCAGACCAAGTTCTATAAAATGTTTGCATAGAATTAGTCCCAATAGTACCTCTTCTATACCAAATTTGTTTACCAAAACTAGCTTCAGTGCCATAACCTTCACTTGTTATAACTTCTAACATACCATTAACACCAGTTGGTATATTAGTAGGAGCATAAGTAGATTCAAAATAATATATTCCAGCGGTTTTATAGTCATTTAAATCTGTATTAGCTGTAGTAACACTTGTTGTACACTTAGCTGGCTACAACACGCCAGTTTCATCTAAATAAACTGGCTATAGATTACTTCCCACACCGGTTGAAGTTCCATTACCGCCAGTAGCAATCCAACCAGTTGCTGCTGGTAAATAATGATGTTTATTTGACGTAGTAGTTTCAGTAGGTCTAATCCAATGTCCATTTGTATTTGAGCTATATAAGAAAATTTGACCTTCTGAATTATTTGCTGTTGTGCTATTGCTACTATTTCCTAATACAAGATCGGTTGTTCCTGTATTAGTGGTTGTTCCTAAATCAGTCTATCTAAGCGCACCTACTGAGCTACCATTTGAATTATAAAATCTCAGCATTGCCGAGTTTGCACTAGATGATGCCGCTTGAAAGTTCTTTGGGCCTAATACTGTTTGATCAGATGTTGTTATTATACCACTTGCTGTTGTAGATGCTGCTGATAAATAAGTATCTGCAATCTTACTAGATGAGTCTAATGGAGCCACGCCACTCGCTGCGCCGACATCAGTTGTTGGTACCGCTCCAACTGCTGCAGCTGTTAAACTACATTCAGCAATACTGCCAGCACTTGTTATATAAATAGGAGACGTAGTAGAACCAACAGCAAATGTATCATTCGTTGAATTATAGCCAACGTTTAAATATCTTTGCCATGCTGACCAATTATATGCTGATGTATATGTTCTATAAAATGTCTACATCATTGTATTCGTAGAACCCTATCTGTGCCATATTTGCTTTACAACATAACTAGCCGCAGTTCCATATCCATTATCAGTTATAACTTCTAATATACCATTAAGAGTACTGTTTGGTGGTACATTTGTAGGTGTATAATTAGATGTAAAATAATAAAAACCAGCAGTTTTATAATCATTTAAATCAGTATTAGCTGTAGTAACATCTATAATACAATCTGCAACAGTTGGTACACCACTTGAATTTATGTAAATTGGTGCCAAATTTGAGCCTGTTTCAGTTAATGGAGTTTGATAATCTGTTCCTGCTACAGCAGAACTTATATTACCATTGCCATCACCCTTTAATACACCACTTGCTGTAATTTTAGCCTACCTTGATGTATCAGTTGGATGAACATGGTTACCCCTTGACCATGCTGTTGATGTACCCGGTGATGCTGTACCATCCATAACAGGATTAGATGTAGAAGCAGAAGGTATAGTTGGTGCTGAAGGTATTGTAACTGTTTGTGTACTTGCTGAAGTTATTCTACCTTTAGAATCTACTGTAACATATGGGACATTAAAAGAATCACCAAAATCAGGTGTAGCATTAGCAGATAAACCATATGAACCTGATGTTACACCAGAATCTTGTAATTGAGAATAATATCTAGTACCAACTAAAGTATAACTAAATGTTATATTACTAGGTGCAGTATTAGAAACACTTGTACATCTATTCGTTACACCCTCAGCTGAATTTCCCTAATAAATGAAAAATCTAAGCGCAGAATATGTATTTACTTGCTTATACGAAAAATATACTTTATTATCATTACCAACATAAGCAGTAAAGTCTGAAAATGCACCCATAGGGTCATAATATTTAAATGTATTTAAACCAGCGTTTTTATCCCAATATGCCATAAATCGTATTATTAAGGGCGATTCTTTATTACCTTTACTGCCCTCAATCATACCGTTTATCCAAGTATTTGTTCCTGATGCAACAGTAATGTCAGTTGTAACATAAAAAACAGTAGAACTTGAACTTGAACTATTATAATAGCCATAACCCATTGCTAAATATTTATCATCAGGTAAATAACTAACATCTATTTTACTTGATGAATTTAATGGTGCTACACCACTTACCGCACCAACATCAGTTGTTGGTACTGCTCCAACTGAAGCCGCAGTTAAACTACATTCTGTAATAGTACCTGAACTATTAATATAAACAGGAGAAGTAGAGGAACCTACAGAATACCCTGTTGTACTATCATGAACAACATTTAAAACTCTATGCCATTCACTCCAAACCCAAACATCAGAACTTATCTACCCAGTTCTAAAATAATGATAATTAGTAGTATTATTGCTTACAGAACCAAATCTATACCAAAACTATTTTATAACTGTTGTAGCAGTAGTGCCATAACCCTCTGGAGTAATAACCTAAAGCCAGCCATTAACACCAATAGGAATATTTGTTGGAGTAACATTATCAGAAAAATAATAAATTCCTGCTGTTAAATAATCATTTAAATTAGTATTTGCTGTACTAACACGTGTTGCACAATTAGCTATAGTTGGAACTCCACTTGAATTTATATAAACCGGGGCCTATTTAGAGCCTGTTTCAGTTAAAGGCGTCTAATAATCAGTCCCTGCAACTGCTGCGGATATTGTTCCAGAACCATTTCCTTTTAATATACCAGAAATAGTTCCAATAGAAGGCTAAGCGCCAACAGACTCAGGAGTTAAACTACATTCTCTAACCGCACCGGTTGAACTTATATATATTGGAGAAGTAGATGACCCCATTCCATAAGTGCTATCTGTTGAATTCCAACCAACATTTAAAAATCTTTGCCAAGGACTCCAGGTATCTGTGCTCCCCCCTATATAAGTTCTATAATAGGTTTGCATAGAAGTTCCATCTATGCTTCCCTATCTATACCAAATCTATTTAACAAAACTACCAGTTGTTCCATAACCAAAATTTGTAAGAACTTCTAAAATTCCATTTACAATAGTCCCACTAGGAGCATTTGGCTAATTACTCGGAGCATAATCAGCACCAAAATAATATATACCTGCGGTTTTATAATTGTTTAAATTTTCACCAGTAGTTTTTACTACTATTGTACCATCTGCTATTGTAGGAACGCCATTAGAATCAATATATATAGGAGCAATTTCTGAACCTGTTTCTGTTAAAGGTACCTAATAAGTAACCCAAGAAGTTCCATTATATCTATATAAATTTTTATCAGTTGTATTATAATAAATCTAACCTTCTTTTGGATTAGAAGGCGCCGAAGCGCCCTTCTAAATCACAACATTTTGAAGCTCATTTTTATTTAAATCTAAATTAGTTAAGCTTTTAGGCATTTTCCATACCTCACTTTTACTTTTTTGCTAATTGCTCTGCCGCGACTTTTTCTACAAAATTTTTATAATCAGATTGCGCGGCCGTTGCTATTTCCTTTACATGAGCTAAATCTTTATCGGGATGATTTGAAGAAATATTTTCAAGCGCAGCGGCAGTAGCTAATCCTAAATCTAATGTAGCATTCATCATCCGCATAGAAAGTTGAGACTCTTCTGCTCGGCGCTAAGCTCTAGCATCAACCCGCTTTTGTTCTTTTTTGTTTTTTTGTCGATCTTTCGCGGCGAAGGCTTCAATAGTAGCTACGATTATCGCTGCTATAGCAGGAATAAGATACTATTGCATTATTTTTTACCCTTAGCCCATAATTACAGCTTTATAAGTATTCGCCGCCAAAGTGGTCGCTCCAGCGGTGTCGTTTATTTTAATAGTAATAGCTCCAGTAGATTGATTAACACTAATTTCTGGCATTACTTTATTACCACTAGAAACCTCATATACACTAACCATTATTTCTTCTGGATGCTATCCACCTAATCCATGATTGCTTATTGTCCAAGTCCAAACGCCACCTGCTGCGGTTAATGCGGAATTATTAGTTGTATACTTAAATACCGCGCCACCAGCCATCTAAGAAACATAGGCTGCGACAGCTGCGCCAGAAACAGGATCGGTACTACCATCACTTGAAGCAATAACAGTCTACTGAACTAAAACCTTTTTCTTAGTAAGGGTACTTAATTCACCATTTGTATTTTGAGCAACATTAGAAATAAATTCTAAAGCTGTCGCGCCACTCACAACAGATGGGTCAGAGACCGCCGTTTGAGTTGTCTTATAATTACCTTTAGCCTAATAAGTCCCGCTTAAATCTGGAATATCTGCTGCAACTAAAGCTCTAAAAGATGGAGTTCCATTAGACCCATTAGGAGCAGCAAGAACTGTATTCTTTGTCTTGCTACCATAAGGATTAACTGTATCACCATAAGCGCTAGCTAAACCTAAAGTACCATTTGAAGTAATTGGATTCCCACTATTACTTGTTGTTAAGCCACCATTTGCAGTCGCGCCGATACTTGTAACAGTACCAGAAGGTTCATCACCAGAAGGGACTACAATCCAACTACTTCCATCTGAAACAATTAAATCTCCAACTTCACAGATTGGTGCAGTTGCATGAGCGGTAATAACTTTATAGGTATAACCTTTATTAGAAGTTCCTGCGGTTGGTAAAGCTGACCACTCAATTGTGCCACTAGTGCCAACAGTTCCTTTAAAGACCATGCCGCCAACCAAACCAGAAATCTAATCATCAACATATTTCTTTGTTGCAGCATCTTGATTATTTGTAGGATCTGTAACACTGGTAATTTTATGACTACCCATATTAAGGGCACCAGTCATCGTTGTAGTACCATCTTTCTTTACATAATCAGAAACACTAGTATAAGAAGGTGCCGCCCAACTACCATCTTCTCTTAAGAACTTAGTTGATTGAGATTGAGTTGAAACACTAGCACCCTTTGGCGCAACACCAGCACTACTACTAGAAACTTTTGGAATATTTGCAGTAATTGTCTAGCTATTTCCATCTGTTAAAGTTAATTTAACAGGACTTGCCGCGGTTGATGTACTATCATCAGTAAATGCCGCGGAAGTAATAGTATAAATATCAACAACTTTACTAGATGGAGTTAAACCTGTTCCATTAACATTAATAGTTTCAATAACATTGACTTCCGCACCGGACTCAATGTCATCTAACTTACCCTTTAAACTATCGCTAAAGTTATTATCGGTAGGAACTGTAACTGATAAGTTGCCACTTGCATCAACAGTTAATCCTGTACTAACAATAACTCCACCAAGTGTAGAGGTGGTAGCAGGGAGTAATTCCTTACCAACAACATCCCAAGTTGTACCATTATACTGCTTTAAAACTTTGTCCTAAGTGTTATAATAAACTTGACCGGTTTTTGGATTTGAAGGATCAGCCGTTAAATTTTGAATTACTGCATTTTGTAATTCATTTTTATTTAAGTTTATATTAGTTAAAAAAAGCATTTATTGCCCTCCTTAATTTAAATAAGCTTTTCCAGTAAATGCCGCCTAAAAATTTATTAATAAATTATTATCATTTAAATAAGTTACTTCTCCAGTTACTATAGTACCGGCGCTATCTACGACAGTTACAGAAGGTCTTTTATTTAAATTATGTTCTATCGTCCAAGCATCTGAAGCAATTTGCTATTCATAACAAAAATATTTATCAGAAATTGTAACATCACTAATATCAGAGATTGTAATAAAGCCATCATTTCCTACAACTAAAAGTTTTCCGGCATTATTCAAGCCTTGATCCTTATCAAGTTTTGTTTCCCAATAAGCATGTTCTTCTTCTGTATAAATATAGCTTTCAGGTCTTGCGCGAGTAATAACTTGAAATTCTCTTCTTGTTTCAGTATAATACTAATTTCCTTCTATCCTATAAACCCAAGCAGTTATAGGATAAGGGAACTAAAGTAAAACATCTGGAACTTGAACCTCTAAATTACTATCTAATTGTAAGACATAAGCCTCTGTAGATTTTGTATTTGTAAAATGAACTTGCGTTCCAGGTGTACATTCATCTACAATTA
>Ga0265299_10005628_pt1 | contig 11597 bp, 12 predicted proteins | sample AusTroGonzalo_MG_4_FD_193485 | JGI IMG/M metagenome (GOLD analysis project Ga0265299, IMG submission 193485) | Bovine rumen microbial communities from tropical cattle in Woodstock, Queensland, Australia - Gonzalo_02 | ecosystem: Host-associated > Mammals > Digestive system > Stomach > Rumen ...
TTGTCCGACGCATCGTCGCCGGCGCCTTTCCCGGAGTCCGGACCGTCCTTGCAACCCGCCAGGACCAGCCCCACCAGCGCAAGCAGAATAAAAATCCGTTTCTTCATGTTGTGTTGGCTTCGTTTCATTTTCATGATATTATTTCGTTAAACTTATTGCTGTTTTTCGATTGCCAGGCGCAGTTCCTTCACCATCGCGTCGTATTCCGCCTCGGTCAGATAGACCTTGCCCGGATTCATCTGGAACGTGCCTCCGTAATCCGGACCGTCCACATATTTCGGGGCCAGATGGAAATGCAGGTGACTCAGTTTGTCGGAATAGGCGCCGTAGTTGATTTTCTCCGGCTTGAACACCTGCTGCATGGCACGCGTCACGTCCGCCACATCCGCCATGAACAGGTTGCGCTGTTCGTCGTCCAGTTCGTTCAGGTCATTCACATGCTTGTCATACGCCACGAGGCAGCGACCGTGATAGGTCTGCTCCTTAAATACGAACGCGCGCGACACGCGCAGGTGAAAAATCTCAATCATGAGATTGTGCAAGGTCTCATTGTTGGTGCAATAGAGACAATCTTTCGGGTCTGAATACATAATTAAATTGTTTTTATATTGGTGTGATGGTATTTCATCGTATCATATCTTATCCGTTTTTCGTGAATAGATGCGTGCAACGATTGCGCCGCTGATGTTATGCCAGACGCTGAATACTGCGCCGGGGATGGTGGCCAATGGGAAGGCGGCAAAATGCATCACGGCCAGCGATGTCGCCAGGCCGGAGTTCTGCATACCCACCTCGATGCTGAGCGCCACCCTCTTCGGGCGTTGCAGACGCAACACCCAACCCACCAGATAGCCGACACCGAGTCCGAGCAGGTTGTGAAGCATCACTACGAGCACCACGAGCAACCCTGCGGTCATCAGCCGATCCGCGTTGTGCGCCACGACAATTCCGACGGTCAGTGCCACCGCGATGGACGAGAACGCCGGCAGGTAGGGTGTGACATTTTGTGTCACCTTCGGAATGAAGCGCTGGCAGAATAATCCGCAGACGATGGGGAGGATAACGATATAGACGATGCTCATCAGCATACCTGTTGTATGCACATCGACCATCGTGCCGGCCAACAGCCAGACGAGAAGCGGTGTCAGCAGCGGTGCCAGCACGGTGGATGCAGCGGTCATGCCCACCGACAGCGCCAGATCGCCTTTGGCCAGATAGGTGATGACATTCGATGCCGTTCCGCCCGGGCAGCAGCCCACCAGAATGACCCCTATCGCCAGTTCTTGCGGAAGCGAGAAAGCCCGGGTCAGTCCCCATGCCAGCAGTGGCATCACGGTGAACTGCGTGAGACAACCGATGAGGATATCTTTCGGCCTGCTCAGCACAATCTTGAAGTCCTGCGCCGAGAGCGTCAGCCCCATGCCGAACATGATGATGCCTAACATTGGATTGATCACCCATGTGCCGATCCATGCGAGCGATTCGGGCACGATGAGGCTCAATGCTGCCACCATCAGCACCAGCACGCCCATCCACTTGGCTATGAAATCACAGATTCGCTGCATATGTTTGTTGATAATCGCCTGCAAAGGTACTGCTTTTTTTTGATATATGCAAGCGTTTGGCGAAAAAAATGAAGGGGATGGGACATTTTTTTACCTAAAAATTTTGTAATGTCAGAAAAAATCACTACCTTTGCACCGCGTTATGTGTACATAGCGCAACAATATAAGAAATCAAAAAATACAATAGTATGACAAAACGTTCTATCAAAATTCTGATTATTGTAGCAGCTGTTGTGCTGGTGGGCTTCATCTGCTGGAAAGCCGGCTGGATCCTCAACGGTAACAAGAACAACGTGTCCGAACAGGAGAAACAGGAGGCCATTCAGGAGGCAGTGGAAGAACTGAACGCTGAATTCCAGGAGGCCGAGGAAGAAGTCAATACTGAATTCCAGGAAGCAGGCAACGAACTGCGCGATGCGCTGAAATAATAAAATTCAAGATAGTGGACACCTTCGAGGGCGTGAAGAAGGATTCCAAGTGACTTGGGGAGAATGCTGATTCATAATGGAAATAACAGGGCTATTGGAATATAACGAACGTCGGCAACTCCGGGCGTGGTTCGAACGGAACGCGACTACCGAACGGTGCTGCTGGATTGCCATGTACCGCGGGAAGAACAAGCCCGAAAGGGTGTGTCTGCCGTATCTGGACGTGGTGGAAGAGGCGCTCTGTTTCGGATGGATCGACTCCACGCTGAAGCGCCTGCCCGACGGACGATTGGCGCAACGGCTCTCGCCGCGACGCAAGAACAGCCATTGGACCGAACTCAACAAACAGCGCTGTGCCGACCTCGAGCAACGCGGACTGATGACCCCTTCCGGCCGCGAGGCATGGAGATTAGCGCGATAGGGGTTGTCAATACTTGCACACCATATTGCCCAATGCCACGGACAAACAAATAATGAAACTGTTAAGATAACATGAAAAAACTATTCACCCTCGCACTGGCAGCGCTGTCAATGACCGCCTGCAAGAAAGCCAATACGGGCGAAGAATGGATAGCGCTCGTCGGGACATACACCTATGACGGCAGTTACGGCATCTATTCCTACCGCTTCAATCCGCAAACCGGCGAGTCGGAACGGTTGGACTCGCTGGCGATGGTCAACCCCTCGTATCTGACTATTTCGGAGGATGGCCAACGTGTGTACGCCGTCTGTGAGACCAACGACGAACGCGCTTCGCTGAACATCATCGGCCTGGATGCCAACGGCAGCATGAACCTACTGCAGACCGTTCCGACTTTGGGCGGCGATCCATGTTATGTGGCTTCGAACGGAGCGCTTGCTGTTACGGCGAATTATTCCGGCGGCTCGATGAGTGTCTTTCCTTTGAGTGAACAAGGTACACAGGCAGGACAAGCAGTATTGTTCCAGGGTGCAACAGGCGGTCCGGACCTCTCGCGTCAGAACAGGCCTCACGTGCACTGCGCCTGTTTTACGCCGGACGGTGAATACATCCTCGCTACCGACTTCAGCGCGGACCGGATTCTGTCATTTTGTGTCGCAGACAAAGACGTCACCCCGAACGGCATCGCATCGGATGTCAGCGCCGACTCCGGTCCCCGTCATCTGGTCTTCAGCCGTGACGGGCGGTTTGCCTATCTGATGAGCGAACTGTCCGGCAACGTAACCGTCTTTCGCTATGCAGAAGGTCGATTGGAGTCGCTTCAGGAGATTGTCTCTGACAGCGTAGGTGCACGGGGTGGAGCGGATATCCGTCTCAGTCCTGACGGCAAGTTCCTCTATTCGAGTAACCGTTTGCAGGCGGAAGGTATAGCTATCTTTGCGGTGGACAGCGTGACAGGTTTACTCACGCGCATCGGTTATCAGCCGACAGGTGCTCATCCGCGTATGTTCAATATCACACCCGACGGACAGTTCCTGCTTTGCTGCTGCCGTGACAGCGACAAGATTCAGGTCTTCCGCCGCGATACGGCAACCGGCCTTTTGACCGACACCCGTCAGGACATCCGTGTCAGCAAACCGGTATGTGTACAATTCGCCAATTAAATAATGCATCATAAAACATCATTAAATAAACACTAGTCACTATACTACTATGACAAAGATTTCTTACAAACAGATTGACCTCGCCGCCTGGACAAAGGTCGGAGAAGGAGGGAACGGAAGTGTTTATACTTGCCCCGAACAACCGGGCGTCATTCTCAAGGTGAGCAACTACACGGCTGGAGACGGGGCTACAGAAACCCTCGCCGATGAGTTCACCCGCAGCAAAGCAGTCTTCGACCTCGGTCTGCCTACGCCCGAGATGAAGGAAATTGTGCGCGTGGGAGAGAACGAAGGTATTAGCTGCGAGGCTGTCGCCGGGAAGAAATCCTTTGCGCGCATGAGCGGAGAAACACCGGCGGAGATTGACCTGCTCGCGGAGCGCATGGCAAAACTTGCCAAGCAGTTTCACAGCACCGACGCCTCTACACAAACGGCTATTCCGTCGATGAAAGCGCTGATGCTGGAGGCTTTGGCTGAGACGAAAATGCTCAGTGGTAAAAGACTGGAACAGACCATCGCTTTTGTACAAAACATGGAAGACGCTCCCACCTTGCTGCATGGCGATTTTACGTTCAGCAACCTCATCCTCTCGCTCGATACCGACAAAGCCTATTGGATTGATCTCGGGCGCGCTACGCACGGTTTGCCGATGTTTGACCTCGGCCATTTCTGGCTGTTCTGCAATATGTTCGGCAAGAAACAACGTGTGCAGGACATCGCCCACATGACCGACAAACAGATGGTGCAGTTCTGGAACACTTTTGCACAGGCGTACAACGGTCCCGACAACCTCGATGCTTTCATCGCCCAATGCAAGCGCTTCGCAGCCCTGGACATTATACTTCTCGGGCATATCCAGACGCTCAACTGGCATGAACGCCTGTTCCTCGGGTTGCTCGTCAAATCGCTGATGAAATAAAATGTCCGTTTTTTCTTGCATATGTCAGAAAAAAGTAGTACCTTTGCAGTCGAATTGTAGCGCCACGATGGATGTAGTATTATTGATATTAGCGGGTCTATGCATGTTAGTTGGCATAGCAGGGTGTATCATTCCGGGATTACCGGGGATGCCGATTGCCTATGCCGGTCTATGGCTTGCACAGATTACAGACCGGGTGGATTTCAGTTGGCAGATGTTGCTCACTTGGGGAATCATCACGATCGTCTTACAGGTGCTTGATTTTGTTATCCCAGCCGTAGGAACAAAGACCTTCGGGGGAACCAAGTACGGCGTGTGGGGCAGTACGATTGGTGTCTTTGTCGGGCTATTCTTCGGTGTTTTCGGCGTCATCCTTGGTCCGTTGATTGGCGCCATAGCGGGTGAGATGCTTGGAGGGAAGGCTTTGGGTGAATCACTGAAGGCTGGTTGGGGCAGTTTCCTGGGCATCTTCTTTGGCACTATCATCAAGCTCATCGGTTGCGGGCTTATGTTAGTAGCCCTCATACAAGCAATCTGGTAATAACAACAAACAGTAATACTATGAACGTAAAAACATTTGTAGACGAACTCGCAAGAATAACTCCTCCGGATTTAATGAGTCGTAACATGTACCAAGGCGATTCAACGGGGGCCAAGGATAGACGTGAGAATCTATTGTACTACCTAAGCGTTATGCAAGAGATAAACCCGTCTCGATTGCTTGTAGGTGAAGCTCCAGGGCGAATGGGATGTTATTTGTCTGGTGTCCCGTTTACAGATGAACATACCTTGGTGTTCAATCCTTTCTTCAAGAATCGTCATTGCTTGGTACAGGAACTGATGTCCTTAGATGGAGATGTTAGACCACAATCAGAGGCAACAGCAAGAGTGGTCTGGGAACGGCTCGATAAGATTCCATACAAAGATCTCCCTCTGATGTGGAATATCTATCCCTTCCACCCTAGTACAGTTGAGGCGAAGTATTATTCCATCGATGACCGCCCTAATCGCAAACCAACCAAAATCGAATGTGAGATGGGTAAAGGCGTACTGGCCATGTTGTTAGAATACTTTGATATCAAGGAGGTGTATTCGGTAGGGAGAACGGCTGAATTTATCCTTAAACCCGAGTATCCGAACATTAAGTATATCCGGCATCCATCAAGAGGCGGAGCAAATGAGTTCAGGAAAGGGCTCAATGAAATCTACGGAATACAATAACAGACAAGTATTAGTTTATGACCAAAGCAGAGAAATATCAACTCCTTCTACCCCAGATTGAATCACTAGTCGCTGGAGAGTATGACATGATTGCAAAGATGGCGAATGTGTCAGCCGCTTTACATGAGACTTTTGGCTTCTGGTGGACGGGATTTTATCGTGTAGAAAACGACGAGCTGGTTCTGGGGCCGTTTCAAGGTCCGATAGCCTGCACAAGAATCAAATATGGTCGCGGGGTATGTGGAACTTCCTGGCAACGGGGAGAGACAGTTATCGTCCCCAACGTTCATGAGTTTCCCGGTCATATCGCATGTTCCTCTGCCTCCAATAGCGAGATTGTCGTTCCCGTCTTCCACAACGATAAGGTCATCGCTGTACTGGACATTGACAGCACCGAGTTTGGCACCTTCGACGAAACGGACAAAGCGTACTTAGAACAGATAGTGGGATTATTGTAAACGGGAACAACATGCCACGATACCAGATACATAGCTGCGAGCAGATGATGGAACTCATTCAGGAAATTGGGTTCCTGCCGCTGCTGGTGAGTGGCATTCCGGGCTATTCGGCCGAGGAGATGGCGGACCGCGACTGCCGCTATGTCGTCTTCCCCGACGGCGGCTGGGATTGGCCGCTGTGGAAATGGAAGGGTACCGTCATCACCGAGAGCGACTGCGTCTATGGCAAGTTCTTCAACGGCAAAGCGGGTTTCATCAGCCGCCCGTGGTGGCCGCATTTCTGCAACTGGCGCCGGAGCTTCTATCCTCTCCCCGAGCCCGACAGCATTGAGGATATCATCCTCGAGACGCTCGCTGCAGAGGAAAGCATTATCAACCGCGACCTGCGGGCAGCATGCGGTTTCTCGGGGCCGAAGATGCGGAGTCGTTTCGACGGTTATGTCACTCGTCTGCAGATGTCCACACGTATCGTCACCGAGGACTTCGTCTATCCGCGTGACCGTCACGGCAAGCCCTACGGCTGGGGATGGTCGTTGCTCACCACGCCCGAACGCCTCTACGGCAAACAGGCCTGCACGACAGACTGTCTGCCCGAAGAGTCCCTGGCGCTCATGACCGGGCACTTGCACACCATATTGCCCAATGCCACGGATAAACAAATAACGAAACTGTTAAGATAAGTATGAGAAAACTAATTACCTTTGCACTCGCGGCACTGTCGCTGACGGTAGCACTACAAACATGGGCGCAGAGCGACACGACGCAGGTACCCATACAAAGCACGTACGGAACAACAATCGGTCTGGAGGACATGAATAACCGCGATCAGTCATCCAATGCGATTGATGTGATTCGCGGTCGTGTAGCCGGTATGACAGTAGATAAGAGCGGAGAGAACGCCATGAGTGCGGTGCGGTTGCGCGGCACGGTATCCTTGTCGGGCAGCAATGACCCGCTTATCATCGTGGACGGTGTGGTAGGAGATATGAGTCTGCTGTCCACGGTCAATCCGACGGATATTGAGAGTTTTCACATCTTGAAAGACGCGTCGGAGACCGCGCAGTTCGGTTCGCGCGGTGCGTCCGGTGTGATTGAGGTTACGACACTCAAGGGTGAGGAAGGAAAACTTCGAATTCACTATAACGGTTCTTTCTCTGCAAGCACGGTGTACAAGACACTGCCGATGCTGAGCGCCGATGCATACCGTACATTCTGTCAGACGCATGGTTTGTCATACATGGATAAAGGCGCGAATACAAACTGGCAGCGTGAGATAACAAGGACGGCGTTCTCTCATCACCATCATTTGGCCTTCACCGGCGGTACGAAATTGACGACTTACCGTGCGAGTATCGGATATATCGATGACCAATATGTAGTAAAAAACACGGGGCAGCGGTCGTTCGTGGCCAATGTGAACCTCTCGCAACGCTTGTGGGGCGACGTATTGAAGATTAATATCGGTATGTTCGGCTCGGTGCAGCATAGTAAGAATCCGTTCAACGAGCAGAAGCTGTTCTATAGCGCGGCCTGTTTCAACCCCACCTATCCTGCGGTGCGTAATGAGAGCGGCGGTTGGGACGGCGACCCGGGTGCCAGTCAGATAGCCAATCCTATGGCATGGCTGGAGAACGTCAGCCAACCCTCCGACGCACATATCAGCACGAACCTGCATCTGGACTTCAAACTGATTGAACCGCTGCACCTGAAACTCCTGGCCGCTTATACCTACCATCGTGCGGATGAGGCGCTGACTGCTCCGACGGAGGAAGGCGGTTTGGCATATCGTTCCACCGGCAAGACGCACGACATCCTGGCGAACATGGTGCTCGACTACAATCGGAGTTGGGGAGCGCATGCGCTGTCGGCAATGGCATTGGCGGAGATCAACACCAACAGGGCGGAAAGTTTTCACGTAACGACCTATCAGTCGGGTGCTACACTCATAGGCGCAAATCGTCTTTCGGGCGGTTCGATACGACCGTGGGATGGCACCGATTCTTATAGGGCGCAAGCGAACATGTTGTCGTTCATGGGCCGTGTGAGCTATACGTTGTTGGAGCGGTATAACCTGACGGCATCCCTTCGTACGGACGGAAGCAGTAAGTTCGGCGCAAACAACAAATGGGGTTGGTTCCCTTCTGTCTCGGCTTCGTGGACCATTTCCAATGAACCTTGGATGCCGCAGAACGATGTCATCGACCATTTGCGTCTGGGCGGCGGATACGGTCTGTCTGGTAATCAGTCGGCAATTGACAGTTATCTGACGATGCTGCTGTACGAACCGAACGGTATAGCGGAAGTGAACGGCAAGGGTATCACGACCTATGCTGCACTGCGCAATGCCAATCCGGATTTGAAATGGGAAGTGAGTCACACGGGGAACGTGGGTGTCGATTTGAGTCTGTTCAAAGGTCGGTTGGTAGCGAACGTAAGCTATTACAACACCCTTATCACCGACATGCTCTATCCGTATCGTGTCTCCACACCGCCTTATACATACCCGACGCTGATAGCCAACCTCGGCAGCATGCGCAACGAGGGTGTGGAAGTGTCCGTCGGCGGTACAATCATAAAGACGGAGGATTGGAAGTTGAGTATCAATGTCAATGTGACCTGGCAACGCAACAAGTTACTCAGTCTCAGCGGCAAGCACGGTGATGAATGGCTGTATGCCGCCGATTATCAGGCGATTGCCTCTGTCAACGGAGCCGGTTCACACGGTGGTGACAACGATATCGTTTGGCAGATTGTGGGGCAACCGTTGGCAACGTTCTACCTGCCGCAATGCACGGGTTTGGAGGATAACGGCAAAGGCGGTTACACTTACGGGGAGGGGGAACACTACATCGCCGGACAAGCCACACCGAAAGTGCTGTTGGGTTCGAACATCAGTCTGAAATACAAGAACTGGGACTTGTCGGTTCAGATTAACGGCGCATTCGGACACAAAATCTTCAACGGTACGTCTCTGGCGTATATGAACTTGGGGGCGCTGCCGTTCTACAATGTGCTGCAGGCGGCTCCGAAAGCAAAGCTGTACGACCAGCAGGTAACCGACTACTGGCTCGAAAAGGGCGACTTCGTGAACTTCGATTACATCACGCTTGGATATCAAGTGCCACTGCCCATCAACAAAGTAGTGGAGACGCTGCGACTGGTCCTGACGATGAACAATGTCGGCACTCTCAGCTCGTATTCGGGATATACCCCTGTCATCAACAGTACTAACGTCAATTCCACCATCGGCGTGGACGATAAACGTACCTATCCTTTATCACATTTGTTCACCCTCGGCTTATCAATCGGATTCTAATGAAAACACTATTCAGATATCAGCTTTCAGCAGTCAGTTTGTTTGTGCTGACTATTTTTTCAAGTTGCTCTTTTTTGAATGAAGAGCCTTCATCGGCATTGACGGAAGAGCAGGCATTCGGTTCAATGACCGCCTTGCGGAATAATGCCGTATTGTCGGTGTACATGTACCTGGGCGGCAATGCGGACTCGCAAGGTTTGCAAGGAACCGGTCGCGGCGTATATGACCTTAATTCCTTTACTACCGACGAACAAATCATCCCTACACGTGGCGGTGACTGGTACGACGGCGGGTATTGGCAGGACTTGCACAACCATGCCTGGACAACCGACGACCGTTCGATTCGGGATACATGGGACTACCTGTTCAAGGTTGTCATGCTGACCAACAGCGGCATTGCGCATATCGAGGCGTATAACAAACCCGATGCGGACGCAACGTTGCTTGCGGAGTACAAAGCCGAACTGCGTGCCGTGCGGGCGATGTACTACTGGTACTTGCTGGATTTATACGGTAGAGTACCTGTCGTGACGCGCACGAACATCCCAACGGATAGTGTGCAGTTGGCCTCCCGCAAAGAGGTGTATTCTTTTGCCGTAAAGGAGTTACAAGAGGCGATGCCGCTACTCGCGCATGATGTCGCAAACCAACCCTTGGGTCAGTATTACGGGCGCATGACGTATTTTGTGGCGACGTTCGTGCTGATGAAGTTATACCTCAACCACGTGGTCTATACGGGAGATGAAAATCCAGCGTTATATGATTCGATTGCGGATTATGCCGATATGCTGTCTAATTACTATACCCTGGAGGAAAACCTGCAAGACAATTTCTCGTTGGACAACGACCGTTCGCGAGAGAATATCTACGTCATTCCGAGAGAAGTCGGCAAATACGTGGCAAAGTATCAGTATGAGCAGCGGACACTGCATTACAACCACGCAGCGGCACTCGGTTTAGGCGGTGAGAACGGCACGTCAGCCACTCTGGAGACACTCCATGCATTCGGTTACAATACCGGTCATCAAGATCCGCGATTTGACATGTATTTCTACTACGACACGGTGCGTGTGAACGGAAAGATTATCTTCCGCGAAGACGGCAAGACACCATTGGTCTATGAACCGGACAAGGTGGCGATGGACGTATCAAATACACCATACGAAAAAACAGCCGGCGCGCGCCTGAACAAGTACGAGCATGACCCCAACGGTATTCAGGATTGCAATGTGGGCAGGAACGATATCGTGCTGTTCCGCTATGCGGATGTGGTGCTCATGAAAGCGGAAGCAAAAGCACGCAAAGGGCAAAGCGCATATACCGAAATCCGGGAGATTCGCGACCGTGTCGGAGCAAGCGAGATGGCTTCACCCACGTTGGAGGATATCTATCACGAGCGTTGGCGCGAACTCATGTGGGAAGGATGGCACCGCAATGACATGATTCGTTTTGGCAAATGGACCGGACATACCACCGTCTTCCCCATCCCGCAAGACATGCTCCTTATCCACAAAGATTGGCAACAGAACGAGGGGTACTAAAAACGTATAATAACGATATGAAAAAACTAATCACCCTTGCACTTGCGGCGCTGTCAATGACCGCCTGTGCCAAACAACCGAAAAATATGTACGAAATAGATGAGTTCCAGACCCAAAGCGGAAAGACGGTGCGCTTCCATGCCCTCGTGCACTCCAGCATCCGTATCGAGTTCGACGGCAGGGAGATTGTGGTTGACCCGTGCTGCAAGTTGAATAACAGAACCATCGACTATAGTGCGTTCCCGAAAGCGGACTACATCATCGTGACCCACGAGCACTATGACCACCTGGACAAAGCGGCTATCAAGCAACTCTGCAAAGACGGCACGCAGCTGATCATGAACCAACGCTCGGCAGACGAGTACGGTGTGGGAACGGTGATGGTGAACGGCGACAAACTGCAGTTGGCAGACGACATCTCCATCGAAGCGGTAGCGGCGTACAACACGACCAAAGGGCATCTGCAGTTCCATCCCAAAGGGCGGGACAACGGCTACATCCTGACGCTGGACGGCCTGCGCATTTACATCGCCGGAGATACGGAGGTCATTCCCGAAATGGCTGC
>Ga0265299_10005631_pt1 | contig 11595 bp, 24 predicted proteins | sample AusTroGonzalo_MG_4_FD_193485 | JGI IMG/M metagenome (GOLD analysis project Ga0265299, IMG submission 193485) | Bovine rumen microbial communities from tropical cattle in Woodstock, Queensland, Australia - Gonzalo_02 | ecosystem: Host-associated > Mammals > Digestive system > Stomach > Rumen ...
ACGCTGACCGTCAATGAGGGTGACACATTTGCGTTCGCCTGCGGCGTCGGCGGCGAGGGAGGTACAGGAGGCGCGACGCCTACCGCGGGAGCCGCCGGAACCGACACCACGTTCGGCACCTATTCGACAGCGACGGGCACCAGCAGCGACGCCGGATACATTGATCCGATCTCCGGCGACCAGTTCGCGCAGCTTGGCAAGGCGGGAATCGCAGGCGGGGACGGCGTAGGATTCAAGCGCAACGCAAACAACGAGTGGGAGCTTGTCACGCCGGCGCCGATTACAGTGAACGGCGTGGAGTATTCTGCAGGCGCTCAAGGAAACACAGCGACAGACTACCGCGCTCTCGGTCTGCCGTATGGCAGCCTGAAATATAACGCTGTCGGCGGCTTCGGCGGCGGCAACGCTTACAAGGGCAACGGCTCCGCGGGAAGCTCCGGCACCGGCAGCCTGAACACAAGTGGCTCGACGCCGGCCGTCACCAGCCAGCCCGGCCCAGGCGGAAACGGCGCGAACGCTGCGGCGCCCGATGACGAGACGGTCATGGGCCGTGGCGGAACGGGCGGAAACGGTGGAGGCGGCGGCGGCGCGTATGGCACGGCGGCCAACACAAGCAGCGACTACCCGACGAGTGATCACAGCCTTGCCGTGCAGTACTACGGCAGCGGCATCCAGTCAAATGCGACCATCAACATGATTTTTCGCACCGGCTCTCAGGGCGGCGCCGGATCGGTCGGAGGCAAAGGCGCCAACGGCGGCATCCGAATCTATTGGGGAGAGTGATTTATATGTCGATTACAGCGCCAAATTATGTGCAGGGGCAGTATTCCGTCGCAGACCGCGACAGGATCTTCGCCAAGGCGGACAAATATCCGGACGCTTCCGCCGGCATCACGAATCAGGTGCCGACGCTGGCGGCTGACGGTTCCATCATCTGGCGGCAGCAGTCGAGCGGAGGCGGAGACGGCACAGCGAATGCGAATATCGCGGTGGTCGAGGACACCAGCACGGCGTCTCAGGCGTATGCCGTCGGCGACCTGCTCGTGTATAGCGGGCAGCTTTACCGCGTGACGGCTGCCATCGCGCAGGGCGGCACTATTACGCCGGGCACCAATGTCACGCCGACTACGGTGGCGGACGAGCTGGAGTCCGGCGGAGGCGGCGGAGGAGTCAGCAGCTTCAACGGCCGCACAGGCGCGGTCACTCCTCAGTCCGGCGATTATTCGGCATCGGACGTTGGCGCTTTGCCTGCTCCATCCAACACCGGCACAGCCGGGCAGGTGCTCACAAAGACGGCGGACGGCTCGGAGTGGGCGAACGAAAGCGGCGGCGGAGGCAACGATGCAAACCTCGCTCCCGTCGAAACGACATCTACCGCCTCGCAAGCCTATGCCGTCAACAGCTTCCTCGTCTACGGCGGACAGCTTTACCGCGTTACCGCAGCTATTGCGCAGGGTGATACGCTGACGGTGGGGACGAACATCGCGGCGGCGGACGTGGGGACGTATCTTGCGATGGTCGCGGCGGCTCCGAACGCGGGAGGCTTTGCACCTGCGGGGTACGGTAGTGCCGGTGAAACTTTGGCCAAAATCGGTATTGGTGCGTCTACAGAAGCGGAGTTTAACACGCAGCTTTCCACTTTTTTCCAAACCCTGCCTAACCGTAGTTTTAGTGCGGTGTGCATTTACCCTGATTGGCTTAGCGACGGTACTGCATATTTGGGTATCATTTTTAAGGCTGGCGCCAGTTATGGCTCACTTGTTGTGATGCCGAATTATAATCTCGGGAATGATATTCACGGTGTAAAAAGACTAATCAACAATGTTTGGAGCCCATACGAATGGGTCAACCCGCCCCTCACCGTTGATACAGAATACCGCACAACGGAGCGGTACAACGGCAAGCCTGTGTATGTGCAAGTGTTTACAATACCCTCATCCGTGCGTGGAGCGCGTACCGTGTATGACAAAACAATCACAAATTTTGGCTTGCTTGTTGATGTAAAAGCGACCATTCATAATGCGTGGAATATGCCGAATTTGTATGGCTGCACGAATCTAAGCACATCAGGATATGCCGCGTACTTAGACGGCGCGAGTATGCAGGACACTAGTACGTTTCGGGTTGCTTACTTCATTGGCACTAGCATCTCATCTGGATGGAATCCTTACATTACTGTCAAATACGTCAAAACAACTGATTAAAGGAGGATATTATCATGCAGAGAGTTATCTACAAGGTTCACTACGAGGTCACGATCAACGGCAACAACTCCGCTGTCTCCGGCTACCCGAAAGCCTTTGACAGTAAGGACTACGGCAACGATACCGACAAAGCCTTCGCCCGCGCCGAGGGCGCGTACCATCAGGCGATCGCGGACGCTTGCGCGGTCTACGAATCCCGTGAACAGCAGACGGTCTATCTCGTGGACAGCGCGGGCAACCAGCGGTGGTGCTGGAGCAAGGGCGAGCTTGCCGAAGTTGAGCCGCCGGTCGAGGGCGAGGGCGAGTAAAGGAGGCGCGAAATGGGAAATCACGCCACTGTCACGCAGGTCACGATGGCGGGGACGATAGCCGCTATCGGAACGATGTGGGGCAAGGTCGGTTGGCTCTTTGTCCTCTGGGCGGTCGCTATGGGCATTGACTACCTCACCGGCACGCTCGCGGCGATCCACAACCATGAATGGAACAGCAACCGCTCCCGTGAAGGTGCCTGGCACAAGGCGGGAATGTTCGTCATCGTCCTCGTGGCCGCCATGTTCGATCTGGCTGTCAAGCAGATCACGGCGGCGTCCGGCATCATTCTCCCGTTCGACGTGCTGGCTCTCCCCATCGTCCTCTCGTGGTACACCATCACGGAGCTCGGCAGCATTTTGGAGAACGCCATCAAAATGGGAGCCGAGAACGTGCCGGAGTGGCTTAAAAAAGGTCTGAAGGTCGCAGCCGACACCATCGACCACACAGGCGAGGCGGCTGTCGGCGGGAAGGATGATAAAGATGCGCAAAGCAGGTGAGAGCGTGGCGGCTGATATCCTGGCCATAGCGGTCGAGGAGATCGGATACCACGAGGGCACCGGACATCGGAATAAATACGGCTCGTGGTACGGCCTCGACGGCGTCGCCTGGTGCATGGAGTTCGTTCAGTGGGTTTACGTGCAGGCCGGCATTCCGCTGCCGCTCAAAACGGCCTCCTGTGGCGAGCTGCTGCGCTGGTACAAAGCAAACCAGCCGGAATGCGTGACGGACGATCCGGTGCCCGGCTGTATCGTGATTTTCGACTTCCCGGGCGGGGCCTCGACCGACCACACCGGCATCTTCGTCGGCTGCACCGAGTCCAAGATCACGACCATCGACGGCAACACCAGCAGCGGCAACGATGCGGCCGGCGGCTATGTGCAGTGCCGGATTCGCAGCCTGACATACTCAAATCCGACCTACATCATCCCGCACGAGCTGGAGGAGGAGTCAATGGAACGCAGATACAACACCATCCGCGAAGTCTCCGACGCCTGCCCGTGGGCGACCGAGACCGTCGCGAAGCTCATCGAGGGCGGCATCATCAAGGGCGGCGGCTTAAAGGACGAACAGGGGAGACCGGCCGACATGAATCTCAGCGAGGACATGCTCCGGCTCCTCGTCTGGAACGACCGCGCTGGGGTTTTCTGCCATGTATGAGGTCTACGCCGACGGCGTTCCCACCGGCCGACTGTTCATGAGCGAAGAGAACGCTTACCTCTGGATTCACACGCACGGCTCGCCGGATTGCGCGTACAGTGTGCGGCCATTCTCGCACTGGTAGCCAAAACATTTTGCACACTAAAATGCACACTAAAATCTGAAATGCCCTATTTATGCGGCTTTTGAGACTTTTTACGGAAGTTCGAATCCTTCACCCGCTGCCAAAATGAGGAAAAACCGTCAGCCCTTATGGTTGGCGGTTTTCCTTTTGTTCATGCGACTTTGAGGCTATTTTGCTTGTATAGAAAAGTGAGCGTTTTTGCAATTTTTTAAGAAATCACTTTGCAAAACTGAACAAGAAAATGCACACTAAAATGCACACTAGATTTTGCCGGCATAGAAGTCGCCCATCGCCTCCTGATAGCGTTTGATATCGTTCTGGGCGATGTGGGTATAAATTTTTCTCATCGTGCCGGCGTCGCTCCAGCCGCCGATCTCCATCGCAATCTGCTCCGGCACGCGGAGGTGGTAGGCGAGGGAGGCAAAGCTGTGCCGCAGACCGTGGAGGCCGACGTCGGTCACGCCTGCTTGCTGACAGATGCGGTGGCACGCGAGCCGGAGGTTGTTTTGGCTGCACGGGATCACGGAGCCGCTCGGCTGCCGGTCGCGCTCGATGGCGGCCTTCAGCTCGGGGATCAGTATCGGCACGTTACGCGAGCTGGATGCATTTTTCGCCTGTTTCTTTTTTTGATAGTGGTTGTGTTCATCGAATACAACAGCACCCTTGACTTGAATAAAGTCAGGGGCTTTTTTTATGTCTTTCCAGTCGAGTGCCTGGATCTCGCTCACGCGCATGGAGCTGAGCGCCAGCAGCAGCGGCACGGCGTATTTGGTCGGAGCCGCCGCAGCGACAAACGCAGGTATCTCGTCAGCCGTCAAAAAAGCGCGTTCATGAGGCACAGGCACGCCGAAACGCGCCTGGGGTATGTCGATTCCTGTTGCGGCTTTCACGGCTGTCCTGACCGCGCAAAAGGCGTTACGGAGCGTTTTGACGCTGATGGTCTTTGCCTCGGCATCCACGACGGCCTGCCAGTTGGTGACGGAGCTGATAGGTTTGCTCATGACGGCCGAAAAGCGATGCTTTTGGACAGACCGATAGAAACGTACCGTCGAGGGCGAAAGCGTGTTCTGGCGGCTTGTCAGATATTCGTCGATGGCATCGGAGATCGTCGGCTCTTTCGGCTCTTCCGGCTCGGCGGCAAGAGGCGGCTCTATTTGCCGCTTATTTGACCGGTATTCGGCTTTTATCAGCTCGGCCGTCCGTTTACACTCCTTTGCCGTCGGAGCCGTCACTGGCACGCCAACGCCGTTCAAGCGCAAGTAGATGTAATAGTTCCCGGAGGACATCCGGCGCGGCTCTGGGACTTTCATCCGGCCTCCTCCTCCATCTGGCCGATGCTGGCGGCACGGTAAAAGTCATCGTGCTCTATGTGGTTCTTCTCGTGGTTGTAGCTGTGGAGCTGCTGGTCATGGCTCGTGCGGGCGTTTAGGTACACCGAGAACGTGCCGTCATCGTTCGGTATCACCATCCCGCCGCAGGTACAGGTCGGGAAGTCAATGAGCCGAACGAAAAAATCAGCGCCATCAATCGCCACTTGTCAGCCTCCGCGCAAGGTCGCGCATCATGTCGCGGTCGTTTTCCGTCATCGAACGATAATGCTCCAGCAGGACGCGCTCGTCATCTTTGAGGGAGTAGAGGGCGTCCTCGGTTATTTTTTTGTAGATTGGCTCAGGGATGATATAGGTATCTGGCGCGAGGAGATATTCGACGCTAACGTTGAAATAGTCGGCTGCCAATTTCAGTTTATCGGCGGACGGTTTATTTGTATCCCATCGAGCCGATTGACCGCGACCGACTCCGCTTTCAATCTCGAATTTGTTGCGTGTTATCCCATTTTCTTCGCATAAATGCGAAATCTTTTCCGACAAAGTCATGAAACCACCTCCAAAAAATATCCGCAAATATGTGAAAGTTTTGCTTGACAATGACGCAAATTTGCGTATAATGGATGGTGTGGAGGGCAAAACCACACCGACCACAAGCTATCGGGGCTTGTGGCATCGTAAATTTGCGTATGTCTGTGCAATCTTGATTATACGCAAATCTGTGTATTTGTCAACCGCAAGATATTGTGGAAGGAGGTTGATATGGTGTTAGGCAACATCAAAAGGCTCTGCAAAGAGCGCGGCGAAACTCTAACGGAGATGGAGATTGCGTGCGGTCTCGCCGAACGTGCCACCAGGCGGTGGGACGAAAACGCACCGTCCGTCCATGCCGTCCAGAAGGTCGCGGAGCATTTTGGGGTCTCCGTCGAGGAAATCACCAGAGAGGAGGTGACGGCCTGATGCCGTACATCCCAAGACAGAAAGGAGGATACCGCATGAACGAGCTGCAAACCGTCGGCAAGGTCGTATTCCTCGCGCCGAACGACCGCGAGCCGTTCACGACTTCGGAGGTCATCGCGGAGCGAGCCGAGGTAAAGCATCACGCCGTCCAGCAGATGATTCAGACCTACGAAAAGCGGCTGCGGAGTTTCGGATTTTTAGCATTTGAAATGCGTAAATCCGATGGGCGAGGCAGACCGAAAAAGGTCTACCACCTGAACGAGCAGCAAGCGACGTTCTTGATGACGCTGCTGAAAAACACGGATGTCGTGGTCGCGTTCAAGGAGGAGTTGGTGCGGCAGTTCTTCGCTATGCGGCAAGAGCTGTATCGCTGTCAGACCATCAAGACCGAACGCCGAGTCATCCGCCGGAACGTGACCGACGCCATCAAGGCGCTGCCGGAAACGCCGCACAAGAAGTTCAAATACGCGCAGTATACCAACCTCGCGTATATGACTGCCATCGGCAAGACGGCGAGAGCCATCCGCAAGGAGCGCGGCGCGAAGCAGACGGCGGTGGCGAGTGACTTCCTGACCTCGGCAGAGCTGGCTGCTGTGGCTGATGTTGAGAACCGCATCGGCGTGATGATTGACGCTGGCTTCGACTATCAGACCATCAAGGCGGCGCTTGCCAAACGAGCCGCGCTGACGGCGTGAGGGGGTGAAACGATGCCGTACATCCCAAAGCAGCGCGATCCGATGCTCAAGGTCATCGGCTCATACGGTCTCGAGCGCAGCCGAGTCTTCGGCGCGATCATCGGCAAGTCGCCGAACATGGCATTGAGACGGCTCAAAAATCCCGAGGAAATCACGCTCGGTGAGCTGCGGCGCCTGGCGTCGCACGGGCACATCCCCATCGACGAGATCAGGAGCGCGGTATGAGCGCACAAAAAAGCGACCGCCTCGGAGGTACCAGCTCCAAAGCGGTCAAGGGTGAGCAAACGGTAATGTCATAGCTCACCTTGCATTTTACAACATTTTATTGCGAAAAGCAAGGAGGAAAGCACAAATGGAAAAGAAGGAATTTATCGAGAAGATGAAGAAGGCGCTGGCGGCCGTTGAGAAGCTGCCGGACGAGTTCAAGATCGCGAGCGTCAAGACCGACCACAAGTCGGAGATTTGCGTCCGCGTCGACTCCGAGAAGGAGGACGCGCTTTACCGTTACGCGAGCATGGCCGGCCTCTACTGCAAGACCGTGAACGGAGAGTATGACCACTATGACGGCATCCACATCCTCGACGAGAATGGCACCGAGATCTACGAGATGGTCAACTATCAGCCGCACGGCAGCAAGGAGGCCGATGATGATTGACCTCGAAGCCGTCAAGACGGCGTTTTCGGTGTGCGGCGTCTATGCTGCGACCTATTGCCTCATGCGTTTCCTGCTGTGGTTGGACACAGGGAGGTGCAAGTGATGAGCTTTGTCTACACGACTGCGAACGGCCGGAAGGTCTTCATGGAGGCCGATAACCAGCTCGAAGCACTGCGCGACATCATCTTTTTTGAGCCGGACACGACCGGCGTGACGATGTACACGTTCGCGGCGTGGATGAATAGGAGGTCAAAAGAATGACGAGCGAACAGATGAAGTATTGCCGCGGCTGCGAACACCTCAACCGCGCCGGCGAGCCGACGTGCGATTTTCTTGCGCACACTGGTCATTCCCGCGGCTGCCCTGTTGGAGACGGCTGCCAGCATCACACGAAATTGGAGATCGCTGCCGCTGAGGAGCTGATGGCCGCCGATGTTCGGAAGATGTTCGATGCCGGCGCGACGGTCAAGGAGATCGCGGCGACGATGAGCTGGGGAATCAGCAAGACGCACGCTTTTCTTCGCAAACACGGCATGACGCGAGCGCCTGGATGGAACAAAAAAGGCACGGCAAAACCGAAAATCGAACAGCCGCAAAAAGCGGACATTGAATGTCCGGTCGAGAAAAAGCCGGAGCCGGCGCCTGCCGAGTTGGAGGGCATCAAGCTCGGAGAGTTCCTTGCAGCCATCAAGGCGCTGCTGCCGGAGAAACTGCACGGCGCGGCGCTCTACATCGACGGAACGCAAGTAAAGGAGCTTTACGGCTATTCGGTGACGATGCCGGAGGGCAGGTTGACCGTGGATCTGTTTACGACGAGGTGACGGCCATGCTTTACAGATGCAATCACTGCGGTGCGCTTTTCTCAGAGCCGTCAATCAAGCGCTGGCGCGAGCCGATGCCGGACGGATTCTTCGAGCCGTGGGCGTGCGACGTCTGCCCTGAGTGCGGCGAGGAGGATATCGAGGAGGTATTCGAGGAGGTGGCGGAAGATGGCGATTATTAACGGATGCCTTGAGTATGACACGGCAATCGTCGAGATCCATTTCCAGAAAGACCACGCCGATTGTGCTCACTGTTATCTTTTGGAGACTTACGCGCGGAAACAATGCCGACGCACCGGCGAGTACATCGTCGATGACCGAACGCGTGGCATCTGGTGCCCGCTGAAATTTATCTCGGAAGAAGGAGAGGTAAAAGATGGATAAGCTGATCTGGGCATTGAAGAAGCCAGCGGGGAAAGCGGCGAAGTTCTGCCGTATCGACAACACGCTGGAGAGCCTCCAGGAAGAGGTCGGCGGCTATATCGAGGCCGTGAACATCTCGCCGGATCTCGCCGTGATCTGTGACGAGGACGGGCGGCTCAAGGGCAAGCCGTACAACTGCAAGATCAACGGCGTGGACTTTGTCGGAGATATCGTTATCTGCGGGCGCGGCATTGATGACTTCATCGACATCCCGACGCCACCGGTGATGCACCAGCGTTTCCCGCACCTGTGGGAGGAGGCCGCCACATGAAGAAAGAGCGCCTTTGCCCGTTCCATGCCGTCATCGAAAACGGCTCGAAGCGTTACGGCATCCTGTGCAGCACGGGCGCGTTCGTGCCGGACGTCGCGGAGATTGGCAAGCAATTCTGTGACGGCTGCAACAAATGTGGCTGGTACCCGCCGGTCGAAAAACGGCGGAAGGCCGAGCTGAAAAAACGATTTGGAGGTGGAATTTAATGGGAATCCCCGTTCTTATCCTCGGAGAGAGTGGCTCTGGAAAGAGCGCATCGCTCCGCAACTTTGAGCCGTCAGAGGTCGGCATCTTCAATGTGGCGTCGAAGCCGCTGCCGTTCAGGAAGAAACTGCCGAAGGTCGACAACGCGACCTATCAGGCTATCGAGCGGTCGCTCTCGGCTCCGAAACTGAAGACCTACGTTATCGACGATTCGCAGTATCTGCTCGCGTTCGAGTTCTTCGACCGTGCAAAGGAGACCGGCTATCAGAAATTTACTGACATAGCTCTTAGATTCCGCAACATGATCCAGTTCATTATCACGCAGACGCCGCCGGACGTGATCGTCTATCTGCTCCACCACATCGAGCGCACCGATGACGGCCACGTCAAGGCGAAGACCATCGGACGGATGCTGGATGAGAAGCTGACGGTCGAGGGCCTGTTCAGCATCGTGCTGATGGCTCAGACCGACGGCAAGGAGCACTGGCTCCTGACGCAGAACGACGGCTATTCGCCGGTCAAGACGCCGATGGAGATGTTCGAGGCCGAGAAGATCGACAACGACCTCAAGGCCGTGGACGATACGATCCGCGCATATTACGAGTTAAACAATAATTAAAGGAGGACATTCATCATGAAAAAGTACAACGGATTCGAGCCGAAGGTCAGCAGAGGCGCTCGCGAGGTGCTTCCCGCTGGCGGCTATGTGGCGAAGGTGGTCAGCGCGAAGGTCGAAGAGAACGACTGGGGCGAGCGCCTCGTGATCGCGTTCGACATCTGCGAGGGCGACTGGCGCGAGTTCTTCAAGAAGGACTTCGACGGTAACACCAACGAGGACAAGCGCTGGCGCGGAGTCTATCGCGCGAGCATCCCGACCGACGATGGCAGCGAAAAGGACGGATGGAAGAAGCGCACTATGAACAACGTGATCGGCAGCTTCGAGGCGTCGAACGACGGCTATCACTGGGACTGGGACGAGAAGAAGCTCAAGAACAAGATCGTCGGCGTGCTCTTCCGCAACAAGGAGTGGGAGATGAACGGCCGCACCGGCTGGACGACCGAGTGCTGCGCTCTGACCTCCGCCGACAACATCCGCGACGGAAAGTTCAAGATGCCGAAGGACAAGCCGCTCGAAGGTTCCAGCTCCACGCCTCCGGCCTCTAGCCAGTTCGTCGAAGCGGAGGATAGCGGCGACCTGCCGTTCTAAGCCCATGCATCCCGCCGAGGTAGAACAGGCGCTCGGCTCTCTGACTATCCTCGTGGACACGCGCGAGCATCCGACGGAGCAAGCACAACGGCGCTATGCTTCGTTCGGGTGCCCGTGGCGGAGGGAGAAGCTGTTTGCGGGGGACTACTCGGCAGCCGTGACACTTCCTGACGGCTCCGAGTTCTCCCTCGCGGGCAGTGTGGCGGTCGAGCGCAAAATGGGCTTTGACGAGCTTTGCCAGTGCTTCACGCATGAGAGGAAACGCTTCGCGGCGGAGTTCGACCGGGCGAAGGCCGAGAGCATAAGGCTTTACCTGCTTGTCGAGTATGGCACATGGGAGAACGCCTACGCTGGGAAATACCGTTCCCAGATGAAGCCGAACGCACTGACCGGTTCGTTGCTCGCGTGGGTGGCGCGTTACGGCTCGCCGGTGCTCATGTGCAAGCCGGAGACCAGCGGGCGACTGATACGCGATGTGCTGTATCGGGAGATGAAAGAGAGGTTGACGGCCTATGAATGACTTCTGCAAAGCGCGGTGCCTCGCCTGCGGGGTAGTCATCATGCTCGATCTCAACGGCGATTGGCACTGTCCGGTGTGCGGAGCGTATGACGGAAACGGCCTGATCGAGTGGCTGGAGGAGGAAGAGGCCGATGGCTGAGAAAAGCACGTTTGTAAAAATAGACCGAAACATAGCGGACTGGAGATGGTTCTATGATCCGATTACCTTGCAGGTTTTCCTTTGGCTCATCATCAAGGCGAATGTCGAGGATCACAACTTCCGGGATATGACTATTCACCGCGGGCAGCTTTTTACGAGTATCGCGTCTATCTGCTCCGCGACGAAGCGCTCCGCACGGCAAGTCAGAACGGCTTTACAGCATCTAATATCGACAAACGAAGTGACAAGCCAAGAATATCCCTACGGACGGCTTATTACCGTGGTTTCTTATGATACCTACCAGACCAAACCGACAAACAAATCGACAAACAATCGACAAGCGACCGACAAACAACCGACAAGCGACCGACAACAATATAAGAATATAAAAGAACATATAGAGAATGAAAAGAAAGAGAGCGCTCCCGCCACGCCTGACGGCGGCGGTCGCGCCGAGTGGGAAATCAGGCGGAAGCTGCCGGACAAATATGTCGGGTGCTTCGAGAGCGAAGAAGCGTTCCAGAGCTGGCTAGATGGAGAGGGGTATGATCCGCATTGAGGTACGAGCTAAAGCGAG
>Ga0265299_10005633_pt1 | contig 11594 bp, 7 predicted proteins | sample AusTroGonzalo_MG_4_FD_193485 | JGI IMG/M metagenome (GOLD analysis project Ga0265299, IMG submission 193485) | Bovine rumen microbial communities from tropical cattle in Woodstock, Queensland, Australia - Gonzalo_02 | ecosystem: Host-associated > Mammals > Digestive system > Stomach > Rumen ...
CTATGGTCTTCAGTCCGTAGCATTCAGCAAACATCATTCCCGTGATCTCAGTGGTGACCCCTGATGTTCCCAGGTCCACGGATGTCAGGAACACCTGATGGCGGAAGATACTGGGCTCGGGGGATGCGAATCCTTTGGAGATGATGATCGTTTTGAATGTGTTCACATCCTCGAAGATGTGTCTGCCCTGTCCCGTTATGGCTCCGTCCACCTTGAAGTTCTCCAGTTTGGTCCCACTGAATGCGTAGGAACCTATGAACACATCTCCTTTGATCTCCACCGAGGTCAGGGACGAGCATCCTTTGAACGCCTTCTCCCCTATGTTGATCTCGGCGGCGGCAATAACTACACTCTTCAGGCTGCCGAGGCCCTTAAACGCTTCCTTGCCGATATTGGTCACACCGTCCCCGACGACGACATTCTTCACATTATCCACAGGAAGGTTGGGGAATGCTTCATTCCAGCTCAGATTGGAATCCTTGCTCAGCGTGAGTGTTCCCGCTTTATACGTCCATGCTCCGTCAGACGAGGTGTTCTCGAAGTCCATAGGCTTCATCAGGTTGGCGAATTTGGACCACCCGGGAGCATTCTTGTATGCGTCCAATGATTCCGACGGAACGTAGATCACAGAGATGCGGTTCCCATCAAGAGCATTGCTGTTCATCTGCGGGGGAACATATGCCTTCACAGTCACTTTCTTGATATGGTTGTATTGGAACGCCTGATCGCCGATGGACTTCACGTTCTCAGGAATGGTTATTTCTTCGATGAGATCGCCCCAGAACGCCTGATAGCCTATTGATTCAAGGCTGCTCGGGAGGTTCACTACGATCAGTCCCACATCACCGTACGAACCGCCGTTGTTAACATTATAGAACGCACTATCGCAAATGCTCAGAACGCCTTCGTTAACATTGACGATTTCCAACAGATATTGTGCTGGATTGTTCAATCCAGCTGCCCAGAAGTATCCTGATGTCTGAGCCATCCGTCCCCTCTCATAACCCTGCTGAGGGTTGTCGGAAGGGCTCAAAGTCACTGTTTCACCGTACAAGGTCCAATCAACACCTCCGCTAGTCCCGGAATTATCTATGGCATCCGAACCGTCCGAGACGGCGATGGCCGCAAAGGATACTGTTGCCATCAGTGCAACAGCGAGAATAAGACATTGTTTGGAGAATCTGATATCATTTTTAACCTTCATTCGATTCACCTTCTTTCTATTGTCGTATTTCACTCCCTATACAATATAAGAAGAGTTACATCGGATTATCAGAGTATGTATAAAATGGACCCAAAAGGGTCCAGAAATTGTTTTTTTGAATGTTTATGATCAAGCCAAACTGCTGAACAGTCTTGAGATGGCGATCCTTATTCTGCTGCCGAGGCCCAGATTCTCATAATCGGCCATGGTGTACTCGGTACAGTACTTCAGATCCTCGAGGAATGCATCGTCCATCTGTTTTCCGATATCCTTGGACAGGATCAACTGGTTGGTCTCGAAGTTCAGAACCAAAGAACGGTCGTCGAAGTTGGCCGAACCCACGGAACAGAATTCCCCATCAGCGACCATGGTCTTGGAATGCACGAATCCCCTGTTGTACATGTATACCTTGACCCCATTCTTCATGACGTCATAGGCACAGCTTATGTTGTTCCAGAAGACGAACGGGTGGTCCGGTTTATCAGGTATGATGACCCTGACATCCACTCCCCTGGCCGCGGCCAACGACAATGCATCCTTCAGAGTCTGGTGAGGAATGAAGTACGGAGTGTGCATGTAGAGGGTCTTCTCCGAACGATTGATCAGCTCGAGATACTGCATCCTTATCGGGTTGTAATAAGCGACATCAGGGCCTCCTGAGATGGTAAGCAACCTAACATCACCGCTCATGTCCATCTTATCCTTTTCATAGAACTGTGATATGTAGTCACCCATCGGCTTCTCGCTCGCATACTCCCAGTCCATCTGGAACCTGATGTGCAGCGGGAACACTCCTGGTCCGGTCACACGTACTGCGGTATCCCTCCAATATCCGAGAGGCCCTTTGCCAAGGTATTCATCGCCAATGTTGAACCCACCGCAATACGCCACCTTTCCATCGATAACTGCGATCTTCCTGTGGTTACGGTTGTTCTTTTTCGGGCTCAGGACGGTCAGGAACACCTCGTTGAAGAGTGCGAACTGTCCTCCGGCCTCCTTGAAACCCTTGAGTGCCTTCTTTGGACCGCTTCCCCATCCGACATCATCCGTCAAGAGCTTGACATCCAATCCTTCCTTAGCCTTCTGTGTCAGTATCGACATCAGTTCGTTTCCGAGTTCATCATTCCTAATGATGTAATACTCCACGTGGATGCATTCCTTTGCATTCCTCATGTCCTCGTAGAATTGCTTGAACTTATCCTCGCCCAAAGTGTACAATGTAACCTTGTTGCAATCCGAATATCCGAACCCGCCCATTTTCTGCATAGCGCAGATGAGATTCTTGTAATCCGGATTCGACTCATCCGTTGCATTCTTGAAATCAAACATCTCGATGGCCTCAACCTGCGAGTCCTGTATGCCTTTGATCTTGAACGCATGTCTGGAATAATACGTCTGACCTATGAACAGATATACCACAAAACCAACTAACGGCAGGACTATGAACACAACTGCCCATGCAACGACCTTCGATGGGTTGTCCTTCTCCGAAAAGATCAGAACCAAAAGGAAGATCAGATCTGCTATGCAGATTAATGAGATGATGATACCGCCGATATCCATGAGACTGTCAGCCGAATGTATCTATAAGTAATTTCTTAGAATGACACATATGCCAGGATTAGGCAAACTAGAATCGGAAACTATTGGAAAAAGTTGACAGGATCGATCTCACGACCCTTAGCCTAGAATCCTCAATCCTGTCTTTTTGTATCATAAGTCGTTTTCGTGCTAATTCACTCCCTTACGAACTTCACGTACTTGGCCTTGCCTTTGGATTTTATCTCGGAGACCATTTCTCTCAGCCGTGATCCTTCACAAGAGATCACCATGACTTCGAGACAGCTGTGATCCCTCAAATGGGAATGCAACTGCGTCTTTATCGCATCCTGATATTTCCCCTGTATTTGGATCATCCACGGATCGGCATGATCACCGCGAACGATTATCAGGACCCCTTCCACCGAGCCCTCGATGGTATCCATCTCGCGTAACTCATCCAGAGCCGCCGATATCGCCATGCGGACCGCTTCGGAACGGCCGACCAGATCGTAGGCATCCTGAATGTTATCCAAGGCCAGTAAGTAGTCCTCACTCAGGGAGATACTCACTATTCCCATGGTACCACCTTAATAATTTCTACGAATCACGTATATTTAAAATTCATTGATAGAAAAATAGTCCAGATATTCTAACGTTCATTATTAATTTTTATTAACAATTTACCTGAAAGTTATTAACTTCTGTATAATATTATTATATTAGTTCATAAGAATAGATTGTTATGGAACCTGAAATGCTGTTTGCGATATATGCAGCAATCCTCCTTGTCGTCTCTCTGGCGGGAGCTTATCTCCCTCAGATGGGCAGACTGAAGGACGAACATGCCCACATGATGATAGCCATCAGCGCGGGAGTGTTCATTGGATTACTGATGTTCATCCTGTTACCTGAGGCAATAGAGGAAAGTGAGGAAGGCGGGATCGATACCCACTACGCGATGATGGTCGTCGCCTTGGGATTCGTCTTGATAATGTCAATCAACGTGTTCATGAAACATGCCCACTTCCACGGTGTTGAAGACCATGAAGAACACGAAGAACATGATCACGACCACGATGATGACCTAGGGCATGAATTGGTCTCGATCACCACTTTCATCGGATTGGCAATCCACGCTGCATGTGATGGCCTGGCATTAGCTGCTGTGTTCATGACCGGAGAGGAAATGGGATTGATGGCCACCATCGGATTGTGCATCCACAAGTTCGTGGAGCTGTTCTCACTCTCATCCACTATGACCTTGGCTAAGATAGACAAAAAGAAATCGATGATCCGTCTGGTCCTATTCGCTCTCATCACCCCCATCATGGGTGCTTTGTTCTTCCTGCTGTTCAGCGATATGGAAATCGAGGGCATGTTGGGTCTGCCTTTGGCGTTCGCTGCAGGTACACTGATGTACGTCACCATGTGCGACCTGGTCCCCGAATCATTCCACAGAGACAAGACGGATGTCAAGAGCTACATCCTGCTCCTTATCGGTCTCGGGATTATGCTGGCACTTACAATCATCTTCCCACATTCCCACTGAAGGGGAAGGGGTAAATCCCCTTCCCTAGTGGGGTAACACGAATTATAAAATAGTATTACTCAGGCATGTCTGATGCCAGTGTTCTCAGATATCTCAGTGCTTATCGTACAAAGGTCATTCAGAGACAGCTCAGAAAGGGATTTGTGTCCAGAAACACGGAGAAAGATCCTGAGCTCCTCGGTACTCACATTCAGATAGTTCGCGACCCTGATTGCACCAGCTTCAGCATCCAGACGTGATTCGAGTTCAGGATCCTGAGTGGCAATTCCCATAGGGCACTTCCCGGAATTGCATGCCCTGTACTTCTGACATCCAAGTGCCATCAACGCTGCAGAAGCGACTGCCACGGCATCCGCACCCATCGAAAGAGCCTTGATGAAATCCTTGCTGGTCCTCAGGCCACCAGTTATAACCAGCTCCTGCTCCATCCCATGCTCGTCCATGTACCTCCTGGCTCTGGACAGGGCATATAGCGTTGGAACGGTAGTGGCATCCTTCAAGAACTTGGGCGATGACCCTGTAGCCCCTCCCCTTCCATCAATGGTGATGAAATCGCATCCAGATTTAGATATGAATTCAAGATCCTCCTCGATATGACCTGCTGCTATCTTCACTCCGATAGGTTTTCCTTTGGTCTCCTTGCGGAGCTTATCCACCATGGCTTTCAAGTCTTCCGGCGAATTGATCTCGGGGAATCTGGACGGACTGAGAATGTCCTTTCCCTTGGGTTTTCCCCTCATTACAGCGATGATATCGGTGACCTTATCTCCAGGCAGATGTCCTCCCATGCCCGGCTTGGTACCCTGCCCGATCTTGATCTCCACTGCATGACACTTCTCATAGGTGTCCATCGTGGTGCTGTATTTGTTTGGAACATACTCGAAGATGTACCTGTAAGAATTGTTGATCTCGTCGGAAAGGACCCCTCCCTCTCCACTGCACATGGCTGTCTTTGCCATCGCAGAACCTTTGGCCAATGCCTTCTTGGCCCTTCCTGATAAGGCTCCGAAGCTCATATGTGAGACGTAAATCGGCGATTCCAGTCTCATCGGCTTTGCCGCCTTCTTTCCGATAGTGACACTGACATCTACCTCTTCCCCGTCATCCAACGGAGGATGTGCCAGCTGACCTCCCAGGAATAGAATATCATCAAAGCTAGGAACAGGCAAAAGAGTATCCATGGCCTCTCCGATGCTCTTTCCGGAAACGGCAATTATGTGTATATCGTCCATAGGTCCGTTGTCATGTCTCATGAGTTTCGGGTCATATGAGATGTCCTTTTTTGGCTCGGACACCTTCTTCGGTTCGGACTTTGGAGACGCTACAGACTCCGTCTTTACAGGAGCATCCCCGTCTATCCTGACGAATGCGCTCTTAGGTGAACGGCACAACGGACACACCCAATCATCGGGAAGATCCTCGAACTTCACCGGCTCTTCATCATCGTCGTAGATCTCTCCGCAGATGGTACACTTGTAGACTGCCATGGATGCCGAATTGTATTCCCACTCTAATGAAACTATGGACTACGTTTGTTATTGCTCGCCCATTTTATCTATCAAATACGGCATCATCCGCACCGATCAGTGATGAATGCTGCTGGAAAAGGTGTGCTGTTCGTGGCCCTGGGTGCCTCATTGTGGGGTATCATAGGGATATTCACACGCTTCCTGTACGGGGAAGGACTGTCGCCTTTGCAAATCACCTTCACCAGATGCATCGTAACCCTCGTGTCAATGTTCTTCGCTGTACTGGCGATAGACCGGAAACTGTTCAGGATCGATATCAAAGACATCTGGATGTTCATCGGTACGGGATTGTTCAGCATCGTCTTCTTCAACGTAATGTACTTCACCACCCAGCAGATGGTATCTTTATCGACAGCGTCCGTGTTACTCTATACCGCACCATGTTTTGTCATGATCATGAGCGCAATCCTTTTCAAAGAAAAAGTCACCAGACTCAAAATCATAGCTCTGATACTAGCATTTACGGGATGCGTGTTCGCTACAGGGTTGGGCGGGGACGGCATGAACATAGGAGTAGCATATGGAATCCTGGCCGGATTCGGTTATGCACTCTATTCGATATTCAGCAAGTACGCCCTGGTGAAATACAGTCTTCCCACCATCCTGTTCTACACATTCTTAGTCGCTACGGTATGCCTTCTGCCATTCTGTGATATCGCGCATGTGGCAGATGCCTGTACGAACAGCGAGGTCATCCTTTACATCCTGGGTCTTGGAATAGTTTCGACCGTCCTGCCATATTACTTCTATACGAAAGGGCTAAAGGGGATGGACGCAGGGAAGGCCTCCATAATAGCATTCATCGAACCTATGGTCGCAACGGTCGCCAGCATCGCAATCGGTGATGAGTTCGGCGTCATGAACGTGATTGGTATAGCTCTGATACTCGGTTCAGTCATACTACTCAGCAGAGGGTCCGAGAACTGATCTCATCTCACTAGGATATATCTTGCCGAACGTGTACTACCTTCAGCTTTGGCGATACGCCCATCCTTCCTCATATTCTGCAGAAGGTTCGTGGCCTTTACGGATAATTGCTCATCCGTCATCCCTTTCCTGTCACGGAACCTCAGCATATCCACAACATCTGAGCGTGTTATCGAGCCGTTCTCGGTCAATAATAGTATGACCGCGTCATAATCGGAACCCTTGCTGAAACGTGATGAGGGATCCTCATAGGAAAGATTGATGCAAGGAACCCCGTCGTATACGGTCACCAGACCTCTGGAGATCAACGATTCCATCCTCTTGTCGGAGATGTACCTTCCTGAGTCCAATCTGTCTAGATCCAAGATATCTGGCACATCCATGTTCTTATGGATATCCAACGCACGTGCGACCGCCCCCTCCCTCCTACCGGGGAAGGTTACAGAAACGGAATCGTCACCTATCTGAAAACGCGGCAACGGGAAGTGCTTGTGCATCTGAGAAAGGTACATGTTGCGTATACCGGCTCCGGAGTTGGATACCAATCCGATCCTTGCCATAGCATTTACCAAAAACATGTTCCTGGACGCCATCGTCTGATTCTGTCCTTTAACGAAGGATTCCGGAAGAACATCTGGGAATGAACCTTTGCTCATTATCGTGACCGATTCGTTCTCACGTTCTATCACATCTATCGTTCCGCCAAAAGTGAAATCCTGATGCTGCAAAGCATTGAACATTGCCTCCGTCAGAGATGCAACGCGGTACGTGCTTACGAAAACCGGACCATTGCCCTCGTCCACCTTAGCAGTGGAATTGCTGATGATGGAAGCGATCTTCCTTATTGCCAGTATCATGGAACCGTTGATGGAGCGCGACTCGATTACCTTGCCATCGATATCCACTAGCCTCCATCTGACACATAGTGTGGATGGAAGGATCTTCTCCGATGATTTGCCTAAGAGGATCATCGCGGCTATCGTTATCCTGCCCCTTTTCAGCAATCCGACCTTCGACAGGAAATCCTGATCGTTCATAGCAGATGATTCGTCCCTGCTCTCGGGATGCTCGGACATATAGGTGGCCCTGATCGCCCTAACCGCTTCCGGGTCCAGACTCCTCAGGTCTGCATCCTGGACGATATTTCCTGTCCAATCGTCGTATACGCTCTTCACATACGGTCATCCTCATTGTAGGATATAATCTCATTTATTCTCATTCAGCAATATCCATTCCTGCATTCTCACCATTTTCCATCCTATAATCATTAAATAAAGAGAATCAGTCGCTCGCACATTACATCCGGAGCGCCCCCGCTCCAAAAGAGGAATCAGAATGCCAAAACTAATGGGATTGACAATCAACAACCTGCCGCAGATTGCGCAGGAGCTCACACAGTGCGTACAGTGCGGTTACTGTATCGACGTCTGTGAGGCACACGCTCAGACACCTTGGGACTCGGTTACCCCCAGGGGAAAGATCTACTACATCAAGCAACTCGACCTGAAAGGTACTGGTAAATTGGACAAGCTCCTGAACAGGCCCGTAGAGATCAGCCCCGAATTCGTCGATGCCATGTACAAATGTACAGGATGCGGAAACTGTGAGGTTGTCTGCCACGCCAAGATCCACCTTGTGGACCTTTGGGAGACCATGAGGAAATGGATGGTCGACATCGGTGTCGGCCCCATGCCCGCAGCCGTCGCAATGGGAAAGAGCATCCACGCCGTCCACAACCCCTACAAGGAGCCCGACTCCAAGAGGGATGCATGGTGGCCCGAGGAAGTCGAGAGGCATGTCCCTGCGAACGTCATCTTCTTCGCAGGATGCACAGGTTCCTACAGGATGCAGCACATCGCCCAGGCGGGAGTCAGGGTTCTTGACCGCGCTGGAGTCCAGATGAACTGTCTCGGACCCGACGAGTGGTGCTGTTCATCACCTCTCCTCAGGACAGGAAACGAGAAGGAATCCACCAACTGTGCCCTTCATAACGTCGAAAAGGCGGACGGCATGGGAGCCAAGGACATGGTCATGACCTGTTCCGGATGCTACAAGACCGTTTCATGCGACTTCGGAAGATTCTACGCCAAGGCCGGACAGAACGTCTACCACTTCTCACAGTATGTAGAACAGCTCATCAATGACAGGAAGCTGCCCCTCAACAACGAGTTCAAGCACAAGGTCACATACCACGACCCATGCCACCTCGGAAGGCACTCTGGAGTCTTCGACGCTCCCAGGAACGTCATCAAGAAGATCAAGGGTGTCGAATTCGTCGAGATGGAGAGGTCCAGGGAGAACTCCAGGTGCTGCGGTGCAGGAGGAGGTTACAAGAGTACCTACCCCGACTTCGCGCTCAACATCGGAGTCGAGAGGATCCACGACGCAGAGGAAACTGGAGCTGAGATCCTCATCACCTGCTGCCCATTCTGTGTCCTCAACCTAACCCAGGCAGCCAAGAAGGCTGGATCCAAGATCAAGGTCATGGATCTGTCACAGGTTCTCCTCGAGGTCACTGCACCTAAGGTGGAGGCCCCTGCAGAGCCCGCACCTTCAGCCTGAAACGCGAACAAATCATGGGGGCCCAGCCCCCTTCACTTCCATTTTACATGCCCTTCCCCGAACTCTGCCCTGAAATCATCGATGTTCTCAAGTCCAGGGGAATTAACGAACCCACGCCACCTCAGCTGGATTCCATACCTAGGATAATCAAGGGCGAGAACCTTCTGCTTGTGGCCCCTACTGGTATAGGAAAGACGGAAGCCGCCATACTCCCTGTTCTCGAGATGATAATGAGAACCAAAGGGAAGCCCGGGATCAGATGCATCTACATAACTCCCCTCAGAGCACTTAACAGAGATATGCTCAAGAGAATGGAGGAGTACGGCAACAAACTTGGAATAAGGGTAGGTGTAAGGCACGGGGACACTTCCCAGGCAGAGAGAAACAAACAATCGGAACACCCACCGGACATCCTGATTACCACTCCAGAAACATTACAAGTGATGTTCACCGGAAAGAGACTGATCCAGCACATGAAACATGTGGAATGGGTAATAGTGGACGAAATACACGAACTCGCCAATACCGAAAGGGGAGCACAGATGAGCGTCGCTTTGGAAAGACTGGTACTTCTGGCCGGGAATTATCAAAGGATTGGACTGTCCGCGACCGTTGGTAATGTAGAGAATGTTGCCAGATTTCTCGGAGGAAACAACCGCCAGGTAGTCATCAGAAAGCATGATACCCACAGGGACTTCGACATCGATGTTGAGAGTCCCGATCCATCACAGGATTCAGAGCTCATCGACAGACTGCAGAGCGATCCAGACATACTTGCAGTGATGAAAAGGGCCAGATCGATAATCGAAGAGGGCCACTCCACCCTTTTCTTCGTCAACACCAGGGAGACCGCTGAATGGTTGGCGGCACGCTACCACCTGTGGGATGAGAACATATCCATAGAAGTCCACCATGGATCCCTATCCAAAGAAAACAGGATGGAGATGGAGGACCGTTTCAAGAGAGGCGAGGTCAAGAGCCTGATATGCACATCATCTCTGGAATTGGGAATAGATGTGGGTACGACCGACATGGTCATCCAGTACAATTCTCCAAGACAGGTCTCTCGCATGATCCAGCGCGCCGGCCGTGCCGGACACAGGATCGGAGAGACCATAAGAGCGAAGATAATCGCCACTGCACCTGACGAGGTGGCCGAAGCAATGGTCGTCGCACGCAGATGCGATTCCAAGGAACTGGAATACTTCGAAGGAAGAGAATCCCCTTTGACAGTTGTAGCTAACCAGCTCATAGCCATGACCATGACCGGATCGATGGACAAGGAACTCGCATACAAGGTCATCCATAACGCATACCCGTTCAGGAATCTGACAATGAGCCGGATGCTCGACGTTATGGAACAACTAAAGGGCATCAAGATGATCTTCGATGATGGAAATACCTTCAAGCGTTCCAGGAAGGGCATGAGCTATTTCTACGACAATATATCGATGATTCCTGATGAACGCACGTACATGGTACGTGACATCGGGACACGTGCCATCATAGGTACCCTTGATGAGAGCTTTGTCGCATCCTTCGCAGAGGAATATGCGATGTTCATCGCAAAAGGACGCACCTGGCGCATAGTGGAGATGAGGGAAGACGAGATACTGGTCGAAGAGGCCAAAGAAGTTGGTTCAGTCCCCAACTGGGTCGGTTCCGACATACCTGTACCTTATGAGGTCGCCATGGAAGTAGGAAGGATGAGGAGACTCAGGAACTTCACCGAATATCCCGGCGATGAAGGATGTGTAAGGATATTGAAAGAATACTTCGCCAATCAGGATGAAAAATCGGCCATGCCCACGGATAAGACGGTGACCGTAGAGATCGCAGAACAGATGGCCATCATCAACTGCTGTTTCGGAAGCAGGGTGAACGAAACATTGGGAAAGATCTATTCCGCTTTACTGACAGCCCGTCTAGGCGAATCCATTGGAGTGACGACAGATCCGTATCGTATCATCCTTGAACTCCCAAGACATGTGGACCGCGACACCATGATGAACACCATCAGGTCCGTGAAACCAGGGACCATAGAGGCTCTGTCAAGGATGACCATCGTAAACTCCTCATTCCTCAGATGGAGATTCGTCTATGTCGCTAAAAAATTCGGAATCATCGAGAAGGAAGCAGATCACCGTTTCATGAACTTCGGAAGACTGTTCGAACTCCACAAAGACACTCCGGCATATTCCGAAGCGATAAACAAGGTGCTGTGGGAGGATCTTGACATCCCCAATACCGAAAAGGTCGTCTCCATGATCGCCGAGGGGAA
>Ga0265299_10005641_pt1 | contig 11586 bp, 10 predicted proteins | sample AusTroGonzalo_MG_4_FD_193485 | JGI IMG/M metagenome (GOLD analysis project Ga0265299, IMG submission 193485) | Bovine rumen microbial communities from tropical cattle in Woodstock, Queensland, Australia - Gonzalo_02 | ecosystem: Host-associated > Mammals > Digestive system > Stomach > Rumen ...
GGCCCTGCCGGATCGCGGCGGCTGAACTCGTAAACCCTGAGCCCGCGGGATGAAAGAATTCGGACTGTCTCCTTGCCAATGCCGGAAGAACCGCCTGTCACGAGACAGATCCGATCGCTCATACGCCGTGCTCCTGGAGCACCTGATGGATGATGCCCACAGCCTCATCCATGAGCTCGCGGGTGTGGGTCGCCATCAGGCTGATGCGAAGGAGGCATTCGCTTGGCGGGACGGCGGGCGGCAGCGAGCAGTTGACGAAGACCCCCCTGTCATAGAGCTCCTTGGTGATGGTCAGGGTCTTCACCATGTCGTAGGTGTAGATGGGAATGATCGGCACCTGCTCGCCGTTCGATTCACGCATCTTGATGCCGCACTCCCTGAGCTTCTGGCGCAGGTACCTTGAATTGTCCTGAAGCTGCTGGACGAGCTGGGGATTGTTTTCCAGGATTTCGAGCGACTTGATGGCCGACGCGCAGCTCGCGGGAGTCATGGACGCCGAGAAGATGAACGGACGCGACGTATGCTTGACGTAGTCGATGACCCTTTCGCTCGCCGCAATGTACCCGCCCAGGGATGCAAGCGACTTGGAAAGCGTTCCCATGTAGATGTCGACCTTGTCTTCAAGTCCGTAATACGATGCGGTTCCCCTGCCCCCCTTGCCGATCACGCCGAGGCCGTGCGCGTCGTCCACCATGACGCGGGCACCGTACTTCTCCGCCAGCGCGCAGATCTCCGGAAGTTTCGCGATATCGCCGCCCATGGAGAAGACCCCGTCCGTCACGATGAGGCTGCCGCATTCTTCGGGCACCTTCTGGAGCTGAGTCTCAAGGTCTTCCATGTCGTTGTGGCGGTACCTGAGCATCGTTCCGAATGAAAGCCTGCAGCCGTCATAGAGCGAGGCGTGGTTCTCCTTGTCCATGATCACGTAGTCGCGCTTGGTGACGAGCGCGCTGATCAGGCCGAGATTGGACTGGAAGCCCGTCGAGAAGGTCATCGCCGCCTGCTTGCCCAGGAATTTTGAGATCTTCTCCTCGAATTCAAGATGCAGCTTGAGCGTGCCGTTCAGAAAGCGCGAGCCGGAGCAGCCCGAGCCGTAATCCCTGTAGGCCTTGATGCCGGCTTCAATCACCTCTTCGTTGATTGTGAGGCCGAGGTAGTTGTTGGAGCCAAGCATGATCCTGCGCTTGCCCTCCATCGTAACGACCGTATCCTGCCGCGACTCGAGCGCGTGAAAATAAGGGTAAATGTTCATCGCCCTGGCCATGTCGGCCCGGGATTGCTTGGAACATTTCTCAAAGATATCCATGAAAATTCCTTCCAATCAAGACGAAATCGCAACTTGGCGGATAAGTCACACCGCTCTTTCGTATAGGGGTTGATACTAACAAAAAGACCGGGTTAGGAAGTCGAACACACAACCGGTTTAGTTTCGGTCAAAAGGGCGTCAAACCGCAAGCCTCCCCGCATTGTACGGAATCCGGGCCTTCAGGGATGCTTTTTCCCGGCCTCGGGCAAGGCATCCCGGTGCGGCGGCACAGGCAGAGCCCCCGGGGATCGTCCCGCGGAGACGGGATTGCCGCAGGCGCCGCACCGGCAGGCGGAGGTCAGGCGACAAGCTTCACATCCTCGAGAATCTTCAGCACGTTCCTGTCAAAGAAATAGTTTCCGTCCCGGATTTCGAGGAGCCCCTCGCCGGCCATGTTCCGCAGCGTGCGCGAGAGCATCGAGCGGTCGCAGTGGATGAGGCGCGAGAGCTCGGTCACGTTGACCGAGAGCGGCAGGCACATCTTCATCTCCGAGAGCGGATGCCCCGAGCCCTTGAAGATCGTGTCCACCATGAGCGCCACGCGCTGCGGCACGGTGAGCAGGTCGTTCATGAGCAGGCCCTCGATCTTGGCGTCGTCATGCGCCAGAAAGCTCTGCATCACCTTGAAGGCGAGCACGGGGTCGGCCGCTATCTCGGACTTGAACACCGTCGAGTCGAGCATGAGCGCCTGCACGGGCAGAAGCGTCTTGGCAATGAGCGGCTTGCTGGCGAATTCGCCCTTGAGGCTCTTTTCAGCGCCGAAGACCGTGCCGGGCTGAAAGATCGCGATCAGCCGCTCGAACTTGCCGATGCTGCCGGCATACGTGGCCACGAGCCCCTTCTCAATGAGATAGGCGTAGCGGCGCTCGCCGAAGTGCAGGCTTCTGCGGCTTGAAAACGAGATGGGCCGGCCCTTGTCGCGGAAGAGTGCAACGAGTTCCTGACAGTCGGGCGGAATCAGCCAGGGGGAGTCGGAATAGACGTGCTTGAACATAGCGATGCTGATCCTGGATAGAGAATTATCACCGGTATTTCCGTGACACTTGTCACAGAATAGTAAGCCCTTCCCTCGAATAATTCCACCTGCGAATTAGGTGCAAGGGATTAGTTCCATATGTGCCGACCGCCACGGATCCCGCGTTCAACACGCCCCGTGCCGCTTCCAATAGCCCTGCTCACTAGATACGGGCAAAACCGCCCCGCCCCAAGCGGCGGAGCAAATCGGAGAGTAAAGAAATGAAAAAGACACTGCTTGCAACGGCCATCGCCTTCAGTTTCGCCGGTTGCGCTTTTGCTGAGTCCGCTGACGTCGTCGTGATCGGTTCCGGCGGCGCAGGCCTCAGCTCCGCCATCATCGCCAACGCTGCTGGCGCCAAGGTCGTGGTTCTGGAAAAGATGGTCTACTGGGGCGGCAACTCGAACCGTTCCGAGGGCGGCATGAACTCTGCCGGCACCAAGCAGCAGAAGGAGCACGGCATTCTCGACGACAGCCCCGACATCCACTTCATGGACACGATGCGCGGCGGCCACTACAAGAACGATCCGCAGCTTCTGCGCACCCTCTCCTTGAACTCCGCCGCCGCTGAAGAGTGGCTGCTCGAGCTGGGCGCCAACTTCTGCCACCGCATGGGTCGCGGCGGCGGCCAGACCCGTGCCCGCGGTCATGGTCCCTGCGATGGCGGTCCCGTCGGCGTTGAGCTGATGCGCGTGCTCAACAAGAAGGCCGTCGAGGCCGGCATTGACCGCCGCAACAACAGCCGCGTCACCAAGATCCTCATGAAGAACGGCAAGGTCACCGGCGTTCAGTACAAGAGCCGCGGCGAAGTGAAGACGCTCAATGCCAAGGCCGTGATTCTCGCGACCGGCGGCTTCGGCGCCAACCACCAGATGGTCGAGTCCTATCGCCCCGAGCTGAAGGGCTTCTCCACGACGAACCATCCGGGCGCCACCGGTGACGGCATCAAGCTCGCCACGGATGTCGGCGCTGCCCTCACGGACATCGAGCAGATCCAGATTCACCCGACCGTGATCAAGCGCGACGGCGCCCTGATCTCCGAGTCCCTGCGTGCCCGCGGCGGCATCCTGCTCAACAAGGAAGGCAAGCGCTTCACGAACGAGCTGCTGACCCGCGACGTCGTGAGCCAGAACGAGCTCAAGCAGACCGGCGGCATCGGCTACCTGATCGTCGACAACTCGATCTACCAGAAGAACAAGCTCACCCAGGGCTACCACAAGCACGGCTACATGACCAAGTGCGACACCATCGCCGACATCGCCAAGCTGATCGGCGCTCCGGAAGCCACGGTCCAGGCCTCCTTCGATCAGTACTGGAAGGCCTACGACACCAAGAAGGATGACCTCTTCGGCCGTCCCGAGATGGTGATCCGCATGGATCAGGCTCCCTGGTACGTCGCTCAGGTCACCCCGGGCATCCATCACACGATGGGCGGCGTGAAGATCGACACCAAGGCTGAAGTGATCAGCACCAAGGGCAAGCCCATCCCCGGCCTCTTCGCAGCTGGTGAAGTGACCGGCGGCGTGCACGGCGGCAACCGCATCGGCGGCAACGCTGTGGCTGACATCGTCACGTTCGGCCGCATCGCCGGCGCGAGCGCCGCGAAGTACGTCGGCAAGTAATCCTTCCGCGAGCTCCGGGCCCTTCCCCTGAAGGCCCCGGAGAAATCAGGAGACAAGACGGTCCGGCGGACCTCCCTCCTTCCGGCCGGACCGGACATTTTCAACGGGAATGACTCAGACGGGTTGTTCCCGTCTTTTTTTGCCTGAGCCGCCGGAAGGAGGCGCAAGACCGCGGCCGCGGCCAGGTTCTTCGGACAGTGAGCGGCAGGACGGGCGCAGACGAAAAGCGGGTCAGGCCGATGCTGCCTGACCCGCCTGAAGCGGCTGGAAAACCGCAGGCACCCGTCTAGCGGCGGATGATCTCCTTCAGATCGGCGTTCGTGCCCTGAATCTTGATCGCTCCAAGATCACCGGGCGGGGTCGCCCCGCGCACGATGACCGGCTCAAAGCCGGGATGCCAGATGATGAGGTCCCACTTCTTGTTGTGCGGCGCGAGGAAGTCCATGTTGCCGTCCTCGTAGAGCGAGCCCGAGGCGACGACGTGGCTCACGAACCAGCGGTTGGGCGAGGCCTTGTCAAGCTCGATGTTCTCGCCGATGCCGATCATCGTGCGCACGTGGTCGTCGGCGGGCAGCGGCGAGCCGTCGGGCCTGAGGATGCGCCCCTTGACGCGCATCGAGGTGGACTCGTGCTGCGAGAGCTCGGAATTGAGGATCACGCTTTTGTCGAGCTGGCGGAAGACGCCCGAGGCGTTGCCCTTGGCGCACTCCTCGTTGGCCTTCGCAAAGTCAGCCATCGTGATCGTCTCGCCCTTGTACTTGAGGATGCCGCCCGGGTAGTCCTGCTCGTGGCGCTCCCAGACCTCGATGCGCTTGGCCCTGGACTTGGCCGCGTTCTCGGCGGCGAGCTTGTCGGCCTTCTGCTTGGCCTCGAGATTGCGCTTTTCCATGAGCGTGATCTCGTTGGTGCCCGGCAGCTTCACGACGCCCAGGTCAGAGGGCGCCTTGACGTCGCGCACGATGACCGGCTCATAGAGCTTCTTCCAGACAAAGAGCGCAGCGCCCTCGCGATCGGCCGGATAGCGCACGCGGAACTTGCCCTCGCGGTTCGTGCGGCCCGTGCCCTCGCACTTGCCGTCGCCGGGCTTGGCGCTCGTGTAGTAAAGATAGATGCGGGTCTTGCCCTGCTTGTCGACTTCGGGCTGGGCGTTCACGAGTCCCGTGCAGATGTACACGGTCGCGCCGTCGACGGCTTCGCCGGCCGGACCCTGCACGGTGCCGGTGACATACTCCTGCTGCGCGGCCTGCGCGCCAAGTCCGAGGGAGAAGGTCAGGGCCACGGTTGCGGCCATCCTGGCCAAGGGAAACGCTTTCATGCGTGCCTCCTCTAGTGATACCGAAATGCTGAGCCTAGTCTACTCTCCCCCACGCGAGTGCGTCAGCCGGCGTATATTGAGACAGCAGGGGAAGTGTTTTTTCCAGTGAGGCAAATGTTTTTTATTTAGGCGCGCGCGTTCGGCCGATTCATGCCGAAGCCCGCCCCGCGAGGCGATGTCCGATGGCTGAAGCAGGCAGAAAAGAGGTGTTTGAGACGATGCCCCCCGCACGGGCCATCCTCACGCTTGCCGTCCCGACGATCATCGCCCAGCTGGTGACGGTCTTTTACACCGTCGCCGATCTCTTTTACGTGGGCCAGCTCGGGGACCCGGCGCAGGTGGCCGCCGTGCGCCTCGCCTTTCCCCCCTTTCTTGCGCTCACGGCGCTGGCGAACCTCTTCGGCATCGGCGCGGCAAGCGCGATCGGCCGGGCGCTCGGCGTGAAGGATGAAGAGAAGGCCCGGGCGTGCTCGGCCTTTGCGCTCTGGAGCGGCGCCGCAATCGCCATCCTCTATTCTTCGCTCATCACCCTTTTTCAGAGCGAACTCTTCCCGCTCATGGGCGTTGTCGAGCAGACGCGCCGGCCCACGGCGCTCTACCTGTTCTGGGTCGTCACGGCGGGCAGCCTGCCGCTCATCGTGTCCAACATCCTTGCGCATCTCGTGCGCGCCGAGGGGCATGCCCGGGTGGCCGGCAACGCCATCATGCTGGGCGGCGTGTTCAACGTGCTGATCGCCCCGGCGTTCATCTTCTGGATGGGGCTTGAAATCGAGGGCGCGGGACTCGCGGTGTTCCTCTCGAACGTCGTCTCGGCCCTCTACATCGCGCGCTACGCCTTCGCGCGAAGAGACACGACCGTGGTGCGCGTTTCTCCGCGCTTTGCTGCTCTGGGCGTGCGGCATGCGGCCGAGATCGTCACGGTCGGCTTTGCGAGCTTCGTGATGACCGGCATGGCGTGCGTGGTCAACATGATCTTCAATACGCTCAGCGTCGGGTACGGCGTGCAGGCGATGGCGGGCCTGGGACTGGCCAAGCAGATCGACCAGCTCATCTTCACCTGCGCGATCGGCCTCGGCCAGGGCGTGCTGCCGCTCATCGCCTACAACTACTCAAGCGGCAACATCGTGCGCCTGAAGGCGATCGCCCGGACCGCGGCCTTCGGGGGCGTTGCCGCTGCAGCCGCGGCGAGCCTGCTCATGATCGCGTTCGCGCCATGGATCACTGCGGCCTTCATTGACGAGCCGGTGACGAACACCTACGCGGCCGGCGGCGTGCGGCTCATCGCCCTTGCCTGCCCGATGGCGGTCATCGGGCATCTGACGCTCTGCGGCTTCCAGGCATGCGCCCAGCGCTGGCAGCCGCTGCTGCTCGCAATCATGAGAAAGGGCGTCTTTGACATTCCGTTCATGCTTGTCTTTGCCAGGCTCTTTGGCGTCTACGGCATTGCCGCTGCAATGCCCGCCGCCGAATTCTTCTCGATGAGCTTCGGGCTCATGCTTGCCCTGCCCTTCCTCAGGAAACTCTCTCACGGGACGCCCGCCGGGGCGGCCCGGCCAGAAGGAAACCGCAAATGATCCTCCTGACTCCAAAAACCGCCGCAGCCGCCGTGACCCTCGGGTGCGCCCTCTTCTCCCTTTCCTCACCGGCCTGTACGCTTTATGCCGCCATCGGAGCCGGCTCGGTGAAGGACGGCGGCGTCATTGTCGCGCGCAACCGGGACTGGAAGAAGCCCTCCAGCCAGTTTGTGAAAACCGTGCGCCCTGCGTCGGGATACGCCTACTACGGGCTCTTCGCAGGCAAGCCGGGCGCAAAGAATCCGGGACTGAACATGGGGATCAACGAAAAGGGACTCTTCGTTGCCGTTTCGGATGCGCGCTCGCTGGCGAAAACGGCGAGGAAGCAGCACAAGGAACGCGTCGAGGCAGGCCTGCGGGAGCGCGACTTCATCGCGAACCGCGCGGCAAGCGTGCAGGAGGCGCTCGAGATCGTGAAGCGGTTTGAAAAGCCCCGCTACTTCATCCTTGCCGACAGGGAGTCGGTCGCCATTGTCGAGGTGCCGCCGGGCGGCCCCGCAACATACCGTCTTTACCGCCAGGGCATCGCGGTCCACACCAATCACTATGTCTTCGACGAGCACCTCGCCCTCAACAGCCGCATCACGCCGACCACCCGGATCCGCCTCGAGAGGATGACCGAACTTCTCAAGCGCTCACCGGAGCCGATGGCGGTCGAGGACTTCATCGCCATGGCGCACGACCACCACGACGGCTCCAACTGCAGTATCTGGCGCACGGGCTCTGACGAGAAGCATTCGCGCACGATCGCCGCGGCCGTCGCCCACATCCGGCCCGACGGAAAAGTCGACTTCTACCTCGAGTACCAGCCGCGGCACGACTTCCCGGGGGAGTACAGGACGGTGCGGGTGAGCTTTGATCTCGGCAAGGATGGCCTGCCCAAATGACCGAGCGCTCTCCCTTCGGATTCCTCTGCACGCTCGCCTCGTACGTCTGCTGGGGCATGTTTCCGTTCTACTTTCACGCGCTGCAGAGCGTGCGCGCCGATGAGATCGTGGCGCACCGGATCGTCTGGTCGCTTGCGCTTGTGACGCTGCTGCTTCTTGCCGCCGGGAGGTGGCGCGCGGTCGCCTCCGCGCTCGCTTCCCCCAGGATGCTCGCCGTCTTCTCGTGCTCGGCGTTTCTCACGTGCGCGAACTGGGGCATCTACGTGTACGCCATCGTGACCGGCCAGACGCTGGAAGCCTCGCTCGGGTACTTCATCAATCCGCTCGTGTCCGTTGCGATCGGGGCGCTCGTGCTGCGCGAGCGCTTGAGTGCACCGAAGCTTGCCGCCGTGCTGATCGCATTTGCCGGCGTTGCCTGGATTACCCTTCGTGCAGGCGGCGTTCCCTGGCTGGGCCTTGGGCTCGCGTTTTCGTTTGCCTTTTACGGGCTCATCCGCAAGATCGCGCCCCTGGGAAGCCTTGAGGGCCTTGCAATGGAAACCATCGTGCTCACGCCCCCTGCACTTGTCTATCTGTTCTGGCTTCACGGCGAGGCCGGCCTCTCGTTTCTTGCCGGCGGCTGGGATGCAAGGCTCCTTCTCATGGCCGCGGGCCCGATCACGACGATTCCTCTGCTGCTCTTTGCGGCCGGCGTGCGCCGCATCCGCTATTCGACGGTCGGAATCATCCAGTATGTGAGTCCCACGATCGTGTTCCTCATTGGGCTGTTCAGCTTCGGCGAGCCCTTTGACACCGACCGCTTCATCGGGTTCTGCGTGATCTGGTGCGCGGTGCTCATCTTTGTTGCGGCGAGCCTCGCAGAACTTGCCCGACACCGCAGAGGCTTGTCCTGATTTTTTGATAAATCAAGCATCGAGTACGAAAATCTATTGACTTATCAATTAATTAATAGTTTTTAATTCTGGAAAACGAGGCGTCGCTGGACACCGTTTGGTGGCTTCTTTGTGCCGGGCGATCGGCCGAGCCGCGTGTTCGGGCTGCTGTCCGATGATCCAGGCATGACGCTGGCCGAGGTGGCGGCACGCACGGGCCCCAGCCTTGCGGGCGTCAGGAAGATCGTCCGCCGCCTGCAGGACTGTGCACTGCTTGCGCGGATCGGCTCTGCGCGAAACGGCAGATGCAAGACGCTGCTCGGACTGAGTCCCCGCATGCGCCGGGAGTTGAAACACTCCGTATAATATCGAGAATCATTCTCATCTGTTGCAGGTTGTTGTCGTATGCAGAAGTGGCTTTCCTACGCCATCCTCCCCGCAGCCGTCCTTGCGCTCTGGTGCATTGCTTCGCATACCGGACGCATCCCCACGCTGCTGCTGCCCACGCCCGAGGCCGTGGCGGGAGCCCTTGTGTCCCTGATCGCAGGCGGCGACCTCTTCCATCATATTGGCGCGAGCGCCATGCGCTCCCTGACCGGCTTTGCCCTCGCCTCGAGCCTGGGGATTCTGCTCGGGCTTGTCAATGCCCGCAGCGACTGGGCCCGCAGGACCGGACACATTCTTCTGGAGGCGCTGCGCGTCACGCCGCCTCTGGCCGTGATCCCCCTGCTCATCCTCTGGCTCGGCATTGATGAGGCTCCCAAGATTGCAATCGTCTTTCTCTCGAGCTTCTTTCCCATTTACATGAACACGCTCACCGCGGTGCGTGGCGTCGACCCGAAGCTCGAAGAGGTCGCGCGCGTGCTGCGGTTCACCGCAGGCGAACGGTTTCGCCTCCTCACGCTGCCCGCGGCCCTGCCGGGAATCTTCACAGGACTGCGCCTTGGGTTCGGCTACAGCTGGCGGGCGCTCGTTGGCGCAGAACTCATTGCCGCCTCTTCGGGCCTTGGCTTTCTCATCAGCGAGTCGGCCGAGTTCGCCAAGACCGAGACCGTCTTTGTCGGCATTCTCACGATCTCGCTCCTCGGCGTTCTGATGGACGCCGTGCTGCTCAGGCTCTTCGCACGGCTCTCTGCCGGCCCCAAAGCGAGGTGACGCAACATGTTCCGCATAGAAATCGATCGGCTCGTCAAGCGCTTTCATGGAGAATCGGGGCTCGTCGAGCCGGTGAAGGATCTTTCCCTCTCGCTCGAAGCCGGAGAGGTGTGCTCGGTGATCGGACAGAGCGGCTGCGGCAAGACCACGCTTCTGCGCCTCATCGCCGGGCTCGAGCGGCCTGACGGCGGCCGCATCGCCTTCGTTGACGAGAGCGGCCGCAGCGCCGAGCCCGTCATCTCCATCGTCTTTCAGGAGCCGCGGCTCTTCCCCTGGATGAACGTGCGCAGGAACATTGAGCTTGCGGTCCGAAATCTCCCCGAAGACGAGCGCGGCCGCAAGGTGGACGCCGTGCTCGACCTCGTGGGCCTCAAGGCCGTGGCGCGCTCGTATCCTGTGGAGCTGAGCGGCGGCATGGCCCAGCGCGTCGGGCTCGCGCGGGCCCTCGTGAACGACCCCGACATCCTGCTCATGGACGAGGCCTTCGGCTCTCTGGACGCGCTCATGCGCCAGAGGCTGTACCGCGAGTTCGTCGACATCCTTGAAAAGCGCCCCATGACGGTGGTGCTCGTGACGCATGACGTCACCGAGGCCGTGCAGCTCTCCGGCCGCATCGTGCTTCTCGCCGCGGGCTCTGTCGGCAGGTCCTGGAGCATCGGCCTGCCCTATCCAAGAAGCCTCGGCACCGAAGGCGTGGGAGAGCTCGCTGAACAGGTTTTATCTGAACTTTTTAACATCGACTAAAGGAAAACTTATGAAAATCAAGATGTTTGCCGCTTTTGCCGCGGCATCGATTGCGGTTGGAGGCGCCTTTGCCGGCACGATGCCTTCTGAAATCAATATCGCCTACGTGAAGTCACCCTTCAATCTGCAGTGCATGGTGATCAAGGAACGGGGCATGATGGAGAAGGCCTTTGAAAAGGATGGCGTGAAGATCAGCTGGAAGACGATCACCTCGGGTGCGCAGCAGGCCCAGGCCATGGCGGGCGGCGCGCTCCAGGTCTCTGAAGTGATGAACACCGCCTCGATCCTCATGGCCAACGGGGCGGGCAATCCGGTGCGGATCGCAACGGGCGCCGCGCACCCGGCCGACACCTTCGCGATCGTTGCCGCCCCGGGCGGCCCGAAGAGCATCCGCGAGTTAAAGGGCAAAAAAGTCGCCGGCCCCCGCGGCACGGTGCTGCACCAGACCCTCGTGGCCGCGCTGGTGCGTGAGGGAATGAAGCAGAGCGATGTCGAGTTCGTCCCGATGAGCATCCCCGCGGCGCTCGCAGCCGTGACGAGCGGCAACGTGTCGGCCGCCATGGTGGCTGCAAGCGCCGTGATCAAGGCGAAGGCCGCCGGCTGCGAGGTGCTCACGACCGCCAGGGGGCTGGTCAGCGTGAATCTCGTGACGACCGTGAGCCAAAACTTCTACGACAGGCATCCCGAGGCTGTGGAAAAGGTCGTCGCCGTGCAGCGCGAGGCCTTGAAGTGGATCCGCGCCAACTGGAGCGAGGCCGTTGCGATCGGCGCAAGGCAGCACGGCATTTCCATGGCTGACGCCGAGCAGCTTGCCCGCTGGTCGAACTACTACGACACGCTCACCGAAGCGGACATAAAGGCTCTTGAGAGGGATCAGGACTTCCTCGTTGAGAACGGCATGATGGCAAGGAAGGTCGACGTGCGCGGGATCGTTCTGCCCACGGCCCTTCGCTGATGCCGGGAGGGACGCAGTCAACCGCCCCTGCCTGAAGGCAGAGGCTTGGAAACAAGCCTTGGTTGACTAGCCCGAGTTCCCGAAAGGGAACTACGTTGGTTGAGAATGCATAGGCACCGTGGGATGTGAGCCCTAGTCCCA
>Ga0265299_10005643_pt1 | contig 11582 bp, 10 predicted proteins | sample AusTroGonzalo_MG_4_FD_193485 | JGI IMG/M metagenome (GOLD analysis project Ga0265299, IMG submission 193485) | Bovine rumen microbial communities from tropical cattle in Woodstock, Queensland, Australia - Gonzalo_02 | ecosystem: Host-associated > Mammals > Digestive system > Stomach > Rumen ...
ACAGCGGGAAGTTGTTTTTAATGGGCCAGTCGGGCAGGGAGCCCGGGTCCAGCGTGGAGCTGCCGTCAAAGCCGAAGCGCTCTTTCATATAGCGGACCGTGTACTTGGAGGCGTAGTAGATGAGAGCGGCGTTGTACATGTCCAGGAAGGGGTCGTCTTCAAACTCGCCGCTTTGCTCCAAGCCTTTGCCGGCGGTGATGACGGAGAGGAACACCCGCGGCAGCTCCCGCAGCTTGTCCGCCACGACACGGCTGTGGAAGGTCACGCCCTCGATGGTGGTTTCGTCGCCCTCCACCCGGTCCACGTTGGCCCAGCGGAGCACGGCCTTGGGCGCGCCGTACTGTTTGACCAGCGGCAGCGCCTCCTCCAGCGCCTCATAGGCGCTGGACTCCGGGCCGATCTTGCACAGCTTGCCGAACTCCTCCAACGTCAGCTCCACCGGGATATTCAGCACGATGCGCTCCGTCTGCATTTTGCTTTTCATGTCGTCCATTGCGCCTCTCCCTTGTCCTTTTTTTGTCAGTCTACCACAAGTCCGTATCTTCCGCAAGAATCAGTATGCCAAAACCGCCGCCTGCCAATCATGCAGGCGGCGGTTGATGCCGGAAAGCGCTTACGTTACTGCGCCCCGGCCTGCTCGCCGGCGAAGCGCTGCATTTCGGCGATGACGTAGCCGAGGCCCTTTTGCCGGTCGGGGCCGAAGGTGGCGCTGATCTCCGTCTCCTCCAGAAAGCGGACCTTTGCGGCGGCCACCTCGGCCAGCGGCTGGCCGTCGAAGAGCTTTTTCAGAAGATACAGCACGCCCTTGACGATGAAGGTGTCGCTGTCCGCGCTGGCGTAAAAGCGCCCGTTTTCGCCGCGCATCGCCAGCCACACATGGGACTGACAGCCCTTGACCAGCCGCTCGTCCGTCTTTTCCTCCGGCGCCATGGCGGGGAGCAGCGCGGCCAGCTCGATGAGATAGGCGTACTGCTCAAAGCCGTCGCCCAGCTCCTGAAACTCCCGTATGAGGGCCTCCTGGGCCGCATCGATTGCGCTCATAAGCTCCGCTGCGACAGCGCCGCGATCCGGTCTAAACCGTCCATCAGCGCGTCGATCTCCTCTCTCGTGTTGTAAAAGGCGGGGGTCACCCGCACCGCGCCGGTGAGCCCGAAGCGGGCCAGCAGCGGCTGGGCGCAGTGGTGGCCGCTGCGCACGGCGACGCCCAACTGGTCCAACAGCTTGGCGACGTCGTAAGGCGACAGGCCCCGCAGGTTGAAGCTCACCGCCCCGGCGCGCCGGGCGGGGGCGCCCAGGATATCCAGGTCGCCCCGCTCCTGCAGCTGCGCCTCGGCATAGGCGATGAGCTCCGCCTCCCGGGCATAGACGGCCGGCAGGCCGAGGCTTTGCAGATACTCCAGCGCGGCGCCCAGGCCCACGATGCCCGTGATGTTTGGCGTCCCCGCCTCGAATTTGAAGGGCGGCTCCGCCCATGTGGCCCGCTGCGTATCCACCTCGTCGATCATGCCGCCGCCGAAGGCCGCCGGCGGCAGGCGCTCTAACCGGCGGCGTTTGCCGTAGAGCACGCCCACGCCGGTGGGGGCCATCATCTTGTGGCCGGAGAAGCAGAGAAAGTCGCAGTCCAGCGAGCGCACGTCTACCGGGCCGTGGCGCATGGCCTGGGCCGCGTCAATGAGCACCGGGCAGCCCACGGCGTGGGCCATGCGGACGATCTGCGGCAGCGGATTCACCGTGCCCAGGACGTTGGAGACCCAGGTCACGGCCAAAAGCCGCGGCCCGGCGTCCAGCAGCCGCAGCAGCTCCTCTATGTCCAGCTCGCCGGCGTCCGTCACAGGGACGACATCCAGCGCCGCCCCGGCGCGGCGGCAGGCCTCCTGCCAGGGCACCAGGTTGGAGTGGTGCTCCATCTCGGTGACAAGCAGCCGGTCCCTCGGCTTCAAAATGCCGTCGGCGAAGGCCCGAGCCACCAGGTTGATGCTCTCCGTGGCGCCGGAGGTGAAGATGATCTCCTCCGGCGCTTCGGCGTTCAAAAAGTCGGCGACCTGCTGCCGCACCCGCTCCACCCGGGCCGTGGACTGCTCGCTTAAGTAGTGGACGCCCCGGTGAACGTTGGCCTGGTACGCCCGGTACTGCTCCCCCACCGCCGCCAGCACGGCCTCGGGGACAAAGGCGGTGGCGCCGTTGTCCAGGTAGGAAAGCGGCCGGCCGTGGACCTGCCGGGACAATATGGGAAAGTCCCGGCGGACCGCCTCGATATCCAGTTGGGCGGGTGTTTCCATCATGCTTCCAGTTTTCCTTCCCAGGCGGGGGATTTTTCCAGCTCGCCCCAGGCCAGCTCCGCCAGGGCGGCGAGGGTCGTGAGGCGGGCGGATTCCATGGCGGGGAGCTCGATGCCCAGCTCCCGCTGGATGGCCATGAAGAGCAGCACCTTCTTCGCCATGGCGGAGCTGGCCCCGTCGCAGCTTTTGGCCAGGTCGAATTCCTTTACCAGCTCCGGCGAGATGCGCATGCTGCGGGCCAGGCTCAGCTCTGTCAGCGCAGAGAAGTTCTCCGGCAGCTCCGCCGCCGGGTCCAGCATGTACTTGTGCAGCACATAGCAGCGCAGCGTTTCCGCAAAGAAGGCCTTCGTCAGCGGCGCGGCGGCCTTGATGGCCGCCATGTCCGCGGCGGCCAGGCGCTTGGAGGACAGAATCAGCTCCTTGATCTGCTCCGTGTCCGCCATGTCAGTCGGCCACGACGGGCTCCACGCCCAGGGATTCCGCCAGATCGGTGAGCTCCCGGACATAGTCGCCGTAGACCAGGGTGCAGTGGTTGCCGGCCAGGCACTGGGCCTTCCAGGTCTTCGCCTGGTCCTTGACCTTGAAATACACCAGTTGCGAGCAGTTGTAGCCGGCGTAGCCGCCGCCCATGACGATCTCGCCGGAGCCGATGAAGAGCTTGCTGCCGTCCGGGGAGAAGCGGCAGAAGGTCATCTTCCGTCCCGCGTCGGCGTCGAAGTCGTAGCGGATGGTGGCACCGAAGCCCTGGTCATAGGCGAAGTTGCGGATGGCGTACTTGGCGTTCTTGTCCGGGTCGGCGATGCGGCGGTGGGCCACGGAGTGCTGCATCATGTAGAGATTTTCATTGTCCGCCAGGGCCTCCAGCTTCGCCAGCTGCTCCGGCGTGGTGCCGAAGCGGGCAGAGAGGTGGCCGTTTTCCATGGGGATGGGGCAGGTGTTGCCCATGTAGGGCCGCTTGCCAGAGACGGCGATCAGCGCCTGCTGGCTCAGCACGGCGTCCACATCGTACTCGCAGGCGGAGGGGATGCCCTGCTCCATGTTCAGGGAGTGGGTCAGGCAGGCGGTGAAGCCGATCTCGTTGAGCCGGCGGGTGGAGCAGGCGTCCGGGCAGGGCATGGTGAAGCCGCAGCAGTCCTTCAGATCCATGTTCTTGCGGATCATCACATAGGCGATGGCGGAGGGCAAAATCTTCTCCCGCGCCATGGCGCACTCCTCGGCCCCGGCGATGAGCTCGTCGGTGATGGCCTCGGCGGCCTTCAAATCCTCGTCGGTGAGGTCCGGGGTCTTGCGGCCCGGGGTGGTGGGATTGCCGCCCTCCACCGCGGGGGACAGCTGGTCGAAGAACTCGTGGAGGTTCAAAAAGCGAAAGCGCACACCCAGCTTGGAGGTGATGGCCTCGTAGCTGTTGAAGGAGTCCACGGAGCTGTAGCTGGTGGTGGAGCCGAAGCGGGTGATGCAGAGGATGCGGGTGGTCTGGATGACCTTGCGGGCCCGCAGGGTGCGCATGGTGCGGGCCAGATCCTCCCACTTGTAAAATCCGTAGGCCTCATAGTCGGCGCTCTTGGCCTTCATGGTGGCCACGGTGATGGTGCCGGAGAAGCCGGAGATGGGGGTGGTGGCGATGGGCTTTTTGAAGCGCTCGCCGAACTCCATAATGAGGTCGTCGCAGGCGATGCCCTGCATACAGACGGCGAAGTCGCACTCCCGGGCGGGGCCGGCGGCTTTTTCCCACATGGCCTCGTGGTTGTCCCAGTCGTCGGTGCGCTCTAAGTATACCGGCTCCATGAGCTCGATGCCCTCCGAGCAGCATTCCTTGACCTTTGTCAAAAACTGCTCCACCTTCTGGGCGTTGGCCAGCCGGTCATAGCCCGGCTGCAGGGCCTCGCCGAAGCCGAAGCGGCAGGGGCCTTCGTAATAGTACAGATGCTCTGCGGTGGCAAGGACGGGAAGCACCTTCAGCTTCACGTCGGCTGCTTTCTGAATCATGGGGTATCTCTCCTTCTCATTTATTTTGGGGTTCCTTTGCGGCTTGCAGCGCCGCCCAGACCAGATCGCCGATGTCGGAGAGGGTCTCCGCCCTGGCGGTGGACATGGGCTCAAATTGGATGTCCAGGTCCCGCTGGAGTGCCATGAACAGCAGCACCATTTTCGCGGTCTGGCTGGTGACGCCGTCGCAGCTGCGGGCCAGGTCAAACTCCTTCACCAGCTCCGGCGACAGGCGCATGCTCTTTGACAGGCTGATGGTCGCCAGCTCCCGGAAGCAGTCCGTGGTGCAGTCGGCCTCCGTCAGATGAAACTTTGCCAGAATGTAGCCCCGGACCTCCCGGCGCACCAGCTCCCGCGTCAGCTCCGGCGCCGTTTGGATGGTCTTAATATGCCCTGTCGCAGCGGTGCGGGACGCCTGGATCAGCTGCCGGGCCTTTTCCTGCTCATCCATCAGCGGGAGATCACCAGAGGCTCCACGCCCATGAGCTTCGATAAATCGATGAGCTGCTGCTTGTAGTCGCCGTAGACCATGACCATGTGGAGACCCACGTTGGTCTGGGCGTCGAAGAACTCGTCCACGTCGCGTACGCGGAAGTAGACCACCTCGGCGCAGTTGGGCACCCGGTAGCCGTCGCCGGAAATGACCTCGGCCTGGGCGATCATCAGCTTCTCCCCGTCGGGCGAGAAGCGGCAGAGGGTCATGGTCTTGCCCTGGTCGTCGTCGAAGTCATAGCGCATGGTGGCGCCAAAGCCCTGATCGTGGGCGAAGTGCTGCATGGCATAGGCGCTGTCCTGCTTGGCGTCCTTGATGCGGCGGTGGGCGATGGAGTGCTGCATGAAGTAGACGTTGCTGCGGTCGTTGCCCAGGCGCTCGCAGAGAATCTTGGCCTGCTCGTCGCTGCCGCCCAGGACGACGGGGTGGTCGCCCTGCCAGGTCAGCGGCTCGGTGTTGCCCAGGAAGGGGCACTTGCCGGAGACCGCCATCAGCGCCTGCATGCTCACAACGCCGTTGACGTCGAACTCGCAGGCGGAGGGGATGCCCTGCTCTAAGTTGAGGGAGTGGGTCAGGCAGAAGGTGAACTGCATCTCGTTGAGCCGGCGGGTGGAGCAGACGTCCGGGCAGGGCGCTGTGAAGCCGCAGCAATCCTTGTAGTCCATATGCTTGCGCACGGTGAGGTAGGCGTAGAGGCTTTTCAGCAGATATTTGCGGTCTAAGTCCACATAGGCCGCGCCGCCGAGGAGCTCGTCGGCCAGCTTTTCCGCCTCCGCCATGTCCGCCTCCGTGAGGTCCAGAGTCTGGCGGCCGGGGGTGGTGTGGTTGCCCTCCGGCAGCGCCGGGCTCATCTGGTCTAAAAGCTCGTGGATGTTCACGAAGCGGAACTGGACCCCCAGCTTCGCGGTGATGCGTTCATAGTTGTTGAAGGTGTCCAGGCTGCTTTGGGAGATGGGGCTGCCAAAGCGGGTCGCCAGCAGCACGCGGGTGGTGCGCATGACCTTTCTCGCCCGCAGCGTCGCCAGCAGGGGCCCCATCTGCTCCCAGCGCCAGGCGGAGAAGACCTCATGCTCCCCGGTGAGCGCCCGGATAGCGGCGGGGACGCCGATGTTGCTGGCAAAGGAGTCCGGCGAGACAATCAGGGGCTTCGTAAAGCGCGTAGCGAACTCCACCAGGCGATCGTCGCTGGCGATGGCGGCGGAGCCCACCACCACGTCACAGGCGTTCACCGCGTCGGTGATGGCCTCCCACTCGCTTTCATGGTCGTCCCAATCGTCGGTACGACGGATGACGGCGGCGTCCATGATCTCGATGTTCTCCCCGGCGCTGGCCTTGAGGTTTTCCAGGAACATACGCTGCTTCTGGGCGTTGCTCAGGGCGTCGTAGCCCGGCTCCAGCGCCTCGCCGCTGCCGAAACGGCAGGGGCCCTCGTAGTAGTACAGGTGCTCGCAGAAGCTCAGCAGGGGCAGCACCTTCAGCTTGACGTCGAATGCTCTTGTGATACTCAAAACAGTTACCTCCAAAAATGATTTGTCTTATACAGGCTTGTTGACGATCTCGTCCAGCCTTTGGCTGGCGCGGGCGATCTCCTCCAGCAGACGGAGGATCTCCTCGAATTCGCTGCGCTGCAGGCCGGTCAGGGGCGCATATTTGTCCGTGAACGTGCGCACCATGGTCTCGTCCTCCAGAAACGGCATCGCCAGCAGGGACAGTTCCACCAGCACCTTCCGCATCGTTACGGCGTTGCTGATGTCCAGGAGCATCGGCAGCGCCGCCTCCTCCACCAGCTTTTCGCTGTAGCGCGGGGCCATGCCCATCTCGGCGCAGATGTGCTCGATGCGCGCCCGGCTGCCGGGGTCGTCCTGCCAGCCTTCCGGGATGGCCTGGATCAGCAGGTCCAGCACTAAGGCCTTCTGGGCGTCGTTCAGATCATTGAGATACATATTCTGTTCCCCCTTGTTTGGTCACTCAGACATCCACGCCGCCGTCCACCCGGAGCAGCTGGCCGTCAATGAAGGAAGAATCGGTGGTGGCCAGAAACAGCGCGGTGGAGGCGATCTCGCTGCCCTCGCCCAGGCGGCGGAGGCAGGTGCGGTCGATCATGGGCTTGAACACGTCCTCGCCGCCCACGGAGGCCAGCATGGCGGTCTTGATGGCGCCCGGGCAGATGCCGTTGACGTGGATGGTGGGCGCCAGCTCGTTGGCCATGGCCTTAGTCAGGCCCACCATGGCGTGCTTGCTGGTGACGTAGGCCACAAAGCCCCAATGGGCCGCCCAGCCCACGATGGAGGCCACGTTGATGATGTGGCCGTCGCCCTTGGCCTGCATGACCGGCGCCACCTTCTGGCTGAGCATCAGGGCGCTGGTGACGTTGACGTAGATGTCGTCCATGAACTCCTTCTCCGTGATGGTGGCGAACTGGGCCAGGGAGAGCATCCCGGCGTTGTTCATCAGCACGTCGACGGTGCCGTAAGCTTCCATGGTCTTGTCAAAAATCGTCTGCGCGAAGCTGCTGTCCGTGGCGTCGGCGAGGACGTAGATGGCTTCGCCGCCGTCGGCCTTGATCTTGTCCACGACCTCCTTCGCCCGCGCCTCGTTGCGCCCGGTGATGACCACCTTGGCGCCCTCCTTCGCGAACAGATAGGCGGTGTCTCTTCCCATGCCCGATGTGGAGCCCGTGATGATCGCTACCTTACCGTCGAGTTTGCCCATTGTCGGATACCTCCTAAATTATAATTTTTGTTCATAACAAAAAAGCAGCGGCCTTCTACCACTGCTTTTGCGCAAACGTAAACAGACACATCCCAGATGTGTCGTTCATGGTTTTGTAGGTCTTCTGACTGCAACGTTCAGGCGTTGGAATATGCAGCGCCAGTGTGCCGGACCCGCCTTCTCTCCGCCCCGTTACAGGGCTTCAATGACCCGCTTTCGCGGTACGCGCCGAAAGGAGCATAGGGCCGGCACTCCGTTTTCACAGCTACAAACCAGGCCGAAGGGCCTGGCCCGTGTCCGGGACTTTCACCCGATTCCCTTGTCCAGCGTGGAACAAGAATACGTGTCCGGCCCCTTGCCGGGGCCGGGTCGCGCATTTGCCACAAAAGCCGAAGTGTTATGAAATTGTTTGTGAATCCTTTGAGAATATTAAAATGACTGTCGGATGGCGAAAACAATCGAATCTTCGATTGTTTTCGCTGCCAAACGACACGTTTGGCAGCGAATGATTTGAAAAAATCATTCGCCCGATACTCATTTCAATGAATCTATGGCAAACCAGCCATGCTGTTTTGCAGAGCCGCAAAGCGGCTCGGCGAAACGCTTTCTGGCGTTTCGCCATCATATAATCATTATAATTTTCGGGTGTCCGAGCGTCAATATGGCGCGCTATGCCGATTTTGTATCACCGCGCGGCGAAACCGGCAGCCCAAACACCGAGACAGGGGTCCGTCAGTAATTGACCTTGTTGATCTCAAAGGAGGCCTGGGCCGCGCCGCAGATGGGGCAGACCTTGGGCGCCTTTGTCCCGATATGGATATGCCCGCAGTAGCGGCACTCCCACATCTTGATCTCGCTTTTCTGGAAGACCTCGTCGTTTTTTATGTTCTGCAGGAGCGCGCGGTAGCGCTCCTCATGGCGCTTTTCCACCAGGCCCACGCCGCGGAACTTCGCCGCCAGCTCCGGGAAGCCCTCTTCCTCGGCAACCTTTGCGAAGTCTTCATACATCTCGGTCCACTCGAAGTTCTCGCCGTCGGATGCGTCGGAGAGGTTCTCCGCCGTATCATTGATGCCGCCCAGCTCCCGGAACCACATCTTGGCGTGGACCTTCTCGTTGTCGGCGGACTTCAGAAACAGCTCCGCAATCTGCTCCATGCCCTCCTTCTCCGCCACCTGGGCGAAGTAAGTGTACTTGTTGCGCGCCTGGGATTCGCCGGCAAAGGCGGCCTCCAGGTTCTTCTCCGTCCGGGTGCCCGCATACTTGTTGGGTTTGCCGCTCATGGGTGTTTCCTCCTTTTTTATATGGCTTTTTCGGGTTGTTTGAGCTTTTCAAGGGCCTCCGGCAGCGGGCATGGGCGGGAGAAATAGAAGCCCTGGAGCATATCGCAGCTCAGCTTGCGCATACAGGCCAGCTGCTCCTGGGTCTCCACCCCCTCCACCAGCGTCTTCATGCCGAGCCGGCGGCACATGGTGACGATCTCCGAAACGATCACGGCATTTTTCCAGGAGCCGCAGAAGTCCTTTACAAAGGCCATATCCAGCTTCACAAGATCAACGTTCAGGCTCTGCAGGATGTTCAGCGAGGAATAGCCGCTGCCGAAATCGTCCATCCAGACACCGAAGCCGGCGGCGCGCAGCCGCTCCACCTGCTCGGTGAGAAAGCTCTGGTTTTCCGCGAAGGCGCTCTCCGTGAGCTCGATGCGCAGCAGGGCGCGGTCGCAGCCGGCCGCCTCCGACATGGAAATGATCTCCGAGACGATGTCGCAGTCGAAGAAATCATGGCGGGAAAGGTTGATCGAGATGGGCACCGGCGTGAGACCGGCCTCCTCCATGGCGCGGAGGGCGGCGATGGCGCATCGCACCACGTTGAGGCTCAGCTTCCACACCAGCCGCGCGTCCTCCAGCGGCGGGACGAACTTGGCCGGGGACAGCATCCCGTACTGGGGATCGTTCCAGCGGGACAGGGCCTCCATGGCGCAGATCTCGCCGGCCCCGGCGCTGACGATGGGCTGGAACCAGACCTCGTGCCAGCCGCGCTCGACGGCCTCTTCCACATGGTCGGCCACGTACTGGCGGAGGTGGTCCTCCGCGTCCATCGCGGCGTCGTAGTAATAGTAGACGGCGTTTTTGTTCAGCTTGGCGTGCTTGTAGGCGTGGCGCGCCTGGTCCAGCACGACGCTGATGTCGTCGCCCCGCTTGCAGTCGGCAAAGCCCGCCTTGATGGGCAGCGTCCAGCCGGGGTGCACGCCCTCCATGGACCGGCAGAGCTTTTCCATGCCCTCCGCGATCTCCGCCTCATAGCACAGCAGGTCGAAGCGGGCGCCGGTCACATAGGTGACGAGGTGCTGGGGAAAGGCCTCGGCGATGAGCTCAGACACGCGGCGGATCAGCTTGTCGCCCTGGACATAGCCGAAGGCCTCGTTGTACTCCCGCAGGCGGGTCATGGAGATAACGCCCACCATGCAGCGGTACTCCGGGCTGATGAGCTCCCGCAGCAGCTCCTCGCTGCGGGGAATGAAATAGCTGACCAGGGGCAGGTCCGTCAGCTGGTTGCGCTCGAAATAGCGGGCCTGGCCGTTGACGCCGCTCTCGGCGACGCTGTTGCGCAGCTCCACGCTGTCGTAGGGGGCGCCGAAGGTCTCCCCCACTCCCTTGCGCCCGGCCTTGTGGGCGTAGATGGAGGCCAGGTGGATCATGTTCTGCCCCTCCTCCGCGTTTTCCGCCTGCCCGCTGACATAGCCGAAGGTGCATGTGAGGGTGGCGGGGCGGCGCTCCAGGGCGGACGCCTGCAAGGCCGCGCGGCAGGCTGCCATGCGCTCTCCTGCCTGCGCCTCCGTCATATCGGGGACGACGGCCAGCAGCTCGTCATTGGCGATGCGGAAGCTGTGTTCCTCACCGAAGGCATCGCGCATGGCGGCGGCAAAGGCGCAGATGATCCGATCCCCCGCGGCGCGGCCGTAATAATCGTTGTAGATGGAAAGATTGTCCAGGTCGCCCACAACGATCATGACCGGCTTTTGGACATAGGCGTCGCTGCGCGCCCGCAGGTCGTCTAAGCTCCGCAGGCCGGTCAGGTCGTCATGGGTCAGGCGGTAGCGGGTCTCCTGCAGGGCGTGCAGCTCCCGGAAGCGCACCTTGTGCACCACGTAATTGACCAGCCCCGAGGAGCAGAGGAACTCCACCGCGTGCATGGTGTCGCCCCGGCGGGTGCCGGGGTCTTTAATAGTGTAGCACAGCACAAGGAACAGCGCATACCAGAACAGCGTCACCGCGATGACCCGGATGGGACGGTCCAGGATCAGCGCCGGCATCACCATCATCAGCATCAGAAAGGTCAGAGCCTGGTGGGTGGGGTCCCACACGGTGCCAAGCAAAATCGCCACGATGAGCACCGGCGCCTGCAAAAGATAAATGAGCGGAATGGTGTGGCGGCAGCGCAGCGGGATGATGAGACGGTCAGCCAGCAGCAAAAGGGCGAAGTAGCCCAGCATGAGGAAGCTCTTGTCGCTGAGCGCCGGGACGCCGCGGACGGCGGTCTGCGCCGCGATGACGGCAAGGCTGACCGGGATGCCGGCAATAGCGAGATAGCGGATCGCCATGCGGTTTTCCCGGTTGATGTCGTCTAAATTCGCCTTGAAATCATAGCCCATGAGATAATTCAGCGAGTTTGTTTGCATGGGAAACTCCTCTCTCATCGTTTGCCAAACCGGTCATTGCGAACCAGTGACCGATGTCACTGGTGTGGCAATCCGTTCTCTCCGCGAAAAAGCGTACGGAGCCCCACGCCACGACTTTTCGCCTGCGCGAAAAGTGCGCACTGGCTCGGAATGACAGGTTTCTTTTTCAGGGCGCGGCGTCCTCGGCCTGCAGTTTTTTTCGCAGCAGGACAAAGAACGCGATCACGAAGCTGACTGCGGTCACCGCCCAGGTGATGGGATAGACGGCGGCGATGGACTCGATGGTGTGGATGGTGCGGGAGAAGACGGCCAGCAGCCCCACCCGCAGGGCGCAGAGGCACAGCACGATGATCGCCATGGAGCACAGGGCGTGGCCCATGCCGCGCACCGAGCCGCCGAAGACCTCCAGAATCGGGTAGATCCAGTACAGCGGGA
>Ga0265299_10005645_pt1 | contig 11580 bp, 8 predicted proteins | sample AusTroGonzalo_MG_4_FD_193485 | JGI IMG/M metagenome (GOLD analysis project Ga0265299, IMG submission 193485) | Bovine rumen microbial communities from tropical cattle in Woodstock, Queensland, Australia - Gonzalo_02 | ecosystem: Host-associated > Mammals > Digestive system > Stomach > Rumen ...
CAACGGCTTCCTTGTCGCCGAGAGCTTCTTCAATGCCCATCATTTCGAGCAAAGCCTTTGCGTACAAAGCAGTGTTGAACGTAGATTCTGCACCGAGCGGGAGGTTCATGCAGTCGTTCCAGTCGGCGAAGCCGAGGAGCGGGAGGTTGTGCTGACCGAGGTGTTCGCGAGTGAACTTAAGAGCGCGCTTCAAGTGTTCGAGGACCGTGCCAGTCGGACGTTCAGCATGCTTCTTGCCTGCAACGTAGAACGGAATTTCTTCGTTGAGGAGGTCCATCTTGCCGGTTTCCTTGAGGTAGGTAGCGACAGTGAGGACGATCCAGAGGTGGTCATCGCCGTACCAGTCAGCGTATGCCGGATTGCCGTTAGCGTCGAGAACGCCAGCCTTTTCGCGGGAGTCACCGGCGTTAGCTTCGTTACCCGTGTCTTCAGCAAGGGCGAGCGGAGCGTACTGGTGCATAGCGTTACCTTCCGGACGCTGCACGGAGATGAGGTTCTTGGTGAGAACGAGAGCTTCTTCAGGCATGTGGCTCATGACGCCCATGAGGTCCTGAGTAGAGTCACGGTAACCGATACCGCGGCTGGTGCCGTAGCCCAACTGATAGAGGGACAGGTAGCGGCTCCAGTTCTTGGTGGTGTGGCACTGACGCGGGTTGTGCACGTTCACCATCGTGTTGAAGGAAGCATCCGGGGTCTTGACCTGGATCGTGGAGAGGTAGTTTTCCCAGAACTTTGCGAGTTCTTCGAAAGCCTTGTCCACGTTCTTCAAGTCGCGGTACTTCTTGATAGCCTTGGCTGCAACCTTGAGGCTCTGTTCCTGACCGAGCTGGGTGCAGGTACGGAAAGTCTTCTTGGCAGCGATCTTGCCAGCGTGGATCATGAGAGCGGCAATGTTGTCGCCACGGTCGCATTCGCTGTTAGCAAGTTCCTTGTTCTGGAGGCTGAGCGGATTTGCCCAGGAACCCATTTCGTTAGCGCCGAGGAAAATGCGACGGTCGCCATCGAAGGAACCGACCTTGCAGTCAGCCGTAACGTAGTTCACGGCGTAGTCGCGCTTCATGTAAGCGTACTGTTCGAGAACGACGTGGCCGGTCTTTTCCCAGTGGCCCTTGAGAGTCATGGTCTGCGGAACCCAGTCGGCGTTCGTGAGCTGCTTTTCGGCTTCGAAGTGGCTGAATTCATAAACCGGGATAATGTCCACTTCCTTCGCACCACCGGCGATGTTCGTCACCTGGATGTCCTGGAGGAGAGTGTTGGAGCCCGTCGGAACAAAAATCGTGACCTGCACGCGAAGACCGTAAGCTTCGGCAATCCAACGCATGTAGGAAAGACCCACGTGGCATTCCCACTTATCGAGCTTGGTCAAAGTCGGAACATAGAACGGGGAGAAAATCTTGTAATTCTTGCCATCCTTGATACGGATGTAGATAGTGCTGGCCTTGAAGTCAGAGCACGGCATCTGTGCAATATACTTAGTGATACGGTTGAGAGCCGGGTCGCCTTTGCAAACGAGCGTACCGCCGGTAGTATCGACGATACCGCCGAAGTTAAGAGTACCGACGTAGTTGCACCACTTGATCGGGGTAGCCGGGGTGGTGAGCACGTATTCTTTTGCAGCGTCATCAAAGTAGCCATACTTCGGGGCAGCGACCTTAGCGGTCTTCTTTGCCGGGGCCTTCTTTGCAGCGCTCTTCTTCACTGTTTTTGTAGCCATTTTATCTCCGTTAGAGAGGGGTTGTTAAAAAGTGATTAGTGGTTGGTGATTAGTGGTTAAGAACACTATCAGAAACCGTTAAAACTTTTGCGGGGTAAATATAGGTTTTAGACGAGAGACGAGAGATGAGAGACGAGAGAAACTAATCATAATTAATCAATATTTCGTGCGAAGCACCACTATAAATCTTTCGTCTCTAGTCTGTAGCCCGCTATACTTTGACAAGCTCAGTAACCTAGCGGGCGTTCTTTCGTCTAATCGGCGGTGTTACCGCCGTTTTGATTAAAGTCTTCGAAATCGCGGTTACCGAAATTGATGTAGAAGTAACCACCAAGTTTCTTACTGCGAACCGGATCGCGCAAAATGCCGATAGCGGCACGCACGTACTTGAGTTCCACGAGAATGTGGTCGCGGCTCATGCAGTTGAGGAAAGGTCCTTCGGGGTAAAGAGTCGGGCGCGGTTCTTCGGCAATCATCTTTTCGAGCACTTCCACTTCCTGGACCAAGCGCCTTTCGTGGACTTCGAGCGTGCGGATGAGTTCCTTGTTGTCGGCACCATAAAGGAATGCAAAGCCAAGCGTACGCGGGTCATCGTTGAACCCCGTCAAATGCTTGAGGACTTCCTTGCGGAGCACTTCTTTACCCTTGTCGGTAATATTGAAAACCATACGTTCCGGACGGTTTCCGTCGCGTTCGGAATGACCCACGATACATTCGTTCTTTTCAAGCGTAATGAGTCTATTATAAACAGTCGACGTGCTAATCTTAGCCCAACGGTCAAGTTCACGATCACGAATTTCAGTAATAATGTCATAACCACTGCGTTCGTGTTCCAAAATGAGGCCAAGCAATACCAGATCGTAACGGTTCATTTCAATCCTTTTTTATGTGAGTATTCCAAGTTGGAATATTTGCTTAATGGAAAACTACATTATTTTCCAAAAAAAGAATACTTCGCACAAAAAAATCACAAAAAAAATGCTTTAAATCACAAAAAAATCAACCAAAGCCATTTTTAGTCTATATTTTTAAAGAAATAGCATTAAAGATTCCGGGAGCAATGTTTTCTTCTTGCCAGCCGAGTGTGAATATGGTAACAAATAAGAATTTACGCTTAAAGTATTCCATTATTAGATTCGCACCACTCCTCTTGGTGATTTATTTCGTCATAGAGGCTTTTTCGGCATTCCAGCAAGAAGACAAAAATGCAGTCATGATGCGCAACAGGGATTACATCCGCGACATCACGATGGCCATGGCCGACAAACTCGACGACATTTTTTCGACATCGCTCAAAACAATCGAAACTCTTGCAAAGCTCAGTTCTGATGACATCCAGAGCGACTCCCTGAATACGGTATATCTCGCCGAACTAGAAAAGATGGTCCAATTCGACCACTTGCAGTTCACCAAGAAAAACGGCATGGCGCAGACCACATCCGGCAACAAGATTTACTCCGGCAACCAGTGGTATTTTACCGATGGCATGAAAGGCAACAGCGGTGTGTTCGTCGACATGACTTCGAACGCTTCTTCTTTATTTGTCTTTTACGCACCGGTCATCGTCAACGGGAACATCGTCGGCGTTCTTTCGTCTTCGTACGACGAAAACTCCATCCGCAGATTCTTGGAGTACAAGGTCTACGGCGCAAACGCCTCGGCAGGAATCGTCAATACGGAAGGGCGAAACGTCGTCGCACTGCCATCGATGGACTTCCGCCAATCCTCGGTTCAGGAGCTGTTCAAGGACAACTTCAAGAGCGTACTCTACACGTCGATGTTCGACGAAGAGAACCGCAACAAGATCATTTACGCCTACACGACGCTCACGCCATCGAGCTTTGTCTTTAACGGGCAGATGGACCAGATCCAAGGATTCATCGCACCGCTCCACACAGTTCCATTAAGCGTTTATTCGAACTTCCCGATGGAAGCCGCCAAAAGCCTTTATTCCATGGGCGTCAAGGCCGGGCGCACATTGCAGTTCCTGCTGATTATCATTTTCTTTGGCTACATCGCCTACCTCGTATTCGTCCAGTTCCTGATGATGCGTAGCGAAGCCCGACAGAACCGCATTGCAAACTTTATTGCAAAAGCCGAAGATACCATCGCCAAAGCCATGGTCATTATCGATGCCGAAAAAGGAACCTTCAAAGACTTCTCGTCAATTCCCATGCCGTTTCCTAAGAACGGAAACATCGAGGAAATGGAACTCGGTTTCTTGAACAATACAGACGACATGCAGAACGGGCAAGAAATCAAGAACTTCTTCGAAGTCGATGTCATGGGCCGACAAGTCCACAAGGAAATCCCCGGTCTCATCTTCCGTAGCAACGCCCCATATGGAATCCCGCAGTTCTACACGATGGTGTACATTCCCGTCGAAGTCAAGAAGAAATTAGTTTGTAAGGGAGTTCTCCTTTTCCGCAACATCACCGCCGAAAAATCCAAGGAAATCGAAGCCAACCGCAAGCTTTCCATGGCATTGACCGCTGCCCGTGAAGCGAACAAAGCCAAAACGACGTTCCTGTTCAACATGTCCCACGACATCCGCACGCCGATGAACGCCGTCACGGGCTTTACCGCCATGGCCAAAAAGCATCTCGACAAACCTGAACACGTCAAGGAATATCTTGATAAAATCGAAATCGCCGGAAAGCAACTTCTATCGCTTGTCAACCAAGTCCTCGAAATGTCCCGAATCGAATCCGGGAAAATCATCTTGAGCGAACAACGTTGTGACCTCGAAAACTTGGTCATGGCCCTTTCGACAACTTACGGGACCCACGCCGAATCCAAGGGAATCAAGTTTACGGCAACCATCGTGAACATGCAACACCGTTACGTTTCCATTGACAGCGACCGAGTCAACCAAATTGCAGCAAACATCATCGGGAACGCGATCAAGTACACGCTCGAAGAGGGCTACATCATGTGTACGCTCAGCGAAAGGCCTTACGACCGCGAAGGTTATGGACTCTACGTTTTGACCGTCGAAGATACGGGCATCGGCATGACGCCCGAATTCTTGGAACACATCTACGACGAATTTACACGCGAAAATTCGACGACCGTGAGTCGCATCCAGGGAACAGGCCTTGGCATGACCATCGTGAAAAAACTCATCGATATCATGGGCGGCACCATTGACATCCAGTCGCAGAAAGGCTTGGGAACCAAAATCACCGTTTCGCTCCCCATGAAATGGTGCGCCGAAGTCAAGGAAGAAAACACCAAGCAGATCGTCAAGAATATCCCGCTCAAAGGCATGAGGGTATTGCTCGTCGAAGACAACGAAATGAACCGGGAAATCGCCGAAGAACTCTTGACCGAAAGAGGGATTATAGTCGATACGGCTAACGACGGTGACGTTGCCATCGAAAAGGTCCGCAATTCTAAACCGGGCCAATACGAGCTTATTTTGATGGACGTGCAAATGCCCCACGTCAACGGCTACGAAGCGACTCACGAAATCCGACTCATGGACGACCCACAAAAGGCCAACATCCCGATTATCGCGATGACGGCAAACGCCTTTGAAGAAGACAAGAAAAATGCCCTCGCCGCAGGGATGGACGCCCATTTGGCAAAGCCCATCGATGTTCAAAAACTTGTAGAAACGCTGACAAACTTCCGCTCAAGATAATCGAGATTCGTAAATTTTTGTATAATAAGGAGCGAAAGATAGAGGATAAGAATGAAAAACAAGTTTTCTCACCTTGCCATACTGGGATTTATCGCTCTTGTAGCCATTCCCCTGACAAGTTGCTCCCTGGTTAAAAAAGTCCAGGCCGCCAAGATTTTAATCCATACGAAAATGGATTATCAGGAACTGACCATGGATTCCGTAAGCGTTGCCCCGGAAATCATGGGACTGATCGAAAGCTCCAAGAACAACTTTATGCCGAACCCTCAAGTGATTTCCTTGATCCAGGACTTATCCCAAGGCATCATCAAGACGGAACTGGGAAAAGCGCACTTGAATTCCCGCGTGAACCTCAACAACCAAACGAAGGACACGTTGTGGATTCTCTCCTTCAAGCTGGACTTGGAACTGGATGACCTTGTGACGCTTCCAATCGAAATGGAAAAAAGGACAGTTCTCGTCCCCGGCGACAACGAAATGCACCTTCTCTCCCCCTTCCCGCTTGATGTCAAGCTGTTCAAGCTTCCGGACGTCAAGGTTCTCCGCGTCAAGGGGTTCATCGAAGTGGCTCTCGAACAGAACGGTGAACCCGTTTCTCAGGATTTCAATATCAAGTACGACATCAAACCCGAAGATGTCGAGGCCCTCAAAGACTATGCCCAAAAAGCTCTCATGAAGAAGATTGCCAAAGACTGGGTAAAGCTCATACCTAAAGGTTAATATGACAAAACGCAATTTTGTACCGGAAAACTTGAATCCGGATGACGACAAAGAAATTTCGAAATTATACCGTTCACTTTTACAGCGTGATATTCCAGTTAACGTAGACAAGCTCCGCCAGTGGATTTTGGACTGGAGCGAACTGGAATCCGTTCTCGGCGAAGTCAGTTGCAGACGCTACGTGGCCATGACATGCGACACCCGTGACGAAAAGGCTGCCAAGGCCTACGCCGACTTTGTCGAAAAAATCCAGCCTTTGATGAACGAATACGACGACAAGCTGAACCGCAAGCTGATGGCGCACCCGTCCAAGGACGGCCTCAAGGGCGAATTCGGTGAATGGCTCAAGGGCGTCCGTGTTTCACTCGACTTGTTCTCTCCGGAAAACATTCCGCTTGAAACCGAAGAAAACAAAGCCATTCAGGCATACCAGAAGATTACTGGCGGCATGAGCGTCGAATTTGATGGCGATGTCAAGACGATGCAACAGCTCGCCGCCTACATGGAAAAGACCGACAGAGACCTTCGTGAACGCGCCTGGCGTGCCATGTGGGGACGCCGTTTGCAAGACAAGGAAGCACTCGACAATTCTTACGACAAGCTCTTTGACATCCGTAAGAAGATTGCGAAGAACGCCCACTGCAAGAGCTTTATCGATTACATCTTCCTCGCCAAGCACCGCTTTGACTACACGCCTGCTGACTGCGAGGCCTTCCACGAAAGCATCGAAAAGCTGGTGCTCCCGCTGCAGAAGGAAATGTACAAGCGCCGCGCCCAAAAGATGGGGCTCGAAAAGTTGCGCCCGTGGGACCTCGACGTAGATCCGTTGAGCCGTCCGCCTCTCAAGCCGTACCAGAGCGGCGAAGAACTCATCGAAAAGGTCGATACCGTCTTCGAGAGCATCCACGCACAAGCAGGCAAGTGGGCCCGCGAAATGCAGGCGAAAAAGCTTATCGATCCGGATAGCAGACTCGGCAAGGCTCCGGGCGGATACCAGATCGGTTTTGACGAAAGCCGCCTCCCCTTCATCTTTATGAATTCCGCCAAGACGGACCGCGATATCTATACGCTGTTCCATGAGTCCGGACATTCGTTCCATCAGTTTGCGCTTGCGAACCAGCCGATTTTTGCCTACCGTGACGTTCCGGCAGAATTTGCAGAAGTCGCAAGCATGAGCATGGAACTCATTGGCATGTCGAACCTCAAGCCGTTCTACGGTGACGATCACGAAGCGATTGTCCGCAGCACCGAAGGCGAACTCGCCGACGTGATTTGGCTGTTCCCGTGGGTGGCAAGCATCGACAGCTTCCAGCACCGTCTTTACAACTTCCCGGAACATACCGCCGAAGACCGTAGCGACATCTGGAGCGAAATCATGGACCGTTACGATGCCGGCGTGGACTACAGCGGCCTCGAAGCCGTGCGCAGGAACCTCTGGCAGAAGCAGCTTCATTTGTTCGAATGCCCGTTCTACTACATTGAATACGGCATCGCACAGATTGGCGCTTTGCAGGTCTGGGCGAACTTCAAGAAGGATCCGCAAAAGGCTATCGACGACTTGTTCAAGGCCGAAAGCCTCGGCAGTAGCCGTCCGATTCCAGAATTGTTCAAGACCGCCAACATCAAGTTCGATTTCACGCCCAAGACGCTGGAACCCTTGATGCAAGTGGTTTGGGACGAACTGAGTAAGCTTTGAGCATCGAGGGTTGAGCAATGAGAAGTTAGGATCGCGGCTTTGCCGCCAAAATCTGACTCAACGGCACGACGTGCCGACCTCATTGCTCTAGGCTCAAAGCAAAAAAAATCACTTTTTTTGAAAAATTTGGCCCAATCCCCTTGACAAACGAAAAATAAAAAGTTATTATTGGCGCACCTCCCCAGTGGAGGTCATCCTAACGGAGGGATGGCCGAGTGGTTGAAGGCGCACGCTTGGAAAGCGTGTTTACCTTACGGTAACGAGGGTTCGAATCCCTCTCCCTCTTCTAAAATCTTTTCGAGGTACCTAATGGCTGAGTCTCAAAGAGTTTATCTTGATGATATTTATGCTAGTGAAGAATGTCAAGGCTCGGTTTTCCGTGCTGTCGTTATGATGGCTCACGAAGCCCGCTTCATTAACAATCAGTCCAAACAGGGTTACATCCAGCTCACGCAGAAGCCCACTACCATTGCTATGAACCGTTTCAAGGAACATAAGCTCACGATGGTTGAAAAGGGTTCTAACGATGTTACGGAAGATGCAGTAAAGTCTTCTGTTGTCGAAGCTGCTCCGAGTGCTGAAGCTGTTGCACAGGCAAGCAACGACGCTGCTGACGCATTCTAATCCTCAAAAGAAAGAATTCAAAAAAGGCCGCTTTCGAGCGGTCTTTTTTGTTTTGCAATCGTCATTCCTATGAGTTCGGGAATCCCGATTACATTTAATCACGCTTTAAGATTTTTGATGTAATCCCGCGACGAATCTTGTCGGCCGTTCGTCCAAGCACATCGAACAAACCGCTCGGTGCAGTTACATTCGTTTTCTTGGCCTTGGCCCGACGAGATGCAATGGATAACGTTTTATCCGTCGAATCGGCAATTTCTTTCATTTGCCAAACAAAGGCGTCATCATCAGCTTTACGGTTCTGAACAACTTTGTCATCTTTCGCTTCGAGATACAAGGAACTCTTGAGGTTCTTCAAATAAAAGGCATTCACCATATTAACAGGAGCGCCTTCCAAGATAAACTTCTGGTGATCGCCGCCGTTCCAATGGTACGTTCCAAGAGTGACGCCAGCAGCCGTTGATTCGTTCGGCACGTCGAGCACGCGCTTGCCAAACTCAAAACGGTACGCCACCGGATTGTCGCCAATCGAATACAGCTTGATTTCCGTCGCCTTGTCGTTGCAATCCATCAACTGCAAGGCGTTGTCTGACGTGATCCCCATGCATTTAAAGTCGGGGCCAACAGCCGACATGAACTTGACGTTCTTGTAGAACGCTTCCTTGAAAATGTCCTGGTACATGGCGTTCACGACTTTCACGTGATTGATCAAGTCCTGTTCCGACTTGACTTCGCTACGGTAATTGAGCCCGTACGGCCAAAAATGCTGGCTATCGCCGTGGAGTTCCGCATCGGGTCCGTCGATTTCCTTGAGGACTGCTTGGGCTTTTTCGCCCTTGAACACTCCCCCACTCATCATCGTCTGGTAGGCTGAAGTCGTCCCCATGCCTAGCGTGTGCGCCATTTCGTGCATGGCCGTGCCGACAAACATGTAATTGCGGTCCTTGCCAAAGCGAAGATCCCCATTGCTGCTAGCCTCGGCCGTCGGAACGCCCGTATTGTAATAAACTTCAATATGCTTCGAAAGGTCGGAGTACTTATTGTAAAGGTAAACGGCAGAATCCATAACGCTTTCGATAAGCGCATAAGCCTCAAGTTCGTCTTGAGTCGGATTAGCAGACTTGTTCAGGTGATACTCGATATTCCCTGCAGCACAAACACTAGATGCCGAAACCAGGAAGGAAAAAATTCCCACAAAACAAGAGTTTCTTACAATAGGATTCATAAAACTCCTTCCTATACACAAACTTAATCTATAATTATCTCCATATATAAGCAAGTAAAAAAAGTTTTGAGTGATTTTGCTTTCTATTTAAAAAATATTATGTAATTTTAGCGCGGTATATCAAAACAGGAGAAGCCCAATGAAGGCTAATTTTTTTGCATGTAGCATGATCCTGGCAATCGCAGCCCTTACCGGCTGTTCGGGTAGCCAGACCGCAGTGAACCGTTCTCTTGGACAAGCAGAAGCAACACGTATCCTCGCTTCTGAAAACACGAACCTTGACGCCAACCTTACTTCTAGCGCCAAATCCAAGCTTGACGCCGCTAGAGCACTCAAGGAAGACGGAAAGGACGAAGAAGCCCAGGCCATGGCCGAACAGGGCGAACTTGAACTGCGCCTTGCTATCGCAAAATCCGAAAATCAGTCTGTAAAGAACGAAGACAAGAAGCTTGAAGAAGCCCTCAACGCCGATGAAGAACGCAAGGTCTTGTACCAGAGCATTCTCGACAAGGAAACGAAAAAGTAAGGAGCCGTAAAAATGAAGACTATGAATATTTTGACTCTCAGTGCCCTTGTCGCTTCCATGAGTTTTGCCGCAGACGCTCCGAGCATTTCTCCGGTAGACCACTGCAAGCTCTCTCTCGACAATGCCAAGGCAACCTTGCCTGCAAACGCCATTTCCGCTAAAAGCACTCTCGCCGAAGGCTACGGTGCCTTGAATCAGCTCGAAACGGTTTACGCCGACGATGATGATTCCGACTTGATCCCGACTCTTGTCGAAAACTGCTCCAAGTATGCAGAACTCGCCAAGCTCCAGGGCGAAACCCAAGCCCTCCGTAACCACATCGCCGAAAACTGGGAAAAGCGCGCCGCCACGAACCGCACCATCGAAGCTATCCAGGAACAGATTGGTGAAGCTCGCAGCGGTAAGGTCTCCGACCTCGAAGCCGAAAAGCAAGCTATCAAGGCCCAGAAGGACAAGCTCGAAGCCAGCAAGAACGAAGCGATGGACAAGCTGAACGCCCTCCAGTCCCAGATGATCCAGGTGACGAAGGACGCCCGCGGTATCATCCTTTCGATGTCCGACATCTTGTTTGAAATCGGCCAGGCCTCCTTGAAGACCGACCTCAAGACAAGCCTTGCAAAGATTGCCGGAATCCTCTCCGTTTACCAGCAATTCGACGTTTCTATCGAAGGTAACACCGACAACGTCGGTTCCGAAGAATTCAACTTGAAGCTTTCTCAGCAGCGCGCCGAAAACGTGATGAACTTCCTCATCGAACAGGGCATTGCCGAAAGCCGTCTCACCGCCAAGGGTCTTGGCATGACCATGCCGATTGCCGACAACTCCACCAAGGAAGGTCGTCAGAAGAACCGCCGCGTGGACCTCGTCATCACGGACCGCACGCAGAAGGTGAAGTAGTTCGGATTTTTAATTTCGAAATTATTTTTGCTGTCACCCCGGCCCTTGAGCCGGGGTCGCCTTTTTATAGCGGAAAATATTGAGTTTTTTTCTAAAAAGAACTTTTAATTAGGCTTGATTTTTCTAAATTAAGTCTCGTAACTTTTAAACCGGCGGCGCAGGTCGCCAATCAATCAAGAGGTAAAACAAATGGCAGTTTCTTACAAGGAACTCGGCTTGGTTAACACCAAGGAAATGTTTGCTAAGGCTGTTAAGGGTGGCTATGCTATCCCGGCTTTCAACTTCAACACCATGGAACAGATGCAGGCTATCGTGCAGGCTGCTGTCAAGCAGAAGTCTCCGGTGATCATGCAGGTCTCTAAGGGTGCTCGTAACTACGCTAACGGCACCATCCTCCGCTACATGGCTCAGGGTGCTGTTGAATACGCCAAGGAACTCGGCTGCGCCAATCCGCAGATCGTGCTCCACCTCGACCACGGTGACTCTTTCGAACTCTGCAAGGACTGCATCGACAACGGTTTCTCTTCCGTGATGA
>Ga0265299_10005647_pt1 | contig 11576 bp, 14 predicted proteins | sample AusTroGonzalo_MG_4_FD_193485 | JGI IMG/M metagenome (GOLD analysis project Ga0265299, IMG submission 193485) | Bovine rumen microbial communities from tropical cattle in Woodstock, Queensland, Australia - Gonzalo_02 | ecosystem: Host-associated > Mammals > Digestive system > Stomach > Rumen ...
TTTCAAACCTACACCTGAAATGGAAGAAGCACTGAGAAAAGTGCTTGAACAGTTCAATCCAGAATCTGATGATTATGACGAGGACAACTTCCTTGACAGATTAACAGATTACGAAAATGACTTCATGCCAGAAGATATTCGTAAATCATATACAGGTAATACGCCAACACAGGACATGCTTGATTGGGAAAAATTTGTCTATAAAGATACACCTTGGAAAGATGAATTTAATGGTGAAGCACACGACCCTGATAATAAAGCTGAAGACCTGAAGGAAAAAATAGAAAAGGTTATAGAACCAGATAAATCATCTGACAAACCACATGATGAAGGTCTTACTGGTGAAACAACTCTTGAAGAAGAGTTAATGCTTAAACCTGACATGTCACCAGAAGAGTTCAGCAAACTTGCAGCTGAAAAACGTGCTGCTAAGAAAGGTGAAGCTGCACCAGACATGAAAGATGATAGAGTATTAAGTAATGTACTGTCTGACAGTACTCAGAAGAATATTATACGGACGTTGTCCACACATCGTTGGTAAACACCTGCTAAACGCAGTGTTATATATTTTGTAAATGCATAATGGAGGATAATATTATGCCTATTTCTAGAGACCAGATTGAAAGTCTGTCGAAGCAGGTGTTCATTGTTGAGTACTTGCTCAATGGTATGTTCCCTTGTCAGTCAGATGTAGTACGTCTGATTCGTTCAAACAAACGTGAATGGAAGTTCAACGATAAGTTTGAATATCGTATGTTGCTCGCTGGTACAAACACTGGTGGTTCTTTGAACTCTCAGACATTTAAAGAAAATGTCGGAATGATTAAACCAGGTGAACTTGAGTATGGTACATTCCGTGCAACTTATGGTACTGTATCAGATGGTTTTGACATCGATATGATGATGAACCTCGAAACAGAAGACAAAAAGGTTGCTTTTGAGAATGACTTCTCAACACGTATGCATGCACTCCGCATGAACGTAGCAAGCTTGTTCAAAAACTTTGCTATCCACGGTCAGTTTGGTGTTTTACACCAACTTTCTGCTCCTTATCAGGATGGTTCAACATGGCGTGGTGGTACATCTCCACAGTACAATGACAACACAGTTCACAGTGTAACAATTGGTGGTGGTATTGCAATGTACCTCTGTCCAAACTCATTTACAGCTGCTTCTATTGGTGGCACAGGTGCAAATCGTGTTCCATTCAGAATTAAAGCTCCAATCAACGTATTTAACAGCAACTTCAAAGCTGGTAAGTATATCATTAAGACAAAAGAGAATGCTCCTTGGGGTGCAGCTGATGCTTCTGAAATGTACATGATTCTTGAAAACCAGCCTGGATTCCTTACATTGCTTGCTGTTGGTACAACAATCAGTGATTGGAATGAAGGTGAATTCCTTGAAGTTTGTGGTAACCGTGAAATTACTATTAACTCACCAATCTTTGAAGATTCATGGGAAGCAGAAGGTATCACAGTTCAGTATGGACCTTATGCTGGTAAATATGACCTGTTCAACTATTTAGGTAACGCTAAGTATACTGCAAACAATAATGCAGTTGTTGGTGCTATGGAAGGTCTTGCTGATATTCTTCCTTGGTATACAGACCCTAACGAACTCAGCAGCAACCTTGAACATCGTCTTGGTCTTGACCGTCCATTCCGTGACCAGCCAAACCGCTTACGTTACAGCACAGAACAGGCTGGTGGATTCGTTCTTCAGCAGGAAAATGAACATATCATTGACGCAATTATGCGTGGTGCATTCTTGACAAAATCAACAGTTCCTTATGCAGATATTGGTATCTGGATGAACCCAGTTACTCGTATCGAAATGGGATATGAAGAAGGAGAGAATGTAAAAGTTCTTCGTGATAACTTTGTTGAAGGTCCAATCATCTATCAGCGTGGTGTCAAGACAACTTCTTACCAGATTGGTAACCAGGTTGTTAACGAAGTTGTTGAAGACCTTAACATGCCGACAGACGTTATCATTATCGGACCAAAGAATGACATGTCATACAACTGCTGGGACAACTCAACATTTGAACTTGACAAATACATTCAGGAAACTTGGGGCAAGTCTAAGCCACCTGCAATTGAGAACCTCTCAATTCCAAATGAGCTTATCACTAAGCTTGACCTTAGTCAGCGTATTACTTACGGTTCTCCTACACTTCGTGATGGACGTATGGCTTCATACAATGGAACTAACATCCGTCATCCACAGAACCGTATGCCTGTTGCTATGCATGAAATGGGTGCACTCTTTACAGAGTATCCATACAGCTACACAGTCGTTAAACTCCGCAGACCAATCTTCGATATTACAACAGTGTAAGGTAGGTTAGCATGGCAGCATTTGCTGGTAGTTATCCAGACTGGTTTAAAGCAGTTAATGAGACAACAAAGACTGGAAGAAACAGAGCAAGACTCACGTCAGGTCATCTTGAATGGGACCTGACTGAGGGCTGGCATGCTAAGCGCCAACGCGGATGGATTGGTAAAGGAAAGAAAAGTGGTCTTGTCGAAAAGGTACGTAGAACTACACCTGACGGCAGGACCGTAACTGTATACAAAACAACAGGCTATGGAGACACTATAGGTTTTCATAGCCATGATGAACCTGATGAAGATGCTATAGATTACGCATTAAATGCGTTTGACACTAGTGACCCTTCTCATGGTCCAATATTTGAGCAGGAAGGATGTGGCCATATTGCTAAACTTGAATATGCTCAGGTCCAACAGGTACTAAGAGTTACATTTGTTACTAATGGAGCAATATGTATATTCTTTAGAGTACCAACTGCTGTAGCAGGTGAATTGTTATCACTTGCCAGAACAAAAAATACACAGATTAGTTCTGTTGACGGCAAAACTAGACATACATTAGGGATGGTTTTCTGGGACTTAGTTCGTATTCGTGGTATGAGACACGGTTCACGTTATCCATTTGAGTATGAAAAGCGAGGTAATTATAAACTCACTGGCTCAAATAAAAGATATAGTGTTGTGTTATCCGATGAGAACATAAAGAAAGTACTCGGAGGTAGGTTTTACGGAAGAGAGCTTAAACCTGGTGAAACTGTTACTGCTATCTTATCAGAAGAGGAATACGCTAGGTGGCAGGAAGAAGAGCATGGTCAGTCAGTACTTGGCCAGATGATGCAGACTGTAAACAGTAAAGATACTGGTGAAAGTCAGCAGGAAATTGGTGGTGTTGGGCAAGATTACTATGCTAATCATACAGACACACAAGGTCCTGGACTTGAAGAAATTCTTGGTGCTAAAGACTATGCTAGATATATTGACTTGTCACAGAGAATGGCTCAAGCTCGTAATGAAGCACAAGCTACACGTGAAGCAGAACTGTTAGGTAAACACGTAGATGTGTCTGAAGATGCTAAGAAGGAATTATGGGACAAAGCACTTGCTATGTTTACTAATAAGAAAGGTATTCCTAATCTTCAGAAAGCTGAAGACTACGTACTTAGTGAAATGGATAAAATGTCTTCTGGAACAAATGAAGACTATGCTGATAAACGTTACAAGACATATCATGCTAAGGCGTCTGCAAACCCTGCTCGTGTCACTGTAATACCACATGAAGTGTTTGCAAGTGATAAAGCAGCTTTGAATGATTATTTACGAATATCATCACTTATTCGTAAGCATGATAAGCCTACTAAGTATGCTGCTACATATTTAGGTAGAGCTTGGACAATTCAGCAGTTGATTGATTTTGCAAATCCTACTGTACCTGGAGCAATAACACCAGAACATGCTCCATTGTACAAGAGATTATTAGAGCATAATGACTATGAGGCAGCACTTAACTTCCTCAAAGGACATAAACACAACATATATAGTAATGGTAAAGTTATAGCAAGAAGATTCTATGCTAACAACTATGACTTTATCGTTCAAGATGGAGGAACAGAATGATTGGAGCATGCAAACTTAACAATAAGAGTATGCGTAATGTAAGACGCAATGAAGTGTATCAGTGCTTAGCAATTGACCTTGCTATGCTTGGTGTCATTTCAAAAGAAGAATGTGAGATGCTGATTGGTGGTGGTATTCCTGCTGGCCTCATCTTGCCTGATGGTTCTGCTGGTAAACTTGTATCTGAAAAGTCTTTACCGAAAATGGATTTTGTAAAGACAGAACCAGAACCAGAACCAGAACCAGAATCAGAACCAGAACCAGAACCAGAACCAGAAAATGATACTGAAACAGAAGCAGAACCAGAACCAGAACCAGAACCAGAATCAGAACTAGAACCAGACACACAGGACAAGGAGTAAGTAAATGAGTACATTTACAAACTGGAATGGTCCACAAGGCAGTGACGTGCGGGCCAAAGACATGGTCGAATTTGCAAATGCATATTCAGAACTTGTTGCAAAACTTAATCAGCATATTGCTCAGACTGCTGCTGATGACAACGTTCATCAGGTAAAACAGTATGTTGAAGGTAGACTGTCTGACATCCAGGCTCTCATTCCTTCAGTATCTGCTTTTATAACTGAACTTGCAGCCGATGCAAAGTATGCTCTTAAAACAGAATTGCCAGACATGTCAGATTATGCAAGACGTGACCAGCTTAATGACTATGCTCTTGCAAGTTCTCTCAGTGCATATCTCAAGAAGAGTGACTTAAGTTCAGAAGATGTTATCGTAGCATTACAGAATAACATTGCTGCTCTTCAGTCATGGGTTGCAAGTGATTCAAAGGTTATTCCCGAACTTACAAGTGACCACATCACAGGTATGATTAATGCTGTTGAGCAGATTAACTTTGTTGACAAGACATATAATGCAATTGTTAGTGGCTCTGATAAAGTCGGAGTATACTACATTCTTGGTATGCTTAAAGACAAAGCTGGTACTGCTTACATCAGAATGGGTAACACAAAACCATTCAGTGCAGTTGTAAATTTTGCTTGTACACCTGAATACAAGGGTGCTTTATCTGTAACAACAGATAGCGAACTTGCTAATCTTAAATTCAAGATTGTAAGTGGAACAAGTGCTGATGGTGAGAAGCATGCTTATCTTGCTATTCAGTCTACTGAATGGATTCAGAACTTTGCAAGCACAGATGGTGTTGGAGTATTCAACAGCATTGAGTTTGACGGAGCAGGTATTAACTTTATACCAGTTGACTCAGAAGGTTATAAAAAACCAAATGGTTCTTGTCATGATGTGTGTGACTGTAAAGCTGGTAAAGGATTTAGTTTCTCAGAACTTGCAATTACAGTCCTAAATAAACGTATCTTTAAGGAAGTAAATAATCCTTATGTTACTTATAATGATATTACAGCTCTTGATGCAGTTGGACTTATCAGTCAATGGCCAGAATGGGACGAGGATACTGCTATTGCAATCAACGTTCCTGAAGGTTATCACGCTTGTGATGGTACTGACGTTCTGCCGGAAGATGATGTGTCTGACGAGTTCAGAGCTAAATATACACAGTATCCACTTGTTGATTACTCAGTTATCAAGACTAAGTCAACAGTAACCTTTGAAGCACATACAGACGAGGACATTGACAGATTCCTTGAACTCGCTGCAGCAGTTGCTGCTTTGCATGGTATCGACCTTTACGTTACACCTGATGCATTGCCAACTGATGCTAAGACTGGTGTGCCTGCTATTGTTGCTGATGGTGACAGATTCGCTATCTACGTAATGACAAAAGATGATGGATGGGTTAAGTATCACACAGAATATAACGACATAAATAAAACTGTTGCCGCTATTGCAACTGTTATGTCTGCTATTCACAATGCTGATGTGTTTACAATCTACAACTCAGTTGCTGACTTACCTACTGACCTTGATGTTGAGACAGGAGCTATGGCAATTGTTTATGCAGGTGGTGTTCTAACAGTTTACAAATATAATGGCACTTCTTGGGAGGCTCAGTAATGACTAAAGAAGAGCAGAACCAGATTATCAAAGATAAGATGGTAGAACATCTGCAGCGTGAGAATGATATACCAGATAGCATTGGTGAAATTTACAAGAACTGGCTTCTTGGAAAAGTCCAGCAAGCCAGTGAACAATTAAAACAAAAGCAAGGTCCACAAGACCAAGCTTCTGAAGAACAGCAACAGGAGGCAAGCTAATGGCTGACCCAAGAGAAATACACTATGCTGGTGGACAGACAATTGATAACTCTGAACTCACCACACAGAAAGTAGAAACAGCAAAAGCTGAGGTCATGCAGGAACTTAGCAATGAAGTCATAAGAGCAACAGGACGTGAAAACGAAATTGATGCTCGTGTTGATGGAGTTGCACAGGATATTGCTACTGAGATAGAGAACCGTCAACATGCTGATGACCAGCTTGCTACTAAGATTGGAGACCTTGCTAATCTTGAAACAGTTAACAAGAACAATCTTGTAGGTGCTGTTAACGAAGTATTAAGCAAGATTCCTGCTGAATCAACTATTGATACTGAAATGTCTGATACATCTGAGAATGCTGTACAGAACAAGACTATCAAAAAATATGTTGATTATGCTGATGAAAACCTGCAGACACAGATTAACACTATCAATGAAACACTTGATAATGTTCTTCCACTTGATGATGAACCTACTGAAAGTTCTGAGAAAGGTGCAAAATCAGGTGGAATATTTGATGCTATTCGTTTTGCCAGTGTAAAGATTGGTGAGACAATGTTCTGGCATGAAGCTGATGTTGAAGAACGTATTGTTCGTTCAGATGAAGAGTTCAACTTCTTGTTTAAAGGACACGTAGTATCTGTTACACCTATTGATGGTAAGGTAACACTTATCATCAGTAAGAATGAGCCAGAAGGTTGGTGGCCACTTAATGGTAAAGCAGAGCTTAAATGTTCTGATTATCCTGAACTTGCTAAGTTCTTTGGTGGAACACAGAATGCTGATGGTTCTTGGAATGCTGATGGCAACAATGTTGCTGAAGACTGGGTTGACGGTAAATCGTTTAACGCAAAGATTTGGTTGCCATACGTGCAACAGAAAATTATTAAAGCGAAATACTAGGAGGATAGTATGAGTACACAGGTTCTTGGTGATGTTGAACTGGTAACCAAACAGGAAGTTGAAGCAATGCTTGATGCTGTTGTCGTTCCAGAAGATGACATCAATGACAAAATCACAGCAGCTGCTACAGTACTTGAAAATGCAATTCAATCTGCTAAAGCAGAACTTCATTCAGAAGTACAGATTGTACAGGCAAGTGTAGCAGATGAAGCTACTGCAAGAGCAGCTGCAGACGCTACTCTTGATGATAAAATTGCTGATGAAGCACAGTTACGTGAAACGACTGATGATGCACTTCGTAATCGTATTGAGCGTGAAGAAGGTGTTCGTGAAGCAGCAGACCATGAGCTTTCAGAATTGATTGCGCATGAAACAGCTGAACGTAAAGAAGCTGATGAACAGATTGAAGAAAATATTAAGGAGCATTTGAACATTAAAGAATCAGATGCTTTTGAAGATACTATTTTCTGTTCACGCCTAACAAATCTTCCAATTGCTCAGGCTACAGTTGATGTGCATGACCATACACTTAATGTTGGTGACATCATTGCTACTGTATCAGCAAGATACTTGCCAAATATCCCTGTAACATTCTCGTTTGTTGCAGAGCTTACTGATGCTGGTGTAACAAAATATTATTACATTTCAGCTCGTATGGATGCAAATGGTAATGTAATCATTATCAACAAATCAGAACTTTCAGGAGAATACGTTGGTAACGTTAACTCTGCAACAGTGATGTATATCACTAAGGAGTAATAGATGGGAGTTTGCTGCGTAGGTAATATGTCGCAGGCTGACTGGGCAGAGATTAAAAAACTCTGCCGAGCTATGCGAAAAGAGTTTGACAAAAAGCTTGATGAGCTTGATGCAAAGCTTGAAGCTGAAATTGCTGAGATTAATACTGGAGCAATCCAGACATTAATGAATCAGATGCAAGCACTTACTATTCAGGTGAATTCAGTTATCACTGGTCAGGAAATCCAGGACCAGAGACTTGATGCACTTGAAGAAAGATGTGCTAACATTGAAATCACTACAAGTGAAGTCATTGAAGCATATAACGGAGATTAGTGATGAGACAGAATAAATATCTTGGACCAACAGGTCTTACAGAACTTATCAATCTTATTCAAGCAGATTTTCAGAAGAAACAGGATTGGATGCAGTTTCCTGAAATGCCTGATGCTGCACTTTACACAGGTAAAGTAGTTCAGTACACAGGTATCACAGACCCACTGACATACACAAAAGGTTTCTTCTACTACAGCAACGGTCTTGAATGGACAATGGTTAACGTAGCAAGTGCTGTTGAAATCTGTGCTGTTCTCCCTATGTGGGACGAAGCAAAAGATGGTACAATCTACTACGTAACTTCTGAATCAGCATGTTACATTAAAGGTAGTGTGCCAAATGAATGGTTGAATATTGCAGGTGGTGACAACAAATCATTTGAAATTGTTGCTACACTTCCTGCTTGGGCAGCTGCTGACCCTAAGATTATCTACATGGTTCCAGCTGCTGATAACTCAACAGTTACTGGATATATCAAGTCAGGAACTGTTGGACAGTTCTACCAGTTAGGTGGTGGTTCAGTAAGCGGATTTGAAATCGTTGTAACTTTGCCAAGTTGGTCAAGTGCAGATGCTAACATCTTGTATCTTGTTGTTAACGGTGACAAACTTACAGGATATGTAAAGGATGTCAATCAGCCAAATCACTTCTACGAACTTGGTGCTGATGCAGAATCTCCTTTCGAGATTGTAACTACACTCCCTGCATGGGCAACTGCTGATGCAGAAAAGATTTACTTCTTGAAAGATGGTACAAAACTTTCAGGGCGTATCAAGGACTCTGACCATAGCAACACATGGTTCACTTTTGGTAGTGATGGTGGTATTGATTTTGTACAGACTTTACCAGCATGGGCAGATGCTGACCCAGAAATCTTGTATCTTGTACCAGATGCTGATGGCATTTTGAGTGCTTACAAGAAAGACCCTGATGTTACAGGACACTTCTTCGAGCTCTCAGGTAATGACGCAATTACAATGGAAGATATTGAAGACATCTTTGATGAGGTCTTCGGTAATTAAATAAGGAGGGCAGCAATGTCTAAGAAAACACTTGGTATCATTATTGGTGTCAACACAGCTGTAACAACGGCAGCAATCACATGTGTTGGTCTTGTGTGTCCTGAACAGTCAGTGGTAATCAACGGTATTATCGAAGCTGTATCAGGATGTATCAATGGAATCTGTCTGGTATTCATTAAGAATACACCAGAAGAAGAAGCAAAATAAGTTAGCTATAGGAGGATATTATGGCAACTAAACAGTATTTGGATAAAGCTGGTCTTAAGGAAGTCCTTGAGAAGCTTAAGGAAAAGTTTGCAGACATCGAAGCACTCGTTTTCCAGGGTGTAGTACAGGATGTTGCAAGTCTTCCATCACTCTCAGGTGCTGGAATGCGTGCAGGTTTGCTCTACACAATTCAGGATGAAGATGTTACAACTGCAGACTTCGTAGAAGGTGCAGGTAAAACAATTGACCCTTGGTCAGAAGTTGTAACAGTTAACGTTGGTACAGCAGCAGTTCCTTCTTACAAGTGGTACGTTCTTGGTAACGTATTCACAATCAAAGACAAGGTATCATTCGGTACAGCGTTCCCTGCTGCTCCATTTGATGGACAGGCATTCTTGTACCTTGGTGCAGACCAGTATGATTATACTGCTGTAGCATCACCTGCTGCAACAGATGACCCTTCTGCTCTTGGTTGGTATGAATCAGATGGCGCAGGTGGATACGTGCTCTCAACAGACACATCACCAGCTTCTGGTAAAACATACTATGAACGTGAAGACGTAGCAATCAAAGGTGGAATCTACGAATGGGATGACACCAACTCTGAGTGGGTTAATGTATCTGGTGCGGACCGCATGAACCGCATTACAGAAGCAGAGATTGACGACTTGTTCACCGAACTCTGGCCGTAACCCTGTAGGCCCTGGGAAACTGGGGCCAGTTAAACACTATTACCAGTATTACTAGTAATCTGGCAATAGTGGTAATTTTGTTTTGAAAGAGGATAATAATCATGGCAACTAAAATTAAACTTAATGGTACTTGGGTAGATGTAGCAGGTACTACAAAATGGATTGGAACAAAAGCAGAGCTGACAGCAGCACTTGCCGCTGGACAGATTCCTGACGGAACAGAAGTCATCGTAACTGATGACTATGCAGATGGTACCATTGTCACAGCTCAGGTTACAAATATGTTAACTATTCCAATGTCACATACAATCGTTGAACGTTGCGGTAACATTGTAAAAGCCACATTACGCTGGTACAAAGACCCACTTGATACTGCTGTACACTTGAATATGCAGACACCAGTATGTACTATCCCAGAAGGATTTAGACCTGTTGATGATGGTCGTTCTTTGCCATTAGGTATTCAGTGGAACACTACAAACAGCATACCTGTACAGTTCTTTATGCAAGGTGATGGTGTTATGAAGAATGGTAATGAGGTAGACCTTACTGGTCGTGCTGATATGTACTGTGAAGCTGTTTGGATGACAAATGACGCTTGGCCAGCATAGGAGTATACTATGAGTGTAGGTGTAATTGAATCAGGTCAGTACAATAAGTGTGCTGACAAAGGCAGATGTCTGAGGGCATTTCCTAGTGCACTCACAGTAAGTGATGTAGTTAACAAATGGTTTGACTGTACTTGGGCTAGTAATGTCTCTGAAGACATTGAGATAACAGAAGATGGTATATATCTTATAGTTATTACAGGAGCTTGGACAGCAGGTTCAGGAATGGGTCTTGACCAGGGTATATATGCTTCTATTGTTACAGGTAATAAGGCAGTTACACTCTTACAACATAATAGCCAAAATCATCATGACAGGCAATGTCTGCAGTGCTGCGTAAAGCTTAAAGCAGGGCAAAAAGTAAGATTTACATCTCGTGCTGCACAGGGCGTAGGTCAGAATTTTGCAGGCTATTATGGCCTTAGAAAATGGACTGGTAACTATAAGGAGGTGACAGCATGAGCTTTGGAGTAATGAAAGAAAGTGAATATGTTGGTGCTGCAGGACCTGCTGTTCCTGGTACACAATATGTTGGTACTAAGCTAACACCACTTGTTTCTACAGGTCAAGAAAAATGGCATACTGTAAATGGCAATTTCCCTGCTTTCGATGATTCTGTAGCTTGGGAAGTACCTGAAGATGGCTTGTACTATATTTATGTATGTAACTATAAAGCTTGGGCTAATCTTGTATCAGGTGGAACATCTTATGCTGTCGTAGGAGGTTTTGGAGTCTGGCTGATTGATGCTTGGCTAGAAGGTGATACACCTACAGGACACTTTGCAGTTGGTTCAGTAGTTTTACCTCTTGCTAAAGGTGAACACATTGATTTGTACTTCCACAATGATGCAGGTGTAACAGATGTTGAAACAACTTACAGGCCATATTATTATATCGCTAAACTTGAGGAGGAACTTGTATGAGTG
>Ga0265299_10005648_pt1 | contig 11576 bp, 8 predicted proteins | sample AusTroGonzalo_MG_4_FD_193485 | JGI IMG/M metagenome (GOLD analysis project Ga0265299, IMG submission 193485) | Bovine rumen microbial communities from tropical cattle in Woodstock, Queensland, Australia - Gonzalo_02 | ecosystem: Host-associated > Mammals > Digestive system > Stomach > Rumen ...
TGGCTGCCAGTCAACGTCGAGTTCGCCGCCTGTATCGGGGTCGCGCATTTGTCCTTCGCGTCCACCCAGATAGCTGATCTCGAAGCCGTTGGGTTCAATGATGTGCAGGTCGAGATCGACGCTTGGGTCGTCCCACATCAGCGTAATCTTCAGTGCACCGCTGGCTCCAATCTGTTGTCCGCGGTTTGTCATGTTCTGTTTCTTCATGGGGATGACGAGGTCGTCGTCCTCAAATTTTGACAGATCATAGTCTTCTATCTCCACTCGCTCGTAGCCCGACTTGGTGGCTCTGAGGATGGTGATTTGAGCATCGCTGTCGGTATAGGTGAAGGCACACTCGCCGTTCTCATCAGTGATGAGTGACACCTCTGAATCATCAGACGTCTTGATTTTAATCTTGACACCTTCGATAGGCTCCTCAGTGTCTTCATCAACCACCACAATCTTGGCATCCATCTCTTCCGGCTCAGCCGGCTTTTTCGGCTGCAGCAGTAGAAGGGCAATAATCAGTCCGGCAAAGATGGAAAATAGAATAAAATTTAAGACTTTCATGGTATGATGCTATTTTTCGATTTGAACTTTGAAGTAGACGATGGCGGCAATCTGGATAATGGCCAGGATGGGCACGATAATCTTGAATGACATGTGTTTCGTCTTGTGACGGAAGAAAATCATGCCGCAGAGTCCGCCGAATGCTCCGTAGAGGAAACAGAAGAAGAACAGCACGGCTTCGGGTACGCGGCTACGCTGATAGTGTGCCAGGTGCTTGTCCCAGGCAAAGAGCAAAAAGGTAAGGATGCATGGCGTTGCCAGCAAGTATAGCATGTTCTCTGAGATGAACTTGATGGTTTGGTGATCCATAGCTTAGAAAAAGTTTTTGTTGATGATTTTTGTTAATTCTTCAGTGCCGGGTTTCAGGGCGAAAATGACCAGAGCGGCAAGGGCTGCTAAGATAAGCAGGAACACGAGGAAACCGATGATGCTACCGCCGCTCTTTGGCGCATTCTCCTGCAGTACGTATTCAAGCTCGCCCTCTTCGAGCGTAAACTCAATAGGCTCTATCTGGCGCTGGTCTTCAGTGGTAATAGTTGCCTGTAAGGGCTGGTCGATGGTGAAAGTCTCCATCATAAATTGCGCAGCACCTTGCTCATCGAGCTGGCCTTCTAGCAACTTCTCGCCCTGCTGCAGACGGAACTGTGCGTTCTTCATGGGTTGGTCCTGTGCGTCGAGCACTGTGATAGTAGCTATGACGGGTTCTTTCTCAGGCTCTTCTTCAACTACCGGCTCTTCTTCGACAACCGGTTCTTCGATGACAGGCGGCGTTTTGAAGTCGAAGGTGATGATGGTGGTCGTGTTGCCACTGAGTGGCTCGCTGCGCTCCTCGTCGCGAAGCGTGGCCTTGCAGCTGATTCCGCTCTTATATGAGAGGTCTGGGAGGATGGCTTCGCCGTTGGTAAGTTGCACGTCGTAATGCTGTCCGTCGTAGTCGATGCCTACCGTCTCACTGTCGAGAGGCTCGCCGTCAATAGTTGCGTGTACAGTGACACTTGCCTTCGTAGTAACGTCGAACTCCAGCTCTGTGTCCTTATCCTCAGTCGTGAAGTTGAATTGGCGCTGTGTGGCATCGTCGATGATGGTGATGTTCAAACCAGCGTATTCCTTGTAGCTGCGGATGCCCTGCTCGTCGGTGACATCAGGCTTCTGCATCTTCGGTGTGACGATAGAGAATGAACGCTGTGGCTGACGTACCCCGTCGATGACAAAGGCGATGGTGGTGGTGTGCTTGATGGGGCGTGGCGGCCAGGTCTCGATGAATGGACCGGCTTTCTTGAAATTATGGAAACCCCAGCCGGTGATGATGACGTCGAGGGTATCGTCGCCGTTATCTTTATAGAAGATGTACTCCTCATAGTTGGGCACCTGACAAATTTTCGTAGCCAGACTGTCCTCGCCGGGTAACTTGTCAAAGACCTCCTGTCGGATTTCCTCTGCCTTTTCCATGATGACGGCCTTGTCGCTGTCGGGTGCCATACCCATGGGACGCCACTTTCCCACGGTGTCAACCATCCAGTTGTAGGTGGCGTTGCCTACCTTTAGCTGGGCGAAATACTTGCTTGTCTCGCCAATCTTGTCCTTAAGGCGCTTGTTGGCTTCCTGAGATGCATTCCAGCCGATAGACCAGTGAATCTCATTGACTCTGACATTTTTTATTTCCATATAGTATTCAGTATTTAATGTGATCCGATATTGATGTCTAACACTTCCTTCATGGCTTTACGTGTCTTTTCCGAGGGTTTCAGCGGGTTGGACTCGCTGATGAAGATGTTGTAGCGCTCACGCAACCATGGAATGAGTAAAATGTAGTCGGCAATGTTGCCCTGCGGACTGATATGTCGGCTGACACTCTCAATCTGTCGTTTGTCCGCATCGTTAATGATGTCTTGACGGATGTCTTTGCTCAGCACCACGTCGGTACGGTTGCTGGCGCTTAGACCATCGCTTCTGTATTGCTCCTCACATTTCTTCATCACGCCCTGCAGCCATTTGAGGCCTGGCTGATAACGTGCGTAGAATACGTCGATGCTATCTGTTTCTTGCCACTGACTCTTACTCATAGCCAGCTCATCCCATCTGTTCTCATCGACCATGATGCGTAAGACAAGCAGCTTATCGCGGTTTTTCTTAATGTCGGTAGCGTTATAGGGCTTTGACAGCAAGGTGATCATCTCGTCGTAGTCCAGCTTATGCTTCAGACAGGCATTGGCGCGTGCTAGTAGGGTAGGGGCATTGTTGTCCATCTCTGCATAGCGTTCTGCAAAGTCCTTGATGTTGCTGATCTTTTGTAACGAGATGGTCGAAAAGGGTATATCGAGGTATTCGGTATATTCTTGATATAGGTTCTGACGGCATTGCTGGTAATAGCTTTCCTGTTGTCGACGTGCTTCCTCCTGTGCTTGTACATCTGCTTGTATCGTGCTGTCCTGTGCCTGCAGCGTCTTGTAGGCTTCCTCAAGCAACAAGTGCTCTTTTTGGAGTTGCTCGTATTGCTTCTGCAGCTCCTTTAAGGCCTTTTTGGCGTTTTCCTTCTTCGGCTTTTGCTGGCTATTATCCGCTGAGTTGTCTTGAGCAGAACCACAAAGGCTTGCGCTGAATAAAAGCAGTGGTAGTATGATGGACTTTATCTTCATAACTTCAATAACTATTTACATCTTTAATCCGAGAGAGGCAGCGAACGCAGGTATAGCTCAATGCGTGAGTTGCTCTTCGGATTAAACTCGTCGTTGTATTTCTTACGGATGGTGACAAAGCGACTGCGGCGGTCGCTAAGTGTGTCTGTCTCGTATGCATTCACGATAAGGTTGGCTAACTTGTTCATGAAGACATTCTCTGCCTCATCAAGACGTGAGGGCACACTGTTGAGTGCTTCGTTCACCTCGTTGATTCTTTCGATGTTACCAAAGTATTCGGAGCCCCGAATGTCACGTACCAGTTGCAGTTGCGTGTTCTTGAAGGTGTGAAACAAAGGCGTGAAGCTGTTGCTGGTTATGTTGAAGGAAGGCGTGCGAGTAAAGTTGGTCGTTGCGAGTGCCAATACTTGGTTATAGAGGGTGTAGGTGGCCTGCATCTCCTTTATCAGTTTGTCCTTGTCGAATCCGGGCGCTTTCTGTAGGAAGCGGTCCATGTCTGACATGAATGGTTCGATGTCAGTCCGCTTACAGGTTGGGCGTGTATAGGCGGCCTTTAAGTCCTGATAGAGGGCTCTGTTACCTACGGTGTTGAGCTGGTCGCTGAGCGATGTGAAATATTGTCGGCCCAGTTCATCTTTTTGCTTGTTGAGCATGATGTAGTCATCGTTGTATTTTGACAGGCTCCAGCCTCCGTCATCCCAGTGGTCTTCAATCTTTGTCTTGAGCTTGCTGTATAGAGCCTCCTGCTCGGGCGTGGATTTCTCTTCGCTATCGCCACCAAGACTAAGGAACATCAGTCCGCCTAATGCACCTGCCATGATGATGGCTATGATAATGAGTTTCAATGCTTTCATACGTATTTGCTCAGTTTTTTATTAGATTTTAGCGATCATCTTCAGCAGTAGGTTTGCCGTCCTTGTTCTCTACTATGGGAGTGCGTTCTCTTTTCTCCTCTTGGCGTGGCTTGTCAACATGTTTGTGTGACTCAGATACAGTAGCGGACTCGTCTTCTGATGGGATGGCATTCGTGGTGTTGACAGGTTGCTTGGAGTCTTCCATTTCCTTTTTGTCTTTTGTGATGTCAGGCAAATCCTCAATGTCGCTGAATACTTGATCAACTTCCTCTTTATTCACCTCTATATCATCATCCACATCGTCCTTCTGGTTATTCTCTACTATTTCTATAACATCTTCCTTCTTCGCTTTCTTATCAGACTTTGGCCTCAAAAGGAAAACAACACCGCCAATGATGAGAAGGATGCCCAGTAGTATAATTAGGAATTTCTTCTGCTGTGCAGACTTGTCCTTTGAAACGCTTGGCTTGGTGGTAGGAGCTGCTTCTCTAGATGAGATTTTTTTTTCCGTCGGTGTTTCAGCCTTTGCCGGAATTGCGGAAGCCATGATTCCATTGAACTGGGTTTTGTAGACGGAGGCATTGCCCTTGTTTGCAATGACGATGCTTTTGAATTGTTGAAACTCAGGATGTTGCGGAGCCACAAATAGCTCTGAGATGGCCATGTCATCGAGTAGCATCACGGCATCCTCTGTGCCTTTCATCGGAAAGTGCGGTCGTCTATCGGGCACCAGTTGATAGCTGTCCACAATCTTGACAAAGATGTCAGGATCAGCCAGTTTCTCCTTGTAGTTGTAGGCATCTGTCTGCGCATCGCGCAGGGTCATGCAGGTCTCGATAAACTGCTGGCGAACATCGAGGAGCACCTCCAGCGGACTGACACCGTCACGTATAGTGTAGCCTTTAGGAATGGCGATAGCCATCTTCAGCACACCTGGTCTTACCGACATATAGCTGCTCACACGGTTGTGAATCAGCGTGTACTGTGTGTGTGCAGGCAACACTTGCAGTGTGAAGAAATAAGGATTCTCATCCATGCCTGGTGGCACGATGTTCTCCAATTGCTGCGGCGGGTTGTTGATCCAGTAAAGGGGCTGGAAACCGCTGTTGCTGTTTTGGTTGCCGAAGATGGCTAAGGATATTTTGTTATTTTCCATTTGTCAGTTGCCCGCGGATGGCGTGGGTTTGCTGTCAGTGTCTTAATTGAAGATGTCTTTAAACTTGCCGCCAAAACTGCCTTTCTTGGTAATCTCGGTATTGCCTTTCAGCACCTCGATGAGCTTGTTGGCATCGGTGGAGTCGTATTGGTAGACACCACCCACGTAGAAGCGACCAAGGCTGAAGGTATAGAGCATGGGCTGACCGTTGGTGGAGGCATTGATGCCATTCTCTCGGCAGAGCTCAACGAGCGGGGTGATGATGTTCTTATGCTGGTCCATGAAACGGCGATAAGCCTCATCTTCGCGCTCTTGTTCATTGCCAAGAAGGTCTGCCTTTGAAATGACGATGCTGATAGAGTCAACGTTCTTCAGTATCTTCTTGTTCTCGGGCTGTGCCAGCAGGTCGACCAGACGTTTGAGTATGATTTTCTGATTGACGTTCTTGCGTACCAGATAAGTGCGGACATTACCCTCGGCATCGGTCTCATTCACAAGATGGTTGAAGGCTACACGCTTTGCAGTTGGGTCGACAATGATGAAGAACGACTTCTTGTTGTTGTTGCACAATAGCTGGGTAGCTCCCGCGCCGATGTCCTCAAAGGACACAACACCTTCCTCATTGTCGGCAATCTTGAAAGCGAAGTCCTCACCAGCCATTTCCACCAGGTTGAGCAGGTGTCTGTTCTTGCCGTCCTGAATGGAAGCCTCGATAGTGGCAACGAAGTCCTTTGGCGTCTGGCCGATGGTAAGGCCCGCATCAAGGAATTGCTCCAACACGCAGGCGTAGGGACCGCCGGCGCGAACCGTATTGATGTTGATGTTGGGTGAGCCGATAAGTCCCATCAGGATACATGTCTTGCCTGTGGAAGGAATACCGAAGAGGAACACATCGGTGTGGTCTTCGGCACACTCCTTTCGGCATTTGGCTATCTCGACGTTGATGTCAGGCAGCGATTCGATAATTTCATCACGCTCACGCAGGATTTTCAGCGACTCAGGCGTAGCCAGTCCGGTGTTTAGCAGTTCGCCCTCGCTGATAATGCCTTTCTCTAAAAGGGAGAATACACGGTCGGGTGAGTAGGCCGACAGCTCCTCACGCATGGTGAGAAACTCTTTTTCCTTCAGTTCTATGAAGTGCTGGTAGGCTATGTCGTAGTTTGCATCGTAGGGATTGGCGGCCATCCAGTCCCATGTTTCCACGATGTCGAGTGAGCTGATGGACGGCGGTATTATAGGCTTGGGTGAAGGTGTCGGATTAGGTATTGGACTGGGTGTGGGGCCGGGTGTTGGATTAGGTGACGGTGTAGGGTTAGATGTAGGTGGCACGATAATGTCCTTGGCTTCCTGTTGGTACATGCCCTGTGGAAGCATCTGAAGATAAAGGCGTGCGGCTGTCTTTTTCTGCTGCTCGTCACTCTTTTGTTCTACTGTAGCCCAAAGATAATTGTCAATATCGGGCAGGTGGCTGGTGCCAGGATGCTTGCGAAGGTAGTTGGCCAATGCCTCGGCACTGTTTTTGTCAAGTTCTTCCCACTCCTTGATTTCCAGGAGACTATTGATATCAGTAATCACCACACGTGCCTCATCAATGTGATTACCCAGTGGCATGGTGCCTTCCCAATGATTGATATATGCATTGAGGGTAGGTAGTAGTGACTCGTCCTTCTGTGCGAGGCGTGGTGCAATGGCGGCCCACTCTTGTTGCTCGGCAGGATTGGGCTTAGGCTCGTTGATAATAGCTAGCAACTGTGAGCGGCGCTCAGAGTTCATTGTAGTAAGCTGGTTAAGGACGGCTTCTGTGATAGTGCCGTCTTTAGCGTAGCTGATAAGGCGCTGCATGGGCAGCTTGTTAGCGACTTTGTTGAGGTCGTCGATTTGTTTCTGAGTTAAGAGCATATCTTAGTTGTTATCGATATTTAACATGCGGCCGCTTTGCATAGCGGTTTCATTTGTCTTGCGGTTGCGGATCTTATTACTCCGTTTGGTCACCAGATAGTTGAACAGGATGAGCAGATGGATGAGTGCACATGCACCATAACCCCAAGGCGAGGTCTTAAGGTTCTTCACCATGCTTGGTGTTTCTACCTCGACCTCATAGGTGTTTGCAGATTCTTCCTCTGCATGATAGGCATGCTCGCTGCTATTGTCGTGAACGGCATAATGGGGGATGTGTTCAGCATATTCATTCAGTTTCTCAGTGACGTCTGAGCCCAGGTCGTTGATTCTCTCAATCAACTGTGGCAGACGCAGGATGTTCCACTTGCTTATTTCCTTCTCACATATACTGATCTCTGTATCCCATCCGTTAGCTTCGCTGATATCTGCAATGGAGTCGGCATATGGCTGGTAGATGTTGTTATCAATGCTGGAGGCGCTGACGTCTTCAAGGTTGCGCACACCGAGTAATTCGCATAGCAGCGTTTCTACCGATCTGTCCATGCGTCCTTCAGTCAATGCAGTGCTAAGGTTGGTGGATAGTTCCGATATTTTTGTGCGCTCATTGCTTTTGAAATCGCCAATCACAGTATTGATGGCCTCAATATCCTTGTTGATAGACGTCTTGATATCGTTCTTCGCTGCGTAGACATTCACAAACTGTGTCATCCAGTTGCAACTCACCACTGCCAAAGCAACATACAATGCAAGTGCTGTATATTCTGTGATGAGCCACTTGCCTTTGTCCTCAAGGTTGGTCTTTGGCTTGGCCTTGATCATAATCCATAGTAGAAGTGCGAAGGCACAGCCTAAGCCCACGCCTTTAAGGATGCTGATGCCCAGTGTGTCGCCCGTATAGAGGAAGCCTAAAAAGAACAGCGCCATGAGCAGCACGATGCCGAACACCGCTATGATATTGGCAATGGTAATCTTGCCGTTTGAGTCGTTATTGCTTGCCATATCTCCTATAATATAATAATGTGTAAGCTTTTTGTTGCGTATCAATCCTGCCTGTGGGTCACCTTGCGCAGATGGATGGTGGTGGAGGTGCCGTTAGCATCAGTAAGTTTGCATTTCAGGATGTTGGCTGAATCGGCTGTGCACACACCAGTGAGAGGAACGAAGCTGTAGGTGTTGTCTGTTGGGTTTGTCTTGTTCCCCATCTCTTTCAGCACAATCTCATTGGGCTTCCATTCAATGTTCAGTGTCGTGCTATAGTCCTTCTGCGTATCAGTGGCGTAGATAAAGGCACTGCCGCCTTGCGTACTGGTGATGTCGTAATAGCAACGGCACTTCTTGCCTGTAGGTTGACCATTGGTAGTTATCTCTTGCAACGTAGTACTGCGCCACAGGCCAACGAACTTCTCATGGTCAGACATGATGTCGTCGAAGTTGGCAAAGTTGTTCTTCACCATCAACAGGGCATCCTTGATCTGAAGGAGTTTGCCAATGGTAGCGTTGCCCTCGATAGGCTTTCCGGTTGCCTGTAGTATCTCAATGATCTCGGCAGTGGAAAGTGTCGGGTCGATGCTCTTCATCAGGGCCACGGCTCCTGTTACGATAGGAGCGGCAAAGCTGGTGCCTGGGCCAATGTCGTAGGTGTTGTAGGGTTTGGCGCCAAGGATGTCAACACCCGGGGCGGAGATAGTAGACTCCACAAGTCCGTATTCCTCAAAGTTTCCGAAGTTGCTGAACTCTGCCTTGTGCAGCTGCGTATCAACAGCTGATACTTTGATGGTGGCGTTGCCGCGCTTGCCGGCGTCGAGGGCTGTGAAGACATTCTCGTTGCCTGCTGCCCATACGATAGTCACGTTACGTTCACGGGCCATCTCGGCTACATAGTCCCAAACAGCCTGCTCGGCCAGGCTCATCGTTTGGCTCAGTTGTATCTGATCCTCAATGCTTAGCTGTGTGATTTCGTCAGTATAGACGTCGCCCACAGAGAGGTTGACCACACTGGCACCCTGATAGATGGCATAGAGCAATCCTTGCAACACCGTCATAGATGTCATTTGGTGTCCCAAGCTGACAGGCATGAACTTACAGCCAGGAGCGATACCTGCCGTACCGCGTTGGTTGTCCATGTTGCCCAAGGCCTGTGAAGCCACCATTGAACCGTGCAGGAACGAGGTCTCATCACAGTCGCTGGCAGGCTTGACGTCACTTGTGCGTCGGACTACGCTGTAGGGCTTTACGATGCGGTTGCTGTTCAGGTCGTCATGGTTCAGGTCAAAGTAGCTGTCGCAGATGGCTACGATGACATCGGGACTGCCTTTGGTAATCTCCCATGCATCGTAGGCTTGGATGGGCTCGAAATACCATGATGTCTCAGGATAATCGAAGACAAGGTCGTTAGGCTTGTAGCCTAGATTGCCCATCAGACCTTCGGGGAATACGTAGAATGAGATGTCGGTAATCTGCGTGGGCAGGGCCTGCATGATCTGGTCGCGTTCGTCCTGTGGGATCTGCACCTGGAGCAACTGGGTCATTCTGTCGTAATACACCACTTTGTAGTCGTCGCCAGGGTAGAGTGCCTTGAATTCATCGGCCCATTGGTTGAAGGTCTGGTCGTCGGCTGCATCAAGGATGACATTCAGACGGTCGCCGACGATCTGCCGCCCGTCATCGTCGGTGATGTCGTCATCATCGTAGGGCGGAAGGTTGTTGTCACCGGGCTGCGGGAGGTTGCGGCCCGGGTTCTGAATGTCATGCGGAAAATTTTCGTCACCAGGGAGGGGCACTCTGCCCGGATCAGGCGTGACGGGATTGATGATAGGGTCGGGAATATCCGCGTTTGCCGTTTGGTTGCTTCTTGAACTCTTGAAGAGACTCAGCAGGACACCAAGGACAAACAAGAGAATGAGGAATCCCAGGAGACGTAGCAGCCAGCCTCCTAAGCCCCACGGCTTCCAGAACGGCGCTTTACCGTCTGTGGGGGCTTCACTCGAGCCAAAATAAATTTTCTTCATTGCTTATAATTCAATGTTGTTGATAATTTCTGATAATTGGTGATTGGCCTCCTTGTCGTAGTCGGGCACGTCGAGATGGGCGATGAACGATACGTACATATATTCCAGCCAAGAGTAGTAGTTGTTCTCGAAAGAGGTAGTCATCGCCTTCGGATTGTCGGTGAGCTCGTCGAAGAGTGCGGTGAGCTCCTCCTCTTCGAAGTGAGATTTGTGCTCCTTCTCAATGTAGTCGAATATGGGCAGATGATACTGTGTGGCCACCTTTCGGGCATTGGCGCGGTCGTCGGCAGTCAGCAGTTCATAGCCTAAGTCAATGATGAAGTGATTGATTTTGCTCGACAGGATGTCGGCCACAAGGCTCTCATTGATGGTGTAGATATTGATGACATTCACGTATTCGGCAATAGCCTCAGCCATCAGGTCGTTTAGTTTCAGGAAGTTGCTGGTCTGTATAATGTCGTCAAGCAAGGTCGACATAACCACGCTGTCAAAACGCTGGTTTGCCAGTATCTGGTTCATGAATTCCACCGACTTGATGTTCTTTTGCCAGATGTCGAAGACGCGGTCGGCAATGACACATGAGTTCAGTTTCTTCTTGAATGTGCCGGAGAAGAGCAGACGATAGTCTATGCTGCGATTCTCTAGGAATCTTTCTGCTTCTTCTTTGTTCCTGAAGGCATAAACTTTCATGAGTCGCTCCCAGCACTCGTCGAAATTCTTGCAGCCGCGGAAGCTATCGCATCGTTTCAAGATGATTTCATAGTCCTTGAAGTTGTTGTTCGTCTGGCCCAGCTCACCGCTTTGAATCATGTAGTGCACCACCTGCAGACAGCGTGTCTCCGTAATCTGCAGGGCTTGCAGCAGATGACCGAAGAAGTAATTGTCCTCATTGCAAGTGAAGTCCATTTCACGGATGATAGCATTGGCATTGTTAATCATCTCTGTCAGACGTTCGCCAATATCGTCGCTGACATGATAGGACTTCATGATTTCACGTACTTTTGCCATGGCTACTTGGCAGTAGTCTGTAAACTGAGAATCGCGGGTCTTGTCCATGGCAGCTGCCACTTTGGCCAATTGCTCTATGATATAGAGTGCACCGTCGTTGTTCATTGAGGCAGTGGCATCCCAAACCATCTCGCGGTTCTGGAAGAACATTTCCGTGTGCTTGCTCTCGCAGAATGTGGAGCGTAGCAAATTCAGGTATTCTCTGTCAACGAGCAATTTGTCCTCCTTGCCGCGCTCACGGAAACCGTCATAGATCTTGGAACCTTTCATGCCCGAGTATTTGAAGTCGCGCAGCAGGTAGCTGTTCTTGAAGAACTCTCCTGGTCTGGTCCAGTTGTTGGCCCACTTGGTGCTGTCCACGTCGAAGCATTCCTTGTAAAGCACTTTCGAGAAACGCTCTCCCCATCGACCGTCGATGCTTGTTCGTCCGTTGGCCGACGGGTTTTGGTCCTCTTGCATGGTG
>Ga0265299_10005651_pt1 | contig 11570 bp, 10 predicted proteins | sample AusTroGonzalo_MG_4_FD_193485 | JGI IMG/M metagenome (GOLD analysis project Ga0265299, IMG submission 193485) | Bovine rumen microbial communities from tropical cattle in Woodstock, Queensland, Australia - Gonzalo_02 | ecosystem: Host-associated > Mammals > Digestive system > Stomach > Rumen ...
AACCCCGCTGCACAATGGACCGTTACCACAGGTTGGCGTTATATGTTCGGTAGTGAGGCTGTGCCCGCAGGTCTCTTCGCCCTGCTCATCTGCTTCGTGCCTGAGACACCGCGTTATCTGGTAAGTGTCGGACAGGATCAGAAGGCAGAGGGAATCCTTGCCAAGATCAATGGTTCGCAGAAGGCAGCACAGATCTTGCAGGACATCAAGGACACTATGGTGGTGAAGACCGAGAAACTGATGACCTACGGCGCACTCTGCATCTTCGTAGGTATCATGCTCTCTGTGTTCCAGCAGGCTGTAGGTATCAACGCCGTGCTCTACTATGCACCACGTATCTTCGGCGATATGGGTATGGACGACCCGATGATGTTGACGGTCTTCATGGGTATCATCAATATCTCGTTCACTCTTGTGGCTGTGTTTACGGTTGAGAAACTGGGCCGCAAGCCGTTGCTTATCAGTGGTTCGCTGGGTATGGCTCTTGGCGCCTTTGGTGTGGCAGTAACCTTCGGTAACGATAGTCTCGCATTGGTTACCGCAGCCTCGCTGCTGCTTTATTCGGCTTCGTTCATGTTCTCTTGGGGCCCCATTACCTGGGTGCTCATCGCCGAGATATTCCCCAATACCATCCGTGGTGCTGCAGTGGCTATCGCCGTGGCCTTCCAGTGGATATCAAACTTCATCGTATCCAGTTCGTTTGTGCCTATGTTCAACATGCACCTGACAGAGGGTGACGATTTCGGCCACTGGTTTACCTATGGTCTGTATGGTATCATCTGTGTGATTGCCGCTCTGTTCGTATGGCGCCTGGTTCCTGAAACCAAGGGTAAGACGCTCGAGGATATGAGTAAGCTTTGGAAGAAAAACTAACATATTAAATATCATTGTATCATGAAGAAAATTTTAGTAGCTGAGGACAACGACAGCAACTTCATCTTGATGACGTACATCTTGAAAAAGTACTATTAGTACGAGCGTGCCAAGAACGGTCAGGAAGCTGTCGAAATGGTTGAGAAAGATAATTTCGATATCGTGCTGATGGATATTAAGATGCCGATCATGGATGGTTTGGAGGCCACAAAGGCTATTAAGGAAAAACATCCTGACCTTCCGATTATAGCACTCACAGCCAATGCATTTGACAGCGACCGTCAACTCGCTGTCGATGCAGGCTGCAATGACTTCCTGTCGAAGCCAGTCAGCAGTGAGCTGTGTCTGAAGACTATCAGGAAATTCTTAGGAGAATAAAGACTCTTAAGCTAATTCCAGTTCGAAAGCCTGTCGTAGTTTATCTACGGCAGGATTTTCTTTGCTCATCAGGTCGAATTGTTCGCGACGGGTAAGCGTGACAATTCGTTCCTGTTTTTCGGCAATACGAATATCAAGAGAGAGCGAATTGTTGCAAAGGGCATTCTGAAGTGTTTTCACAATACGCCCTTTAAAATCCTCCATCTCTTGTTTGATGAGCGCATTATCTACCACGACTTCTATCTGGGGGAATTCCGTGATGACGGGATTCATATTCTTCATGCGAGTAGCAATACCGCTATATTCCTGGGGCATACGGTTACACATGGCCATCCATTGCAGTTCAAGGTCTTCCTGAGAGAAGGTGACTTCGGATGGTTGCTCATTAGAGGTGCCCACCGTTCCTGGCTTGAAATTAATCTTACTGGGTTTTCCATCGCCTCGGAGATTATTCCATGAGAAACCAATACCACCGAGCTTGGTGGGGGAGTGGGAGGGGGTAGGATTTGGGTTGCTGGGAGCGTTCGTCGTTATAGGAGTGCTAGTTGTTTCGGGAGCACTCGTTGTACTGGGGACGCTGGTTTTTGTAGATTCATTAGGCTCTTGGGGAGATACGACGGGCTCAGCCGCAGCTACCTGCGGGGCTGCTTTCTGTGGCTGAGACTGACGTATCAGGTTCTTAAACAGGGATTTTAATCTTCTGGGGCGGCGCCCCGCGCTTGCACTGTCGTCATCGGGTTGTGTGATCTGAGCAATCTCAATGAGCGTCAGTTCTACGAGCAACCGTTTGTTGTTAGACTGCCGATAATTGATATCGCATTGGTTCATCAGTTTCAAGGCCTGATACAGGAAGCGTGTTTCGCATTTCTTGGCCTGTTCCTGATAACGTTGGCGCTGTTGGTCGCTGACCTCAAGCAGTGGTAATGTCTGGGGATCCTTGGCCATGAGTACATTGCGAACGTGCTTGGCCAGGCCCTGAATCAATAGACCACCGTTGAAGCCCTTGTTGATGACATTGTTGAGCAGCACCATGATGTCGCTCACCTTATTAATAACAGCAAGGTCGATAATCTGGAAGTAATTCTCTGCATCGAGTACGTTCAGATCCTCAATGACCTTCTCGTAGGTGATGTTGCCTTGACAGAACGAGGCCGCCTGATCGAAGATGGAAAGGGCATCGCGCATACCACCATCGGCTTTCTCAGCAATCACGGCCAGTGCCTGTTCCTCGTAGGTGATGCCCTCTTGTTCCGCCACGTGCTTCAGATGATTCACCGTGTTGCGCACTGTCATACGCTCGAAGTCATAGATTTGACAACGACTAAGGATGGTGGGCAGAATCTTGTGCTTTTCGGTTGTGGCAAGAATGAAGATGACGTGCGAGGGCGGCTCTTCCAGTGTCTTTAGAAAAGCATTGAAGGCTGCTGTCGAGAGCATGTGCACCTCGTCGATGATAAAGACCTTATATCTTCCTAACTGCGGCGGGATGCGCGTCTGTTCCATGAGCGTCTTGATATGCTCCACGGAGTTGTTAGAGGCAGCATCAAGTTCAAAGATGTTGAGCGAACGCTGCTCGTTGAACGACTGACAACTCTCACACGCATTGCAGGCCTCACCCTCTGCCGTCGGGTTCTGACAGTTGATGGCTTTGGCGAAGATGCGGGCACAAGTGGTCTTTCCCACGCCTCGGGGACCGCAGAACAGGTAGGCATGTGCCAGTTTCCCGCTCATGACGGCATTCTTCAGCGTAGTGGTCAGGGCTGCCTGACCTACAACGGTGTCGAAGGTCATCGGACGGTATTTCCTGGCTGAAACGATGTATTCCATACTTCTTATTGATAAAATTTCTGCAAAGATACAAAATAAATGAGAATAAAAGATGAAGAATTAAGAGATTTTTGTATCTTTGCAGACAAATTACAAAATCATGAAAGTATTCACAAGTATCAAGACCTTTCTGCTCCGTGTTTGGCACGCGATGTTTCTGAAATACGTCATCGTCTTCATCGCCGGTGTGGCGATTGTGGGCTTCCTCGACGAGAACAGTGTGTGGAGTCATGTGAAGAATATGCAGCGCATCAATGAGCTAACGGAGGAGAAAGAGAAATATAATGCAGACTTCCAGCGTGATCAGGCACAGATCCGTGAACTGGACAAGAATCCGAAGGCCATTGAGAAGATAGCTCGTGAACGCTATTTTATGAAGGCCGACGATGAGGATATCTTTGTGCTCAGCGATGACGAACGGGAGCCGAAACCCTTGACCAATGAAAAAACTGAATAGTTATCAGACGGCTATTTACTTGATTGGTGCTCTGCTGATGGCCGTAGGAGCAGGAACGAGTATGCTCGCATGGAGACCTGCGCCTTATGTATTTACGGTAGGGGTTCTCGGTTTTGTATCCATGCAGTTTATTCAACGCTATGAGGGGGACAACTTTGTGATCCGTCGTTTACGCAGAATCATGCTAATCAGCGATGTCTTTTTCATCTTGTCAGCCCTGCTGATGATTGCCAATACAAGTAATTTTCTGGGATTGGACTACTTCACATATATAGAATATGTATATAACAAATGGGTGATCACCCTCTTGATTGCCGCCATATTGCAACTCTATTCTACGCATAGAATCAGTCATGAGTTGGAGAAAGAGGCAAAAAAACTATAAAAGAGTGCGCATTTGTTTTAAAATGCGCAAATTTTTTTTTATACTTCAATATATCGTTGTACATTTGCGCCACGAAACGAATTATTTATGAATAAGATTATATATGCATTGGTCGTCATGACTACGCTCGTTTCCTGTGCCGAGTCCTACTCGATTCAGGGATCTTCCTCTGTATCGGCTCTTGACGGTAGCAAGCTTTACCTGAAGACCGTGACGGATCAGGAGGTGAAGAATCTGGACTCCTGTGACGTGGTTCATGGTAAGTTCCGTTTTGCAGGACTGCTTGATACAGTGAAACTGGCAAATCTCTATATGGACGATGAACCCCTGATGATGCCTGTCGTGGTGGAGAAAGGTGAGATAGAAATCCGTATCGACAATACAGGGCGAACAGTCAGTGGTACACCGCTGAACGATAAACTTTACCAGTTTATCCATCGTCATGATCAGATCAGTAACGAGTTAAACGAACTGTCGCACAAACAGAGTCAGATGTTGCTCGACGGTATCGATGAGAATATTATCAATCGCCAACTTTCTGCCGAGGCGGCACGTTTGGCACAACAGGAAGATAGCTTGGTGACGAACTTCATCGTGGAGAACTTCGACAATATCTTGGGGCCTGGCGTCTTTATGATGTTGACAGGTGGCTATCCTTATCCCGTGCTGACACCTCAGATTGAGGACATCATGAGCAAGGCTACGAAGAAGTTCAAGGAGGATCCTTACGTGAAGGAGTACTATAAGACGGCTAATGAGATTCAGGCACGACAGAATGGACTTGTGGATGAAACGCCACAGCAACCAGCTGCACAGACACCTCCTCCTGTTCCTGAACCACAGGCTGTCCCTGACTCTATGGAGTCGCCGCTCAATTTTCCACAGAAATGAGAACGCTGATACAAGGAGGAACAATCGTTAATGAGGGCAAGACATTCGATGGCTCCATTATCATTGAGAACGAGGTAATCAGTCAGATAATCCAAGGAAATACCATACCCGAAGCATCCTTCGATGAAGTCGTTGATGCTTCGGGTTGTTTTGTGATGCCAGGCGTCATCGACGATCATGTGCATTTCCGTGAGCCAGGACTCACTGAGAAAGCAGATATCGACAGTGAAAGTCGTGCTGCCGCTGCTGGAGGTGTGACGACCTATTTCGACATGCCCAACACCGTGCCGCAGACAACGACCATAGAGGCTCTGGAAGAGAAATTTTCGCTTGCCGCTAAGAAGAGTCATGTGAATTATTCCTTCTTCTTTGGTGCCACTAACGATAATCAGGATCTTTTTCCGCAATTGGATCCGCATCGTATCCCTGGTATCAAACTCTTTATGGGCTCTTCAACAGGTAATATGCTTGTGGATCGTCAGGAGGCTCTGGAACGCATCTTCTCTTCAGCAAATCTGCCTATCATGACGCATTGCGAGGATACGGATATCATTAATCGTAACATGGCAGAGGCTAAGCAGAAATATGGTGACGATCCCAAGGTGATCCACCATCCCGAAATCCGCAGTGAGGAGGCCTGTTATGAGAGTACTCGTTTGGCAGTGGAACTGGCTAAGAAAAACCATGCCCGTCTGCATGTGGCTCATCTGACAACGGCTCGGGAACTGGAACTCTTTGGTGAAAATCCTGAGATTACCGCTGAGGCCACTGTGAGCCATCTCTATTTCTGTGCCCGTGATTATGTCTCGCTTGGCACACGTATCAAATGTAATCCTGCCATCAAGACGGAACGTGATCGTGAAGCCCTGCGCGAGGCCCTCAACGACGGTCGCATCTCTGTGATTGGTACAGATCATGCCCCGCATCTGTTGTCTCAGAAAGAGGGAGGTTGTGCCAAAGCAGCCAGTGGTATGCCGATGATCCAGTTCTCTTTAGTGACGATGCTGGAACTGGTAGATTTGGGTGTGCTTTCACTGGAACGCTTGGTAGAACTGATGTGCCACCAACCGGCCCGTCTCTTTGAAGTGCGTCGCCGTGGCTTTCTGCGTGAAGGTTATCAGGCAGATATCGTGCTTGTTCGTCCTCATGCTGGTTGGACAGTCACGAAAGAGGTCATCTTGAGCAAGTGTAGTTGGAGTCCGATGGAAGGACACATGTATCTCTGGCGAGTAGAACAGACACTTTGCAATGGTCATACAGTCTATCGCCAAGGCAAGGTGGATACGTATTATATTGGTCAACCTGTGGCTTTCAGATGAAAATCACCTACGATATTTCAGAGTTGATTCCTTATATCAACTGGCCTTATTTCTTCTTTGCCTGGCAGGTGAAGGATCAGGCAGAGAAGGTACGTCTCCGTAAGGAGGCTGATGTTCTGTTAGTAGAACTCGAGGGGAAGTACCATGCATACGGTCTTTTTGAACTCTATGACGCCAATGCCGAAGGCGATGATATCGTGATAGGTCAGCATCGTATTGCTCTGCTTCGCCAGCAACAGGGAAATCCTCCTTATCTCTGTCTTTCCGACTTTCTCCGTCCGCTGTCGTCGGGAATCAAGGACAGGGTAGGGGTGTTCGCCACTTCGGTGGATATCGGTATGGAAACAGATTTTGATGCCGATCCTTATCAGAAAATGATGGCACAGCTATTGGCTGACCGTTTGGCTGAGGCTGCGGCAGAACGGACGCACGAACAGGTTAGAAAGACATATTGGGGGTATGCGAAGGATGAGAATCTGACGATGGAAGAGATGTTAGTGGAGAAGTTCCAGGGCATTCGTCCGGCCATTGGCTATCCTTCACTGCCAGATACCAGTCTGAACTTTGTATTGGATGAACTGTTAGACATGAAACAGATAGGTATTCGCCTAACGGAGAGTGGTGCCATGAAACCTCATGCCAGTGTCAGCGGACTGATGTTCGCCCATCCCCAGGCCCGATATTTCAATTTAGGGAAGATCGGCGAAGACCAACTTCAGGATTATGCCCGTCGTCGTGGCCTTCCCGTAGAAGTCTGCCGCAAGTTCCTCGCTGCTAACCTTTAGTTTGATTTGAGGGTGATGACCACGATCTCACCCGTTGCTCCAAAGCGGAAGGGGATCAGTCCGCCTAATCCTGCGGTGACGAAGAGTGACTGTTTGCCTTCCTGATACCAGCCGTTATAGTCCTTGCCAGTAAGCGATAAGGGGCACCAACCGAGAATATTGAACTGCATGCCATGCGTATGACCGCTAAGAGTCAGTTGGGCATGGCTCTCAGGCAGGATGCGATGGCGCCAGGAGTAGGGGTCGTGTTCAAGCATCAGGATAAATTCACTGTCATCGACTCCCTCCAGCGTCTTGTGGATATCGCCCTTTTGTGGGAACTTCTTGCCATTGCCATCGTTCTCCATGCCGGCGATGATGATATGCTGCTTATCGCGTTCTATCATGCGGTGCTCATTCAATAGTACGGTCCATCCCATCTGGCGTTCCAAACTGACAGTTTCCCGACAATTGGCTACCTTCATTGCCTCGTCGCAACCCACGTATTCGGCATAGTCGTGGTTGCCAAGGATGGAAAAGATGCCGTCTTTGGCTTTCAGCGAACTGAGCACGTCCATGTGGGGATAGAGTTCTGAAGGCTGAATGTTCTGCAGATCTCCTGTAAAGACGATCAAGTCAGGTTTTTGGGCATTGATGCTGTCAATGGCACGTTGTAATAACCAACTGTTATGCTTCATATAGCTGCCTACATGGGCATCAGAGAAGAGCACAATCTGATAGCCGTCGAAAGCCTCCGGCAAATCAGACGATGAATAGACTTGATGGTTGATCTCCAGTTTGTTGAATCCTACGAACGAACCCCAGAAAAGCACGAACCACACCGCTGGTATGCTCAGCAATCCCAGAATGTTGCCGTAGTTGCGTGGCCGTTTTGTGGTTTTCCTGTATTTACGGATAAGCATCGAGCACCATCTCCCTACCTGTGAACAGATAATATAGGTCCACATTGGGATGATCACCAGTCCTAATATAAATAAATAGGTATATAGGATGAAGATGCGATCGTTGCCAGGGATGAAATCAGGTTCCAGTGCCAAATAGACGGTGTAGGCCACCATAGCCAGACAAGGAATCCAACGGCAAAGCCGTTTCCACCATACGACCTTCTTACGCCAAGCACGAAAGTCGAAATACAGGAATGGCAGGATTGTCAGCAGCAGAAAGAGTATGATGTCTCTTGCAATCATTGGTCTGGATTCTCTACAAAACCTTGGTATTCGGGAACAAGGGCCGACATTACCGAATCGTAGGCCTGACGCAGGGTAGCTTCCACATTCTCAGGACCTTGTCCTGTAGGGTAGATGGGCTGATGAATGGTCAGACTCATGGGATGCCAATTCACGAAATTGATGAAGCCTCTCGTACGGGGCAGAATGTCGAACGATCCGTTAATGGTCAATGGAACCACGGGCAACTGCAGTTCATCGGCCAGTGCGAAGGCACCTTTCTTAAACTTACCCATATGTCCTGTAAACGAACGGGCTCCTTCGGGGAATACGGTCACGCTGTAACCCTCTTGCAGAATCTCACGAGCGGTCTCGTAGGTCTTCCTGATCTTCTTGGGACCGCGTTTGTCCACGAATATCTGGTGCGACTTCTCACAGGCATAACCTAAGAAAGGAATCTTGCGCAACTGATACTTCATCATCCATTTGAAGTTACGGCCCAGATGACCGTAGATCATGAAGATATCGAAGATGCCCTGATGGTTGGATACAAACACATAACTCTGGTTCTTCTCCAGATTCTCGCGCCCTTCCACCTTCACTGGGATCAGAAAGCCCTTCAGAATGACCTTGGCCCACCAACGTCCAGGATAATAACCCCAGAAATGACCATCGCCGATGGTCGTACCGATACCTACCTCCAGGGCCGTGATGATCGTCATGATCACCATCACTGGGAAGGCAATAACGGTTTGGTAGATTAAATATAAAATCTTCAATATGATCTTCACCTTTTTACCCTTTTACTTTTTTATTTTCGGATACTTCCGGAATAAGCTGTCCCATCTCAGTTTCATCACTCCGAAGAACGCCTCACCGAAGATGCCGCCCGACATCTTGCTGTTGCCCTCCTTGCGGTTCACGAAGATAACACTTACCTCCTTGATCTTAAAGCCGATTTGATGGGCTGTGTATTTCATTTCAATCTGGAATCCGTAACCTTTGAAACGGATTTTGTCGAGCTCGATGGTCTCCAGTACGCGACGCTTGTAACATACGAAACCCGCTGTGGTGTCATGCACTTTGAAACCAGTGATGACTCGAACGTACTTTGAAGCAAAGTAACTCATCAGCACACGACCAACAGGCCAGTCCACAACATTCACCCCACTCACATAGCGGGAACCAATCGACACATCGTAACCCTCGTCATGGCAGGCAGCATAGAGCCTGGGCAGGTCGTTGGGATCATGACTGAAGTCTGCATCCATTTCGAAGATGTAGTCGTAGTCGTGCTCCAGGGCCCACCTGAATCCTGCGATATAAGCTGTTCCCAAACCGAGTTTCCCACTCCGTTCGATGATGAAGAGACGATCGCAGAATTCTGTAGCCATCAGTCCACGCACGATAGCTGCCGTTCCGTCGGGCGAACCATCGTCAATGACAAGGATATGGAAACACTTATCCAAGGCGAATACCGCACGGATAATCTTCTCTATATTCTCCTTCTCATTATAGGTAGGAATGATTACTATACTGTCACTCTTGTGCATTATGATGATGCTTTACCGATGCAAAGGTACGAATAAGTGAGCAAAAAACCAACAAAAAGAAGTGAAAAGAGTGCGCTAATTGCATATTTTTTAGTAATTTTGCACACAATTTCTAATGATTATACAGGAATTAGAGAAAGTTTACGCCAAGTTACCACAGGTATCGGCCTTGGCAAAAGAGTTAGGGAAATCTTCGGTAAAGACGATTTTTCTAGAGGGTTTATTGGGCTCTTCTGCGCCGATGCTGTTCGGTAGTCTGGCCTCAAAATGCCATGTTCCCCTGCTCTTTATCCTTCAGGATGCTGAGGAAGCCGGCTATTTTTATCACGATCTGTCACAGTTGATGGGTAGTGATGTGTTGTTCTTTCCTTCCAGTTATCGTCGTGCCATCAAGTATGCCCAGCGTGATGCCGCCAGTGAGATACTCCGTACCGAGGTACTGGCCCGTCTTAATGGTCAATGGTCAATGGCCAATGGTCAATTATATATTGTCACCTATCCGGAGGCATTGGCCGAGATGGTCGTGTCGAAGAAGACACTGGATACCAGAACGCTCATCTTGGAGAAAGACCAGACTATCGCTGTTTCGGATATCGAAAAGACCTTGCGTAGCTTTGGCTTCCGTGAGGTGGATTACGTCTATGAACCGGGTCAGTTTGCCCTGCGAGGCTCCATCCTCGACGTCTATTCTTTCAGTTGCGAGTATCCTTACCGCATTGACTTCTTTGGCGATGATATCGACTCCATCCGCACGTTTGAGGTCGAGGATCAGCTGTCGAAAGACCATCGTAACCAGATTGAGATTGTACCAGAACTGGCTATGGCAAAAGATAAGGTGCCTTTCCTGTCGTTTGTGCCGAAGGAGGTGGTGCTCGTCACCAAGGATTTCCTTTATGTTCGTGATGCCATCGACCATGCATACCAGGAAGGTTTCTCTTCTCAGGCCAAGTTGGAGCAATTGGCTGAGGCTACAGAACTGCAGCGCCACGAAATAGAACAGCAGATGCGCAAGGAGTCGCAATTAATTACAGGCGCCCAGTTTATGACCGATGCCGAGACGTTCCGTCGCATTGACTTTGGTCATCGCCCGTCTTCTCAGCCCGAGGTCACCTTGCGTTTTCATGTCAGTATCCAGCCCCTGTTCCATAAGAACTTCGATTTGCTCACACAATCTTTCGAAGACTATCTGTTACAGGGTTATCAGATCTATATACTGGCCGATAGCCAGAAACAGAACGAACGCCTCAAGGAAATCTTCGAAGAGAAGGCCAAGGGCATCGTCTTTACTCCCGTTGAAAAGACACTTCATGAAGGCTTCGCCGATGATGATTTGCTCGTCTGTTTCTTTACCGACCACCAGATCTTCGACCGTTTCCATAAGTACAATCTCAAGAGCGACAAGGCCCGTAGCGGTAAGATGGCGCTCACACTGAAGGAGATTCAGCAGTTTGAGATTGGCGACTTTGTGGTGCATGTCGATCATGGTGTGGGTAAGTTTGGTGGGTTGGTACGTATGCCGGTTACCAATGCCAAAGGTGAACAGTCGTATCAGGAGATGATCAAGATTCTCTACCAGCATGGCGACAGCATTTACGTCTCTATACATTCTTTATATAAGGTGTCGAAATACAGGTCGCAGGATGGTGGCGAGGGACCTCGTCTCTCTACGCTGGGCACAGGTCAGTGGGAGCGTCTGAAGGAGCGCACCAAAAAACATATCAAGGATATTGCCCGCGATCTCATCAAACTCTACGCCAAGCGCCGTCGTGAGAAAGGTTTCGCCTTCAGTCACGACAGCTACCTGCAACATGAGCTCGAGGCCAGTTTCCTTTACGAGGATACGCCCGATCAGTTGAAAGCCACACAGGATGTGAAGGCTGATATGGAGATGGCTAAGCCTATGGACCGCTTGGTTTGTGGCGATGTGGGCTTTGGT
>Ga0265299_10005652_pt1 | contig 11569 bp, 7 predicted proteins | sample AusTroGonzalo_MG_4_FD_193485 | JGI IMG/M metagenome (GOLD analysis project Ga0265299, IMG submission 193485) | Bovine rumen microbial communities from tropical cattle in Woodstock, Queensland, Australia - Gonzalo_02 | ecosystem: Host-associated > Mammals > Digestive system > Stomach > Rumen ...
GTCAAAGTAGCGTTCCTGCTCACAGAAGAGCTCGGCACGGCGTTCGTCCTTGATATCCTGATAAGTCATGGAGGCAAGCTCGGGGATCTGGGCACGGCGGCGGACCTCATTCAGGGCCTTCAGGCCAGAGCCGTCGGCATCTTTGTCCACCAGGAATTTAGCCTCGGCATAGAGGAGCAGCACTTCCGCATAACGGAGCATGGGGGTGTTCACCTTATACCACTTCCAGAAGGGCGGGCTGGTTCCTTCATAAGCCTCGCTGAGGAAGCCGACACCGCGGAAGGTGAAGTAGCCGGCGTTGCTGTACACGGCCGATTTTACACCAGGCGTTACGCCATCGGCATAATCCATTTCAAGCACCTGCTCGTAGGTGTGGATGGTGGACTTGAAACGAGGCTTATCGACACTGCCTTCGTGCTGCGCCAGGAATTCACCGAACTCCTTGGACACGGCGTTCCAGCCCCAGCCGCCGAAGAAATCTTTCGGGAGCTGGATTGAGCTGGGCCAGCCCATCCAGGTGTGGCGAAGATCGTTGTTGGGGTCGCCAGGGAAACCGTCATTGTCGCCGGCATTATGCTCGAAGAGGTATTCCTCGCAGAAGTCGCCAGCCACGCGCTCAATGATGAACATATCGGTAACCAGACCGTAGAGACCGGAGTCGATGACCGTCTTGAGATCTTTGACGGCGTCGGCCAGGATGGCCTGATCGTTGAACTTCTGGCCGTACCAGAGACCCACCTTACCGCGGTAAGCCAGGGCCGCATGCTTGGAGATGCGGGCGCCGAAAGCTTCCTGCTGGCCCTTGCCGCTGATGGCGGGCAGCGCGTCGGCGGCTTCCTTCATCCGGGCAAGGATCCAGTCGATGGATTCTTTGGTAGGGGTATTGGACTGGTAGTATTCCTCCTCGGAGAGCAGGTGGTCCACAAGCGGCGGGGTACCCCACCAGCGCACGGCGTCGAACATGGCCAGCGCACGGAGGAAGTTAGCCTCGGCCTTTACGCGGTTAATCCGTTCGTCGGAAGTCTCCGGAATCTTTTCCAGAATCAGGTTGCAGTGGTAAATGACACTATAGACGCCCTTATACATAAGCTTGGGGGCAGCATCGGCGGAGGTGACGTTGTAGTTGCCAGCATCCTGGAAGTTGTTGGCGTTGTCGGTGAAGGAGCCGCCGCCCGGATAATGATTGTCGTCAAGGCTGTTCAGGAACATGATTTTCTCGACACCATTGACGCAGGTTACATCGCGGCCACCCCAGTACAGATGGTAAACGCTGCCAATCAAGGCTTCCGCCTCATCCGCGGTAGCGTTTGTATAGAAATCCTCGGTGGAAAGAACACTCTTTTGAGGAATATCGAGGTTTTTTTCGCAGGAACCGGCCACCAGGGCAAGCACTGCAATGGAAAGGGCAATATATATTCTTTTCATAACTGTTCAGTTTTAGAAGGATACATTCACGCCAAAGACCAGTTTCTTGGAGATGGGGTAAGAACCGTAGTCAACACCCAGACCGGAAGCGGAGGAGCCGGCGTGGCTGGTCTCCGGATCCAGACCCGGATATTTCGTGAAGGTGAACCAGTCATCCATGGAGACATACAGGCGAAGCGCACTGATCGCAATCTTCTTGGTAAGCTTGCGCGGCAGGGTGTAACCCAGCTGGATCTGCTTGATCTTGAAGAAGGAAGCGTCGTAGACGCGCATGTTGGAGGTGCGGTAGAATTTGTCGTTCACATCCGGCTTCGGATACTTGTAGCCGGTGGAAGAAGGACTCTGCCAGGCATCCGTGTAGAAAATCTTGAGCGTATTCTGCTGCAAGGCATCGGCACGGGTAACGGCGTAGAGCAGTTCGGCACCCTGGGAACCGGCACCCAGCACCAGGAAGTCTAAACCCTTCCAGGCCAGGTTGAGCGTGAGGCCATAGGTGAAGTCCGGGATACCGCTACCAACAAAGTCGCGGTCTTCGGCCGTAATTTCGCCGTCACCGTCGAAATCCTTATAAACGGCAGCACCGGTAGCCGGATCGATATGATCCACCACAAAGGTACGCAGGTACCACAGCGGATAGCCTTCCTCGAAGTAAGTCACATCATAGGAGCTCCAGATCTTCTGGCCGGGGACGCGATCCTTGGATGTGCCCTCAATGACCTTGTTATGGACCGTGGAGAGGTTGCCGCTGATACCATAGGAGAAGTCGCCGATGGTGTCTTTCCAACCCAATTCGAATTCGGTACCGTGGTTGTTCACCAGACCGGCGTTCACGTAAACATTCTCCGCGCCGGTATTACCCGGAGCTGTGGTTCTGGTAAGCAGGTCGTGCGTGTTCTTGTTGTACCAGTCCACGGAGAAGGTGAGGCGTTCGTTGAGCATACGCAGATCAAGGCCCACATCCACCTGGCGGGAAGTCTCCCACTTGATGCTCGGGTTCGGCAAGGTCTTCGACGGACGGATGCCCACCAGGAACGTACCGTTCAGGTTGTAACCATAGTTCTTATTGGTTTCCAGGGAAGAAGCATACTGGTATTCGCCCAGGGCGTTCACATTACCGTTCACACCCCAGGAAGCGCGGAGCTTCAGGAAGGAGATCTTCAGGGCAGACTTGATACCCTGCATGAAAGGCTCGTTGCTGATGGTCCAACCGGCGGAGACGGACGGGAAGTAGCCCCAGCGGTGATTCTTGTCCAGCTTGGAGCTGTCGTAGGCGTCGGCGCGGAAGTTGGCCTGAACGAAATACTTGTTGGCATAGGACCAGCCCAGACGGCCGAAGTAAGACATATTGGCCCGGACCTCCGGCTGTCCGCCGAGCGACATATTCGCGTTATTCACGGCGTTGTCGAGGTAGCGGAAATTAGGGTCGTCGCTGGAGAGCACATAGGCAGTGCCGCGGAGATTGTCCGTATTGGTCTGCTGATAGGACATACCCACCATCGCAGTGAGGTCGTGCTTGCCAAACGACTTGTTGTAGTTGGCAAAGTTCTCCCACTGGAAATACAGGCGGTCGTTGGTGGAACCGCTGATGGACATGGACTGGTTGGTCTTTGCGCTGATGTACACCTCATGGTTGTAGGTGTTGGTGTGGCTGTAGCCTCCCTGGAAGCCGAAGCGGGAGGTGATTGTCAGGCCCTTGATGGGCATAAAGTTCGCATAGGCGGTACCACGGACGCGGAAACTCTGCGTCTCGCTGTCCTGACGGTCCAGGATGGCCTGCGGGTGCCAGATATAGCTGGTTTCGTTGAAAACGGAGATACCGTAAAGGTGGCCGTTGGGATCGCACGGGAGCGTTTTGCTGGCGTTCTTGTACAACTGGACGTAATTAGGGAGCACGTCGTCGGCATAGGTCCACGGCATGGTAGGATCGGCCACGAACATGGCGCCCATGACGGACTCGGAAGTGGTGGAGCTCTCGGACACAGCCCGGCGCACACTCCGATCGATCGTGGTGTTCACACCAACGGTGAGCCAATCCTTTATCTTGTATTCGGCGTTGATCTGGCCGACCAGGCGGCGGAAGATATCCTTGTCGCCCTTGATGATACCATTATTATCGGTATAGGACAGGGAGGTGTAGAACTTGGCCCGGTCGTTGCCACCTTCAAAGCCCACGGTGTGGCGCTGCTGGTGACCAGTCTCGAGCATATAGTCCGTCCACTTGGTATCGCTCTTGCCATCGTACTGGAACTGGTCCTGCGTGGCTGCGCCGCCAAGTACCATATAATCCATATACTCGCGCGCGTTCATCATTTCAGGCAGGTGGGCAACGCTCTGGAAGGTCTGCTGGAAATTGTAGAACACCCGGCCGCTACCTTTCTGGCCAGACTTAGTGGTGACCAGCACAACGCCGTTACCGGCCTCTACGCCGTAGATGGCAGCGGAGGCAGCGTCCTTCAGGATCTCAATGGAAGCGATGGATTCCGGATCCAGATAGCTGATGTCGTTCACCTTCAAACCGTCCACAATCATCAGCGGGCTGGTTTTGGAATTGGAGGAGTAACCACGAATCTGAATGGAAGAAGCGGCACCCGGAGCACCGGAGGCGTTGATAATCTGAACGCCGGCGGCCTTACCCTGAAGGGCCTGGGCCACATCGGTGGTGGTGCGGTTCTCCAAATCGGTTTCCTTCACCGATGCAATAGCACCGGTAACGTCGCTCTTCTTCTGCACACCATAACCAATGACAACCGTCTCCTGGAGGAATTCGGCATCCTCGGACAAGACTACATCAATTACGGACTTGCCGGCCACGGCCACCGTCTGGGTGGTATAGCCTACGCAAGAGAAAATGAGAGAAGAGTTAGACGGGACGCTGATTGAATAGTTTCCGTCCAGGTCGGTTTGCGTGCCAACAGTCTGATTACTGCTGAGCATTACAGTGGCGCCGATGACAGGCTGGCCACCGGTGTCGGAGACTTTTCCCTTGACCGTAACATTCTGTGCGAATACATTCGTCACAGAGAGCGTCAACAGTCCCGCAAGGAAAAGGCAGCGAATTGAATTGAATACCTTCATAAAATTTAAGATTATTAGGAGTGTTGATTAGAAAATTTTATTGTGGTCGTTGTGATTTTTTGCAAAAATATTGAACTTTGCAGACGGAAAAGTGGACAAACTAATATATATGGTGGACAACATTCTCAGACGGGTGGATTTTCTGCTGGCAGTTTTTTTCTGCCTTTTTCTACGTCCGGAAACGCTTCAGGCTCAAACAGATGTGGAAGACTACATGGTTATCAACCGGCTTACCAGAGAGAACGGACTGCCGGACCAGGACGTCAACGGTATCTGTTTCGACAGCCGGGGATTCGCCTGGATAAGCACTTTCGGCGGAGGTCTGGTGCGCTACGACGGAGATTCTTTCCTCCGCTTTTCGGCAAAAACGAACCCGGAATTTGCCAGCGATTTTGTGAACCAATGCAGCGAAGACGGATACGGAAGATTATGGGTACCTTGCGCAGGCGTCCTCAATATCCTGGACCTGAAAACACTTGAACTGATAGATGAACTGCCCGGAATGTCCCGGGCGTGGCGCCATTCCCATTCTCCGGTAAACGTTACCAGGGACGCTAAAGGATGCATGTGGTTCACTTCCGACGACAATCTGTACAGGGTGGCCTTCGCCGATGACGGAAAAAGGGTCATCGTGGATTCGCTGCAATGCCATGTATCCAACTTCAACCTCATGCCCAATGTCTGCGATGTAGACGATGACGGATCGGCATGGGTAGCACTCAAAGGGCATATCTATAAGGTAAGGCATATAGAGGATAAAGGGCTTCGTATGTCCGAGATACTGCCGGGTATCAATATAGGAGAAGACAACAAGGCCACGGCGTTTTTACGCTCCGGAAATGATGTGTGGATAGGAACGCTAGCGGGCCTGTACCGGGTGAACATTGCCACAGGCGGCTATGTGTGCTATCGGCATTCCGACGCCGACCGCCACTCCATTCCGAATGACGAAATCACAGGCCTGTGCATCTCACCCGAGGGCGATATGGTGGTGGGAACCCTGGGAGGCGTGTGCATTTACGATGCCGCCGACCAGACGTTTGAAATTTACAGATCCCGTCCCAACGAGTACGGGAATACGCTCCTCCCCGGAGAAATGGTAAGGTGCATTGCCTCCTGGGACAGGCAAATTTGGGTGGGACTGGAGGCGGAAGGACTTGCCGTCATCCAGAGAAAACCGCTCCAGATAATCAATCTTCCGCATATAGAGAGCACATCCACTGTCATCCCCTCCACGCCCATCCGGGCCATGTTTATCGACAGCCAGGACGTCCTGTGGCTGGCAGCTACCGAATATGGCCTGTGCCGGCAGATTGAAGGCCTGTCGTTCCGGAACTACAACTCCAGCAACTCCATGCTGGCCGATAATACCATAACGGCATTCTGCGAGGATAGCCACGGCCGGATATGGACCGGTTCTGTGAACGGGCGCCTGAATTATCTCAACCTGTCAGGCCCTGTAAACATCCGCGTTCCGGACGGGAGCACGTCGGAAACGGCGCGCCGCATCGACGTTATTCTGGGACTGGTTTATGACAGCATCAACGACTATATCTGGATTTCGGCACACAACGGGCTGTATTTCTACGATTTGAAGCATTCCACCTACAACAGCTACCCCATAAAGACCTCTTCCTGCTTTGGGGCGTGCATTGCTTCGGACCAGCTTTGGGTGAGCGGCATAGAAGGCCTTAACCGAATAGACCTGAGAACCCTCAACTCCAGGATTATCGCCGATTTCCCCAGCTGCCTTTCGCTTGTAATGGATGGAGAAGACACCCTATGGGCCGGCACCTATGGAAGAGGGCTGTACAGGGTGGACAAATGCCTGTCGGAAAAGCCGGAAATAACGGTTTATTCGGAAAAAGACGGACTGGCCGACGACCAGATCCATGGCCTGCTGGTGGACGGCATTAATCTGTGGATTACTACCGAAAACGGCTTATCCCACCTGGATACACAAGTGGGAGAAATTACCAGTTACGGCATAAAGGACGGACTTAAATCCATGGCCTTCTGCGAGAACAGCGTGGCTAAAGGGAGCAACGGGGCTGTCTATCTGGGCCAGAAGGAAGGCCTTAGTATCTTACGTTCCAGCTATGTCCGGAATGAATACGGGAACAAGCCCGATGTGGTTATCTCGGGATACTACTCAAAGGAGACTTTCCACAGTCTCTCGCTTTCCGACACCATCAGCAAGGACGAAACCGATACCGATTTCACCCTGAAGTTCTCGGACCTCTCCTACTGCAGGGAACCGGATATCAAATACGAAAGCCGCCTGTTGCCGATGGACAAGAACTGGTCTCCGGTATTTGAGAACGACACCCATGTGCGGTTCGGCCATATTCCGGGCGGAAAATACCGGATTCAGATACGTGCGGTAGATAAGAAAGGAAATGTCCTGTCCCAGGACGAGAAGCAGCTGGAGGTGAGGCCCGTCCTCTATAAAAGGGGATGGTTCCGCCTGCTGTGCATACTGCTTTTTATCCTGGTTGCCTATCTGGTGGGGCTTTGGTATAACAAATCGGCCAACAGGGCCAAGGCGCTTCTGCGGCAGGAAGTGGACCGGCAAACCAAAATCCTGAACGACCAGAAAAAAGAACTGGAGAAAAAGGCGGCGGAACTCTCCGAGCAGAATGCATTGCTGCAAAAGCAGAATGAGATGATTGCCAGCCACAATACGCTCATTTCCCGAACCGTCTCGAACAAGGATGCCGACTTTTCCTCCAAGCTGCTGGACACCATCCAGAAAATGTACAAGGACCCGGATTTGGACGTGTACGCTTTTGCCGATGCCATGGGCATGAGCCGCAGCCTTCTGAACGAAAAGATACAGCAGGCGCTGGGGCAATCCATCGCCCAGTTCATCCGGACCTATCGGCTGAACGTGGCCAAGGAAATGATTTGCAACGGCACCAACAAAGACATGAACATCTCCGAAATAGCCTATGAGGTAGGTTTCAACGACCCCAAGTATTTCACCAGATGCTTTACCCAGGAGTTCAACGCAACTCCTTCCGACCTGTTCAAGGAAAACAACTGACCCTAGATGGGCTTGTACTCGAAGCTCTCCAGCCGGGCATCACCGCACAGCAGGTAAGCGGGACGGAGGGCGAAGAAGCCGTTGTAGTTGTTGTGGTGCATGCCGGAGACATCCACCCCCTGCTCCACCAGTTCCCAGTCCCTGTCGGCCACTTTCTTCCAGAGGGTGGCCGAATTGCTTTCGTTGCGGATGCGAAGGGAGAAGGACGCGTCGCTGCAGGAAAGGCCGAAATGGGCCTCTTCGTTATAGAACAGATACAGGCCGGCCGCACTGCCTTCCGGTACGGAGAAGCTGGCCGATATTTCGTAGGAAGAATCCACGGCTGTAGCGGTCATGAGGGTGCCGCCGGCAAAGCCAGGCTGCCAGCGGGCCCAGAGCAGCGGGTTGGAGAAGTCCCGCAAGTAGCTGTAGTCGCCCTGCAGGCCGTCCTGTTCCCATTTGGCGCCGTCGGCTTCGGCCAGCACCGGCCAGTCGTCGTCCGTCCATTCCACGCTTTCGATAATGGTGCTGCGGCCCAGGGTATGGAAGCCGTTCCTGTAGGCGTGATACACCACGTACCAGTTGCCATCGGCGTCGTCAACCAGGGTTCCGTGGCCCTTGGACCACCAGGCCTCGTCGGCGCTGTAGGTGTGCACCATGGGGTTGTGCGGGCTGTTTACCCAAGGTCCCAGGGCCGACTGGCTCCGCGCCACCACCACCATGTGACTGGTAACGGGGCCGGCGGTGCCGCCTTCGGCGCTGATCAGGTAAAACCAATTGCCGCGCCGGAAGAGCTTGGGCGATTCCAGCCACATGCCTTCCGTTTCCCATTCTACCGGGTATGCCCAGCCGTCATAGACCTTCTGCGGACGGCCGGCAGCGGCCATTCCGTCGGGCGTTAAAGGCGTCACAAAGCCGTTGTTGGTGTACAGGTAGCGCTGCCCGTCTTCGGCCACCACATGCCCGGGATCGATGCCGCCCACATCCAGCTTCACCGGCTGGCTCCAGGGGCCCGCGGGGTTATCGGCCGTAACAACGTAATTTTCGCCCCGGCTGGTGGGATAGTATATATAGTACTTTCCGTCCACCTTGCACAGATCCGGCGCATAAATGGAATAGTCGCCGTCTTCCACAGCCCGGGAAATGGGTTCCCAATGGAGCAGGTCCGTAGAATGCCACACCAGCAGCGCCGGGAAATAGGTGAACGACGAATGGGTCATATAAAAATCGTTCCCGTCGCGGAGAATGGTGGGATCCGGGTAATCGCCCGGGAAAATGCAGGTTTTAAGCGGGGCGGGCTTGGGTGCGCAGCCCACCAGGCAGGCGGCCAGGGCCAGGGAGAACAGGAACTTGAACGTATTCATGACATAAATGGTTTTTCCGGAACCAAAAATACGGATTTTGTGCGAAAAAGAAAAGGCGCCCGGCCTCACAAAGAGGGCGGACGCCAAATTTAGGCTTAGGTTGATATTACTCGGCGGCAGGAGCTTCAGCTGCGGGAGCCTCTTCGGCCTTGGGAGCCTCGGCGGCGGGAGCTGCAGGAGCCTCTTCGGCCTTCTTGGCGCGGCTGCGGCGGGTGGTCTTCTTGGCCTCTTTCTTGCCGGAAGCAAGGGCGGCCTCGTTGAAGTCCACCAGCTCTACCAGAACCATTTCGGCGGCGTCACCGCTGCGGAAACCGGTGTGCAGGATGCGGAGGTATCCGCCCGGACGACCGGCCACCTTGGGGGCGATGTTGCGGAAGAGTTCTGCCGTGGCCTCTTTGTCCTTCAGATAGCTGAAGACAACGCGGCGGGAGTGGGTAGTATCTTCTTTGGACTTGGTGATGAGGGGCTCTACGTAAGGCTTCAGGGCCTTGGCCTTGGCCTCGGTAGTGGTGATCCTCTTCTTCAGGATGAGGGAGGATGCCATGTTGGCGAGCATCGCCTTGCGGTGACCGCTCTTACGACCAAGATGATTGACTGCTCTATTGTGTCTCATTGTTAAACGATCTTTTTCTTAGGTTCAATATTGTACTTGGTGACATCCATGCCGAAGGAAAGCTTCATCTTCTCTACCAGAAGGTCGATTTCGTTCAGGGACTTGCGGCCGAAGTTGCGGAACTTCATCAGCTCGGCGCGGCTGTAGGATACCAGGTCGGCGAACGTGTCGATATCGGCGGCTTTCAGGCAGTTGAAGGCTCTCACGGAGAGGCCCATGTCGGAAAGCTTGGTAAGGAGGAGATGACGCATCCTCAGGGACTCCTCGTCAAGCTCCTTGCTGTCGGACTCTACGGAAGACTCGATAGCGATCTTCTTGTCGTCGGTGAAGAGCTTGAAATGGTAGATGAGGATGTTGGCTGCATCCTGCAGGGCGGCTTCCGGGGAAATGGAACCGTCGGTGACAATCTCCAGGTTCAGCTTCTCATAGTCGGTCTTCTGTTCCACGCGGTAGTTTTCCACGGTCCAGTTCACCTTCTTGATGGGCGTGTAAATAGCGTCCACGGGAATGGTTCCGATGGGCGTATTCTCGTCGCGCTGTTCCTCGGCCGGGACAAAACCGCGGCCCTTGGTGATGGTCAGGGAGATTTCAATCTTGACGGAGGGCTCCAGCGAGCAGATGTGCAGCTCGGGATTCAACACCTTGAAAGAAGACAATCCTTTAGAGATGTCCTCAGCGGTAAATTCCTGTTTGCCGCTGATTGTGATGTTCGCCACCTCGGAGTCTACAGTTTCCACCATCCTGCGGAAGCGGACCTGCTTCAGGTTCAGGATGATGTCCTGCATTCCCTCGATCACGCCAGGGATGGTCTGGAACTCGTCCTGGACACCGCTCACCTGGATCTGGGAGATGGCGAAACCTTCCAAAGAGGCGAGGAGGATGCGACGGAGGGCATTGCCGATGGTCTGTCCGTAGCCAGGCTCAAGCGGTCTGAACTCGAAACGACCCACGGTCTCGGTGCCTTCGAGCATGATCACCTTGTCGGGTTTCTGAAATGCTAAGATTGCCATGATTTTGGGGTGTTAAATTCTATTACTTGGAGTAGAGGTCAACAATCAGCTGCTCGTTGATGTTCTCGGGGATTTCCTCGCGGGCGGGAACATTCAGGAACTTGCCGGAGAGGTTGTTGCCGTCGAACTCGAGCCAGGAATACTTGGTGGCGGAAGCCACGCTGTTCTGGATAACTTCCAGGCTCTTGGAACGCTCGCGAACAGCAATCACCTGACCGGGCTTCACCTGGCAGGACGGGATGTTGCAGATAGCGCCGTCCAGGGTGATGTGGCGGTGAAGAACCAGCTGACGGGCAGCGGCGCGGCTGGGAGCGAATCCCAGACGGTACACCAGATTGTCCAGACGGGCTTCCAGCAGGAGGATGAGGTTCTCACCGGTCTGGCCCTTCATGCGGGCGGCACGGGCGTAGGTGTTACGGAACTGACGCTCCAGCACACCGTACATGTACTTCACTTTCTGCTTCTCCTTGAGCTGGGTGCCGTATTCCTTCTGCTTCTTGCGCTTGGCAGCCAGACCATGCTGTCCGGGAGGGGTGTTTCTCTTTTCAAAGGTCTTGTCAGGGCCATAGATAGGCTCGCCGAATTTACGGGCGATGCGGGTGGTAGGACCAGTATATCTTGCCATAATAGTTCTCCTTTAATGATTAGACTTTGCGACGGCCCTTAGGACGGCAACCGTTGTGCGGCATAGGGGTGACGTCGATAATCTCGGTAACGGTAATACCCGCGTTGTTGATGGTGCGGATAGCGGACTCACGTCCGGAACCCGGGCCCTTTACATAGCACTTGACCTTGCGCAGGCCAGCGTCGAAAGCGGTCTTGGAGGCGTCCTCGGCGGCCATCTGGGCGGCGTAAGGAGTGTTCTTCTTGGAACCGCGGAAACCGCACTTACCAGCGGAAGACCAGCTGATCACCTGACCCTGGGCGTTGCAGAGGGATACGATGACGTTGTTGAAGGTAGATGAAATATGGGCTTCGCCATAAGCCTCAACCTTGACAACTCTTTTCTTGGTGGTTGTAGTTTTCTTTGCCATAATTCATCAGACTTTACTTGGTT
>Ga0265299_10005653_pt1 | contig 11566 bp, 5 predicted proteins | sample AusTroGonzalo_MG_4_FD_193485 | JGI IMG/M metagenome (GOLD analysis project Ga0265299, IMG submission 193485) | Bovine rumen microbial communities from tropical cattle in Woodstock, Queensland, Australia - Gonzalo_02 | ecosystem: Host-associated > Mammals > Digestive system > Stomach > Rumen ...
CGCCATCGGCGTAGCCCAGCCTGTGAGCGTGTTCGTGGATACCTATGGTACGGCTGCTAACGGTCTGTCCGACGGCGAGATAGCCCAGAAGGTATCGGCCCTCTTCGACCTCAGGCCTGCGGCCATTATCCGCAAGTTCCAACTCAAGAATCCTATCTATGCGCCTACCGCGGCATACGGCCACATGGGACGCAAGCCCTACACCAAGACCGTGAAGGTCCAGGGCAAAGAAAAAATAGTGCAATTCTTCGGATGGGAACTTCTGGACAGCGTAGAGGCCATACGGAAAGCCTTCAATCTTTAGATTGAAAAAAGTGACGGATTCTTAACGGAATCCGTTTTTTTTATATTCTATTTTTTCGTAACTTTGCGGCGGATTTTGGTTAGAAATACTCTAAGTATCAATATTTATTATTTAAAATCTTTTATGAAACAAGCTTTCAAAAGCCTTTCTCTCGCATTCATTACTATGTTTGCGGGTATCGTCGCCTTTGCTCAGGTGACTACGTCCTCCCTCTCGGGTAGCGTAGTGGACCAGAACGGCGAACCTGTCATCGGCGCTGCCGTATTGGCTCTGCATGAGCCCTCTGGTACCGTCTATGGCGCAGTCACCAACGCCGACGGCCGTTATACCATCCAGGGTATGCGTCCCGGCGGTCCCTACAAGGTGGACTTCTCCTGCCTGGGTTACCAGGACGCCTCCTACACGGGTGTTACCCTGCAGCTGGCCGAGACGTACAGCCTGGATGCCAAGATCGCTGAATCCAGCGAGTTCCTGGAGGCTACCGTTATCATAGCAGATGCGGCTTCTAAGTTCTCCCTTGAGAAGACAGGTTCTGCTACCAACATCAACAACAAGCAGATTACGGCCATCCCTACGGTTAGCCGCAGCATCACGGATGTTACCCGTCTTTCCCCTTACGGTGGTAATGGCCTTACCTTCGCCGGTGCAGACCCCCGTACGGCCAATGTAACCGTTGACGGTGCTAACTTCAATAATAACTTCGGCCTTTCTGGCGGTATGGTTGGTGGCGGTAGCCCTATCTCCATCGACGCCATTGAGGAACTCCAGGTTGTGATTAGCCCTTACGATGTCCGTCAGACCAACTTCATCGGTGGTGGTATCAACGCTATCACGAAGTCCGGTACCAACACCTTCAAGGGTACGGCCTATGTATATCACAAGAATGAGAATATGCGTGGCGATACCGTGGATGGTGAGCAGATTACCAGCGGTGCCCGTGATAAAGACCGCACCACCACTTACGGTTTTACCCTGGGTGGCCCCATCGTCAAGAATAAGCTCTTCTTCTTCGTTAACGCGGAAAAATCCGTCATCCCTACTGTCGTTACCCGTTGGAGAGGCTCTGAGGATGGTAAAGAAGATGCCGACAACTTCATCTCCCGCACCACGAACGCAGACCTCAAGAGAGTTTCCGAGTTTGTGAAGAACAAGTATGGCTATGACACCGGTTCCTGGACCAACTTCCCGGCTAACGAGGACAATACCAAGATCCTTGCCCGTCTGGATTGGAACATCACTCAAAAGCATCACCTGGCCCTGCGTTACAACTACACTCTGGCCAACTCCTGGAATACGCCCAATGCAACATCCATGGACGGTGGCTCTCGTATGAAGAGCGCCCGTATGTCCAAGAACTCCATGTCCTTTGTGAATTCCATGTATGCCAATAAGAACCAGGTAAGCACCTTCGCTATTGATCTCAATAGCCGCCTCAGTGATAAACTCTCCAACCAGTTCCTGGCTACTTATTCCCGCGTTGACAACCCTATCCGCAGCTCCAACTCCGAAGAATTCCCTTTCATCGACATTCTGGATGGAGACCTGAACGAAGATGGTAAGGGCACCGACAACTACATGGCCCTGGGTTATGAACTCTTCACTTGGACCAATGCTGTGACGGAGAACAACGTTAACATCAAGGACGATCTTACCTACTACATGGGCTCTCACAAGATCATGGCCGGTTTCAATTACGAGTTCCAGTCTGCCGAGAACCACTACATGCGTGAAGGTACTGGTTATTACCGTTATAATTCCCTCACCGAGTTCCTCAACGGCGGTATCCCGGAGGTTGTAACCCTTACCTATGGCTACGACGGAGATACCGCTCCCGCTGCCAAGGTTCGCTATTCCAAAGCTGGTATTTATGCACAGGATGAGTGGAATGCTACTGATAGGTTCAAACTTACCTATGGTCTGCGTGTGGATGGTTTGTTCTTCAATAACAACGACCTTATTACCAATAAGGCTATCTTAGACCTTTCTTATTATCCCAAGAACCACGACTATACCGAGCAGCATATCGATACCGGTAAGTGGCCTTCCTCTAAGATTATCTTCTCGCCCCGCGTAGGCTTCAACTGGGATGTCTTAGGCAATAAGAGTTTGAAGGTCCGTGGTGGTACCGGCTTGTTCCAGGGTCGTCTCCCGCTCGTGTTCTTCACCAATATGCCCACCAATGGTGGTATGGTCCAGTACCGTGCAGAAATCAACGAAGCCAATGCCAAAAAGAAGGGCTTCTCCATGGACGAGTTTGCCGGCGGTTTAGTAACCGATCAGGACGGCAAAGCTACTGTTGCCGCTCTTTTGAACAAGCTCCACGGTCTGGGTTATCCTTCTACCATCTCTCCTGAAGATGGTACTGTCCCCAGTTCCATCTCTGCAGTAGATCCTAAGTTCAAACTTCCTCAGGTATGGAAGACTTCCTTGGCTGTAGACTACAGCTTCCCGACTTCCTTCCCGCTGTCTATCGAGGTAGAAGGTATCTTCAACAAGACCATCAACGCTGTTTCCGTGTCTGACTGGAGTATGCCCAACGTAGGTGGTTTTGCCCGCTTCAACGGCATTGACAACCGTCCTATCTATCCTAATGGATATCGTACCAACACCAAGGCCTTTGTTCTGGAGAACACCGGAAAGGGTTATGGCTGGAGCAGCAGTGTCACCCTCAATGCCCGTCCTGTGGAGGGCCTGAGCATCATGGCCGCTTACACCCATACCGTGAGCAAAGAAGTTACCAGCATGCCTGGTTCTGATGCCGAGTCGGCCTTTACTTATGTTCCCACTGCTGAGGGTCCTAACTACATTCCGCTGCACAACTCCACCAATGTCACTCCGGATCGCGTGATTGTGTCCGCTACCCATGACGACAAGAGTGGTAACCACTTCTCCCTCATTTATGAATCCTGGAAAGGCGGTGCCAATTATTCCTACATGCTCTCCAACGACATGAATAATGACGGCTATAACTACGACGCCCTCTACATCCCCACGGATGCTCAGGTGGCCAACAAGGAGTTCCGCTTCGTCTCCCAGGACGACGCCGACCGCTTCATGGATTATGTGCACAAAGATTCCTACCTGTCCAAGCACCAGGGAATGTATGCCGAACCTTATAGCGTGTATTCTCCTTGGGTACACCGCGTAGACTTCAGCTATAAGCACGACTTTACCGTCAAGATTGGTAAAACTACCAATACTCTTCAGTTGAGCCTGGATGTCAAGAACATCCTCAATCTGTTCAACTCCCGTTGGGGTGTCGCTAAGTACATGAATCCGGAAATCACCGACTCCCGCATTCTTAAGTACGAGGGCGTAGATGAGCAAGGTTATGCTACTTTCTCCACTCCTTCCTACATCTCTGGCAACACCCAGACCTGGACATATAGCCATGCCATTGGCCAGTGCTGGTATGCTTCCATCGGTATCAAGTATCTGTTCAACTAATTTTTAATCGGCACATCTTATGAAACTTAAGTATATTTTTGCTTCCATTGTTGCAACCCTCGCTCTTGCGGTTGGTTGCCAAAAAGAGGCCGGTCATTACCTGAAGGAGATTCAGGTTTCCTCCTCCTACCTTGGCTTCCCCGCCGAGGGTGGAAGTGTTGATGTGACGGTCACTGCTACACAAGATTGGTCTATTAACGCTATCCCTGAGTGGATTACCGCCACTCCTGCCAACGGCTCTGCCGGTGTGACTACGGTCAAATTCACCGCCATGGCTGCCGAAAGTACCCGTGAGGTCAGTTTCTCCATTACCAGTGGCAATGTCAAACAGACTATCAATGCAATCCAGGTTACGGAGGCTGTGGAGCCCACGATCATTTCCGTGGCGGAAGCCATCAAGATGATTCAGGCTGACCAGTCCCTTGAGCAAACTATTTATGTAAAGGGTATTGTCTGCCAGATTGACGAGATCAGTCCTTCCTATGGTAATGCGACCTACTATATTTCCGATGACGGATCCAAGACGGGTACCTACGGCTCTGACGGTAAAGGAGATGGTAACTGGTTGGAGATTTACCGCGGCGCCTGGCTCAATGGTGCCAAGTTCACCAAGGGAGATGAGTTCTCCGTAGGTGATGAAATGGTGGTATGTGGTGTTCTTATGAGTTACAAGGGTACCCCTGAGACCAAGGAAAAGACAGCCTATGTGGTCAGCTTCACCAAGTCCCTCATTGGTATCGATTCCACAGAACTTCTCAATGTAGAAGAAGGCGCAGGTGTTACCGAATACCCGAAGGATGGTGGTGCCATCAAGGTGAACCTTACTCTTAAGAATTCGGGCTTCCATGTGAGTATTCCTGCAGAAGCGAAGAGCTGGCTCCATATTGAGGATTTCGGTCCCGAATTTGTTACACTCGCTGCAGATGCTAATGCAGGTGGTGACCGTGAAGTTACTGTGACCTTCTCCACTGAAAGCGCAGGCAAGACTTATACTTGCCAGCAGAAACTCACCCAGAAGGGTGCTATCCAGGAGGTGTCTATTGCTGACTTCCTGGCAGCTCCAGTAAGCTCTGCTCAGTATCGTCTGACGGGCACCATTACCAAAGTAGCCAATACGGCCTATGGTAATGTATACATCAAGGATTTCTCTGGTGAGGTTTATGTATATGGCATCGGTTCCAAGGGCGACTTTGAGGCCCTCGGCCTTAAGGAAGGAGACATTGTTACTATCGTGGGGCAACGTGGTGAGCATAGTGGCACCGCTCAGGTGGCCAAGGCCATTTACGAGAGTCACATTCCCGTTACCACTGTTACCGTGGCTGAATTCCTGGCCGCAGCTGAAAGTAAGGATGTCTGGTATAGGATTACCGGTGTTGTTGAAAAGCCTACTGAAGAAGGTACCAAATGGGATATTGAGAAGTATGGAAACCTGAACGTCAAGGATGAAAGTGGTTCTGTCTATGTCTACGGTGTTTCCACCGGTGTCAAAGGTCAGACCCAGAAGTTTGGCACTCTTGGTGTGCAGGAAGGCGATAATCTCACCATCATTGGTTATCGTACTTCTTATAAGGGACTCAATCAGGTTGGTGGAGCCATGTACGTGAGTCACATACCTGCCAACGCTGAGTAAGCCTAAGGCTTCTGAATAAAGAAGGCGCGATTCCGTATGGAGTCGCGCTTTTTTTGTTCGCGAAAAGTTTCCTAACTTTGTACTTTGTACAAAAGTGAATTGATATGAAAAGAGCTACCCATATTCTGGTAACACTGCTGACCTTATCGGCCTTTGTAGCCTGCGGCAAAGACAATCCTAACGGCAAAGATACCCCGCAAGGAGGAGGTGGCGGACAGGAAACGCCCAAGAACACCCCCGTCGTCATCCTTTCTCAGGACTTCACCAAGGGCCTGGGTTCCTTTACCATCCAGGATAAGGAAAAGGGTGGCTACAGCAAGGCTATATGGAAGTACGATGGTACCAGTGAAAAGACAAAATCATACGGGGCGCAGGCTTCTGCATCTGAAGGGAGCGATGATAACCGCACCAATTATAAAGCGGAGAGCTGGCTCATTTCTCCGGAGATTGACCTGACCAACTATACGGACGCCAATCTCTTCTTTAACCACGCCTTTGCGTATCTCTACGATAAGGAAACCAACAAAGGGGGCACCCCTTCCGACTTTTTCTCCGTTCAGGTATCCGAAGACGGTGGAAGTACCTGGAAACCCCGCGAAATTCCCAAGTGGCTGGTTTCCCACAGTTACTTTGAGCTGGCCCAGTCCGGCAACATTTCCCTTGCTGCTTTCAAAGGGAAGAAGATAAAAATTGCCTTTGTATACAAGAGCACCAAGGAGTTTGCCCCCACCTGGGAAATTACCGATGTGACGGTGTCGTATGAGCGCCAGAATCTCCTTCCCGATGACAACGGAGAGGCGTTTAAGACCTCGGCCAAGGGCATGATGGAGATGCCGGCGATTACCGACGAGGCCAACTTCTTTGCCCATACTACCATCCTTCGCTTCGAGCGCGTCCGCAATTACGCCTTTTCCTATAACCCGGATGCCCTGGTGGCCAACTGGGTGGCCTATCCGCTTTACGACCAGTTCACCAAATCCCGCGTAGCCCGTTACGACAAGGTGACCACCACCAACAAGGCCTGGGTAAGCGATCCCATCCTGGTAGCCGCCAATAAACCCACAATCAATGTGTCCAGCAGCGGCTCTTATCAGTGGAGCAGCAACGGTTACAGCCGCGGCCATCAGCTTCCTTCGGCCGACCGTCTGGGAGGCGCCATGGCCAACATCCAAACCTTCTACACCTCCAACGTTGCGCCCCAGAACACCCAGTTCAACGGAGGCATTTGGGAGAAGCTGGAGTCTTCTGTCCGGGATTGGAGCTCTTCTTCCAATATGACGGACACTCTGTATGTGGTGACGGGCTGTGTTGTAGACAAGGATTGCCCTACTGTCTCGGATCATGATGGAAAGGCCGTCGCCGTCCCCAAGGCCTACTACAAGGCCCTCCTGCGCCTTAGCAAGGGCAATTACATCGGTGCCGGTTTCTATCTGGATCACAAGGAGTATCCTAATACCGAGGCACTTAAAGACCATGCCGTTTCCCTCAAGGAACTGGAATCCAAGACCGGCATGACCTTCTTCGTAAACCTCCCGGCCGAGACCGCCACCAAGGTAAAGGCCGAAGACCCCAAGAATAACGCTTTCTGGAACCTGAAGTAATATGAAACGATATCTTCTCCTTCTGGCTACCCTGGCCCTCCTGATTCCTACGCAGGCCTGCGCCAAGAAAAAAGCCCGTCACATCATCGGGTTCTACAATGTGGAGAACCTCTTTGACGTTACCCACGACCAGGGCAAGAACGACTATGAGTATCTGCCCGACGGCGCCAACGAGTGGACGGCGGACAAGTATGCCGTCAAATTGAAGAACATCGCCCGGGTAATAGACGACATCCACAAAGACAACGGCATGTGGCACACCGTGCTGGGCCTGGCAGAGGTAGAGAACCGTCACGTCCTGGAAGACCTGGTGAAGGAGCCGGCCATTGCCAATGCCAACTACCAGATTGTGCACAAGGAAGGCCCGGACCGCCGCGGAATAGACTGCGCGCTGCTTTACAATCCCGCCCGCTTCAAACTGGTGGAAAGCGCCTCCATCCCTTACGATTTCAACACAAAGATTCCCATCACAACCTATAATAAGCAGGAGCAGGAGGACTTCCGCACCCGTGACGTACTCATGGTGCACGGCATCATTGACGGAGAGCACTTCGCCTTCTATGTGTGCCACTTCCCGTCCCGCCGGGGAGACAAGGGACAGGACCTCCGGGCCCGTGCTGCGGAGATTGTGTATGCCCACGTGCAGAAGATGCAGCAGAAATACCCGGGCATCAAGTGCGTGGTGATGGGAGACATGAACGACAATCCCCAGGACGCCTCCCTGTCACAGTATTTGCACGGATGCCGCAAGGTGGCCGATGTCAAGGCCGGGGACTTCTTCAACCCCTTCTGGGATATGCTGGCCGATGGAATAGGCTCCCTCTATTACAGGGGAGACCCCAATATCTTCGACTGCATCCTGGTAAGCGACGGCCTGGTGAAGGGCAAGGGCTTCAAGATCCAGAAGCAGAAAGACTCTCCGTACTACGGTGTGGTTTATTCCAAGCCTTACATGACCCAGCAGAGCGGACAGTACAAGGGCCAGCCTTTCCGTACCTTCTCCAACGGCAAGTTCATCAAAGGTTATTCGGATCACTATCCCACCTTCATAGAGATTAAGAAATAAGCGTGAAGCGTTTTCTTTTGGCAATAGCAGCCCTTCTGCAGGCGGCATTCCTTTTTGCGCAGTCCGTTCCGACGGGCGGTGTCAAGGGGCGTGTGCTGTCCAAGACGGACCGTTACCCGGTAGAGCATGCCCGTGTGCGCTTAATGACAGGCGTAGGGCTGGTAGACGAGGTCCGCACAGACACCAAGGGCGCCTTCACCTTCCGGGAGGTGGCCGACGGTACCTACACCCTCGTCTTCCTGGCAACCGGTTACCTGGAGAACCGTCTCCCCGTAACGGTGGCCGATGGTCGCGTCAAGAACGTGTTCAATGTCATGCTCTCGGAGATCAACAAGGCCGGGGACAGCTGGGAAGACGTTCCTTACGGCTCCACGGACATCCATCGCAACATGAAAGGCTACCTGCACCTGGTGGGAAACGATTCCGATTTGGGAAATGCGCATTTGGCCGATGAAGAAATAACCCTTGCGGGAGTCAGGCTGGACGAGGTGGACCCTACCGCCAGCGGCTACCTCGTAGAAGCGCTCAGGGATAACAAGTTCTCGTCGGGCGCCGCCATCTCCGAGACGGCCTTCGGCGGGTTCAACGGCGTGGCGGAAATATCGGCCACGGCCTCCCGCTTCCGCACCGGCTTTTACGGCTCCCTCTCCACCGATACCGCCCATTACGGCTTCAGGGCCGATGCCGCCTACGGCTCTGGGAAACTCCCCGGAGGCTGGTCACTGGCGGCCAATGTGGCGGGCATAGGCTGGAACAAGATGGGGTACGACCCTTATGCCGCTTACGTGGGTGTGAGCAAGGAATTCGGCGAAAAGCACCAGCTTAGTGCCGCATTCATGCGGGACCAGGAGCCCGTTTCTTTCTTAAGATACGATTATACGCCCTCCAACAACTTTCAGGCTTATACCACCGTGTTAGGCCGATTCGGACACGCCGGGCACGTGGTGCACGCTGCCGGAGCCTTCAGCTGGAAAGCCAGCCGCCTGCTCCGGATTTCCGGAGGGCTGGATGCCCGCAAGGGCTTGCAGGAAGCCCGCCATGACAACCGGGCCGAGGGCTGGCTCACGGGCCTTCTCACGCTGGGGAAGTGGGGCTTCCATGCGGGTGCCAGAGGCGGTTATTATACCTCCGAGCTGGGCCGGGGCGCCATTTATTCCGCCAAGGCAGGCCTGGCCTGGGCCCTTACCCACAGTTGGTCCCTGTCGGCCAATACGGGCCTGTTCCTGAGCAATCCGCTCCTGCCCAAGACCTTCTCTACTGACGTGAATGTGGCCTTCAATACCAACAGCATCAACATGAAGCTTACCGGATACTATGAAAGGTATCTGGGCACGGAGGACATTCACACGGGTGTGGACTTCGGCTTCAAGGTGCCGGTGCTGGTAATCCCCAACCTGTCCCTGCAGGGGCAGGTGACCGCCGGACACTTCGGCGCGCAGGACCGCTTCCAGTGCATCTTCGCCTATGGCGGGCTTTCCTGGAGCGCGCACGCCTGGTTCGTGGACGCCGGCTACCTCTTTGACCGTCCCCTTCAGATGGTGGACATATCGGCCGGAAAAACCTGGACCTTCGAGAAGAACCGCCAGTTGGGCGTGGCTCTGGGCCTGCGTCCCTACTTTGGGGAATCGGCCCTCCCTACGCGCTTTTCCTTCCGCGTCTTTTGCCGGATATAACATTCCAACTATATGAAAAAAGTATTAGTAGTATTTGCAGCCATGGCTATGCTTAGTGCCTGTAACGAACAACCCCAAAACATTTTCCTGCAGGAGTGGGATACCCCGTACGGAACGGCTCCCTTCTCCAAGATTACAACGGACCAGTACATGCCCGCCTTCCAGGCCGGCCTGGCCGAGCAGAAGGCCAATATCGAGGCCATCGTGAAGAATCCCGATGCCCCCACCTTCGAGAATACCATCCTGGCTTACGAGAACGCCAGCCCTATCCTGGACAAGGTGCAGGGCGTCTTCTTCAACCTGTCCGAGAGCGATTCTACGCCCGAGATGCAGGCCATTGAGGAAGAAGTGACCCCGCTCATCACCGAGGCCTCCAACGAGATCATGATGAACGAAGATCTCTTCGCCCGCGTGAAGGCCGTGTATGAGAATTCCGCCAGCCTTACCCGCGAGCAGCAGATGGTTGTGAAGAAGATTTACGAAGGCTTCATCCGCAACGGCGTGGGCCTGGAACCCGAGGCCAAGAAGCGCTTCGCAGAGATCAGCACCCGCCTGGCTACCCTGAGCCAGAAGTTCGGCCAGAACCTGTTGGCAGAGAATAATGCCTTCAAGGAGAAGACCGGCATCACCGTGAGCGAGTATTACGATTTCATGGGCTCCTGCGAGGACCGCGAGAAGCGCAAAGAGGTGTTCCTGGCTTATTCTACCCGCGGCAATCACGGCGATGAGCACGACAACAACGCCATCGTACTGGAGACCCTGCGCCTCCGTGCCGAACTGGCCGAGCTCCTGGGTTTCCCCAACTTCGCCGCCTACCAGCTGTCCAACAAAATGGCCGGCACTCCCGAGACCGTAGATAACTTCCTGCAGCCCATCATGGACGCCGCTATCCGCAGCGCCAACGAGCAGGTGAAGGAAATGGAGAAGATCGCAGGCCACAAGATCAAGGCCTGGGACTGGAGCTATTATGCCGAGCGCCTGCGCGCCCAGAAATATGCCCTGGACGAGAGCCAGACCAAGCCTTACTTCCAGGCCGACAGCGTGCTCAAGGGCGTTTTCACCGCCGCTGAGAAAATTTACGGCCTCCATTTTGAGGAAGTGACCGGCGAGGTGGAAGTTTACAATTCTGCTACCAGAGCTTACAAGATCACCGACGCCGACGGTTCCCTTATCGGCATCTTCTACCGTGACTACTTCGTGCGTCCCACCAAGCGCGGCGGTGCCTGGATGAACAACTTCCGCGAGCAGAAGACGGGCGTTCGTCCCATCATCGTGAACGTGTGCAACTTCCCGGCTCCCGGCTTGGATCCCACCGAGCCCCAGCCCAGCCTCCTCACCATCGACAACGTGCAGACGGCCTTCCATGAATTCGGTCATGCCCTCCACGGCTTCCTGAGCCAGTGTAACTACGTGACCGTGAGCGGCACCAACGTGGCCCGCGACTTCGTGGAGATGTTCTCCCAGTTCAACGAGAATTTCGCCTTCGTGCCGGAAATCCTGGCCAACTATGCCAACAACTGGGAAACCGGCGAACCCATCCCGGCCGAGCTGGTGGAGAAGATCCGCAAGTCCCTCACCTTCAACCAGGGCTTCACCACCGGCGAGCTTTGCGCCGCCTCCATCCTGGATATGAAGTGGCACGAGCTCTCCGCCGCCCAGCTGGCCACCTTCACCGATGCCCAGAGCGTGCGTGACTTCGAGACCAAGGTCTGTGACGAGATGGGCCTGATTGGCGAAATCATCCCCCGCTACCGCACCACCTACTTCAACCACATCATGGGCAGCGGCTACAGCGCCGGTTACTACGGCTACCTCTGGAGCGAGGTCCTGGCCGTGGATGCCTGG
>Ga0265299_10005662_pt1 | contig 11559 bp, 9 predicted proteins | sample AusTroGonzalo_MG_4_FD_193485 | JGI IMG/M metagenome (GOLD analysis project Ga0265299, IMG submission 193485) | Bovine rumen microbial communities from tropical cattle in Woodstock, Queensland, Australia - Gonzalo_02 | ecosystem: Host-associated > Mammals > Digestive system > Stomach > Rumen ...
CCACTCCCGTGGCGCTCAAGCTCGAAGCCACAAGCCGAGTGGCTTCTTCACAGACAATCGCTACGCGTGCGAGTCGATATGTTCCACAGCATCCTCCCCTGCTGCGTCCTGGAAGAGCTTCTTCATCGTGGGGTTGTTGTACGTCAGCTTCCGGATGGTGATGTCCTGCAGCTTGTTGTTCGCCAAACGAAGGTTGTTACCCGACTTCATCAGATTTTCCTTGACTGCCTCCAGGTCCCTGATGGACTTGTCGATGGCATCAATCGCCTTGTTGTACTGGTCGTGCGCCAGACCTACGTTGTGGCTGAAGCCGGCTTTCATGTCGTCGAGCTTGGCCTCGAAATTGGTCACATCCACCTCTTTCTCCCGAATCAGCGCCAGCTCCCGCTGGTACTCGACGGTCTTGCGGTTGGTCTGCACGAGCAGCGTGATGAGCGGCACGAAGAACTGCGGGCGGATGACGTACATCTTCTCGTATTGGTGTACCATCACGATGCCGTTGTTGTAGAACTCGTTGTCGGCCTCCAGCATCGAGACCAGCACCGCGTATTCGCAGCCCTTCTGCTTGCGGTCCTTGTCCAGCTTGGCGAAGAACTCGTCGTTGCGGTGTTTCTTTTCGGTGGTGTCCATCTCGTTCTTCATCTCGAACATGATGGAGATGTACTCCATGTCGTCCACGCGGTCGCGGAAAATGAAGTCACCCTTGCTGCCCAGTTTGTCGTCGTTGTCCTTGCCGAACTCGGCGTTGGGCATGTAGGGGCGGAGGTACTGCTCGTACTGTACTGCGCAGTGCTGCTCGAGCGACTCGCCGACCATCTTGGTGGACAGGCTGGTCTTGAAGTTCTTGTAGTAATCGACCTGGTTCTCCAGCTCTTTGACTTTGTTGTTGTAGGCCGAGACGAGATTCTCCTCGCGCATCCGGGCCTGGGTCTTCAGCTCGTTGATGGCGTTGTCTTTCTGCAGGAGCGCGTTGGCCTTCTCCGCATCCTTGATCCGCTCGAGGTTGTCGAGGCGCGACTTGAGCAGCTGCAGTTCGTTGTCCTTGGCCTGAAGGAAGGTCTTCAGGCGGGTCGTCTCGTTCTGATGGTCGTAGGCGGCCTTCTGCGCCTCGAGTTGCTGCCGGCTCCGCCACTGGCTTTCCAGCTCCTTGACACGGCGCTCCACCTCGGAGTGGAATTCCGTGTTCTTCACTTGATTGAGTAGCAGCGCGTAATCGGCTTCATCCACCGAGAACACCTCGCCGCAATGCGGGCATTTTATCTCTTTCATACTGTAGAATTGTTACATTATTGGTTGTCTGGGTGCTGCCCGAAGCTGTCCACCTTCCGGAGAATCGGGTCCACGGACAGCTTCCCGTTCACGGCATGGCGCATCCACTCGTTCGGAGTGAGCCGTCCGAGCCGGTAGCAACGCTCGTATTCTGCGGCCCATTCGGCGTCCGCGAGGCCGGAGAAGGCTTCTTCGAGCTGGAACTGGACGATATGGCCGATGGGGTAGTTGGGCAGGTACATGGGCGAGTTGACCATGTGCGAGTAGATGGCCAGCAGGATGCAGTCCTTCTCGCCGAGGACGGGCTCAAAATAGGCGTTCCAGACCTCCGCAGCGATGGCGAGCGTGGCGTCACGCAGCTGGGTGGCCGTCGCCTTCGGATGGGCGTAGAGCCACTGCCACATCTGCATGTCCACCAGACTGACGCCCATGATCTCGTACATGCCCCAGAAGGCGTCGTAGACGGCGTCACGGTTCTGCTCCTGACGGCCGTAACCCAGCAGCTGCAGGTCGCGGTGCTGGAAGAGGAACGCGCTGGCTTCGGTGAAGCCCGTGTTGGGGATGCCGTGCAGCATGTAGTAGTCCATCAGGTAGAGGCTGACCACCTCTTCCACGTTGTGGCCCATCTCGTGCACGGCGATGTTGTACCCTTTATAATCCATGCCCGCAGGCGCGATACGCGTGCGCAGACGGGCGGGTTCGTTGTGTCCCAGGCACGGCCAGGCGTGACCCGAACCGCGGGCGGGCTCCACAACGATATGCGAGCCAATCTCGGCGGCTTTGTCCGGCTGGAAGCCCAGTTGCCGGAGCATCGTGGGAATCTGCTGCCGGTAGGCCTCGGGCGTGGGGTAGAGGCGGCGGGTCTGTTCGCTGAGAAGGTCTTCGTTCATGCTGCTGCGGGCCTTGAAGCCGTCGTACCAGATGTCGTAGGGGCGCAGTTCGCGTCCGAGGCGCGCGCGGATCTCGGCGGCCACGGTCTTCACCTCGGGCGAGCCGAGCAGCACACGGAAGAGCGAGTCCACTTCAGCCGCAGGCATCTCGATGTCACCCTCGAAATTGCGGATGATGCCCGTGGGCATGCCCGGGCAGTAGCGGTCCTGCTGCTGCATGGCGTGGAAGATGTCCAAGATACGCTGGAAGCGGCGGTCTTTCTCGGGCTGGTCTCCGGCGTTCTCCACGCGGTTGGAGTAGGGATACCAAAGGGCTTGCGCGTTGTTGATGACGTCAACGGGAATCTCCTGACGGACAATGCGTTGCATTACCTCATAGATTATCTCCTGTTTCTCGTTGAGCAGGTGTCCGTCAAGGTTGGTCAGCGGCTCGCTGTAGTCGGCCTTGAGTTCGTCGCGCAGGTTCCAATGACTCAGTAGCAGCATGCCGTCGGGGAACAACTGGCGACCGTCCTCGGTGCGGAGACGATCCATGCAGATGTTGTAGTCGGCGATGTAGTTCTCGGCGTTGGCGTAGGCCTGCGTGAGGCCCGCTTGCACGTCGGCTGGGACGCGGGAGGTGAAGATGTCACCCAGTCGGGCTTCCGCCCACTGACGACGCGTCCAGTCCTTGCCTAACGTGTTCTTCTCCTCAAGCGTGTAGAAGGGGAAGTTGAGGATGGTGATGAACGCCACTTTGTTGCGGAACAAGTCGTCGGAGACGTGGGCCGAAGGGTTGTAGCCGGACAGGATCCAGTCCACGGCAGTCGGCTCGCCGGCGTTGGTCAGTTGGGTGGGTTTGAGCAGCTCCACGGTCAGCATGTCTGCGCTCTCGTTGAGGCGTTCCATCATGCGGCTGAGGCTCTCGAAGAGCGCGTCGCGGGCCGAATCGGTCGTGGCAAGGTGTTCCTGCACAAAGGCCTGAAAGTCCTCTTCCGTGCCGTCTTCGGCGCGCCAGAGGGCACGGGCCTGGCTGATTCCGCGTTCCGTGCGGTCGGCATAGGTCGGTTTGGAGGCGGGCTGGTCGTGTTTGCATCCGGTTATCATCATCGTTATCGTTGCTACTGCGGTTATGACGGTTAAAAGCTTTTTCATACGGTCGTTTGTTTCGTTATCTTGTTATGATGAATTAGTTGGCCGGGGTCTGATTGTCGGGCGTGTCGGACTCTTTTTCCGGCTTCTGTTCCTTCATCTGTTTGAGTTCGTCCATGTAGCTGGCGGTGATGACGCCGGAAGGAAGGGCGATGATGGCCACACCGAAGACGGCGGAGAACATGCTGACGACTCGTCCCAGGTCGGAAGTGGGGTAGATGTCGCCGTAGCCAACTGTAGTGAGGGTGGTGGTGGCCCAGTAGAGCGCGTCGAAGAAGTCGGCGAACAGTTCGGAATCTTCCGCATTGAACATGATGAGGGCAGTGATGAAGATGTAGCCGACGGCGATGAAGAACACCGTGCTCAGGATATGTTTCTCCTTGCGCAATACGCGCACAAGAATCTGCACGTTACGCGAGTAGCGGAGGAGCTTGAAGATGCGCAGAATCTTGAACAGACGCGAGATACGGAAGAGCTTGAGCGCGCGGTGGGCGGGCACAACGGACGGGAGAATGGAGAGCAGGTCGATGATGGCGAAAGGCGTGAAGGGATAGATCAGGAACGCTCTCCAGCCTTTCTTATCGGGCATCTGGTAGTCGGCGGTAATCCAGCGGAGCAGATAGTCGATGATGAAGGCCACGACGGAGACGCGGTCGAAGAGGAAGAAGAGTCGGGTCTGTTCGCGGAAAGCGAGCGGGATAAGGCTGATGATGATGAAGATGAGCATTACCCAGTTGTAGATGACGCTTACCACGGAAGTGCTTTCCGAGTCGAGGATATCGTATAGGTTCTTACGCCAGTTGGTCATGATGGTTATCTTGTTTGATTTGACAGTGAAACGGTTTTCAGAGAATTAGTCTTGGGGCTGTTCGTAGCGGACAGTCTCGGTTTTGGCGAGGACGCGCAGGATGGTTTTGAGCAGCCGGAGTCGGGGATAATCGACAATCCAGATGTATGCGACCTCTTCCAGACAGAACGCGCCGAAGGTGGAGAGGGCCACCTCGATGATGGTGTTGAAGTAGTCGGCCAGAAGGAGGTCGACGATGATGAAGACCGCGCCGACGGTGAGGAACCAAAGCTGTTTGAAGCGGTTAACCTTTTTCTCGCGTTTGATGGATTCCTGCAGGTCGTTGTTCCAGCGGATACGTGCCCGTTCGACGCGCTCACGGTCAAGCGGCACGGGGGAGATGAAGGTGAAGGTGATGCTGTCGGGATGCTCCAGGCTCTCGAGTTGCGCGGTGATGAAGCCCTTGACCTCGTCGCTGAATTCGTCCTCGGGGTTGAAGGGGTTGAAGAGTTCGTCTTCGTCGTTGATTTTTATGCGAATGTCAGTCATATCTTTTGTTGAGTGTATGCGGTAGCTATTCGACACATTTCAGGATGTCGTCGGGCCTGTCGGCGATACGGGTGATGCCGGCGTCGAGGAGCTTCTGCCGTGGGACGAATCCCCACGAGCAAGCGATGAAGGGTACTTCGGCGTTAGCAGCAGTGTCGCAGTCGACGAGGCTGTCGCCGATGTAGCGGGCCTCGCCCGGCAGTTGTGCCCGAATGTCAAAGACAATCTGCGGGTCGGGTTTGCGCGGGACGCCCTCCCGTTCGCCCAGGATCAGGTGGAACGTGTCGGGGAAGAAGTGGCCGACGATGCGCTCGGTTGCGGCCTGGTACTTGTTGCTGGCCACGGCGAGCCGGTGTCCCCGGTTGCGGAGGGTCTGTAGGAGCGGGACGATGCCATCGTAGGGTCGTGTGCAGTCGGTGCCGTGTTCGTCGTAGAAGGGTACGAAGAACCGGCGCAGCCGGAGTACGTTGTCTTCGGTTCGCTCGTCGGAAGGGAGCGCCCGTCGGATGAGGTTGTTGATGCCGTTGCCTACCATCGCCGGATAGTCCTCGATGGGATGCGTGGGGTATCCGGCCATGGAGAGAGCATGGTTGCAGGCGTAGCCGAGGTCGTCGATGGTGTTCAGGAGTGTTCCGTCGAGGTCGAAGATCAGCGTCATAGGCTATCGTTTGTCAGGTTTGGGCATGCGCTTGGCAACGGAGATGGCTCCTGTCGGGCAGATGAGTCGGCAGAGATGGCATCCGACGCATTTGGTGCCGACGATGCGCGGTTTGCGGTCTTCGAAGGTGATGGCCTGGTGGCCGCCGTCCATGCAGGAGGTGTAGCAGCGTCCGCAGCCGATGCACTTGTCGCGGTCGATCTTTGGGAAGACCATGGTCTCGCGGTCGAGGTCGGAAGGCAGGACAACGTTCGGGAGCTCTTCGCCGACGAGTTTCTTGAGTTCGGTGATGCCGCGTTCCTGCATGTAATGCTGCAGGCCGAGTATCAGGTCCTCGACGATGCGGTTGCCATACTGCATGACCGCCGTGCAGACCTGAACGTTACGGCAGCCGAGCTGGATGAAATCGAGCGCGTCGCGCCAGGTCTCGATGCCGCCGATGCCGCTGATATCCATATGTTTCTCGATGCCGGCTTTGTGCAGAATGGGACTGCCCGTCATCTCGTAGATCATGCGCAGCGCGATGGGTTTGACGGCCTTGCCGGAGTAGCCGCTGACGGTCTTCTTGTCGCTGACTTCGGCGTCGCGCGACATGGTGATGGACTTGATGGTGTTGATGGCGCTGATGCCGTGTGCGCCGGCGTAGAAGCAGGAGAGCGCCGGGGCTTCCATGTTGGTGATGTTGGGCGTCATCTTGGGGATGACGGGTATCTTGACCGCGTTGCAGACGTAGGAGGTGTAGAAGAGGATGAGTTCGACGTTCTGGCCGATGTCGCTGCCGAGTCCGGTGAGTCGCATCTGCGGGCAGGAGAAATTCAGTTCGACGGCGTCGCAGCCTGCCTCTTCGGCCATCTTGGCCAGTTCAATCCATTCCTCTTCGGTCTGACCCATGATGGAGGCGATGATAATCTTGCTGGGAAAATTCTGTTTGAGTCGCCGGAGGATGTCGAAATCCACGGTATGGGGATTCTCGCTGAGCTGTTCCATGTTGCGGAATCCGACGAAGGAGTTGCCCTCGTTCTTGACGGCGTCGAAGCGCGGCGAAACCTCGCGAATGTCCTGTTTGCAGATGGTCTTGTAGAAGACGCCCGCCCAGCCAGCCTGCAGCGCGCGGGCAACCATGTCGTAGTTGGTGCAGACGGCGGAGGAGGCAAGGAAGAAGGGGTTCTCGCACACGATGTCGCAGAAGTTGATTTCGAGGGAAGGAAGGGGTTCCGTGGCTTTGCGCTGTTCAACCTTGGCTGCGTCCTGTTGGAGAAGGGCTTCCTTGATCTCCCGGATGCGGATGGGCTTGTCGTAGTGTATGCAGCGCTGCTCAGCCTGCAGGAGCTCATCATCGGAGAGTTGGAAGAACAGCTCGTTGGCAGTCCAGTGGTTGTCGAAACGCAAGGCGCGGATTGCGCGGGCGGGTTTGTGTCCGCAGGGAGCGTCGGCGCAGAGAAGGCATCGCGCCACTTCTTCGTTGATGTGTAGCATGGTTGTCGTTGTTAGCAGTTATTACTATGGTTGTCGTTTTGAGGCTGCAAAGTTACAACAAATATTTGATATATGCAAATATTTTAGAAAAAATGTGGAAGAAATGGGCCAATTATTTGGAGATTTGAAAAAAAAGTGTTAACTTTGCAGCGCGATTGGTAAATCGCGGAAAGAAGACAAGGTAAAGAAAAGATAATGAGACTTGGTTTTGATAACGAGAAGTACATCCGTATCCAGTCGGAGCACATCAAGGAGCGCATCGCTCAGTTCGGTAACAAGCTGTACCTGGAGATGGGCGGCAAACTGTTCGACGACTACCACGCCAGCCGCGTGTTGCCGGGCTTCCAGCCGGACAGCAAGCTGTCGATGTTGAAGCAGCTCCGCGACTCGCTGGAGATCGTGATTGTGATTTCGGCGGTGGACATTGAGAAGAACAAGGTACGACAGGACTACGGGTTGACCTATGACGAGGACGTGCTGCGGTTGCGGGATGAATTTATGAAACGCGGGTTCGAAGTGAACTCGGTGGTGATTACCCATTACAGCGGCCAGAAATCGGCGGACGGCTACCGTCAGCGTTTGGAACGATTGGGGATAAAGACGTACTATCACTACACGATAGAGGGCTATCCTCACAACGTGGAATTGATTGATTCTGACGACGGTTACGGCAAGAACGACTTTGTGGAAACGACCCGTCCGCTGGTGGTAGTGACGGCTCCGGGTCCGGGCAGTGGCAAGATGGCTGTCTGTCTGAGTCAGTTGTACAACGAGCATCGTCGCGGGCGTGTGGCGGGTTATGCGAAGTTTGAGACGTTCCCCGTGTGGAACCTGCCGCTGAAGCACCCCGTGAACATCGCCTACGAGGCGGCAACGGCGGACCTGAAGGACGTGAACATGATAGACCCCTTCCACCTGGAGGCATACGACACGAAGGCGGTGAACTACAACCGTGACATCGAGGTGTTCCCGGTGCTGAACGCGCTCTTCGAGGGTATCACGGGCAAGAGTCCGTACAAGTCGCCGACGGACATGGGCGTGAACATGGTGGGTTTTTGCATCTCGGACGACGAGGTATGCTGCGAGGCGTCGAAACAGGAGGTGATACGCCGGTATTACGCCGCGCTGGAGCGCCTGGCGGACGGCCGCAACGACGAGAGTGAGGTGGCAAAGATCGCCCTGCTGTTCAAGCAGTTGGACATCAATACTGCCTACCGGAAATGTACCGTGGCGGCCCGCGAGAAGATGGAACAGACGCTGGGCAAGCCGGCGGAGGCGATAGAGTTGGCCGACGGCACGATTATCACGGCCAAATCGTCGGATCTGCTGGGACCGAGTGCTGCGTTGCTCTTGAATGCAACGAAGCATCTGGCGGGTATCGACCATGAACTGAAGCTGATACCGGAGGAGATGGTAGTGCCGATACAACACACCAAAACGACGTATCTGAAGGCACACAACCCGCGTTTGCACACGGACGAGGTGCTGGTGGCGCTGTCGGTGCTCTCGCCGCATGACGAGAACTGCCGCAAGGCGATAGAGTGCCTGCCGCTGTTGAACGGCTGTCAGGTGCACAGTACAGTGATGCTGTCGGAAGTGGACCGTAAGATATTCCGAAAATTGGGCATCGGGCTGACGTGCGACCCGACGCGAAAGAAAAACTGAAAATGAGTAGAATACAAACATTCTGGGCAAGTTACAAACAGACGTTGCTGCTGTTGGGCGGCATCATCGTCGGCGGTACTATCGGCTTTGTGTGGCCGGGCGTGGCGCCGTATCTGAAGCCGGTGGGCGATATCTTCATGAACCTGCTGTTCGTGCTGATTGTGCCGCTGGTGTTCTTCTCGGTGAGCAACAGCGTGGCCAACCTGACCCGTCGCAACATGCTGGGCCGGATGCTGGGCAGCAGTCTGAGCGTATGGCTGCTGATGCTGCTGGTAGCGGCTGTGCTGACGTATGTCATCATGCTGATCTACAACCCGATAGAGGTGGGCGCTAACTTGATGGCCGAGGGCGTGGAAATCGCCGCGGCACAGGAGCGAAGCATCGGCGAACTGATAGTGAACACCGTTACGGTCAGCGATTTCCAGGACTTGTATTCCATCCGTCATATTCTGCCCCTGATGCTGGTGGCAGTGCTGACTGGCGTCAGTGCCGCCAAACTCGATTCGGACGCCGTCTGCGGGTTCTTCGAGAAGGGTAATGACATGACGGGCAAAGCGCTTGAGATTCTGATGGTTGCAGGTCCCCTCGGACTGGGCTGTTACTTCGCTGCCGTTGCAGCGGACATGGGTAGCATGCTCGTCGTGGGTTATGGCCGCATCCTCCTTACCTACATCGCCATAACGGTCCTCTTCTTCTTTGTGATTCACCCGCTGCTGGCGTTGCTGTCGGTGGGTAGAGAAGGGATGAAGAACTACTGGCAGGCGTTGTTGTCGCCGACGGTGACCGCCCTCTCGACGCTGTCGAGTAGCGCGTGTATGCCGGCGAATCTGAAAGCTTGCAAGCAGTTGGACGTAGAGGACGACGTGGCCGAATCGACTATCCCCATCGGCACGCACCTGTTCAAGTTCGGCTCGGGTGTGGCCTGTACGCAGAAAGTGATTTTCGTGTTACTGCTGTCTGGACAAAGTATTGGAGATCCGACGACGGCTCTGGTCATTGTTGGCATGGCTATCCTCGCTTCGATGGTCGTGGGTGCAGTGCCTACGGGAGCCGGAACAGCCGAACTGCTCATCTGTTCGATGGTGGGCGCCGATCCCAAACTTGTAGGCCTCATTATGGTTATTTCGACGCTGGTGGATATGCCGGCGACGCTGTTGAACGTGAACGGCAATATGACGGCTACGCTGCTGATTAACAAGTTGATGAAAAAGAAATGAACCTGACCGGAATACAAGATTATCAGTTGCTGACGGACTCGCGTCAGTTGGGTCGTGAGCCGGAGAAGACGTTGTTTGTGGCGCTTCGTACCAAGCAGAACGACGGGGCAAAATATATCCCAGACCTCTACGCGCGCGGCGTGCGTGCCTACGTGGTGCATAAGGATTACGCGAACGCGAAGGAGTTCCCTGAGGCGAAGTTCTTCTATGTGGATGACACCCTTCAGGCGCTGCAGGACATGGCAGCTCAGAAGCGCGCACTCTATCCGAACGCCATCGTCATCGGCATCACCGGTTCCAACGGCAAGACTGTCGTCAAGGAGTGGCTCTACGAGTTGCTGAAAGACGACTACCACATCACGCGTTCGCCCAAGTCATACAACTCGCAGATAGGCGTGCCCCTCTCGGTCTGGCAGATGAACGCAGACACGCAACTGGCCATCTTTGAGGCCGGCATTTCCCAACCCGGCGAAATGGAGAAGCTGGAGCCTGTCATCCGGCCTACCATAGGTGTCATCACCTACATCGGCCACGAGCACGACGAAAATTTCACATCGCTGGAGGAGAAGCGCGCTGAGAAGATGAAGCTGTTCGCCCATTGTTCGGTGGTGCTGGAAGACCCGATGCACCAGAATGCGCGCACGTGTGCGCTGGTAATGCGGCAGTTGGGCTATGACGAGGACGTGATACAGGAGCGCCTGCTCAAGAAGACGCACGAGACGGTGATGCAGGTAAACCTGTCGGCACTGGCGGACAACGTGCGCTATTTCAAAGGCTTATTGAAGCCCGAGACGAAGCTGACCTGTATGGTGAAAGCGTTTGCGTACGGCACCGGCAGCGTGGAGATTGCCCAGTGTTTGCAAGAGCATGGCGCGGACTATTTGGCCGTGGCAGTGTGCGACGAAGGCGTGGAACTGCGCCGCGCGGGCATCCATCTGCCCATCATCATCATGGACCCTGAGACACCGGCGCTGGAGCGCATCATAGAGAACAATCTGGAGGCAAACATCTACTCATTCCAGTCGCTGGAGAACATGATTACAGCGGCGGAAAACGCCGGAGTGGAGTATTGCCCCATCCACATCAAGATCGACTCGGGCATGCACCGTCTGGGCTTCGAATGGGCGGATATGCCGGCATTGGCCGAACGCCTGAAATCGCAGAAAGCAATACAGGTCAAGTCGGTGTTCTCGCATCTGTGCGTGGCCGACGAGCCGCAGTGGGACGCGTTCACGCACGAGCAGATAGCGTTGTTCAGCCGTTGTGCAGACTACCTGAAAGAGCAGTTGGATTATCCGATTATGAAGCATATCCTGAACTCTGCCGGCATGGAGCGATTCACGGAGTATCAGTTCGACATGTGCCGCTTGGGTATAGGACTCTACGGCTTCTCCTTTGCAGGAGCCAAACTGCGCAATGTCTGCACGCTCAAGTCCACGCTGCTGAGCGTGAAGACCGTGAAAGCGGGTGAATCCATCGGCTACGGCAGGCATACGTGGCTCAAAGAAGACCGTCAGATAGGCGTCATTCCCATCGGGTATGCGGACGGTTTCGACCGTCGATTCGGCAACGGAGGCGGCGAGGTGCTGGTACGCGGCAAGCGCTGCAAAGTGATGGGGAACGTGTGCATGGACCTGTGTATGATTGACGTGACAGGCACGGATGCACAGCCGGGCGACGAGGCCACCATTTTCGGTGACAACCTGCCGATAGAAGAGCTGGCGGACAAGCTCGAAACCATCACCTACGAGATTCTGACGAGCGTCTCAAGGCGCGTAAAGAGAGTGTATTTCTACGAATAAAATAAAAGAGCGAAGGGTTAATCTTCGCTCTTGTTTTTCTCAGGCAAACCGGCTCGTTTCGCGAGTCAGCTTGCGTTCCTTGATGGCTTCCTGCACATTGATGATGTAGTCGCCC
>Ga0265299_10005664_pt1 | contig 11558 bp, 9 predicted proteins | sample AusTroGonzalo_MG_4_FD_193485 | JGI IMG/M metagenome (GOLD analysis project Ga0265299, IMG submission 193485) | Bovine rumen microbial communities from tropical cattle in Woodstock, Queensland, Australia - Gonzalo_02 | ecosystem: Host-associated > Mammals > Digestive system > Stomach > Rumen ...
TTCTGATTTTTAGTGTAGTGAAGCCGATTTTTAGCGAAGCAGACTCAGCGGACATGGTTTTTTGTTTACCTTTTTGCCAACAAAAAAGTAAAAGCCTCCGCGGCTGGAGCGGAATGTTATAAAAACATGCAGGCAATGATTTTCTGTCACGTTTGATAAGATATTCTTATCGTTTAACTCCACCCGATATGTCGGCTGTCCCTTTTATTTCAAAAGGATTGCAGAAAAACAAAAATGGAAAACGCAGTGGAACAAGTTTTCTCTTTTTTTGCAAGGCCGCCCGCGGCAGCGGAAGGGATCTGTAATCTCCCTCACACTTCACTTTATGGTTTTAATTCTAAAGTAATTGCAGAAAAACAAAAAATGGAAAATGCAACGCTTTGTGTTTCAAAGTATTACTCAATTCTGCGAATCTCCTATGCAAATTCGTTTTCCTCGGTTTCTCCGTCTTCCATAGCGAAGCCTTCCATCATTTCGGAATCCATGACACCGCTTTCTATTCGCTTGCCTTCGTAAAGCAGGAAGTTCATGCTTTTCAGTTTGAAGGCTTCGGCAACATTGTCGCCGTCCTTTCTAATGACAATGCCTTCCCTCGGAACTGCACTAACACACAGCGGCTCGTTCTGTTCCATACCGAAATGCTCGGTATCGTTCTTCATTGCCTCAAGCAAATTTTCATGCCAATGAATGTCAATGTCCAAATTGGGGTATAAATCGTGTAACGTTCCGTGATACAGCAAAGTAACTGGCTTTACTATGTCGGTGAAAAGTTCTGGATTCTTGTTTATAAGGTCGATTGTCCATTTGTAAACGTCTTCCATCTCCATTTCCACAATCGAACCGTCTTCCTTGCTTATAGTTGTAATGCGGTATGGTATTAGAAAGCATTTTCCAACGTCACAACCGTAGTCGTAAGGCGACTGGAACATTGTATCGGTGTCGGGAATATAGCCGCAAACCTCTCCATAAACAGTCATGCCTTCGGGTATGTAGCCCTTGATTTTTTCGTTGTACCAGTTCCAGATGTCAAATTCACCGTCATCATAGCCTTGCCCTACATAACGGTTTCGCGGCACACGGCGCGACGAACAAATATTTCCATATTCCACACTGAAATTTTCTGCCAGATGGTCGTTAAGATAAATATCGCGCTCACGCTTTGCAACAAACAGCGATGCTATCCTTACGCCCAAGTTGTGTATAGCCTGCCATGGTTTCAAGCGTTTCGGCACACGTGTCGGCACATTGGCGAATATAGCCGAAGTACCATGCATCTTTACCGTTATGTAAACCGAATCGTCGGGTTTGAAGCGCCACACGTTGTCGTTAAGCATCTTGGTGTCGTAGTTGAACTTGAAATATTCGGGAATTATCCTGTCGAACAGTTTGACTGTACTTTTACGCTTCTGTGTTGAACCTTGATTGCGCTTCCTCTTGCCGTGTACTTCAGGAACGTATGCCTTTATGAACATTACGCCGTCGATGGTGTCGAAATTGAATGGAATTTCGTTGCCTTCGTCATCATGTTCAATGTAGTCTTCAAGCTTTATGTCCTTGAATCGTTCGTTCCATCTGACAAGCGAGTCGGCCTTGAATATGATACCCATCGATGGGCATCCGCGCAGACGTATCATCTTGAGCCGTCCTTTCTTGTTGAAGAACCCGACAAGCTTCTTGGCTTCCGCTTCGTGCCCTTCGTTAATCAGTTTCTGAACTTCCTCGTAGTTCGAGTTCTGTTCGCGGCTACCCATTTCAAACAGGTTGTTTTTGGAAAGGAACTCATAGTTCAGACGAGTTTCATTCTTGCAGTATATTACCACGTCGCCTTCGTTTATAGTACTCTTGTTGCACACAATGTTATAACCGCCAATAACTGTCTTAACCAAATTGTCGGAATTTTCAACAGGCTCTAAGTGCTGAACCCGAACTATAGAGGCACAATATTCCTCCTTCATTTTTTCTGACTGCGTAAATATCTGCATGTTAGAACTTTTTATGTTGTGAATATTCATATTTTCATTTGACACAAAAGTAATGAAAAGTTTGCAAAAATAAGCTCTGGTCTCAAGTTTTTTGTCAATAAAAAAATGGTCATACCTGATGGTACGACCATTTATAATAATAAAAAAGGAAGGCTTATTAGTCACCCAAGGTTGCTACCATGACAGCCTTGATGGTGTGCATACGGTTTTCTGCTTCATCGAATACGATTGATGCTTCTGATTCGAATACATCTTCGGTAACTTCGATGCCGTCGAGACCGAACTGTTTGTTAACGTCGCGGCCAACCTGAGTTTCGAGGTTGTGGTATGCTGGCAAGCAGTGCATGAACTTGCAGTTTGGATTGCCTGTCATCTTCATGGTTTCCTTGTTAACTTGATACGGTTTCAACAAGCTGATACGTTCTTTCCATACTTCTACTGGTTCGCCCATCGATACCCAAACATCGGTATAGAGGAAGTCGCAACCCTTAACACCCTTTGCAACGTCGTCGGTAACAGTTACCTTAGCGCCAGTTTCCTTTGCAATCTTCTTGCAGGTGTCGATGAGTTCCTTGCTCGGCTGCAATTTCTTAGGAGCAACGATACGAACGTCCATACCCATCTTTGCACCACCAACCATCAACGAGTTACCCATATTGAAACGAGCATCGCCAAGGTAAGCGTAAGTAACCTGGTTGAGAGGCTTGTCAACGTGTTCGCTCATAGTGAGGAAGTCGGCAAGTATCTGTGTCGGGTGGAATTCGTTGGTCAAGCCGTTCCATACTGGTACGCCAGCGTACTTAGCAAGTTCTTCAACGGTTTCCTGCTTGAAACCACGGTATTCGATACCATCATACATTCTACCGAGAACGCGAGCGGTGTCCTTCATCGATTCCTTAACGCCAATTTGCGAACCTGTAGGTCCGAGGTAGGTAACGTGTGCGCCCTGGTCGTAAGCAGCGGTTTCGAATGCGCAGCGAGTACGAGTCGAGGTCTTTTCGAATATGAGGGCGATGTTCTTGCCCTTCATTGTCGGTTGTTCTGTTCCAGCATATTTTGCTCTCTTAAGGTCGCGAGCCAAATCAAGCATATACTGAATCTCTTTTGGTGTGAAGTCCAATAACTTCAGGAAACTTCTGTTTCTTAAATTAAAAGCCATAACTAATTTTATTTAAAGTACTTTAAAAAATTATTTCACTATTCTTGTTCCTGCGTCGGGGTTGCCGAGCTGTCCAGCTTCGGTAATTATGCACGACTTGCCGCCGTTTTCAACGAAGTACAATGCTGCGCGAATCTTCGGAGCCATGCTTCCTTCGGTGAAATGTCCTTCGGCGAGGTATTGTTTTGCCTCTTCGACGGTAATGGTGTCGAGCTGCTTCTCTTCTGGAGTGTGGAAGTTGAGGCAAACCTTCGGAACATCGGTGAGAATGTAGAACTCGTCGGCACCAATCTGTATTGCCAGCAGCGACGAAGCCAAGTCCTTGTCGATTACTGCGTCTATTCCGTGGTATTCGCCCTTGTCGTTTACATATACTGGAATTCCGCCACCACCGACGGTTACAACGATGTTACCTTTTTCGGCAAGGTCCTTTACGATGTCCTTGTTGTTGATTTCGATAGGCTTAGGCGATGCCACAACCTTTCTCCATCCTTTGCCCTTCGGGTCTTTTGCGTAGGAATCCTGCGGATTCTTTGCCTTCAAAGCGTTCATTTCATCTTCGGTGTAGTATGGACCGATAGGCTTTGTTGGATTTGCAAAGCCCTTGTCGTTCTTGTCAACAACAACCTGAGTTACCAAAGTAACGATGTTCTTGTTAAGTTTGTGATTTGTGAGTACGTTCTTGAACTGCTGTTCGATGACGTATCCGATAAATCCCTGCGAGTATGCACCGCACACTGCCAACGGCATTTCGGGAAGTCCGTAAATCTTTTCACCGGCATTGTTCTGCAGAAGGATGTTGCCTACCTGCGGACCGTTGCCATGACCTATAACTATATTGTAATCGCGTTTTACGAGATCCAAAAGACTCTCGCAAGTCTTGTAAACATTTGATTCCTGTTCTTCTATTGTGCCTTTCTGTCCTGCTCTAAGCAAAGCGTTTCCACCGAAAGCCACAACTGCCAATTTCTTGTTCGACATATTATTTGTATCCTTTTAAAATTTGAAACCGCAAAACTATATTTTTTTTGTCAAATGCCAATAGTGTTTTTCAGCATTGTTTTTGGGGGAATGGAACAGTCCAACAGAAGACCAGTCTAACAGAAGATCAGCCCGGTTTGATGGTTGCTAGTACAACGATTAATGTCGTTTCTGAGTTCTGGGGTTCAATGTTCAATGAGTTCAAGGTTCAACGATTTGTAGCGGCGCAATGCTTTGCGTCCGTTGAATTTTTAGATGCATTAATGTTGTTTGAAGGTTTCTTTGTTGGGACAACAGACTAATAGAAGACCAGTCAGGTTTGATAGTTGCCAGTACAACGATTAATGTCGTTTCTGAGTTCTAGGGTTCAATGAGTTCAATGTTCAACGATTTGTAGCGGCGCAATGCTTTGCGTCCGCTGAATTTTTATATGGTTTTATGTTGTTTGACGGTTTCTTTGTTGGGCTAACAGACTAACAGAAGATCAGTCTTGCAGACCGTCAGACTGTTAGACTGCAAGCCTTCGAGCCTTTTAATTATTTTCTCTTGGATAAATGTCTATAAAACCGCCATTACCATTGTGAAGTTCACCGTTAAATCTATATTGGCAACTAGCAACTTTGCAAGGCTCTTCCCACTCTATTTTAATGTCTGTAACAGTGTCCCTATATTCGGTATTTTCAATATATACAATGTAGTCGTTGAAATATTCGCCATAGCCATAGCGTTCGTGATCAATATCATTGAGTTCTAACGGAAAATGGTTGCAATTAACAATTTCATATTTGCTTACTCCTACGACTGATGACAAATCGTTTTGCTCTGTTTTTATTATGCACACCTTTAATGTATCAGCTTCTTTTATTTCTGGGTATCTTAATGAGACAGCAGCCAATTGGCAACCCCTGTTTTCGTACTTATTACAAGAAATACCTACAAAAACTAAAACCAAAATTGTAAATAATAAAACTAATCTTTTCATAAAAACAAGTTTTAATCATTATAATTGTGCAAATATAACATATAAAAATTAAACTGCAATATATTATGCAGAAAAAGTTTGATTCATTGCATGTTTTATAGAATAGCCAATTCTCAAACTTCACATTCGGCTAGTTCGGCAGTCTTGCATACCACCAGACTGTAAGCCTGCGAGCCTGTTCGTCTGTTAGCCTTTCGCCTTCGGCACTATTTTTGTTTTATACCTCGCATTGTTCAAAAGTTAAGTTTTTTTTATAAGTTTTAATGGAAGCAGTAAAAATATAATGACTATCTTTGCGAACATTTTATTATTAGGTAGAAATTTAATTAAATTAGTAACAACAAATAAAATTATTTTGAATATGAAGACTTTAGTTAAAGTATTATGCGTGGTAATGGCATTGTTGGTGTCGTTCTCAGTAAGTGCTCAGAAGAAAGAAAAGGCTTTTGTTGGCAGCATTAAGTATACTATTACTTATGAAGACCTTGATCCACAGTACAAGGGACAGGTTCCAACCGAAATGGTAACATACGTAGGCAAGAAAGGCGAAGTAAGAGCAGATCAGGTTTCTCCAGTATATACTATGGGAGCAATAACATTGGAAGACGGTAGCGCAATCATTCTTATTGATGTAATGGGACAGAAGCTTGCAACACAGCAGACTAAGGAAGATGTTGAAAAAGCTAAGTCGGAAGCTAAGGAATCCGGTGCCTTGAAGGATTCGGAGCCAGTTGTTGAGAAGACCGATGAAACCAAAACAATTGCAGGTTACAAGTGCACAAAGTACAATGTTACTACCGATGGTGAAACAATGGAAGTTTTTGTAACAGAAGATATCCCGATGCCCGATAATTACTACGAAAATTCACAGGTTAAGGGTGTCAAAGGCGTTCCGATGCAATACACAATGACAACCCAAGGAATGAATATGACAATGACCGCAAAGGAAGTTAAAAAAGGTGGAGTAAATTCTTCGATGTTCATGATTACCGACGACTATCAGAAACTTTCTCCGGAAGAATTCTCCAAGATGCTCGGCGGTGGTATGTAGAAAATATTATGATGCAGAAAAATCCTCGAAAGGGGATTTTTTTGCTTGTTAGGAAATGTATTTGTTGAATGTTCGGTATATCCAAAAAAAAGAAAAAGGGCAAAGCAAAATCCGAAAGTTCCAAGACAGACAGCAAGGCAAAGGCGCCTGCTGATTCTAAGAAAAAGGATAAGGGAACTGCCATTGATGACGAATCGAAAGTAAAGCGCTCCGAGCAGATAAAAATCTGTATCGGTGTTTTACTTTTAGTCTTTGTTATTATAATGGTTGTCTCTTTCATATCCTATTTCTTCACATGGAAAAGCGACCAGTCGTTGTCTAACTATGGATTTTTTCAGGCATTGTTCAGTTCTGACGTACATGTAGATAACAAAGCTGGAAAGCTAGGTGCTTTAATTGCAAACTTCTTTATATGTAATACTTTCGGGATAGCTTCGTTTGCCATAGTGGCAATACTAGTTGTCATAAGTTTTAAATTGTTGAAAATTAGAAAAGCCCCATTGTTGCCATTCATAATAAGAAGTTCTGTTATTATGATATGGCTAAGCATTGCCCTTGCATCAATTTTTAGGAAAAAGTTTTTCATGGTAGGAGGCTGGCATGGATATTCTATCTTTACCAGCCTATGCGATTTGGTAGGAGCTGTTGGTGCTTACAGTATTATCATCGTTCTTGCACTTTTTATAGCAATATTCTGTTTCGAAAATTCAATAATAGGAATAAATAAGCTGCTTAAGCGTATTTCAGAGATAAAGATCAAAGACTTGAAGTCAAAGCTTAAAAATTCCGACGATGAAATTTCTACCGAAGAAGTCAGGGATGTCAATGTAATACTTCCTATCGAGAATGCAGCCACAGATTCTGTTCCTGTTAGTGATAATGAAGATTCAGAAAAGGATGAAGCTGCAAATACAATTGAGCTTGAACATACTGGCGATGTCAAGTCGACAAAAAAGTTTGATTCTTCGGCTGGGCTTGATCTTGAAATAAATACTGGCAATAATGAACCTCAGGATGGGCAGCAGGGAGTTGACATAATTCAGGATGAGGAAATAAATTTACAGGGTGCAGAAAAAAATGAAGATGTTCAACTTGATATTGCCAAGGCTTCTGAAGAACAGCAGGTTGATACAAACGATTGGGCACAATTGCCAGACTACGATCCAACTAAGGATTTGGAGTTCTACAAGTTCCCGCCTGTAGATCTTCTTCCCGATTTTCAGCCCAAGGGAAAACTTTCCGATGAAGATTTGAAGAAGCAGCTAAACGAAAACAAGGATCGCATTGTAAAGACGCTTGGCGACTATAACATTCAAATTTCAAAGATTTCGGCAACAGTAGGTCCAACTGTGACCTTGTACGAGATAGTGCCGGCTCCGGGTGTAAAAATTTCGAAAATTAAGAACTTGGAGGATGACATTGCGTTGAGTCTTGCTGCTTTGGGTATTCGTATTATAGCACCAATTCCAGGCAAAGGTACAATAGGTATAGAAGTGCCGAATCCAAATCCAGAAACGGTGTCGATGAGGTCGGTAATACGGTCACAAAAATTCCAGGACTCAAAGTACGATTTGCCTGTGGCTCTGGGAAAGACAATTACCAACGAAACTTACGTATTCAATCTTGCCAAGACCCCGCATTTGCTTGTTGCTGGTGCAACTGGACAAGGTAAATCAGTAGGAGTAAATGCTATCATTGCTTCGTTGCTGTACAAAAAGCATCCATCACAGCTTAAGTTTGTTCTTGTTGACCCCAAAATGGTGGAACTTTCGATATACAAGGCCATTGAAAAGCATTATCTTGCAAAACTTCCAGGCAATAATCCTTCAATCATTACCGACGTGTCGAAAGTTACTGAGGCAATGAACTCGTTGTGCATACTTATGGACGAACGGTATGAGCTTCTTATGAAAGCCGGTTGCCGCAATATAAACGAGTATAATGAAAAGTTTATCAAGCGTAAGTTGAATCCGGAAAAGGGTCACTACTATATGTTTTACATAGTAGTAGTCATTGATGAGTTTGCCGACATAATTGTTCAGGAAGGTAAGCAAGTCGAAACTCCAATTTCACGTTTGGCAGCAAAGGCGCGTGCAATAGGCATACATCTTATTGTTGCAACCCAACGTCCATCTACAAATGTAATTACCGGTGTAATCAAGGCAAACTTCCCTTCGAGAATAGCCTTCAAGGTTACAAACTATATCGATTCGAAAACAATTCTTGACCAAACAGGTGCTAATCAACTTATTGGACGTGGTGATCTGCTGATTTCATACGGAGGAGAAATTACTCGTGTGCAGTGTGCGTTTATTGATACTCCTGAAGTTCAATCTCTAGTAGATTTCATTAGCGAGCAGCAAGGTTATCCTTGTGTGTACGAGTTGCCCGAAGTGAAGACGGAAGGCGGAGAGGATGGAGGTGGCGCTGCTACTCTTGATCCGAATAACCGCGATCCGTTGTTCGATGAGGCTGCAAGATTAATATGCAGTACGCAGCAAGGTTCTACGTCGATGTTGCAGCGCAAATTCAGTATTGGTTACAATAGGGCTGGAAAGATTATTGACCAGCTTGAGGCAGCAGGCATTGTTGGACCGTACGAAGGTAGCAAGGCTCGCCAGGTACTTTACGATGAAACATCTTTGGAACGATATTTGGAAGTGCTGCACGGAATTAATTAGTTAAACATAAATTTATTGAATATGAAAAATGTTATAATGCTGGTAGTCAGTGTGTTTGTTGCGGCTACGCTTTTTGCTCAGGGACAGACTACACAAATGCAGATACTTGATCAGGTTGCAGAAAAAACCGAAAAATACATCGGATTGAAAATAGATTTTACTACCTATGTTGAAAATTTGCATAACGCAAAACGCGATTCTTACAAAGGAAGTGCTGTTTATAAGTCTGGCTTGTACAAAATGGACTTGATGGGTCAGGTAGTTTATTCGGATGGAAAGACAAACTGGACATATCTTAAGGATGCCGATGAGGTTAATATAACCAATAATGGCGAAAACGAGGCTTTCATGACAAACCCGCAAGCAATTCTTAAAGATTACAAGTCGAAATTTAAGGTAAACTACATTTCCGATAAGTTTGAAAAAAACAGAGCCTTGATGGAATTCGACTTCTTCCCGAAGCAGATCGAAAACAAAAAGTATTCTAAGATTACAATTCGCATCGACAAGACCAAAAAGCAGATTTACTCGGTTCGCTATGTTGGAAAGGACGGCGTTAATTATCTTGTAGAAATTGACAAGATGCTTGAAAATCCTACTATTCAGGATTCAGAAGTTAAGTTTAGCAAGTCATTGTATCCGGATGCTGAGATAATAGACATGAGATAATGCGTAGCATAAACATTAAAGGCAATATTTATGATTTTTCAAATCCCCGTATTATGGGGATTTTGAATTTTACACCTGATTCATTTAATCCTGCAAGTCGCGTAGTAGACAATGCGGAAATAAAGGATCGCATCGAAAAAATGTTTGCCGATGGTGCAGATATGATTGACCTCGGGGGCATGTCAACAAGACCAAATTGTGAAATAATTTCTGCCGATGAGGAGTGGCGTAGACTTGTACCTGCTTTAGAGATTATAGCAAGATATTTTTCCGACAAGGTATTTTCATTGGATACTTTTCGTGCAGAAATAGCGCGTCGAGCAGTATGCGACTATGGTATTTCCATTATAAACGACATAAGCGCCGGTGATGCGGACTCCAAGATGTTTGAAGTTGTTGCTGAATGTCACGTGCCTTATATTATTATGCATGGAGCCCCTAATCCCACATTATTGCACTGCAATACAGAATATTCTTCTTTTATGAATGACATTTTGTTTTTCTTTTCTGAAAAGATAAGCAAGCTGCATTCTTTAGGGGTATCAGATATTATCGTGGATCCAGGATTTGGTTTTTCAAAGACGGTTGACCAAAATTATCAACTGATGTCAGCACTTGCCGACTTTGGTATTTTTGAATTGCCTTTGCTTGTTGGAATTTCGCGCAAGTCGATGATCTGGAAATATTTGAAGATAACGGTTGAGCAGTCGCTTAATGGAACATCTGTACTCAATACTGTAGCATTGTCAAAAGGTGCAAACATACTTCGTGTACATGATGTAGTAGAAGCTGTCGAAACAGTAAAATTATGTAGGAAACTTAATTTGTGCCAGTAAATAATTGGAGGAAAGAGTATTGGCAGATCATCAATTGTTTTATGCCAAATATTTTTTCTTGTTGAATATGCTTTGAAGTTTCATCTTCAGCACACCGAAAACTGCTTCTCCAATAATTCCACCGCTCATTTTTGACGAGCCTTTTTGCCTGTCGGTGAATATGATGGATACATCCTCTATTTTGAATCCATGTAGCCATGCCTTGAATTTCATTTCTATTTGGAAAGCATATCCTATCATTTTTATATGGTCAAGATTGATTGTTTCCAGAACCTTGCGGTTGTAGCATACGAATCCGGCTGTGGTGTCGCTCAGTTTCATGCGGGTTATAAACCTTACATATTTTGAGGCAAAGTATGAAAGAAGTATTCGTTTCATTGGCCAGTTTACAACGTTTACACCAGTCTTGTAACGTGAGCCAACGGCTACATCAGCGCCATCCTTGCAAGCTTTGTATAGGTTTTGCAGGTCGGTAGGGTTGTGCGAAAAGTCTGCATCCATCTCATATATGTACTCGTAGCCAGCCTCAAGACACCATTTGAAGCCCATAATATATGCAGTGCCTAGTCCAAGTTTGCCGGTGCGTTCTAGAATGAATAGCCGGTCAGGGAATTCTGTCATTAGTTTTTTTACAACGTCGGCAGTGCCGTCTGGAGAACCGTCGTCAACAATAAGAATGTCGAATCGCACTTCCAGTCCGAAGACGAATCTGATTATTGCCTCGATGTTCTCGATTTCGTTGTATGTTGGTATTATGACTATGTTTTCTTTCATAAGAGAAAATTAGGATGCAAAGTTAGTGCATTTTGCCGAATGGCAAATAAATATTTGGAAAAGGATTTTCTAGCCTTTATATAATAAATAGGTATAGCTCGTTTTTGTCGATTGAATATAGTTTGTGATTCGCAGAAATCGCTACCTGATAATTTTTGAATTGCGCTATTTCTTGACGGTTTTTCTTAAGGTCTGCGAAGAAAATTCCGTTTTGGATGATTTTAGAGAGAGAAAAAATGGTGTTTTTTGAGAAAAAACGAGTCTAATGCGCAAAAATTTGCTAAAAATTCTTCTTATAATATCTTGATACTAAGCATATTAAAAAATTCACACAACTTTTTTGAAAAAAAAGTGAAAAAAGTTTTGGTGGTAATAAAAAATGCACTACTTTTGCAATCCCAAACGATGAGGGACGGAGATGATCCGGAGGGCATCGGGAGGGG
>Ga0265299_10005667_pt1 | contig 11553 bp, 13 predicted proteins | sample AusTroGonzalo_MG_4_FD_193485 | JGI IMG/M metagenome (GOLD analysis project Ga0265299, IMG submission 193485) | Bovine rumen microbial communities from tropical cattle in Woodstock, Queensland, Australia - Gonzalo_02 | ecosystem: Host-associated > Mammals > Digestive system > Stomach > Rumen ...
AAGTTCCGATCTTTGCACCGAGAAAAAGAAATTAATGTCTCACCATTTAAAGTATAGGAGATTAAGATATGAAGAAGATGATGATCCTGGCAGTGATGATGGTCATGACTATCTCGGCCAACGCAATGAGCTATAACGCAGCAAAGCACGAGGCTCTGTTCCTGAGCGACAAGATGGCTTACGAGCTGAACCTCACTGCTGCACAGTATGAGGCAGTCTATGAGATCAAAATACTGATGGAGATTCGCTCGGAGGTGAATTACGTGACGCATCTCTATACGTTGGCGGGACTGGGATTCGCCGACTCGGCGTATGCAGCGAAATATGGCAACACACTTCCGCAGGCAGCTATTGACACCTTACAGAAGTATAAGGATTACCTGACCTTCGGACAAGGCGAGGGAGGCATGTTAGCTTGGCCATTCTTCTTTGGTGTTTCGGCAGAAAACATACCCAATGTCGACTCAATGCGAGTGGCCATGAATATAGTGATAAACGAAGGAAGGAAAGCAAATGCACCAGCCGACGTGATGGCTGCTGTCCGTGCTATCGCCGACGTGTATGTAACTCACTACGACGCTTATCTCAAGAACGTCTATCCACAAGTGAAGGCTGACATGGAGGAGCGTCGCCAGATGTTGAGCCAGAAGATGCAGGCCCAATCGTTCGTCAAAGACTGGGAGCGGGTGACGGGATATACTTGGCGGCGGGGCGATTATCACTGGCTGCTGTATCGCGCAGGCCAGAAAGGTCCCTCATACAACAATCTGAACGACAGCACCAACACCGTCTGGTACAATCAAGACATCGACTACCAGCTGGCGATGTTCAGTCATGAGTTCGGCATCTTCTTGATGCAGGACAGCATCGACCCCATCGTGGAGGAATTTAAAGTCTACACACGGAAGCTCGATTTAGAGCGTGACCTGACCTACGTGCCCTGGAGCGCCTTCGAGAGTCTGGCCTGCTGGTACAACTGCAAAATTGCAGGCCGTGAGACTGCCGACTATCGTTCCTTCGGCGAGGCTGATGTGCAGACATTCTGCCAGATATTCGACCGCCTGTCGAATGAGGGCATCAGCGATCCCGCAGAACTCTATCGCAAAGGAATTCTGGAGTATTTGAAAATCTATGAGTAAAAAACGGCTTTTATATCTGGACAATCTGAAGGTGTGCCTGACGGTGCTGGTGATATTCCACCACGCCGGTCAGGCATACGGCGATGGTGGCGATAGCTGCCAGTATTGGTTTTGTGTGAATTCAGATCCTATGGTCAAGACAAAATACTTCTATTACTTCAGTCGTGAAGGAAAATGGGAGGGCCTCGAAGAAAGATACGCCGACAAGAAATGCTATCTCTATGAGATAGATGATGTGGAAGTTATTCCGACATGGTCTTTGGTATTGCCTATATTTGCCATCGCTAATCAACTATAAATCGCTTGGGATAGCGGATAAACGATCCTTGTGTGAAGAATGAATAAATCCGCAGCCCTGCCATGAGCAAGGCTGCGGATAATCTTTATAGAGGACTTTTATGTGGTCGCTTCATGACAGCGATGAAGACCGGTGGTGCCGGTCTGTCAGGCGGTCACGGTAGAGAGGAAGAGCTTGTGGATGCGGGTGTCGTCGTCGAGCTCGGGATGGAAGGCGGTGACGAGCTGCCGACCTTGGCGGGCGGCGACGATATGACCGTCGACCTGGGCGAGCACCTCGCACTCGGGCACTAACACCTTGTTGATATAGGGCGCACGGATGAAGGTCATCGGGACATCATCGCCGATGCCAACTACCGGAGCGGTGGCGTGAAAGCTACCGAGCTGGCGACCGTAGGCGTTGCGCTGCACGTCGATGGCCATCGTGTCGAGGTGCATCGGCGACAGGAGAATCAGACCGGCACAGGTGCCGAAGACGGGAAGGCCGGCGCGGATATCCTTACGGATGGGTTCGAACAGACCGAGCTCATGCAGGAGCTTGGACTGGGTGGTTGACTCTCCTCCAGGGATGATCAGTCCGTCTTTGGGCTGTTGCCAGTCGGCGAACTGCCGAACCTCGAAGGTGTCAACGCCTAAACGATGGAGCATCTGCTCGTGTTCGGCAAATGCTCCTTGTAATGCTAAAACGGCTATCCTCATCGTCCTATTTTCCTCGTTCTGCCATCAGCAGTTCAATCTCATGTTCGTTGATGCCAACCATCGCCTCGCCGAGATCCTCAGAGAGCTCTGCCAGCATCTTGGCATCCTGATAGTTGGTGACGGCCTTGACGATGGCGGCAGCACGCTTGGCCGGATTGCCACTCTTGAAGATGCCACTACCCACGAACACACCCTCGGCACCGAGCTGCATCATCAGAGCGGCGTCGGCAGGTGTGGCCACGCCACCGGCGGCGAAGTTCACTACTGGCAGCTTCCCGTTCTCATGGACATACCGCACCAGTTCGTAAGGGGCTTGCAACTGCTTGGCGGCCTCGTAGAGCTCGTCCTCGCTCATTGATACGAGACGGCGGATCTCGCTCTGCATCAGACGCATGTGACTGACGGCCTGTACTACATCGCCTGTGCCGGGCTCGCCCTTTGTGCGGATCATCGTGGCACCCTCTGCGATGCGGCGAAGGGCCTCGCCCAGGTTCTTGGCGCCACAGACGAAGGGCACGTCGAACTTCGTCTTGTCGATATGGTAGATATTGTCTGCCGGTGACAGTACCTCGCTCTCGTCGATATAGTCGATCTCGATGGCCTGGAGTATCTGTGCCTCGGCAATATGACCGATACGGCATTTCGCCATCACGGGGATAGTCACAGCCTCTTGGATGCCGCGTATCATCTTCGGATCACTCATCCTGGATACGCCTCCGGCTGCGCGGATATCGGCGGGAATACGTTCGAGGGCCATCACTGCACAGGCCCCTGCCGCCTCGGCAATCTTAGCCTGCTCGGGGGTTGTCACGTCCATGATTACACCGCCCTTCAGCATCTGGGCCAGTTCACGGTTGAGTTTTGCTCTTTGTTTTTGTTCTTGTTTCTTTTGTTCCATTTCTTCTTTGTTCTTATTTCTGTTTCCTGAATTCTGTCGGACTGATGCCCTTCTGCTTCTTGAAGAACTTGGTGAAGTGCGCCTGCGAGGAGAAACCAAACAGATAGGCGGTCTCCTGTACCGTGTGGTCTGTCGATCTCAGCTGTCGTTCGATCTCATGTGTCAGGTAGTCGTCGATGATGGTCTTCGGTGCCTTGCCGGAGATGCGGCGTGTCACCTGTGCCAGATAACGACTGCTGACATTCAGGAGGTCGGCATAGAAACGTACGTCGCTGGCCTGACGGTGGTGCTCGGCCACGGCATCGAGGAACTCATTGTAGAGCTCACTGCTGCGCCCCTGTAGGTCGGCGGCCCTGATCACCTGTGTGTTGATGTACGCCTTAGCCTTTGACTCGGCCTCGTCGGGCTTCGCCCCCTGACTGAGAAAAACGGCCACGGCACTGGCATAGCGGTTGGCTAATCCGTGCATGGAGCCTTCGTCTTTCTTGACAACCAGTGTGCAGAGCGGCAGCAGTTCGGCCCTGATGGCTTCCTGCATGTCGTGACTGATAAGGGTATCACCTCTTGACGAGAGTACCACAGCGTCGAGCACGACGTGACGCGGACGGTACTTCCGCAGGGCCTCTACCACCACATCGAGCGTGTCGCGTCTGCGTATCAGTCCCACCTTCACGACCTCGGGCTGGAAATCGTTCATCACAGCATCGATCTGCCTTTCCACGATCGTGGCAGGGATGTCATAGAACTGCTGGATGCCAAGCGTCGTCTGCACGGTGATCGAGGTGATGGCCGACAAGGCATAACCGCCCAACTCGGAGATCGTCTTGATATCCGCCTGTACACCCGAACCGCCTGTCGAGTCGCTTCCTGTGATCGTTAAAATGGGTCTTAACATCTACGGTTGTCTGCTAATCGGCTGCAAAGGAAAAGAAAAAATTATAAACAAAGAAATGAAGTTCCCGTTTTGACAAAGGAAACTTCAATTTGAACAAAGATTATTCAATGCATACGTCTGAAATACTATTTCATAAGAATGGAAGTCAGCTCCCTCATCCCTTCTGAGGCTCCCTTCTGGATCTGCTTGACACGACTGCCGGCAGAGATGGGATTGGGGTCGATGAGATAGATGGGGATATCCGGACGGGCATAGTGTAACAGACCTGCGGCGGGATAGACGACAAGTGAGGTGCCGATGACAATAAGGATGTCGGCCTCCTGTACCTCTTCAGCCGCAGCACTGATCATGGGAACGGCCTCGCCAAAGAACACGATGAACGGACGGAGCAGGGAGCCGTCGCCGGCTTTGGTGCCAGGCTCTACCTCACAGTTCTCGGGGGTGAGCGTGATCTGGTAGCGCGGATCGTCGACATCGCGACTGGAGCACACCTTCATCAGCTCGCCGTGCAGATGGATCACCTTCGATGAACCGGCCATCTCGTGCAGATTGTCCACGTTCTGGGTGACGACCGTCACGTCGTACTGCTCCTCAAGCTTGGCAACAAGCTTATGCCCCTCGTTTGGCTGTACTCCCCAGCACTTCTTGCGGAGCATATTGTAGAAGTTTGTTACAAGGGTAGGGTCGGCCTCCCAGCCTTCGTGGGTTGCCACTTGCTGTACGGGGTAGTTCTCCCATAGTCCGTCGGCATCGCGAAAGGTCTTCAGACCGCTCTCCACCGACATACCAGCACCGGTCAATACAACAATCTTTTTCATGTATGGTGAGTTTTTTTCTTGGCAAATATACAAAAAATGCCTTTGCTAAGACCGTTTTCATCGGATTTTTATATTAATCTGTGTTAATCTGTGTAATCTATGGTTTAAAATTGCTACCTTTGCACCCGTTTTTATAAGGTTACACATTATTATAATAATAGGAAAAATAAGGAAAGAATGGATAAGTTAAGTTATGCTTTGGGCTTGGGCATCGGCCAGCAGTTGGCCCAGATGGGAGCCGATAACATCAGTGCGGAAGACTTTGCAGCAGCCATCAAGGATGTGCTGGAGGGTCATGAGCTGAAAGTGTCTCATCGTGAGGCGCAGATGATTGTGCAGGATTATTTTACCAAGCAGGAGCAGAAACTTCAGGCCGAGCGCGCCGAGAAAGGAAAAGCGCATAAGGAGGCTGGTGAGAAATATCTGGCCGAGAATGCCAAGAAAGACGGTATCGTCACACTGCCTAGCGGACTGCAGTATCAGGTGCTGAAAGAGGGAAATGGTAAGAAGCCTTCTGCAAAGGATACGGTGAAATGTCATTACGAGGGTACGCTGATCGACGGTACGATCTTCGACTCCAGCTATCAGCGTGGTGAGCCTGCCACATTCCCCCTCCAGCAGGTGATTGCCGGATGGACGGAAGGTCTGCAGCTGATGCAGGAGGGTGCTAAGTATCGTTTCTTCATCCCTTATCGTCTGGCATATGGCGAGGGTGGCGCTGGCGCTTCTATTCCTCCGTTTGCCGCTCTGATCTTCGACGTAGAACTGATTCAGGTGGTGTAATAGTTTCGGATTATCTAAAACAATAAGAATATGAAAAAGTTAATGTATGTAGCCGCTATGGCTATTGTAGCTGCAGGATTTACAGCTTGTGGTAACTCTGCTCCGAAGGCTAGTCTGAAGAGCGATGTTGATACGCTGAGCTATGCTATCGGTATGGCACAGACTCAGGGTCTGAAGGAATATCTCGTAGGTAGTCTGGATGTTGATACGGCTTATATGTCGGAGTTCATCAAGGGACTGAACGAGGGTGTGAATGCTGGTGACAACAAGAAGAAGGCTGCCTACTATGCAGGTATCCAGATCGGTCAGCAGATCAGCAACCGTATGATGAAGGGTATCAACCACGAGATCTTCGGTGAGGACTCTACCAAGACCATTTCCATGAAGAACTTCATGGCCGGCTTTATCAGTGGTACTACAGGCAAGAAGGGCCTGATGACTGTTGAGGAGGCTCAGGAAGTGGCTCAGCGTAAGATGAAGGAGGTGAAGGCCAAGGAGCTGGAGAAGACTTACGGTCCGAACAAGGAGGCTGGTGAGAAGTTCCTGGCTGCCAATGCCAAGAAGGACGGCGTAAAGACTCTGCCCAGCGGTGTGCAGTACAAGGTCATCAAGGAAGGTACGGGCGCTATCCCTTCAGACACCTCACTGGTGAAGGTGAACTACGAGGGCCGTCTGATCAACGACTCTATCTTTGACAGCTCATACAAGCGTGGTGAGCCTACCACGTTCCGTGCTAACCAAGTGATCAAGGGATGGACCGAGGCTTTGGTTCACATGCCTGCCGGTTCTGTATGGGAGGTGTATATTCCTCAGGAGCTTGCTTATGGCGAGCGCGAGATGAATATCATCAAGCCTTTCTCTGCACTGATCTTTAAGATGGAGCTTATTGAGGTTGATTCCAAGAAATAATGAAAAAGACTATATTGATGGCACTCGCCCTTGTGGCGAGTGCTTCTTTTTATACAGCTGAGGCTGCAAAGAAGAAAAAGAGTGTGGAGCCTGTGGCTCCTGTCGTTGAGGCTGTGCAGTTGAACAACAGTTCCGACTCTGTCAGCTACGCAGGTGGTATCACCTTGACCAACGGTCTGATACCTTTCCTGCAGCAGCAGGGTGTCGACACCGCCTATATGGCGGATTTCATACAGGGCTTCAAGGAGATGGTACAGGCAAACGAGAATCCGAAGACGAAGGCCTATGCCGTTGGTATGGATATCGCCCGTCAGGTGTCAACCCGTATGCTTCCTGGTATGATTAAGAGTTTTGCTGGCTCTCCCGACTCTATCGTGAGCGCACAGCTCTATCGTGGTTTTACAGATGCCTTGGTAGGTGATACCACCGTGTTTACGATGGAGAGCGCCGAGACTTATTTCCAGAAAAAGCAGAAAGAGGATCAGGCCGCCAAGGAAGAACTTCTCTATGGCCCGAATCGTGAGGCCGGTATACGTTTCCTGGCTGAGAATGCCAAGAAAGACAGTGTAATCACACTGCCTAGTGGATTGCAGTATAAGGTGCTTGTCCAGGGCGATGGTGAGGTGCCCCTGAAGACGGATAAGGTGCTTGTGAACTATGAGGGTCGTCTGATCGATGGTACGGTGTTTGATGCGTCGGCTAAGCATGGCGACCAACCTTCGGAGTTTACGCCCGAGCAGGTGATCAGAGGATGGACAGAGGCTCTGACGATGATGCCTGTTGGCTCGAAGTGGCAGCTCTTCATCCCGTATGAGTTAGCCTATGGCGCCCGTGAGGCTGGGCAGATTCAGCCTTATAGTACCTTAATCTTCGATGTGGAGCTGGTGGGTATCAGCAGACCGGAGACGGAGAGTCCTGAACCAGTCGCGAAGAAAGGCAAGACATCGAAAAAGACAAAGAAATAAGTAAGTGTGTCACAAATGTGACACACTTTTTTTATTTTTTCCATAAAAAAGTTGTATTATTCAATATATTTATGTACTTTTGCTATCAATATGTAACATAAAATAGGAATAATGGAAAAAATTGATCTTCTGGACAAAAAGATTCTGAGCATTCTGTCGAAGAATGCCCGTATCCCGTTTAAGGATGTTGCTGCCGAGTGTAATGTCTCCCGTGCTGCCATCCACCAGCGTGTACAGCACCTGATAGAGGCGGATGTCATTACGGGCAGTGGCTTCGACGTGAATCCGAAGAGTCTGGGTTATTCCACTTGTACTTATGTGGGTATTAACCTGGAGAAGGGATCCATGTACAAGGATGTGGTTGAGTGCCTGAGACACATACCCGAGGTGGTTGAGTGCCATTTCACGACAGGTCCTTATACCATGCTTGTGAAACTGTATGCCCGTGACAATGAGCAACTGATGGATCTGCTGAATGGTAAGCTCCAGAGCATCCAGGGTGTCGTGGCAACAGAGACTCTGATTTCTTTAGAACAGAGTCTGAAGCGTGAGATACCTATCTGTATAGAAGAGGAGCGGAAATAACTATGGAAAAGTTTGACTTGCAGGCGCATCTGGATGGTGTCTATACGAGGTATCCCGAGGCGGAATACCGGCCGATAATAGGCATCACGGGTAATTATGAGGATCTGACCTGTAAGTTGGGAAAAGGCTATTACCAGTCGGTCGTGGCGGCTGGGGGTGTACCTGTGGTGATTCCTCCTGTGGCCGACGCAGATACGATCGTTAACACACTGGAGCGTGTTGACGCTCTGATCTTGAGCGGTGGCGGTGATATCAATCCTTTGTGGGTTGGAGAACAGCCTTCGCCTAAGCTTCATGGGATCAATCAGGAGCGGGATTTGCCGGAGTTGATGACGGCTCGTCTGGCTTACAACCGTCAGATACCTATGTTGGGAATCTGTCGCGGTATTCAGACACTGGCGATGGCTCTTGGTGGTAAGGTGGCGCAGGATATCAGTGATGTGGCTGGCTTGAAACATTCTCAGGATGCGGATCGTTCGGAACCCACGCATGATGTCATCCTTGAGAAAGAATCTGTTATCTCTCAGATATACAATTCATCCATCCTCCATGTTAACTCCTTCCACCATCAGGCCGTGACAGATGCCGGTGAGAAGTTCCAGGTGGTGGCAAGATCGTCTGATGGTATCGTGGAAGCGATGGAGAGCAGTGAGTACAAACCGATAATTGGTGTGCAGTGGCATCCGGAGTGCTTGCAGGATGGACTACCCCTGTTCCGATGGCTTGTAGAAAAGGCTGTTGCATATCGTAGGGCACACCAGTTACATGATCGTGTGCTGACACTTGACACCCACTGTGACACACCGATGTTCTTCCCGCAGGGAATCCGTTTTGATCATCGGGATCCGAAAATCCTGGTTGATCTGCATAAGATGACGGAAGGTCGGCAGGATGCAACAATTATGGTGGCCTATCTGCCTCAGCCGACGTCTCATCCTACAGCTTATGCTGATCAGATCTTTGACGAGATAGAGGCTATCGTTGATCAGAATAGTCGGTATATCCGCATCGCTCGTACCCCGGCAGATCTCTATGAGAACAAACGTCAGGGTTTGAAGTCGATCATGCTGGGTATCGAGAACGGTATCGCCATCGATGGGCGACTGGAGAATCTCCAACATTTTGCCGAGCGTGGTATCGTATATATGACGCTCTGTCATAATGGTGATAATGATATCTGTGATTCTGCCTCTAAGAGTAGTCATACTCATGATGGTGTGAGCAGTTTTGGTGAGCAGGTAATCCGTGAGATGAACCGTCTGGGGATCATGGTGGACTTGAGTCATGCGGGGGAGAAAAGTTTCTATGATGCGCTGGAGATGAGCAGTATGCCTGTTGTATGCAGCCACAGCAGTAGTAGGGCTCTGTGTGACCATCCCCGTAACCTGACCGATGACCAGATGCGTGCATTGGCTGCCAAAGGTGGAGTCGCTCAGACAACAATCTACAGTGGTTTCTTGAGAAAAAACGGAGAGGCTAACATAATGGATGTGATGGATCATCTGGAGCATGCCATTAAGATCATGGGTATCGATCATGTGGGTATCGGTACGGACTTTGATGGCGATGGGGGCGTGCGTGGGTTGGCCGACTCGTCGGAGTTGATTTGTTTTACTCGTCAGCTGTTGGCTCGTCGTTATAGTGAATCAGATATCCAGAAAATCTGGGGAGGGAATTTCCTTCGTGTGATGAGTATGGTTCAAAATGGAAAAAAGTAATGAAAAGCAATATACAGAGAATAGCCTGTGCCATGGTCATCGTTTGTAGTATGATGGCATGTGGAAACTTGCGTAAGCAGACAAATGATGATCAGGCGGCATTGCAGCCGGTTGGTCCGGTGTTCAATGCTGATAGTGCCTATCTGTTCTGTCAGAGACAGTGTGATTTCGGTCCTCGTACAATGAATAGCGAGGCTCACGATCAGTGTGGACAGTGGATTATCCGACAGTTTGCTGGATACGGTATGACTGTTGTCCCTCAGGAGGCGATACTAAGAGGCTACGACGGTACAGCACTGAAGAGCGTGAATATCATAGCCAGCTATCTGCCCGATCAAAAAGACAGGATCTTATTATGTGCTCACTGGGATAGTCGTCCTTGGGCCGACAATGACCCTGACGAGGCTAACAGGAAGAAACCGGTCTTGGCAGCTAATGATGGGGCAAGCGGTGTGGCCGTGATGCTTGAGATTGCACGTCTGTTGGCGAAAGACAGTCTGAAGCTCGGTGTAGACTTCGTTTGTTTTGATGCGGAAGACTGGGGCGTGCCTCAATGGAGTGATGTACCAGACGATGGTAACTCGTGGGCTCTTGGTTCACAGTATTGGGCGGGTGTTTGTCCGCGTCAGACTGCGAAGAGCTATCGCTTCGGTATTCTTCTGGATATGGTGGGAGGAGAAGGGGCTCAGTTCTATAAGGAGGGACTGTCCGTACAATATGCATCGGGTATAGTTGACAAAGTTTGGCGTGCTGCTCAGGTGGTAGGCTTCGGTAGTGTGTTCCCTAATCAGATGGGCAATTACATTACAGACGATCATCTGCCAGTGAACAGGCAGGCAGGTATTCCCTGTATAGATATCATCCCCTATTATCCAGACTGTCAGCAAAGCTGTTTCGGTCCAACGTGGCATACGGTGAACGACGATATGGATCATATCGACAAGAATACGCTACAGGCTGTGGGACAGACGGTCGTACAAGTGCTTTTCTCGGAGTAAGTGTCTTTCAGATTTGTCCGGCTTCGACCATAAGGACAACACGCTCGGTCAGACGATCGACACCCTCGGCATCGTATTCCTTCTTGAGCGAAGCTCCGAAACCCCATGCGAAGACCTGCCAGAATCCAGCTCGGATAGGTCCCATGAATGCCTTGATCATATCGTATGATGAGGAGTGACACTCACGGTCAATCAGTTTAATCAGAAGTTTTCCCTGTGAATAGGTCAGCTTCTTCATCTTAGGCTTGTATGTACGGAAGATATCATCTTCCACACGTTTGATATGCTCGTCCTTCGCCTTCTGGTCGGGTAACATCTCCAGGAATTCTGTGGTCTCAATCAGCATCTGTCGCGCCTCTTTGGCAATAGGCAGAACCTTCTTGACATTCTTCACCAGTCGCATGTAAGAGTCGGCTTGCTTCCTGTTCTTGAAGGTCAGCTGCGGATAGACGTAGACATTGTTCATCTCCATATATTGAATGCTATCGCCTTCATGGAGTACCTTGCCCACCTTCACCGTCGGGACGAAAGTCGGAGAATCCATCTCTGCCAATACCTGCTCGGCAGTCAACTGCTGTTCTTGTGCTTGGATGCCTTGGCACAGCGAGATGAGTATGATGAGAGTCAGTATCTGTCGCATAACGGGTGCAAAAGTACGAAAAAGGGACGAAAAGTGGGACGTAAGGCAAGAAAAAAGCACTGTTTTTGCATTAATTACAGAAAAATACACTACCTTTGTGAAAACTAAGAAGGAAAACTTAAATTTAATGGTATATGAAAACACAAGTCGTGTTGGCATTCTCTATGTGTTCTCTGGCTGTCAATGGCCAGGGGCGGCAGGTGTGTGGA
>Ga0265299_10005669_pt1 | contig 11549 bp, 10 predicted proteins | sample AusTroGonzalo_MG_4_FD_193485 | JGI IMG/M metagenome (GOLD analysis project Ga0265299, IMG submission 193485) | Bovine rumen microbial communities from tropical cattle in Woodstock, Queensland, Australia - Gonzalo_02 | ecosystem: Host-associated > Mammals > Digestive system > Stomach > Rumen ...
CGACAACTTATCGGTGAGCGAGCGCTCATAGTCGATATAAGCTGCACTCTCGAATGCCTTCTCCTTCTGCAGTTGATTAAGCATTATTGTTGACTTTTCGCCAACAGGCTCATATTTACCTGCCTGCACATTGTAGTGCTGAAGCGACAGACCATAGTTTATCACCTGATTTTCTGTCAGACGATGGCGGAAGTGCAACTTACCCCACAACTGGTCGATACCAAAGCTCAGTCGTGCTGCCATTGAGGGGACGCTTGTCTCCTCGTTGAAGTAGTCATAGTGGTCGAGCCCGGCAGAAACAGTGGCTGTGACTTTCTCGTTAAGCAGCGAGCGCCACTCAGCTGATATGTTGCGGTTCTTATAGCCGTAGTTGTCGTTCGAACTGAACGAGAACTTGTCATTACTCCAATATCCATATATCTTCAGTCGATGCATGCTGTTCAGCTTCCATGTAAGTACACCTCCGAAATCATAGAAATCAGCTGTACCATTTTTGTAACCGCTCTTTTCTGGTAGTTTCTTCAGAATCCAGTCGCTATAGGTGGTACGACCATTCAACAGCAGCGACACATGATCCTTCACAATAGGTATCTCAAGATTCGCCTTGCTGGTAAGTGCTCCGATACTGGCTGAACCAGTTAGCTTCTGCATGTTAGCCTCCTTTGAGACTACTTTCAGTACACTGCTTATTCTACCACCGTATTCTACTGGGATGCTCGATTTGAAGAGTTCAACCTCCTCAACCGCATCTGAGTTGAACGATGTGAACAAGCCGAACAAGTGGGAGGGGTTATATACGGTGCCACCATTAAACAGAATCAGGTTCTGATCGGTCGCGCCGCCTCGCACATTATATCCACTCGAAGCCTCTCCAACCGTGGTAACACCAGGCAGCGTGAGCATGATCTTCATGATGTCTGACTCGCCGAATGCCGATGGGATGTTCTTCAGAATCTGGGGTTTGAACTTCTCTGCTCCCATCATCATATTGTTTACAACTGACTGTCGGCCACCAACAACTACAATCTCAGCAAGTTCTTGGTCGTCGGCAACGCTTGCTCTCGCCTTCTTAACACCAGGTACAAAATATACCTTTGTCTTTGCCGAAGCAATGGCATTGGCAACAGAATCATTATCAAGAACAGGAATGCCCGTGATTAGCGTTGAATCATTGATGGGGTTTATAGAAATTGTTGATATAACAGTATTATGAAGGGGCGTCTCAGGTTGTAGTAGTGGTTTTTGTATAGGAGAGCCTGAAATACTCTTTGCCAGTTTTGCAAGGCTTTCCTCACGCTTACTCCTCGAGAAGGAAAGATGATTTTTTCTGGCAAACTGCTTTATCTGTTTTCTCTGTTCAGGAAATAACTTTGCAACATCCGATGAACGCTTTACATGATGTATAACTCCGTCTGGGGTTATGAGCGTATAATGTTCTTCGGTACTAAGCGTCTTTAGAAATGTCTTTCCTCCAAAATTCTTGTCACCGCTGCTTATTTTCCATGCACTATGATACAGTCCGATGCCGTTAGAACTTCCATCGCAAAGCAGGGAGGCGTATCGTGTGCTGTCCTCTGGGTCGTGCACATATCTGTGCCCATCCATCTCAAACCAGTCAACATATTTCTGTTCAGGTAGGCATAATGCTTTTTTCCCAGGAGGAAGAACGACAACGCATTGTTTCAGTTGGTCGAAACGTAGTTGTACATCGTTATAAACCACACCATGATAGCTGATACGTCCATTATACATATCTGTGTTACCTTTATAATAGGGGATGTCATGCCATAGCCAGATCTGGTACTGTGGTTCAATCGTCCCCACATATAGGCGAGCGTAATCAGAAGCAGAGGAAAAGTACTCCTGAGCTCCGGCATTCTGTATAACAACTATCATACAGAGGAACACCAACAAAATTTTTTTCATTTCTTTATAATTCTAGCTTTTTAAGCTTAGTTATTCTATATACAATTATGCAAATGTACGAAATCAGCAACTCTCGATAGCTCGTTAGTTGCTGATTTTCCGTGTGGACCAGCCTGGGCTTGAACCAGGGACCTCCAGATTATGAGTCTGTTGCTCTAACCAACTGAGCTACAAGTCCGATGCAATTAAATATTTTTTGCGGGTGCAAAGGTAAGTAGAATTCTTTAAATATCCAAATTTTTAAGAGGAAATAACTAAAAATGATTGATTTTGGGGGCGATTTGCAGATTTTTGAGTAACTTTGCGGCCTAATGGAGATATTATTCGATATAGATAATATAATAGAACTACCAGAATGCGCTGCAACTATAGGTGTGTTCGATGGTGTGCATGCTGGTCATCAGCTGATCATAAATCAGATGCTGACTGATGCCAAGTTCTATGGATATAAATCGATGGTCATCACTTTCGATCGTCAGCCACGTGAACTGTTCGATACTAACTATCAACCGCAGCTGTTAACTACGCTTGATGAGAAAAAACAGTTGTTGGAGGCATGTGGGGTTGATTATGTTGTGGTGCTGCCATTTACGATGGAACTGGCACAACTGTCGGCTCGCGACTTTATGCACCAGGTGCTTAGCTTGCGCTTGCATGTTAAACTGCTACGATTAGGCTACGATAATAGATTTGGTAGAGGTCGCACTGAAGGTTTTGAAGACTATGAGCGCTATGGCGAGGAGATTGGAATGAAGGTTTTTCAAGGTATACCATTAAGCTATCAGGGATTTGATGAGCCTGTAAGTTCGTCGCTGATACGCCGATTGGTAGCTGACAAAGGTGCTATGAACTGGGCTGCGACGATGTTGACACGTCCTTATCAGTTAGCAGGACGGGTGATGCCTGGTGAGCATATCGGTCATACTTTGGGATTCCCAACTGCCAATATGGAGCCTGAGGATGTCAATAAGCTGATACCTGTATCGGGGGTATATGCTGTCTGGGCTATGACCGAAGATGGCCAAAGGTATAGGGCTATGATGAATATCGGTACAAGGCCCACGTTTGAGGGACAAAAGACTACTCTTGAGGTGAATATCTTTGGATTTGATGGTAATCTCTACGGCAAAAGATTAACAGTTTGTTTTGTGGAAAGATTACGTGAAGAGAGGCGTTTTGAGAGCCCCGAGGCACTAATAGCTCAATTAGAAATAGACAAGAAACATGTAGAACAAATACTTAACCCAAAATGAAGAGAGCATTATTTTACACCATTATGCTTGCTGCCTTGCAGATATCTGTTGGGGCTGTAATGATGGTTATATGGGGATTGGTTATGGGTGAGAATCCAAGAAATAGCATAACCTGTACAATTATAACGTTGACTGTAGTTAGCATCATTACAGCAGCAATGTTCCTGCTAACTAAGTGGAGTGTGGTGTCGCCCAACTGGATACGTACACGCCCATGGGGAGTGATATTCTGGAGTGCGGTGGCTGCAGTAGGACTGTTGGTTCCATCGTTATGGGTGGAAGAGATGATGCCTGAAATGCCTAATACGGCCGAGGATCTGTTTGTAGGGCTTGTATCGACAGCATGGGGATACTTGGTAATAGGACTGATGGCACCGCTTGTAGAAGAACTGGTGATGCGTGGGGCTGTGCTGCGCTCGCTGCTCAAGTGGCATAAGAATCACTGGGTGGGCATTGTCATATCGGCTGTGCTGTTTTCACTGATACACATGAATCCAGCTCAGATGCCACATGCTTTTGTGGTGGGATTGCTATTGGGATGGATGTATTATCGCACAGGTAGTATTATTCCCGGTGTAGTGTATCACTGGGTGAACAATTCGGTGGCCTTTGCTGTGGGGCATATAGCGTTAGCTTTGGATCCGGCAGGCAAGGGAGATGTAACACTGATACAACTATTTAATAGTCAGCCCAGGGTGCTGATGGCAGTTGGGTTCTCAATCATGATGCTATTGCCTGCACTGTATCAGTTGAATCTGAGAATGAAGAAATAAGTAAATTGAAGAAGGCTGCTCCCGTTGTTGCGGAGGCAGCCTTTACTTCAGCGTTAGTATTTCCTGAAAATTTGAGAGAAACGAAACTTCACAGTTTCTACTTTTTTGTTTTACTTGTTTTATTATAAAGAAAGCATAGAAAAAATATCTTATTCAATAATGGTAGGAGTATCTGTTGTGGCCTTCAGTGTGTCGGTGATGTTCTCAGCCTGTATAGTACCGAGGGTGTTCACAGAGTCGGCTTCGTGCATCTGCTGGAACTTAGCATAAGCGTCCTTTGGGTCATCCCATCCACGATCCCATGGTGCCTGTGCGGCATTACCAAGAGTTAAGATGATGGCCACAACAGCAGCAGCACGGAAAAGAGGCATGAGGCGTGAGGTAAGGGTTACAACCTTAGCCTTTGGCTCAGCTTCCTGACCTACCATTGCAAGAATACGGGCATCAAAGTCATCGCCCAGAATCTCCTCATGCTGTTGAGCAGCAAATAGAGCTTTGTATTGCTCAAGTTCAGCAGGAACATCATCCTGACTGAAGAAAGTGCGCAGAATGGCCTCCTCTTGGAGTGTGGTTTCACACTGCCAATAGCGCTCCAGCAACTGTTCGATGTACTTATAATCCATATTTCTCAGATTCTATATATTTTTGTCGGATGGCTTGTCGGGCTCGGAAGATGTTTACTTTCACTTGTTCTTCGCTTATAGCCATTATCGACGCTATTTCTTTGTAACTCTTGCCTTCAAACTCTCGCAGATGCATAGCACTACGCTGCTTTTCTGGCAACTCGCTTATTAATCGGCGTATCAGATCGACTCGGTCGCGCTGCATGGCCTGTTCCTCAGGGTTAGAGGCGTAGCTATGGTCGGGCGAATCATGCTCGCCTTCCTCAAGGCTTTGATTCTGGTTCTCCAACTTACGCATTCTGTCGAGTGATAGGTTGCGACAGATGGTGAGGCAGAAGGCTTCGATAGATTCTATTTCATCCCATTGCTCTCGTCGGTTCCAGACCTTTATCATCGTGTCTTGTACTACATCCTCTGCCTCTGCAGGATTGAGGGTGATGCGGAGGGCAAGCCTATAGAGCTCGTTCTTCAGCGGCAAGATGTCGTTTTTAAAACTTATCTTTTTCATCCTCTTCTTTTTATATGACGAATAGCCTGGGGCAAAAGTTACAAGTAAAACAAAAAAATTATGAAATAATAGTGCCGCTATTGCCGTCGATAGCTGTGGCAAGGGTAATAATCACTCTGCTTACGCCTGCATCAATAGCACTTAAAGCGTTTTCAATCTTGGGTAACATGCCACCACTGATGGTCCCATCAGCCTTATAACGTTCGAAATCGCCACGGGTGATGGTTGGGATCACAGAGTCATCATCATCAGGATTGCTTAGCACACCTTTCTTCTCAAAACTGTATATAAGCGTCACGTCGTAGAAGGGCGCTAAAGCCTTAGCTGTCACGCTGGCAATGGTGTCGGCATTGGTATTGAGTATGTTACCTTTGCCATCGTGGGTGAGTGGTGCCATAACAGGGGTAATACCTGTCTCTATCAGTTTAGAGAGCATCTCACCATCAGCTTTATCCACATCGCCTACAAAACCAAAGTCAATACCGTCTTTTATGGGGCGCTTATGGCTGCGGATGACATCAATGTCGGCACCAGTTAATCCAAGTGCATTGACACCATTAGCCTGCAGTCGTGCCACAAGGTTCTTGTTTACCAGTCCGCCATAAACCATAGTTACTACATGGAGCATATCAGCATCTGTAATACGGCGTCCACCAACCATTTTTGATTCTATGCCTAAACTTGTAGCTACTTGGGTAGCGCGGCGACCGCCTCCATGGATAAGTACTTTATGGCCGCTAATGGCGCTGAAATCTTTAAGTAATTGAGTCAGCTGGGTTTCGTCTTCGACAACGGCTCCACCAACTTTTACGATTGTGAGTTTCTTTTTCATTTATATAATATGTATTACTAGTTACTGACCAATAGCCGTATATTGATGAATAATGGCATCGGCCAGGAAAGCGTTCGAATCGTTTGCTCCGTACAACTTGTCGTAGATGAACTTGACATCGTCGTGGCTACCACCGTGTTTTAATATATATACCACGCAGAGGTTCTGTAGACCTACTGTTTCTGAGAGTATATCCAGATCGGTAACGGCCAATTGCGATAGTGCCAACTTATAGGCAGCATCGCTTAACTCGTCGACCATCGCTTGAACTTCGCCTAATGATTCCATGCCAAAATGCTCGAGTATGGGTAGGAACGGCATGAGTGATGCTGGAAATAGTTCTGCCTGATTTACAGCAGCAATGCGTTGGTTCAGCCTGTCAAATGGTCGTAACTCCAGATAGCTACGGAACGAGTCGGTAGATAATGTTACATCACTGAGATTACCTGACTTTACAAGTGCCTGTATCTGACGGCGGTATTCGGTCATTGTGGTGCGTAAACGGCTGAATTCATCATCAGCAAGCTCCAACATTCCTGCTAATCGGCTGAATTGACGACGATATTGGGGGGGTAGTTTTACGGCACCTTTATAACCAATGTCATGTTCAATGGCAGACCACGTGTGCTGCAAAGCTGTACGTATCTGTATCTCAAATGGAATGCTACCCTCTCGAAGACGACAAATGTAGTGAAGCGAATTATAGCCAAAACTGGTGAGCTCATGAAGCTTGCGCTTATCAACTGAGTTGTTCCAGTCTACATCGAACAATTGGGTGACTATGGCTGCCACCTTATCTACGTCATCAGTATAGAAGGTGACAATACGCATTCCTACCAGATCAGTGATGTCACTGAGCTGGTGATATTTCTCGCCCTTGCGTTCAAGTTTGCCCGCGAGTGACTGCTCAGTCTTAATGCGATGTTCAATACTGTTGAGCTCTATACCTTGCTGTCCGAGCTTCTGGTTTATCAGCTCGAATACATGATTGTCTAACTGCAATAGTTCCTGGCGCTTTTCACGGAACTCCTGCAGCAGCAATTCGCAATTTGGTGACAGACGCATTATTTGAACTCGAACAGATTGATGAACCCTGTCATTGCAAATACCTGGCGCAAATCTTCATTGATTCCGCGAATGTAGACATGACTGCCTTTTGGCTTGGCCATTTTCAGTAATCCGAGGAACAAGCGCAGACCACTTGATGATATATATTCAAGCTGGGTGCAGTCGAGAATAATGTCATGCCCCGTACAGTCATAGAGAGGCTTCATCTCAACCTCGGTCTGGGCAGAGGCTGCCGTGTCAAGACGTCCTTCAAAGTACATTACGAAATTACCTTCTTCTTCTTTAAATGTTGTTTTCATATCGTTATAAGTTTTTAGTGAGTTTCTTATGAAGCGTAAGAACGTTTTTGTTGTTCACGCGCTTGTAATTAATTGTATCCATGATCTGTCGGATCAGATGTATGCCTAATCCGCCCACACTGCGTTCCTCAGCAGATAGGGTAGTGTCGACCTCTCCCTTTTGAGTTGGGTCGAACGGTGTACCGCTATCGCTGATCACAATATCCAATCCACCATTGTTCACTTGGGCATCTATGTCGACACTGCCCTTTGTGCCTGTAGGGTAGGCATAGTTCATGACATTTACCACAGCTTCCTCGATAGCGAGGTTGATTTTGAGTGTGGTACTCATGTCGAATCCAACGCTCTCGCAGACTTCGTCGACGAACAATCCAAGTTCGGTAACGGTCTGCACATCGTTAGGCAGAGTAATATGACGTTGGTATTGCACGACAGTTTTATTTTAAATTATTCAAGATATGTATATCCGTATAATCCACTGCGATAGTTTGATAGGAACTCTTTGCCTTCTTCGAGCGAGATTTTTCCCTGTTTTACACTTTTAGCAACCCAGACCTCTAACTGACGAACAAGTTTCTTTGGATCATATTGAACATAGTCGAGTACTTCAGCTACGGTCTCACCATCGATAATCTGATCAATATGGTAGCTACCATCCTTCTCAGAAATGTGAACTGCATTAGTATCGCCAAACAAATTATGCATATCACCAAGGATCTCTTGGTAAGCACCAACAAGGAACACGCCAAGATAGTATGGTTCACTCTTTTTGAGTGCATGTACAGGCAGTGAGTGCGAGTTATGACGGTTAGTCACGAAGTTGGCTACTTTACCGTCGCTGTCGCATGTGATATCCTGGATGGTGGCATTACGGGTTGGGCGTTCATCAAGTCTTTGAATAGGCATGATGGGGAAGAGTTGGTCGATAGCCCAGCTGTCAGGCAGACTCTGGAACAATGAAAAGTTGCAGAAGTACTTGTCTGCCAATAACTTGTCAATGTTCATCAGCTCCTCGGGGATATGCTTGAGACTCTTGGTCAGGATGTTAATCTCATGGCAGACACTCCAATACATAGCTTCGATTTCTGCACGTGTCTTCAGGTCTACGATACCATGTGCAAACAGGTCAAGTACCTCTTCGCGTATCTGCTCAGCATCGTGCCAGTCTTCAAGCACGTTGCGTGGTGAGAGATTGTCCCAGATCTCATAAAGATCCTTTACCAACTGGTGGGCATTCTCGTCTGGCTCATACTCTTCAGGCATTTCTGGCAGTGATGCAGTCTCAAGTACATCGATAACCAATACTGAATGGTGTGCTGCTAATGAACGACCGCTCTCGGTAATGATATTGGGGTGGGGCAGATTGTTTTTATTAGCTGCCTCAACAAATGTGTAGATACAGTCGTTGACATACTCTTGAATAGAGTAGTTAACCGAACTCTCGCTTGATGGAGAGCGGGTTCCATCGTAGTCAACACCAAGACCGCCACCACAGTCAACAAAGTCAACATTGTAACCCATCTTGTGCAACTGGATGTAGAATTGTGAAGCCTCACGCAGCGCTGTTTGGATACGTCGAATCTTGGTTATCTGGCTACCAATGTGGAAGTGGATAAGGCGTAGGCAATCACGCATGTCCTTTTTGTCCAGAAGTTCCAGAGCTTCCAGAAGTTCTGCACTTGTCAATCCAAACTTTGATGCATCGCCGCCGCTCTCTTCCCATTTGCCAGAGCCACTTGATGCAAGCTTGATGCGGATACCGATATTAGGACGGATACCCATCTTCTTGGCAACTTTGGCAATGATTTCGAGTTCGTTTAATTTCTCTACTACAATGAAGATGCGTTTACCCATCTTCTGTGCCAGCAGGGCCAGTTCAATGTAACTCTGGTCCTTGTATCCGTTACAGACGATGATTGAATCGCTTTGACACTGTACGGCAATCACAGCGTGGAGCTCGGGCTTAGAACCGGCCTCAACGCCAAGGTTAAACTTCTTTCCGTGTGAGATAATCTCCTCAACAACAGGTTGTATCTGGTTTACCTTGATAGGATAAACAACATAGTTCTCGCCTTTGTAGTCGTACTCCTGAGCTGCTTTTTTAAAGCAACTCCAGGTCTTCTCGATTCGGTTGTCGAGAATATCGGGGAAACGCAGCAGTACTGGGGGCGTTACATCACGCAGTGCCAGTTCGTCCATCACCTCACGCAGATCTATCTGTGTGTTGTTTTTACAAGGTGTGACGTAGACATCGCCCTTTTCGTTGATGCCAAAATAGGAAGTGCCCCAACCGTTGATGTTGTAGAGCTCCTTCGAATCCTCAATAGTCCATTTCTTCATAAATCAAGTATTTCTTTAATCTTATCAACGCTTATCTTAATCTTCTCGTAATTGTCCATCAGGCTTACATCGAGTATGTACTTGGCCTTGGTGTAGTATGGCTCGCGTTTGTCAAGCTGTTCGCGAATAAAGGCTATCAACTCCTCTGGACTCTTGCCCTTGATGAGTGGGCGTTCTACCTTACCCATGAGCAGATGGTTATAAAGGACCTCAGGGGCGGCTTTTAGGTAAACCGTTTGTCCCTGCTGGTTCAGGTAGTCCATGTTGTCAAAGAAGCATGGCGTGCCGCCGCCACAACTAATAATTACATTCTCGAACTCTGCCACCTCGTGCAGCATGTTGTACTCTATCTTTCGGAAACCCTCTTCGCCTTTTTCGGCAAATATCTGTGCTACCGTTTTGCGCATACGGCTTTCGATGTACCAATCGAGGTCGTAGAAAGTGGCTCCTAATTCTTTTGAGAGCGCTTTGCCGATAGTTGTTTTACCGGCTCCCATGTAGCCTATCAGGATAATTCGGTTCATGCCTTATGCTGTTGCCTTTTTGGTTGTTTTCTTAGTGGCACCTTTTCTGGCTTTCTTAGTACCCTTGTCCTCGCCTTTAAGTGCTTCGAGATCCTCAATGACCTTCATGCACTCAGCATAGGTAAGCTCCTTGGCGTTCTCATGCATGTTCTTAGGCAGACGATAGTTCTTGCCGTCGTATGACAGGTATGGGCCATAAAGACCGTTCATGATTTCCAGTTTTGGATCTTCAAGGAAGAACTTGAGATGCTTGGCAGCCTCCGCTCTACGTTTCTCCTGAATCAGGGTAATTGCCTCATCGAGGGTGATGGCCATTGGATCGGCATCCTTGGGGAGCGATGCAAACAGGTTCTCATGTTTTACATAAGGACCGAATCGGCCAGCACCAACGCTTATAGGTGAACCCTCAAACTCACCAAGCTCGCGAGGTAGCTTAAACAGCTCCATAGCCTCTTCGAGTGTGATTGTCTCCATACTCAGTTCCTTTGGCAACTGGGCAAACAGAGGTTTCTCCTTGTCTTCTGATGAACCAATCTGTACTACAGGTCCGAAACGGCCAATCTTTACATATACTGGACGACCTGTCTTGGGGTCTTCTCCCAATACACGCTCACCAGCCTTGAACTTCTGACGGCTGTTCATGGTCTCCTCAACCGTTGGCTCGAAGCTCTTGTAGAACTGCTTCATCATATCCTTCCACTGCTCATCGCCTTCAGCAATCTTATCGAAATCCTGCTCAACCTTAGCAGTAAAGTTGTAATCCATAATCTCACTGAAGTTCTCCATCAGGAAATCATTAACAACAGTACCGATGTCGGTTGGAATCAACTTGCCTTTATCTGATCCGGCCATCTCTTTGCGGGTCTTCTGAGTGACCTGCTTACCTTTAAGTTGGTATATTGAATAGAAACGCTCTTCGCCCTTTCTGTCACCCTTCATGACGTATTCACGCTGCTGAATGGTAGAGATGGTTGGTGCGTAGGTTGATGGTCGGCCAATACCGAGTTCCTCCATCTTATGTACCAGACTTGCCTCAGTGTAACGCTGTGGACCAACGCTGAAACGCTCGGTAGCGAGAATCTCACGACGCATAAGCTCCTGTCCTTTCTTCATGGCAGGCAGAGAGTGGCTGTAGTCCTCCGATGACTCGTCATCATCTGATGACTCACGATAAACTTTGATAAATCCATCGAACTTAACAACCTCACCCTGAGCTGTGAATACCTCTTCGATATCATCACTCTTAATGGTGATGGTGGTTTTCTCAATCTCAGCATCAGCCATCTGGCTGGCAATGGTGCGCTTCCAGATGAGCTCGTACAGACGCTTCTCCTGAGCGCTTCCCTCAATGTTGCTCTTGTCCATATATGAAGGTCGGATGGCCTCGTGAGCCTCCTGAGCAC
>Ga0265299_10005672_pt1 | contig 11541 bp, 7 predicted proteins | sample AusTroGonzalo_MG_4_FD_193485 | JGI IMG/M metagenome (GOLD analysis project Ga0265299, IMG submission 193485) | Bovine rumen microbial communities from tropical cattle in Woodstock, Queensland, Australia - Gonzalo_02 | ecosystem: Host-associated > Mammals > Digestive system > Stomach > Rumen ...
TCCTTGGTCTCAACGCATCCAGGTTCTACGGCATAAACACCCAAATAGATTTACCTTACATTAAAAATATGTCAGAATGAGTCAGAACGCCAAATCCAAAACCTTTACCGTTGCGCTGTCAATGGTGATATGCCTCTTCTTTCTGTGGGCAATAAGCAACAACCTGCTTTCATCGGTCGTCAAGAAAATGATGACCCTGTTTGACATTGACCAGGCCAAAGCAGAGTTTGTTGAGACATCATACTGGTTCGCCTACTTCCTGTTCCCCATACCTATAGCCATGTTCATGAAGCGCTACAGCTACAAGGCAGGCATAGTGTTGGGACTGCTCATTGCAGCCGTGGGCGGACTTTTGTTCCTGCCGGTAACGCGCATACACAGCTTCCCGCTTTACCTGTGCGCCTTCTTTATCGTAGCCATAGGCATGTGTTTCCTTGAGACCGCGGCCAACCCGTACGTCACTGAGCTGGGCGATCCCGCAACCGCACCGCGCCGTCTCAACCTGGCGCAGGCATTCAACGGATTAGGTGCATTCATCGCAGCCATGTTCCTTAGCAAAATCATATTGGGCACCGGGGCGGAAACATCGATGGAATCGGAGATTCATACCTTCCGCATGACTTATGCCATATTCGCCATTGTACTCATAGTCATTGCGGTAGTTTTCATCTTTACCCGCATGCCGCGCATACAGGCCGAAGATGCCGATGAAAACAGCAAAAAACTCATATCCTTTAAGGTTCTCAAACGTAGTCATCTGCGCAACGGCGTGATAGCGCAGTTCTTCTACAACGGTGGTCAAACCGCTGTCAACAGCCTGTTCCTGGTCTATTGCATCAACTATGTAGGCATGACCAACAGCCAGGCCACCACATTCTTCGGGTTCTACATGCTGTTCTTCCTGTTGGGCCGATGGATAGGCACTACCCTGATGGTCAAGTTCCGCCCGCAGGATATGCTTGTGGTCTATGGCATAGCCAACGTGCTGCTCTGCATATTCGTTTGCATAGTAGGTGGTAAGGCTGCAGTGTTTGCCATGATGGGAATATCATTCTTCATGTCAATCATGTACCCCACCCAGTTCTCACTGGCACTCACCGACCTTAAGGGTGATACCAAGAGCGGATCGGCATTCCTGGTAATGGCAATCGTGGGTAACTCCATCCTGCCTTTACTTACCGCATACGTTCAGAAATCAATGACCAACCCCAACATAGCATACTTCATTCCGCTTATTTGCTTTGCTGTATGCGCATGGTACGGCTGGAAAGGACATAAAGTAACAGACTAAATGAAACAGATTAGAATTCCCGCTCAGGGACAGATTATTGTCGAGGAGGCCGTAAAGCCCACTCCCGGTGCCGGCCAGGTGCTGCTCAAGATAAAGTATGTAGGATTCTGCGGTTCTGATTTGAATACATTCCTGGGCCGCAACCTAATGGCCAAGGATGCTGTCATTCCCGGTCATGAGATAGGAGCGGTCATTGAAAGCGTTGGACCCGATGTACCCGACCACCTGGTTCCCGGTCTTACCGTAACCGTAAACCCCTATACCAACTGCGGACATTGCGCCGCCTGCCGTGCAGGCCATCCCAATGCATGTGAGTTCAACGAGACATTGGGCGTTCAGCGTGACGGAGCCATGCGTGACTACATGGTGCTCCCCTGGCAGAAAATAATACCCGCACAAGGCATTTCACCGCGTGATTGCGCGCTCATTGAGCCCATGAGCGTAGGATTCCACGCCGTATCCCGCGCCCAGGTGACAGACTCTGATACAGTTCTTGTATTCGGTTGCGGAATGATAGGCGTAGGCGCCATAGTACGTGCATCACTGCGCGGTGCCACCGTAATAGCAGTTGATTTGGATAATGACAAACTGGCTTTGGCCAAACGACTTGGTGCAGCCCACACAATCAACTCCAAAGAAGAGGATTTACATGCACGATTAACCGAATTGACCGATGGATTGGGCCCGACCGTAGTGGTTGAGGCAGTTGGCAGCGTACCCACCTATCAGGCTGCCATTGATGAGGTTGCATTCAGCGGCCGCGTAGTCTGCATAGGTTACTCCAAGAACGACGTGACGTTCCACACAGGCCTCTTTGTAAAGAAAGAGATCAACATCCACGGCTCCCGCAACGCCATGCCGTCAGACTTCGAGGCAGTAATCCGCTACCTCCAACGCGGCACCTGCCCAAAGGACGAACTCATCTCAGCAGTAGTAAAACCCGAGCAGGCCCTCAACGCCATGCAAAAATGGGTCGAGGCTCCGGGCAAGGTTTTCCGCATCCTAGTAGATTTTAACTGAAATAATAGGTTATTTGCACGGATTTGCTTTTATTTGCATCTTTTGGTAGTAAACTCTAACAATTAGTGATTATGAGTGAAGAATTGAAAACAGAGGACATCCAGGAGCCTATCGATGAGATAAAGGAGACCGTTGCTCCAGTATCCTCACGTGAGGAGATCATTGCACGCCTTCAGGAGATGGTGAGTGATATAGCTTTGGCCAAAAGGCAGGAGACAGAATCACTCAAGCAGGCTTTCTACAAACTGCAGAGAGCGGCCCAGGAGGAGCAGATTGCCGCATTCGTGGCAGGTGGAGGCACTGCCGAGGAGTTCAAGCCGGAGCCTGATCCGCTTGAGGAGCAGTTCCGTAAGCTGATGAATATAATAAAGGAGAAGAGAGCTGCCGCCCAGGAGGCACTTGAGATAGTCCAGAAAGAGAACTACAAGAAAAAGCTGGAACTCCTTGACCGTTTCAAGGCACTCATAGAGAAAGCTAATACAGAGGGCGCATCATACAATGAGTTCAAATCCTTGCTTCAGGAGTGGAAAGAGATAAAAGAGATTCCTGCCGACAAGGCCAATGAACTCTGGAAAGCATATCAGCAGTATGCCGAGCAGTTCTATGACATACAGAAACTCAACAACGAGTTCCGCGAGTATGACTTCAAGAAGAACATGGAGGCCAAGATAGCCATCTGCGAGGAGGCTGAGAAACTGGCCGATGAGCCTGATATCGTGGCTGCATTCCGCAAGCTCCAGAAACTGCATCAGGACTATCGCGAGACAGGTCCCGTTTCAAAGGAGTCAAGAGAGGAGATCTGGAACCGCTTCAAAACCGCATCGACCGTTATCAACAAGCGTCATCAGCAGCATTTTGAGGAACTCAAGGAGAAAGAAAAGGAGAACCTTGACCAGAAAACCGTAATCTGCGAGTTGCTTGAGGGTATAGAGTTTGATAAACTGACCACATTCCAGAGCTGGAACGAGAAGACTCAGGAGGTGCTTGCTCTCCAGAAGAAGTGGAAAGACATAGGCTTTGCTCCTGCCAAGCAGAACCAGAAGATATTTGAGCGTTTCCGCGCGGCTTGTGATGCGTTCTTCAGTAAGAAAGGTGAGTTCTTCAAGCAGGCCAAGACCGATATGACGGCCAACCTTGAACGTAAAACCGCTCTTTGCGAGCAGGCCGAGGCTCTTAAGGACAGCACTGACTGGAAAGAGACAGGTGATAAGATGGCTGAGCTCCAGAAGCAGTGGCGTGAGATAGGTCCCGTTCAGAAGAAATACACCAACACCATATGGAAACGCTTTATCGGCGCATGTGACTATTTCTACGAGCAGCGTGACAAGAATACATCATCAAAGAAACGTGAGGAGAACACCAATCTGGCTGCCAAGAAGGAGATTCTCTCAAAACTGCAGTCGTTTGATGCTGCTAACCTGAGCGATGACGATATCCAGGCTATCCAGCAGTTGGTGGATGAGTGGAACGGTATCGGATTTGTCCCGTTCAAGATGAAGGATAAGATTGCCGCTCAGTTCAAGGCTGCAATGGAACCGTTTGCAAGTGTGGTAAGTACACGTCGCGGACGTCCCGCCCAGCGTGGTGGCGCCACCCGTGAGACTGGCTCACCGCGTGAGCGTCTGCAGCGCCAGTATGAGGCTAAGAAGAGTGAAATCCAGACCTATGAGAATAATTTGGGATTCATGAACGCCTCAAGCAAAGCCGGCAACGGATTCGTTGACTCCATCAAAGCCAAGATTGAGGAACTCAAGAAAGAGGCCGAAGACCTGCTTGTTCAGATCAAGGCTTTAGACTCCGAGGAGGAATAGTGCCATAAAGGACGGTTTACTGAATAGGACTAAACAATAAGTTTGGTCCTATTCTATTTCTATTATATCCGGATCAATAACGACATTGACAAAGAGGGTGTCTCGTGTCTTCTTTCCGTTTTTCTCAAAATAAACTATGACCTGTTTTAATCCAGGTTTGTTCCAATGTATAGACTCATCTTCCTGTATTTTTACTCCGCTGTTAAAACTGCGGTTACATCCCTCGCCAATGGTCTTGATAGACGGAGTGCCGCTCTCACCTTCACCCGGATAGAAAAATACGCTGAACAACATTCTTCTATTCATGCCAAGATATGATCTTTGAATAGGCTGCTCAAAATAAATAATCGGGTCTTTTCCGAATATACCAAAACGGACAGGATTTGATTTGATACCATCCGGAGTTTCGGCATACATCGTATATAGTTTTCCGCTTTCCATATCGCCTATTTCACTCACCTTGCTGTACCTCAAAGTATCATTTAATCCCTTTAGCTGATGACTTACACCAGCAAATCCCGGAACGTTACATTTCCATGTCAGGCTCTTTGCGGGCAACGAATCAACCAACTGTGCACTAAACCAGATCATTTTATTTTTTTCCAACATGATTGAATATTGTCCGTTTACACCAACTGTCACTAACTGATCCGGAATCGGTTTAGGCCTGTAAAACTCATTGATAACCTGTCCCTTCCCGATATAAATATACTCAAGACCATCATTACCCCGGCAATCCAAATATTCCAGTTTAAGATTATTACTGACATCCAACTGCCAGAGATCATTTGAAGAGCAGTCCAAATAGGTCAAATTAACAAAATGATTAATTCCATGTAAAGTCCCCAAGTTTTGTGATGATACATCCATAACCGCTACAGCCGCCGCTTCCCTCCTTGAAATCCATCCGTCCTTGTTCGTATCATAATTGGCAAGGCAGAAAGACAGAAAATAGGGATAGCCCAAATCATCAGATATGTTTTCCTCCTCTTCGGCCCCACAAGTTTCAAATGTATTATCGGGCAACCAGTCTGCTACCGAAACGTTATCCAGTTCAACCAGATCCCTGCCTATTGCCAGATTAACTGTAGTTCTTTTACCTGATTCAAGCGGGATATCAGTTGCTGAAGTATAAACATACTCCTTATCACCCACAATAACGGTTATCTTACGGACACCACTCTGCGGCACCTGCGGACTGCTGTAAGTTATATCATATCCGGCAGCAGGAACACCAGCCTTTGGAATAGCTATGACCGATGCACTACCTGTTGCAGTTACCTTCTTTGTAAGATAGTTTACCTTGGCTGTTGATTTGGCCGTAATTTTTACGCCTGTAGCGGCAGGGGTTCCTTCAAACTCACTGCGTAATTTAAGGTTCACATCAAGTCTGGCCATTACATGGTCAAAGTTCAGGTTAACCGGTCCGTCTGTTGCCTTTACCCCTGCAAGGTTGGTTGCAATGAGCAGATCGCTGGACTCAAAGTCATCCGGATCAACAGCGTAGGCTGCTTCAATAAAGCTGGTGACGCTGTCTGGTACCGGATAGATACCTATAAAATAGTGAGCTTCAGTGCTGTTTTTCCAAAACATAGGATTGGAAGGTATCCAACTGCGGCCATCAAAACCGTTTTTCCGGGCATCAACCACCCTCTTTGCCGGAACAGAAGTATTGCTGCCTGTCCAACCGTACAATAGTATAGTATCTCCCGATGTAAAACTGCTGCCATTACCATCATATGACACCTTAGTCATCTTTCCGATGCTGGCCTGTATGGTTATGCTGCCGGCATCAGCATTTGTATCTATGGCGCCATCATTGCTGCAGCCACCCAGCGCCAGGAGGAAAGCTGCGGCTGACATCATTGCTGATATGTTCTTTTTCATATTCATTTCATTCATTTATGACACAGGGATAAAATCCTTTTGTGTTGAATCTACGGGTACACTGCCCGTACTGAGTGACCGTTGAAGCGGTTGCTTTCTGTACAACCCGCTTTGTTAGAACTCAATTGGAGGTTGTACGCGTTGCTCGGGGTATTAGTGTCGAGCGAACTGGACCAGTAGTGGCCATCGTAGCCGTAAACATAGAGCTTCTTATTGTCGCGGTGCCCGGCAATCGGAAGGAAGAGTGTGACACCGGTTGATTTCCTTACTATCTGCCATCCTGCCACATCGGTGCCAGCGTATTTTGTGGCGTCTCCATCACACCAGGTCCACGTGTAGTCATCTGTATTATTCTTGGTCGCAACAAGTTCGGCAAATTCATCTCTTGTGGGCATACGCCAGCGGCCGCCCCAGTTGTAACTGGCTGCGTCATCATATGCGTCAAGAGTGGTCTTGGCGTCAGTGAAACCATTGTAGCCAAATTCGCTTTTGTTGCAGTACTTGGTCAGAGTGTTTTCTGAGCCGTTGCACCACTTGTAAGATTCCCAGTTGTAGCCAGTCTTGCCACCAATCCAGTGTGTGCAGTAATTCTCCTGCGAGTATCCCTCCTGGTAATATGGCACTGTCTCGCCCCAGGCAAAATAGTCACCGTACTCCTCAGGCGCGCTGGCACCTACGTTACAGGTGGCCCACTTGAGGCCAGAGGAAAGGCCCAGATCTACGTAATCGTGACCGTTATAAGGATCCAAATCCGCCACACCAGCTGGAAGATCAGATGCGGTTTCCCATTCAGAAACTGAGATGGCGTTCAAGAATATAGTATCCTTTCCTACCTTCAAGTCTATGGTTGTCAGCTTACCGGAATTCAAAGGAATATTCTTAGATGCCTCATATACAAATTTTCTGGCACCTACTGTGATTGTAATATATTTCGCATCAGTCTGCGGAATTTCAAGACAGCTATAAGTATAGTCATAACCAGCTGTAGTTATTGCGCTCTGAGGCATTGCCAACGCCTCCTCAACGCCGTTGGCCGTCATTGTGCCGGTAAGATAATTTACAGTTGCCTTTGTTTTGACCGTGGCTGTTACTTTATCAACTATAGGCACTGAATCCCATTCGCTAGCGAACTTGAGGTTCACATTAAGTTTAGCCAAAACGTGATTGAAGGTAAGATTGACTGGGCCATCGGTAGCTTTAACACCTCCCAAATTAGCAGCAACAAGCAGGTCACTGGCCCTATAGTCTGCATCATTAAGCTTATATGTAGCGGCCGTGAAGCTTGTTATGCTATCAGGCACAGGATATATACCCAGGAAGTAATGTTTATCAGTTGCATTCTTCCAGCGCATCTGTTTGGCAGGAACCCAAACACTACCGTTAAACCTGTTGGAAACACCATCCACCACCTTCTGCTCCGGAACAGATGTCTTGCTTCCGGTCCAACCATAAACCAGAATCTTGTCTCCCTTATCAAAACTGGTAGCATTGCCATTGTATGACACCTTTGTCATCTCACCGATGCTGGCTTGAATGGTTATATCAGCAGCAAAATCATCACACATACCGGCTTCCTTACTGCAGCCCATAACCGAAAACAGCCATGCCGCAACCGCAATGATTTGTATTATTTTCTTTTTCATATTCATATTGCTATTCTATTACGGGCCGCACAGAATAACCATTGATTCGACTGTTGTATAACCAACCCACGCCTGTCGAACGGAAATAGAGGTGGTTCGCGTCGTACGAGGAGTAATTGTTGAGCGAACTGGACCAATAGTCGCCGTAGTCGCCAACGCCTTTGAGTAACGAACCGGTACGATCCCCGGCAGCCGGAAGGAAAATGAAGCACTCTTCATAACCTCCTTTTAAGCTTGTAACCTTGTAACCGGCTATACCACCGAATTCTGTATTACCTGCACCAACCCACTCCCATTTGCAGTTGTTATTGTCCTTCAACTCATCCCAATCGGTCACAGTAGGCATGCGCCAGCGGCCGCCCCAGTTGTAACTGGCTGCGTCATCCTTTTCGTCAAGAGTGGTCTTGCCGTCTTTGAAACCATTATAGCCATAATCGCTATAGCTGCAGTACTTGGTTAGAGTTACATTTGAGCCTTTGCACCACTTGTAGGATTCCCAGTTGTAGCCAGTCTTGTCGCCAATCCAGTGCGTGCAGGGGATCTCCATCGAGTATCCTTCCTGGTAATACGGCACTGTCTCGCCCCAGGCAAAGTAGTCACCGTAATCCTCAGGCGCGCTGGCACCTACGTTGCAAGTAGCCCACTTGAGACCGGAAGAGAGACCCAGATCCACATATTCGTGACCATTGATTTGGGGCTTTGGCGGAGCGGTGGTGGCACCTACGGGCAGGTTATAAGTCTTGCCGGCGCTCAAAGTAATAGCCGCAGTATTTTTCCAACTATACTTTCCAGCGCCTACATTGAACATTACGTTCAGTTCACCGACAGCAAAGGTCTGTGGCACCAGGATTGCCTCAAATGTTGCAGTTGCAGCCTTCGCCTTGTCAGTTCCCGGGACATACTTACCTGCCAGCGGAGTGATAGCAGCCTTAGTATTAGCCGTAACAGTAACCGTTCCTGTCTGAGGCTTGAAGTTGAAACCTTTATTTGCTCCCTTAACGGTAAAGTTCTTTACCGGATTTTTCTTCAAACCATATTTGTTGTCATAAAAATCATTACCCAGCGTGAGTACAAAATTCACCTTGGCAAGACCATGATTGAGAGCTACAGGCAGTTTTCCGCCCACTGTGTTCTCATATTTTATCTGCGTGGCCTTGACTGTAAGCAGGTCAGCGCTGTCCAGCTTAGCCTGCGTGTTCTGGTCTGTGGGGAGAGCCAGATCGACACCATTTTTAAACTCAGCCTTGGTAAAAGCATGGCCTGAAAAATATGCGGCGGTGTAGGTTATAGGAGTAGTCTCATCCTTCCAGTAGAGTTTTCTGTCTGTACCCCACACAGCATCTATTTTTGAAATCTTTTCAAAATAACTGTAAGTGGAATCCTGACAAACTATCTGCAGATAGAATTCCTTAAGGTCATCGGTCTCAATGCTGGCCCTGGTATCAGCCCCGGCAACAGAAGGCATGACCTGCATAGGAATGCCGTTGCCGGCTGCCTCACTTGTGATGGGATCAGGAATATCAGTGGTAACCGTCCAGCCGTCCTCCCAATCATTGATACTGCTGGAATGGACATAATTCTCTGATTTCAGATTATTGTAATCCAATGCCATATTGTATGTTTTACCGCATTCTATACAAGGCATATTAACATTATAACATGTTGCCCCGGTTGCTGTCGTTATGATCATTACAGCTTCACAGCGTTCAAGTCCTGAAACGGTCGGCAGAATTACATAATCAGTTTTAAATACGCCATCGGGACCTGTTTTTCCCGCATCGACAGTGACCTTGGCGTAAGCTTTACTCCCCGCAACTCCATACTTGGCGTTGGCCGATGATGTCAGTTTTATCTCCTTGGCAAGATTGTTGAACGTGAATGAGACACTGGCATCGGCAGGGATATTGGTCATATAAAGCTTGAGTACCGGTAAGAGGCGTTGCAGCTTAATGTCAATGACGCTCACGGATTTCTCTTTTATGACGGCTTTCCCTATGCCATACCAGGCTTGCTTGGGCGCATGGGTGGAATCCTTTAACGAAACTGATATATCGCCCAGCCCGGAAGCGGCCTTGGTGGCAGGCATACCGGTAACGGCAAAACCATCGGCAGCAGTCATGTTTATTGTAGCCAGGACATCATAATCACCTGAGGGCAGTTGCTGCAACTCCTGGGATGCCTCTTCATCACTTGAAAAGTGGCGTGAGAACTTATTGCCGGAGCCTATGAATGCGATGTCCAGATTGCGTATGCCCGTACCGGCATCGGCAGAATCGGCCCACTGTAGAGAGGTAGTCATGTATCCTACACTGGTTTTCCCGGCATACTCTGACGGGCCGAATTCATGGACGTTCTGGAAACAGCCTGAAACAAGCAGAGTTGACGCTATGGTCACAATCGCTTTAATTTGAGTCTTTCTGATAACCATAGCCTATTTCTTTAACAGTGAACTGAAATATGAACCCAGATCAACGCGATAAATCACCTTGATTCCGGCATCCCAAATAAGATTGCTCTTGTGCCCGTGTTCCGGGATGTTGTCAAAACGCTTTCCTGTCAGACATGTTATGCCTGTATAAAGAGCGGCATCCAGATCTTCATTGATACGGTAGCCCACAATGGCCTGTCCGCCCAATCCAAGGTGCCACTGTATGTTGTTTATCAAATGACTGTCAGGAGTGATGAGCTTGCTTCTGGTAGTGACGATTGAGAGCTGCGGTGCCAGACTGAAACTCCACGGAAACTCCTGGTCCATAAACAGACTGAGCAACTCAAAGTCAGCCTGAGCCATGAGCTTGCTCCATCCCGTGCTGCTTTCAATATCACTGTAATACCAACCCTTTTTATCAATGACAGGACTCACAAAACGCTCACCGTCACCGGACAGCCAGTAAGGGCAACAGTCAAGTGCTGTCTGAGTCTGACCGCCAAACTGCAAGCCAGCCTCAAAAGAGATAAGACGGCTTAAATGATAACCGCCTGAAATACCGATCTGGAATCCTGCGTGAGTTTTACTCTCAGTGAAACTGCGGAATGTGCACTTTCCGAAAGAGGTTCCCATGTCTGCCGATACATACCAGGGCTGATCTGGCACAGCAGCCTTGCCGGCCGAGCAGGCCAGAAGCATCAGGGCAAAACACAATCTCTTCCGGAATGTGGAAAAGGAACTGTAATTCATTTTTTGCGTTGTATTGGAAACGGATACGCAAAAGTAATGAATTACAGACTATAACGCAATAATGTCAGATAATATCAAATAATAATAGTGATTACCAGCATGTAAATGCCCATGCCAAGAAGGTCATTTGTAATCTGGACAAAGGGACCGGTGGCGATGGCGGGGTCGATGTGAATTTTCTCAAACAGGAGCGGCAGCAGGGTGCCCCACAGCGTGCCTATAAGCACCAGCGCGAACATGCTGCCCGGTACGGCATAGGTCACGGGATCTGTCAGTCCGAATGCCCACGCGTTATAACCGAACACCAACAGCGACAGCACGATGGCATTCAACAGAGCGACGGCGCTCTCCTTGAACACCTGCTTGAGTATGTTTGATGTATTGAGTGAACCGTTAGCCAGACCCTGTACCACAAGAGCCGATGACTGAGTACCCACGTTACCGCCTGTACCTCCGATAAGCGGGATAAAGAACAGCAGTGATGTAGCTGCGGCAAATGCGGTCTCAAAATGCTCCAAAAGCTTGGAGTTAAGGATACCTCCCAGTATGCCTATGAGCAGCCACGGAATACGTGACCACATCTGGCGGAACACGCTGTCGGCAGTCTCGACGTCACCGGTAAGACCCGATGCCATCTGGTAGTCATGCTCCTGTTGGTCACGCAACTCATCGATCACGTCATCGACGGTAATCTGACCCTGCAGACGCCCT
>Ga0265299_10005682_pt1 | contig 11531 bp, 7 predicted proteins | sample AusTroGonzalo_MG_4_FD_193485 | JGI IMG/M metagenome (GOLD analysis project Ga0265299, IMG submission 193485) | Bovine rumen microbial communities from tropical cattle in Woodstock, Queensland, Australia - Gonzalo_02 | ecosystem: Host-associated > Mammals > Digestive system > Stomach > Rumen ...
CCCTCAAATAAAGTCTGTGCGTAAGCCGGCGCTACGGTACTATTACCGCGTTGATAATTTTTTCGATGATTTGCTCGGGCGTTACGTTTTCGGCTTCGGCCTCGTAGGTTAGGCCGATACGGTGACGCAGGACCTCGTTGCACACGGCACGGACGTCTTCCGGAATAACATAGCCGCGGCGCTTGATGAAGGCGTATGCCTTGGAAGCAAGTGACAGTGAAATACTTGCACGCGGCGAGGCGCCGTAGGAAATGAAGTTCTTCAGCTCCGGCAGGCCGTATTCTTCCGGGGTACGAGTGGCATAAACGATGTCCACGATGTAACGCTCGATTTTCTCGTCCATGTAAACGTCGCGGACCACCTCACGGGCGCGGAGAATATCCTGGGGCGTTACCACGGCATGGGCCTTGGGGAACTCGCCGGCGTTGTTCATGCGGATAATCAGGCGTTCCTCTTCCTTCTTGGGATAGGACACCACCACCTTTAACATGAAACGGTCTACCTGGGCCTCCGGCAGCGGATAGGTACCTTCCTGCTCAATGGGGTTCTGGGTGGCCATCACCAGGAAAGGCTGCGGCAGCTGATAGGTATTCTCGCCGATTGTCACCTGCTTTTCCTGCATGGCTTCCAGCAGGGCGCTCTGCACTTTTGCCGGGGAACGGTTGATTTCATCGGCCAGCACGAAGTTGGCGAAGACGGGGCCCTTGTGCACCTCAAATTCCTCTTTCTTCTGGGAATAGACCAGCGTACCCACCACATCGGCCGGCAGCAGGTCCGGGGTGAACTGGATGCGGCTGAATTTGGCATCCACCGCCTGGGCCAGCGTATTGATGGCCAAAGTCTTGGCCAGGCCGGGAACACCCTCCAGCAGGATGTGGCCGCCGGAAAGCAGGCCGATGAGGAGGTTGTCCACCAACTGCTTCTGTCCCACAATCACCTTGCCCATTTCCAAGGTGAGCAGGTCCACGAAGGAACTTTCTTTTTGGATTCGCTCGTTGAGTTCTCTGATGTTAACAGATTCCATATTATTTGTTAATTTTGCATATGCGTTATTCCATCTGCCTATCCTATGACGGTGCCGCCTTCTGCGGCTGGCAAATCCAGCCCAACGCCCCGTCGGTACAAGCCACCCTGGAGGGGACCCTTTCCCGTCTCCTGAACCGCCCCATTGCGGTTACCGGAGCCGGCCGGACAGACACTGCCGTAAACGCCGTAAACTATGTGGCTCACTTTGACGTGGACGGAGCACTGCCCTTCGGGCAATCGGATTTATGCTACAAATTAAATGCCATGCTTCCCCGCAGTATAGTGGTTCACAGCGTGGTTCCGGTGGCCGATGATTTCCATGCCCGCTTCGGGGCAAAACGGCGGGAATATACCTACTTCATACACAGGCAGAAAGACCCTTTCGTGGCTCCCTGGAGCTGGCAGTGCGGCTATCCGGATTTGGATTTTGACGCCATGAACCGGGCCTGTCAGTTCCTGCTGGGCACCCACGACTTTTCCTGCTTCGAAAAAACCGGCGGCGACAACAAAACCTCCATCTGCACCGTCTTCGATGCCTTCTGGAAGCCCTACATTCCTTCCCACATTCAAATTATGTCAGGGGAAGGGAGCACCCCTCCGGGGGACTCCGTTCCGCTTCGCTCCACTCCGGCCCCTCCCATTGTCTCCTGCGTCCCTTCGGAACTTGTATCCAACGGGCCCCTCCCCCTATACTCGTCCGGGGGTGGACAAGCCCCCGGAGGGGCGCTCCCTTCCTCTAACACTTATTGGTATTTTAGGATTGCTGCAGATCGCTTTTTGCGGAACATGGTGCGGGCTACCGTGGGGTCTTTGATTGAAGTGGGACGGGGTAAACAGAAGCCGGAATGGATTGCGGAACTGATAGCCACCGGTACCCGCAACGATGCCGGCGAATCCGTCCCCGGACACGCCCTTTTCCTTAACAAAGTGCTTTACTGACGGGTTTGCCCGTTGCCCCGGATTAGCCACTTGTATGTGGTAATCTCCTCCAGCGCCATCGGGCCGCGGGCATGGAGTTTCTGGGTGCTGATGCCAATCTCGGCCCCCATGCCGAACTGACCGCCGTCGGTGAAACTGGTGGGGGCGTTGTGATACACGCAGGCGGCATCTACCTCGGCCAGGAAACGGGCGGCCGCCTCCGGATCTTCGGTAACGATGCTTTCGCTGTGGCCGGAGCCGAAGCGGGCTATATGCTCCAGGGCTTCGTCCAGGCTGTCCACCACCTTGACGGACATGCGCAGCGAGAGGAATTCGGTGCCATAGGCCTCCTCCCCTTCTTCCACCGTTACGCCCTTTTCCTTCAGGGGCGCCATCAGCGCGGGCAGATCGGCCAGGCGGTCACGATGGATGATGAGGCAGTCCAGGGCGTTGCACACACTTACACGGCGGGTTTTGGCATTGAGGACGATAGCCCGGGCCTTTTCCATGTCGGCCGCTTTGTCTACATAGCAGTGAACTACCCCTGCGCCCGTTTCTATTACAGGCACCTGGGAGTTTTCGCGCACATAGCTGATGAGCCGGCTGCCGCCGCGAGGAATGATAAGATCCACCAGACCATGCGCTTTCAGCAGCCTGTCCGTATCTTCGCGGCTGGTAAGCAGCAGGGCCGATTCCCCGGGCAGCCCATGGCGCTGCAGCACCTGGTGAATAAGGCCTGCGATGGCCGTGCAGCTGTCTTTGGCGTCGCTGCCACCCTTCAGGATGCAGGCGCTTCCCGCCTTAAAGCAAAGGGCAAAGCAGTCGAAACAGACGTTGGGGCGCGCCTCGAAGATGATGCCGATTACGCCGAAAGGAACGCTGATGCGCGTGAGGTCCAGGCCGTTAGGGAGTACGCTGTGCTTGAGCACACGGCCCAGGGGCGAAGGCAGCGAGGCCACCTTCCGCAAATCGGCTGCAATGTCTTTCAGGCGGGCTTCCGTGAGCAGCAGGCGGTCGTAGCGTGGATCGGCCTTGTCCATGCGGGCCAGGTCGGCCGCATTGGCTTCCAGCAGGGCGGGAATCTGCGCCTCGGTGGCATCGGCCAAATCCAGGAGCACGGCATTGCGCTCCCCGTCGCTGAGCCTGGCCAGGCTTCTGGCGGCCGCTTTTGTTGCTATAAAGTCTTTCATCGGCTTTTGGGGATAAACTCCGTGTGCGGCGTTTCGGCAGGCCGCGTTATCAGGTCGGGCAGGATGTTGTCCCGTTCTCCATTGGCAATGATTACCCGCACGCCAGCCGCCTGCAAACGAGTGGCGGTGGTATACTTTGAATGCATGCCGCCCCGGCCGAAGGCGCTTTTTTCGGCCACGATATACGACGACAGGTCCTCCCCGGGTGCCACACTGCGAATCAGCTCCGAACGGGGGTCGCTGGGCGGTCCGGTGTAAACGCCGTCTATGTTGGACAGCAGGATGAGCGTATCGGCCTCCATCATTTGCGCAATGAGGCCGCTGAGTTCGTCATTATCGGTGAACATGAGCTCGGTGACGCACACGGTGTCGTTTTCGTTCACGATGGGCAAAACTCCGTTCTCCAGCATTACCCGCATGCAGGCACGCTGGTTCTCATACTGTTCGCCGGGCTGGAAGTTTTCCTTCATGGTGAGCACCTGCCCTACATGGATGCCGAACTCGCGGAAAAGGTCGTAATAAAGGCCCACCAGCTTTACCTGGCCAATGGCCGAAAACAGCTGGCGCTGCTCTACCGTATCCAGGGTATGATTCACCCGCAGTTCGCTGCGTCCGCATGCCACGGCACCGCTGGAAACCAGGATAACCTCCTTTCCCTGCCCCCGGAGCCAGGCCAGCTGGTCCACCAGGGCCGACATGCGGGTAACATCCAGTTTTCCGTCGGCCCGCGTGAGCACGTTGGAGCCTACTTTGATAACGAGTCTCATTACGCTTTACTGGGAATGGAAGCCATCAGGCCTTCGATGATGCTGGTGGTGAAGCCGTTGCGCTCCATGGCATTGAGGCCGCGGATGGTGAGGCCGGCCGGCGTGGTAACCTTGTCGATTTCGGCTTCGGGGTGCGAATGGCCCGAGCTCAAGAGGCTGGCGGCGCCCTTCATGGTCTGGGCCACAATGCGCTGCGCATCGGCCGTGGTGAAGCCCATGAGCACACCACCCTGGGTGTTGGCACGGATATAGCGCAGGGCATAGGCTATGCCGCAGGAGGCCAGAACCATGCCGGCGTTCATGAGCCTTTCCTCTACCAGCATGGCATCGCCCAGTTCCTTGAAGATGGCCAGCAGGGCCGCGTCCTGTTCGGCCGATGCCCCGGCCGACGACATGAAGGTCATGCTCTCGCACGTGGCAATGGCGGTATTGGGAATCAGGTAATAAAGCACCGGCACTTCCCCATCCCGCTGGAAAAGTTCCTTCAGATCGGCCAGGCCGGCGCCGCCAATCATGGAACAGACTATCTGTTTCTTGTAGTCCAGCAGGTTTTTCAGCTGCCCGGCCAGAGCCTGCAGATGCCATGGCTTTACGGCCAGGACCACTACATCGGCTCCCTGGATGCATTCCTGATTGCTGGTAGTGGTACGGATTTCCGGAACCCGTGCACGGATGCGTTCCAGCTTTTCGGGGTGCGGATTGCTGATGCAGATGTCTTCTTTACGGACAAGCTTTCCCTGTGCAAGGCCGAATGCCAGTGCACTGCCGATGTTACCGGCTCCGATGATGGCGATTTTCATGATTTGGACTTTACTACTAAAACTAAACCTGTCAAATATAAGAAATAATATCTTAAAACACAAAGCCGCCCCCAAAAGGAGCGGCTTACGTGCACCATATTAACTCAACTAACCTTATGTAATTTAACTATGACTAGTTCTAGTAAGGGAGGTCTCCGTCTATAAAGAGGTAGTTCTGTCCGTCTTTGAAGCCCTCGTTCTGCTCAAGCATGCCTTGCTGGAGGTTGATCTGTTCCTGCGGGATCATCCAGAAGCCGCGGGTGAGCGCGTAGCGCTGGGAGAAGGAGCGGCCGGGCAGTTCCTTATAGGTGTTGGCCTTGCCCAAAAACTCGATATAGCCACCCGTCTGGTTCTTCTCGATGATTTCACCAGCCTTCTCGGGATACCAGCGGCGCAGGTCGTTGAAGCGCATGCCTTCCGTCGCAAACTCGTAGCGACGCTCCTTTTGGAGCCGCTCGAAGGTATAACCGTCGTAAGGCTCCAGACCTGCACGGGCGCGGAGACGGTTCATGCCGGTTACAGTCTCTTTTAGTTCGTCCAGCATCAGCAGCACATCGGCGAAGCGGATGTAGATGGCGTCGTTCTTATTGCCGCTCTTGGCGCTGTTGCTGATGGCGCCGTTGACAATATTGAAGAAGTTCTTTTTCAAAGTGGACTTTGCACCATCGGAGTAGGCGGCCATGGCCTGGTATTTCTTGGTGTAGAACCAGGTGCGCTCAATCTCCTTCGAGTCGTGACCCGTGAAGTTGGGAAGCTCCACTTCGCCAGTGTACCAGGGATAGACCGCTGCGATCTTATTCTCGTTGGTGACCAGGATGGAGCCGTAGAAGCGCTTGTCCGTCGGGCCGTAATCGGGATCCTCAAACCATTCCTTTACGAAAAGCGGGTTCACGGAAGCGTTGCCGTTTCCGCCGGCGGAATAAGGATAGCTGTCCTTATTAGGGGTTTGGGTGGAATTACGGAAGCCAAGCCATTCCGCGAGGCGGTTGTAGCCGGTGCCGGTGTAGGAGAAATGGACGCCCCAGACGGTCTCCTTGCTGTGGTTGCCCACCCAGTGCAGGTTTTCCTTGTTGGCATAGGTGTCGAAGTCGACGCCATAAGCGACACCGCTGGAATACTCGTTGGAATACATCCAGATTTCGCGCTGGTCCTTCTCCAGGTCGAACTTGGAGACGCTCGTGTTGGCGCATTCCTCAAGCCAGGTGATCACCTGGGCCTTGGTGATGCCGGCCATGTCGCTCTTCTTATAGAAGCCCGTGTAGAAGAGCCACACGCGGCCCATAAGGGCCTCGGCGGCGTACTTCGTGGCGCGGCCCGCCAGGTTGTTGTCCTTGGAGTAACCATATTTGGCCGGAATCATGTCGATGGCATCCTTGAGGTCCGCGGCGATGGCAGCATAGATCTCGTCGACAGGGGCCTTGGGCATGTTCTCCACTGCGGTGGAAAGCGTCAGCGGGAAGGTCTCCCAACGCTCGGCCATCTCCCAAAGGTAGAAAGCGCGCATGAAGTGCACCTGACCCAGGTACCATGTCTTGTTGTCGCCCGTGAAGAGGTTGTCGTCCATGGCGGAGATGGCCTCCAGCGCAAAGTTGCAACGGAACAACCCGTTGTAGAAGCTCTTCCAGACGCTGTTGTCCTCGTCGCTGGACGGAGCAAGCAGACGGTCATCGGCCGTGGTTTCCTTGGAGCTCTTGGAGCCGGCGCCATAAATGTCGTCGCTGGCGATCATGCGCCGGAACAGGTTGATCTTGAAGATTGAGCCCGTGTACAGCGAATGCATGGTAGAGTAGGCTGAGTTCACCAGCTGCTCCGCGTCCTTCTCGGTCTGGGGGAAGGAAGAAGTGTCCGCCTTCGAGTAGTTCTTGGTATCGAGCAGGCTGTCAAGTTTTTCGCAACTGACGAGGGCCAGGAAACATACTGCGATAGTAAATAATATCTTTTTCATATGCTTTCGGAATTAGAATTTGATGCTGACACCAGCCATGAAAACCTTGGGGGAAGGATAGAATCCGGTGTCGATTCCTGAAGACCAGCTATCCATTCCGGAGCCGGTACCCACTTCGGGATCCATGCCGTCATATCCGGTGATCGTGATGAGGTTCTGGCCCGTCACGAAGACTCTGAGCATCTGGAAAGGAATCTTCTTGAACACCTGCTTGAAGTCGAATCCAAGGGTAATGTTACGAATCTTGAGGTAATCGGCATTCTGGATGAAGATGTCGCTGTTGTAGCTGTTGCACTTGAAGTTGTTGTGCGAACCGGAGGAATAGCGCGGGAAGGAGTTGGTGGAGCCTTCGCCGGTCCAGTAGCGGGCCACCAGGTTGTTGGTGAAGCTCTGGAGATCCTGGAGCGCGAACTGGCGGTAGCTCTGCATCACCTGCTGGCCGAAGGCGCCGGAGCCGTTGATGCTGAAGTCGATACCCTTCCACTGCAAGGCGATGCTGAAGCCCATGGTGAAGTCCGGGTGGGGGTTACCAATCTCGACGCAGTCGTTCTCGTCGTACACACCGTCTTTGTTCTGGTCAATCCAGATCACGTCGCCCGGCTGTGCGTTATCGTAACCGTTCATGAAGGTGTAGCCATTGGCGTTGTATTCGTCAATCTGCTTCTGATTCTGGAAGATGCCCTCGCTGGCCATGCCCAGGAAGTAGCCGATAGGCTTGCCCGGTTCGGCGCGGTAGCCCTCTAATTTGGCCACGTTCTCGGAGATGATTTTCGCCTGACCTTTGAGATAGCCCTCGGCAGTGTTGATGTAGAGGACGGTGTTCTTGTTGTAAGAACCGTTGAGGCCCAGGCTGTAGCGGAAGTCACCCACTTTGTCGTTCCAGGTGAAACTGAGTTCCACACCGCTGTTGCGAACGGCGCCACCGTTGATGGAAGAAGCGCTGGCACCCAGGATACCCATGTTGGGAGGCGTCACAAGCCAGTCTTTGGTGTCTTTCTGGTACCAGTCGAAAATAACGCCCAGGCGGCTGCGGAAGAAGCGGGAGTCGAAACCGATGGCAAGCTGCTCGGAAGTCTCCCAGGAGAGGTTGGGGTTAGGGATGTTGTCGGGATAGGCTGCCGTGACCGGGTTTGTCTGGTCGTAGGAGAAGTCATACTGGCCGCTCATCGAGATTGTACCGGTGTACTGGAAGTTGCTGATACGGCAGTTACCGTTCTGGCCCCAGCTGCCGCGAATCTTGAAGAAGTTGAGCCAGTTTTTAGTGGCTTCCATCCAGGGTTCGGAAGAGATTACCCAACCGGCGGAAACGGACGGGAAGACACCCCAGCGGTGACCCTTGGCGAAGTTGCAGGAACCATCCGCACGGACAATGGCCGTGAACATGTATTTGTCTTTGTAGCTATAATTGGCACGGCCGAAGAAGGAGAGAAGGTTATTGTAGGGAACGGTGTTGCTGCCGCCCATGCTGGCGTGCTCGTCGCTGGTCAGTGCGCCGTCAACGGAACTGAGGTTGGCGGACTCCCAGGTGCCGAACTTGGTGTTGGAACGGGTACCGTTGACGCTCATGCCCCAGCCCGTGGCTTCGATGGAAGTACCGGCGAGGGCCTCTACGGTATGGGCACCGGCAAAAGTCTTCTTATAATTGGCAGTGAGTTCCCAGGTCCAGTTGGTGGAAACGCTGGAGCTCTGCTTCACGCTGTCATATTCCTGGAAAGTAGAAGCCGTGAGTTGGTACTCCGGCGTATACTCGCGGGAGAAGCTGGCGTTGGCGCGGATACCGAAGGCGGTACGGAACTTGAGTTCCTTGATGGGGTTGACCTCCAGGTAAACATTGCCCTGGACGCGCACGCCCTTGCCCTGGCTTTCCTTGAGGCACTGCTGCTCAAGCAGGTTCACTTCGTTATCACGGGCGTCCCAGCCATCGCGCAGTTGTTTATCATAGGTATAAAGGGAACCGTCCAGGTCCCAGGCCGGCAGGAGCGGGGTCTTGGTCAGGAGGTTGGACACATCGCTGCCTCTACCGGTTGTGCTCATACCGCGGGAATCCGTAATGGATACAGTCACGTTCTCGCCGAGCTTGATGACGTCGAGGTTATTCTTCTTGAGGATGGTGAAATCCGTATTGGCACGGACGGTGGTTCTATCATAATAGGTGGGCTTGGGAGCGCCCAGGGTACCTTCCTGATAGGACTTGGTGAAACTGAAAGAGTAACGGACAGCGTCGCCGCCGCCGGTTACGCCCAAAGCCAGGTTGTTGGTAGGGGCATTCTTGTTGATGGACTCGGTGAACCAGTCGGTACCGTTCCACTTCCCTTCCCGGATCCACTGCATCTGGACGGGCATCGTCTCTTCGATGTTGTCATACTCATTCAAGCCTGCCCGCTTGACCAGATCCAGGTATTCCGAAGCGGTGACGCCATGGACACCGTTGGTGTTCGGCTGTTGGAAGCCCATGTAGGCGTCGAAGGTGACAGTGGCCTTCTTTTCGCCGACCTTGCCCTGGCGGGTGGTCACGAGCACGACGCCGTTGGCGGCGCGGGCGCCGTAAATGGCGGCGGAGGCAGCGTCCTTGAGGATGTCGATGGACTCGATGTCGGCGGGGTTCAGGTCGTCCAGGTTACCGCCGGCCACGCCGTCGATAACGATGAGCGGGCTGGAGTTGCCGTTGGTGCCGAGACCGCGGATGGTGATGTTGTAGCCGGCACCCGGAACGCCGCTGGACTGGACGATGTTCACGCCCGGGACGGAGCTGTAGAGGGCTCCGACCGCATTGGTGGTGCTTTGCTTCTGGATGTCGTCACCGGTAATATTAATGGTAGCGCCGGTAAGGAGTCTCTTCCTCTGGGTACCATAACCGATAACTACTGTCTCATCCAGCAACTCGTTATCCTCCTGCATCGTAACATTGATAATGCTTTGGTCACCGACCTTGATGGTCTGGGCCTGGAAACCGATGCTCTCTACGGAAATGCTGGATCCGGCGGGAACACTCAGGGAGAAGTTACCATCCACATCGGAAGCGGTTCCGATACGTGAATTGCCGACCACCGTAACGGCTGCACCGATGACCGGTTCACCGTTGGCATCGACAATCTTACCGCTGATGGTGCGATTCTGGGCCGAGGCGGTGACACCTCCCCAAACTGTGAACAGTATCGCAAGGACACTCGTCACTTTCATCAGATGTTTTAACATGGTTGATTAGAATATTGGTTGTTAATAAAATGTTTCGTGGTAAATCGCCCTTGCAAAGATACGTTACACAAGGTTACAAAGCGAGTGGATAGTGTAACATAATTCTTTGATAGCGTAACCCGGGCGTAACATTCCTTTTTGCCTATGTTACAAATCCCGCTCCTGCCCTTGTCCATACTCACTGGGGCTTACACCGAACAGTGTTTTGAAAGCAGTGGTAAAGGAGCTGGTGCTGCGGAATCCGACGGCATCGGCCAGTTCCGAGATGGCATACTTTTTCTCCGCAAGCATTTCCGCCGCTTTTCTGAGCCGCAGGTTACGGATAAAGTCACGCGAGGTTTCTCCGGTAAGTTCCCTGAGCTTGCGGTGCAGGTGCACGCGGCTTACGCCTACCTCGGCCGCCACCTGCTCCACGGTGAGTTCTCCTTCGCCCAGATGGTCGTTTACCACCCGCACAATGCGCTCCAGCAAACGGTCGTCCGGCGTCTTGATTTCCGGCCCGCGGATGTCGCTTTCGTCCACCCTGGGCCCTGCCAGCGTCAGCTTAAGGCGTTCGCGACCCTTGATCAGGTTGTCCATGGACGTTTTGAGCACATCAATACTGAAAGGTTTGGTAATATAGGCATCGGCACCGGCCTCCATTCCCTCTATCTTGTCGCGGTCCAGGGTTCGGGCCGTGAGCAGGATGATGGGAAGGGAACTGATATTGGGATTCTTACGAATCTTTTCGGTGAGTTCGAAGCCGTCCATGCCGGGCATAATTACATCGGACACTATCAGGTCCGGATGCTCGGAAAGGGCCATATTATAGGCATCCTTCCCGTTTTCGGCCTCCAGGATACGGTAGGAGGACGAGAATTCCGTAGAAAGCCAATGGCGGATTTCACTGTTGTCATCCACAATCAGCACGCTGTGCCGGGGCCGGACTTTCTTTTCCTGGAGCTCATCGGGGCCGAAGTTCTGCGGGACGTTAAGCTCTGCGCGGCGTTTCTTTGCAGGCTTGTTGTCCGCCAGTTCCGTATCGCTCAGATGGGCGTTACCCAGCGGCAGCGTAACGGTAAACATGGCGCCTCCGTCGGGGATATTGTCGGCCCGGATGGTTCCGTGATGCAGCGCCGTAATGGTCTTGGCGAAATACAGGCCGATACCCGTTCCGCTGACGGCCTCGGGGCTCTGGTAGAACAGGTCGAAAATATGCTGGAGGGATTCTTTGTCTATTCCGCTGCCGCTGTCCCTCACCTCCACGGAGGCCGTATCGGCAACGGCCGAAACGGTTACCTGCACACTGCCGCCGGAGGGGGTGTATTTGAGGGCATTGGACAGCAGGTTGGCTACAACTTTATTGAAATAGTTGCTGTCCAGCCACACTTCCAGGTCACGCGAACAGGCATAGCGGAAAACCAGCCGCTGGCCGTTGTGCTCGGCCTGGGGCCGGAACAGCTCGCATACGGACGAAACATATTCCACCAGGTTTACAGGCGCAAAGGACAGCTTGATGGCACCTTCGTCGGCCTTGCTCAAATCCAGGGTCTGGTCCAGGATCTGGAGCACGTTGTCGGCATTCCGTCCTATGAGCGCATAGGCGCGCTGCCGGTCGGGATCGGGGTCGGATTCTATCAGTTTCTGGAGCGGAGCCTTCACCAGGGTCATCGGCGAACGGATTTCGTGGGACAGGCTCAGGAAGAAGTGC
>Ga0265299_10005683_pt1 | contig 11531 bp, 6 predicted proteins | sample AusTroGonzalo_MG_4_FD_193485 | JGI IMG/M metagenome (GOLD analysis project Ga0265299, IMG submission 193485) | Bovine rumen microbial communities from tropical cattle in Woodstock, Queensland, Australia - Gonzalo_02 | ecosystem: Host-associated > Mammals > Digestive system > Stomach > Rumen ...
ACTCTGGCGCTTTAAACCCGGATAATTACCTCGTATCACCGCAGCTGAACATAACAGGCAATAACCATTACGTGTCGTTTTGGGCCAGCGCCCTCGACGAGGCTTATCCTGCCGACCATTTCGGACTTGCAGTATCCACGACTGGCACCACCGTCGCCGATTTCACCATGCTTCAGGAATGGACGATGACAGCGAAACAAGGCGGCTGGTACGAATATAATGTCGACTTGAGCAGTTACGTCGGACAAGATGTCTATATTGCCATTCGTCATTTCAACAGCCAGGATAACTTTTGCCTCGTCGTCGACGATGTCTTCGTAGGCCCGCAGGCTAAAGACCCTCTCACATCATGCAGCATCGCACTTGATGGTTCAGTGGTGGTCGAAAATATTGTTGATACTCAATATATTCTTGATACTGAAGGATTTACAAATAACTCATCACATAATACTACAATCACAGCGACATATCAGTCGGGTGCTACTTTGACGAATTCTGTCGACTGGACATTCCGTTCTAGTGACAACTTCCAAGGCTCTCCAACAGGTCTGCAAGCCGTGAGTGACGGCAACTCCGTCAACCTCAGCTGGGAGCTCCCGATGATGAGTTCGTCATATCCCGTCAACGAGATTTATTACGACTTCGCCGACAGCACCCTTTCGGATCTCACCTTGATCGATGCCAACAACGACGGCTTGAACTTCGTCGTTTATCCTTTTGGAGGCTACGGAAGTGGCAAATGTCTCAAGTCTGTATCATGGCAGGGCTCTGCTGTAAATCCTGATAACTTTGTGGTTTTGCCACGTGTCACTGCAACTGAAAACACCGTGTTCTCGTTTATGCTGCGCGACGCCGACATGCCTGGCATCGCACCAGATCCGGAACATTTCGGAGTGGCAGTGTCGACCAACGGCAACACCAATGCAGCCGATTTCACTATGGTTCAGGAATGGAACAGCACCGGCAGCTATACTGAATATTCGGTAAGCCTCGCAGCATATGCCGGACAGCAGGTCTACGTGGCGTTGCGTCATTTCAACACCACCGGCGAGACATATTATGTATATGTCGACGACATCCGTATCACTGGTGTGGAGGCGTTGATAATACGTCCGGCTAAGGGTGCTCTGCTATATGCTAATGGCGAGCTAATCGCTATGCTGAATCATGGTGAGACGAGCTATACGCATAACGTAAACCGTTATGTATCAGACTATTGTATCCGTATTATTCAAGAAGGAAACAAGGCTGACGGCACTTATTTTGCCCTCGCTGAACCACAATGTGCTGATGCTGAGTTGGATTGTGTGGCACCGATAAACCTCGCTGCAAGCTATGACGGAAATAAGGTGACGCTCTCGTGGGAACGCGACATCTTTATCGATTTTGAAGACGACCCACAGGGATGGACCTTCCTTGACGCCGACGGCGATGGCAGTGTGTTCGGCATCTACGCTGCTGGCGGCATGGAGCCGGATGGGTCTGTTAACACCAGCGGCACCAACGCCTCGTTGACGTCGTTCTCTTACGCAAACGGATATGGGCCTCTGACACCTGATAACTACGCTTTCATGCCTCTCACGAAGATTCTTCCCGATGCCAGCCTCGAGTTTTATGCCGCAGGATATGACCCGAGCTATCCCGCTGAGACATTCGGCGTGGTAGTTGCCTCGTCTGATGGTGTGAATATCAACATGTTACAGCAAGGGACGACATCGCATCCTTATTCTAAATACACCGTCGATTTGTCGGGATATGCAGGGGAGAACGTTTTCGTGGGCTTCCGTCATTTCACGGCTACTGCGGCATATGCGATGTGTATCGATAATATCACTGTCAACAACGCGGTGTGGGCAGGGATGGCGAGCGAGACCCTGAGATATCACATTTATCGCTCATTCGATGGAGTCGATTACACCATGATCGGCGTGGCCGACGGCGATGCTACGAGTTTCGACGATAACGCCATTCAAAATGTGAACCAATATTATAAGGTGACGGCTGTCAACAGTGTCTCGGGTGGCTTGACATGTGAGTCGGCCTACGCGATGTCGGTCGACGGTATTCATGATTATGTCTACGCTCAAACACTCGGCATAGATGATATTGACGATAACGGAATGACCGTTTATCCGAATCCGACTACAGGATTTATATATATTAACTCAAATAATCTTGAATCGGAATATCATATCGTTAATGCTATAGGTGAAACTGTTTTGACTGGTAACATCACATCTGAGAACCAGCTAATCGACATCTCAAATCTTCCGAATGGCTTGTATTTTGTGAAGATTGGGCTAAGTGTGCAAAAATTCTTGAAAAAATAACTCTACGTATTGATTTTTTTTGTAATTTACACCCTCAAAAAATGCTTAACAAAAATTAATATAACACAATGAAAATCAAAGCAAAACGTCTAGCTATCGTGCTATCGCTCATGATTGCGGTGTGCTCAATTATGCCATTGCAGGCTCAAACGGATGGCTTCTTCCGTGGTGGAGACGACAATTATGAAAACCGTAGTATCTCGATAAATAGTGATACTGAGAATGGTATTACTAATAATGGTATCGGTCAAAGCGAGCCGACACCTCTTGGCAGCGGATTGCTAATCATGATGGCTGCTGGAGCAGGATATGTCATGGTTCGCCGCAAACGCGTCCGTAAAGGCATGACGATGATTCTGGCATTGGCCCTCATCCTCGGAATGACGCAGTGCAAAAAGAAAATTGAGACTGTAAGCGAAACCTCTTCTGGCCTGTACATTACGCTTGAAGTCGATAACGACTCTAAAGTTATCGTTGATCCTTATGGTCATGTAGAGCCGAATTATAGTTATGCCACTGTTACATATGAAACCAATGATACGATTTATGTCGGACATAACGGAAGATTTGTAGGCAAGCTGATATATTCAAATAACACATTCTCCGGTGTTATCGACGATAGCGATCTCAGCACTAACGACTACTTCCATTTCTATTTCCTGGGCAACAAACCGCTGAAGGCGACAAATGTTGGCGGGAACATAGTCTATAATCTTGATATCGTCGACCAGTCGGCTAAATATCCTGTTATCTCATACGCGCATTCAACTGATAAGTTCAATCCCTATGTGTCATCATACAATGCACATCTTCTGAATAAATGTTCAATTGTCAAGTTCACCACAAATATAGACATTACAGATAATATTTCAATCAGTGGCATGAACAATATGGTTATTGTTGACTTTACTAAAAATATCGGAGGTGGTTCAGCCAATCCATATAGTTATATGATGGACGAAAACAATAACGGCGAAATAATACTTCATTCTGTTAGTGCAACAGAAAAATGGGCAATCCTTCTTCCACAAGCTGCGGTGACAGCGGCAACAGCCAATGCTCCGGGATATGTATCAACGACAAGTTTTGGGGTTCCGACAATATCCACTAATCAATATTTGGGTGATGGTATTGATATTACAATGGAAGAAGTTGTAGAAGAAAAGGGTATTAGTGTAAGTCCGACCAAGCAAGCTGTCTTTGCCAATGGTAACCTGAAAGCTACTAAAACCAATACTGAAGATAGTTGGGAATCTTGGACATGGAGCTTTATGGAAAATCCTTGGGATGCCGTAGAGCAATCTGATTCTGATATGGCCACTTATTATGCCGGTAAAAGTAATATCGGATTGTTTGGATGCAATCCTAAAACCCATCCGTTTTATACTGAATTGGATGATAATTACTCTGGCAGATTCACGACATGGACTAGTAACGAAATCACCAATGACCCCGATGCTAACAATTATACATGGTATGTACCTACACAGGCTGAATGGGCTTATATTTTTAGTGGAAGAGAGAACGCTACAAGTAAGTTCGGCATGGCTTTAGTCGCAGGGAAGCCTGGTGTTATATTGCTTCCTGATGATTGTGCTGGAGTCAGTGGATTTAAGCCATATTTTTCAACCCAAGCTTATGCGAGCAATACTATAGATGAAAGCGATTGGACTAGTAAGTATGCATCCGTGGGTGCTGTATTTATCCCAGCTAATGGCTATCGTTATATAACATATCTTGCGGAGTACAATATATGGGGTGGCTATTGGACTGGCACAACGGATATTGGTGGTAATGGATATTACATGCGTTTTGTAGATGCAGCTTCAACCTCCTTTACTACAGTACATGTTGAATATGATCCGATTAATAACGATGATCGTTACTATGGTGGTGCTTTGCGTTTGATACGATATGTTGAATAAGATTTGACTTAATACGTTATATCGTTAAAAGGTGTGCGGGATTCCGTGCACCTTTTTGTTTTAAAAAAATATTAAAAATTTTGTTTTTATAAAAAGAATTCCTAATTTTGTAGTTTGTAATTACTGCATTTTTAAGGAAATTATCTAAAATTTTTATATTATGTATCTGATAGTCAATAAGAAAGAATTAGCACAGGACACATTTATGATGGAAATCGAGGCTCCGCGTCTCTCGAGAGCAGCTCTTCCAGGGCAGTTCCTGATTATTAAAATGACAGAAAAAGCTGAGCGTATCCCGCTCACAATCAGCGACAACGACCCTTGGAACGGCACCGTGACAATCGTCTTCAAGGCTATCGGAAAATCGACTCAGGAGATGGCAAAATACAAGGTAGGTGACACCTTCCTCGATGTTGTGGGCCCTCTCGGACGTCCTTCGGAGTTCATCCACATGTCGTATGAGGAGCGTAAGACCAAGAAATACGTGTTCATCGGTGGCGGCGTGGGCATTGCGCCTATCTTCCCGCAGGTGAAATGGCTGTATCACAACGGCGTGAAGGCCGACGTCATCATCGGCGCCCGTACGCACAGCCTCCTCGTCTACGAAGATGAGCTCTCCTCAATGTCGAACCTCTATGTCATCACCGACGATGGCTCATCAGAATATAAAGGTGTGGTTACCGACATGCTGCAAATGCTTGTCGACAAAGGCAATCACTACGACGAGTGTATCGCCATCGGCCCGATGATAATGATGAAGTTTGTGTGCCAGCTCGCGCAGAAGCTCAATATCAAGTGCACTGTTTCGATGAACGCCTTGATGGTCGACGGCACAGGTATGTGCGGCGCCTGCCGTATCAGCGTGGGCGGACAGACCAAGTTTACCTGCGTCGACGGTCCTGAGTTCGACGGCGCTAAGGTCGACTTCGCCGAAGCAATGAAACGTCAGTCGATGTACAACAACGTGGTGGAGCACAAACAGCTTGAAAACGCTGAGAAAGCCGAGAATCATAAATGCCATATCGGCGGAATTTTGGATGAGCCACGCGACAAACATCATCGTGTGAAGATCACCGAACAGGATCCGCTCGTGCGCGCACATAATTTCGATGAGGTGTGCCTCGGCTACACAGCTGAAGAAGCCATCGTGGAGGCGCAGCGCTGCTTGAACTGCGGTCGCCCTCAGTGCGTCACAGGCTGCCCGGTCAATATCAATATCCCTGGATTCGTTAAGAAAGTGGCTGAAGGCGACTTCCTCGGCGCAGCTCAGATAATCGACGAAGACTCAGCATTGCCGGCAGTTTGCGGTCGTGTGTGTCCGCAGGAGACACAGTGCGAAGGCAAATGTGTGATGGGAGTGAAGTTCGAGCCTATCGCCATCGGAAAACTCGAAAGATTCGTGGGCGACTGGTCACGCGAGAATAATATCAACCTCGTTAAGCCAATCAAGAAGAACGGTAAACGTGTGGCTGTCATCGGTTCAGGTCCTTCAGGTCTCACATGCGCCAAGGAATTGCTGGTGAGAGGCTACGACGTCACTGTTTTCGAGGCTTTGCATGAGTTCGGCGGCGTGTTGGCATACGGCATCCCGTCGTTCCGTCTGCCTAAAGAGACGGTAGTTCGTCACGAAGTCGAGAATGTGATGCGTCTTGGCGGTCATTTCTTCAAAGACGTGGTCATCGGTCGTACCGCATCCATCGAATCTCTCATGAAAGACGAGCATTTCGACGCTGTGTTCATCGGCTCAGGCGCAGGTCTGCCTAAGTTCATGAACATCCCGGGCGAGAACCTCTGCGGTGTCGTCTCGGCAAACGAGTTCTTGACAAGAAATAACTTACTCTTCGCATATAAAGAAGGTTACGAAACGCCTAACTACGTTGGTAAGAAGGTGGCCGTTGTCGGTGGCGGTAACGTCGCCATGGACGCTGCCCGTACTGCCTTGCGTCTCGGTGCCGACGTGCATATCGTGTACCGTCGTTCGGAGGCTGAGCTTCCGGCACGTGCCGAAGAGGTGCATCACGCCAAGGAGGAAGGTATTCAGTTCGACTTGCTCTGCAACCCTGTCGAGATTCTCGGCAACGAAGAAGGCTGGGTCAACGGCATGAAATGCATCAGGATGGGCCTCGGCGAGCCTGACGCATCGGGTCGTCGTCGTCCGGTCGAGATTCAGGGCTCGGAGTTTGTGCTCGACGTCGACATGGTCATCATGGCACTCGGCACATCGCCTAACCCGTTGATTTTCAGGACCACACCTGGTCTGAATGCCGACAAGCACGGCTGTATCATCGCCAACGACAACGGCCGCACCACACGTAACGGTGTGTATGCCGGTGGTGACGCCGTGAGCGGTGCAGCGACGGTGATCCTCGCCATGGGAGCCGGAAAGAAGGCTGCCAAGGCCATCGACGATTATCTCCGTGGTGAGATGATGTAACATTGGCTTTTGGCATTTGGCCGTTGGCAGCCAATGGCTAATAGCCAATAGCCAACAGCAAAAAAAGTTTGTAAAGAATGTACACTTTACAAACTTTTTTGTATCTTTGCAATCGATTTCAGGTGCCTGAAGAAGGCCCAACAGGGAATCGGGTGAGAATCCCGGACAGTTCCCGCTGCTGTAAACTCTTGCAGCGCCTGCAGATGTCACTGTTTATCCCATATAAACGGGAAGACGCCGGCGTAAGGAGTGAGTCAGAAGACCTGCCTGAAATTGAAGACATTTGAGACTTTCGGGATAAGAGTCGGTCGAAGAATTCAGATTGGTATGAAGAAATTGTGTGTATTGCTGTTTCTTTTAGTTTCCTATGCCGCTTTGGCTCAGGACACTATCGTTTTGCAATCTGTGGAGGTCAACGCTGATGCCATCAGGCAGAACCAAGCCGAGGCCGCCATGGAACGCAAGATGGACACCGCTCTGCTGAAACGTCTCAACACCATCACCATGTCGCAGCTGCTCATCCAGCACAGCCCCGTCTTCATCAAGACGTACGGTCCAGGCGGAGTGGCGACGGCATCGTTCAGAGGCACCACCGCCAGCCACACCCTCGTGCTGTGGAACGGATTCCAACTCAACGCGCCGACACTCGGACAGGTTGACTTCAGCACCATACCGGTGTTTATGACCGAACAGGTGGCGCTCAAGTGGGGTAGCGGCACGTCGGCCAACAGCGGCGGCCTCGGCGGGACGGTCAACATCGAGACAAACCAGCATTTCGGCGAGGGGATGATCCTCGACCTGAAACAGACATACGGCAGTTTCAATACCTTCGGCTCTTACATTACTGCCGGTTATTCATGGGCAAGTCATCTTTTGCGGGTGAAGGCTTATCGTACCTCGAGCGACAACGACTTCGAGTATAACAACATAGGCGTGATCCCGCATCAGGTGATGAAGCAAAAAAACGGCGAGTACGTCGACTACGGACTCATGCCGGAATATCAGTGGTGTTTTCGTAACTCGTTGATAACCATTGTGTCGTGGAACCAATGGAGCGACCGTAACTGTCCGCAGATCATGCCTAACGTGGGCAACAGCGACCGTACGAAAGAGTATACCGAAAACGGCTATTCGCGTAATTTCGTTTCTTATAAAACCTATTGGGAGACAGGTAAAATTGAGGTGAAATCGGCCTATTTCTACGAAAAACAGCATTATTTCCTGGATACTTATACCACTATAGGCACCCAGGTGACGCATATCGAGTCGAGAAACGACGCCCATGTGCTGCATCAGATTGTCGATTTGAATCAAAACCTTTATAAATCGTGGAAAATCAACGCTAAGGTGCAATGGGACTACGAACAGGTGGAGTCGAACAACTACGATAACACCAATGACCAGAATGCCGACCGACATGTACTGTCGTTTTATGCCGCTTTGATGGGTAAGTTGTTGAAACCCATTGATTTGCGTTTTACTTTGCGTAACGACCTTGTCGACTGGAAATCGGCTGGATTCTTCCCGACGGCTACCATTTCGTATAGCTGTATTTATCTTAAAGGTCTGAAAATCAATGCGGGATATAGCCATAACTATAGAAATCCGAGCTTGAACGACCTTTATTGGAATCCTGGCGGAAACAAGGATCTGAAGCCTGAAAACGGTCATACCGTCGACGGAAACATCATGTATGAAAGGAAGTTCGGACATTTCTCGCTTGAGAGCACTCTTGGCGCTTATTATTCCGAAGTGAAGGATTGGATTCAATGGGTGCCTTCGCCTTGGAGATATTGGAGACCGGAAAATGTGGCTACTGTGGTGGCGTATGGAACGGAGGTGCACCTGAAGATGAATTATTTCGTCAACGACTGGAATTTCTCGGTTTCAGGCAACTATGTCTATAGTCATACCACCAACAAGGAGGACGGTTTCCAGCTGATGTATATCCCGCTTCATCACGCCAATGCCTACGCGGAAGCGAAGTGGAGGACGTGGTATCTGAACTATACTATGGAATATACCGGAAGGCGTAAGACTCAACTTGACACCGAGGAAGTGCTTGCGGGACGGCTTTATCCTTACACCTTGCATCATGTGGCGATTGGTAAGCAGATTAGGAGATTCAATGTCGAATTTAGGGTGAATAACATCACCGATGTCGATTATCAGGCGGTTTTGTATCGTGCCATGCCAGGTAGAAGTTATGAAATCAGTCTGAATTATAAACTTTAGTATTGAATTATTAACTATTATTATTGAATTATTTAATTATAAATTTTAAATATTGAATTTTAAATAAGAAATAATGAAAAAAGCATTTTTAGTTATGATGATTGCAATTTCGATAGTATTTGTCGGTTGCAAAAAAGAGAAAGATGCAGGACCAGAGGTGTTCACAGTAGGCAAGGGCGTTTTTATCCTCAATGAGGGTACCTTTACATACGCCAATGCATCGCTTTCGTTCTACGATTTCGATAAGAATGAGGTCGAAAACAATCTGTTTTTCAGAGTTAACGACGCTCCGGTAGGCGATGTGGGACAGTCACTTACGAAGATCGGCAACGATTTGTACATCGTGGTCAACAACAGCAGATATATTTATAAGGTGAATGCTAAGACCATCAAATATAAGGAAAAAATCGAAGGTTTCAACTCGCCGCGGTATATGCTGCAGGTGAGCGATAACAAGGCTTACGTGTCGGATATCGAGAGTCCTGGTTTCTGGAAGATGGATCTCAGCACCAATGCTCTGACTTTTATCCAATATGGTAGTGCTACCGAGGCCATGGTGAAGGTCGGCAACGAGGTGTTTATGTCGAACTGGTCGAATTATTACGTTCCAACAGGCTCTAATAAATCTGTACAAGTGATTGATTGTGAGGCTGATACACTTGTTGCAACCATTGAAGTCGCTCAAGAGCCTAATTCTATGGTTGTGGATAAAAACAACCACATCTGGGTGTCGTGCAGCGGCGGTTATATGCCACCTTGCGACCCTGCTATTATCTGCATCGATGCGGCAACACATGAGGTTATCAAGCGTTTCGACCTTACTGATGGCAGTTATCCGAGCGGTCTGACTGTCGATGCGGCAGGGGAGAACATCTATTTCATGAATGGCGGCTATGGCAGTCTTAATGTTTATAAGGTGTCGGCCGATGCTAACGAACTCCCTAACACTCCGTTTATTGCTTCGGAAGGAAAGTTGTTTTACAACCTGAAGGTCAACCCGCAGAATGGCGAATTGTACGTCACCGATGCGAAGAACTATGTGCAGAACGGCGATTTGTTGCGTTATTCAGCCGATGGCACGCTGCTTGGCACCTTCTCGCTTGGCATAATCCCGAGCTATATGCTTTTCAATTAATATAATCCTAATTTGCTCGGAGAACCGCCCCCCAAAGGCGGTTCTTCTTTTTTTATACAATTGTTGGGGAGAATAACAATTTTTTGTATTTTTGTAGATTGAATTAATCATTTTGAAATGGGCACAAAAGGTTTATCCTCAATCACTAAGAAATTGATAATGGCCATTACTGGCGGCGGTTTGGTGTTCTTTCTGCTGTTTCACGGCGCGATGAATGTCGTCTCGATATTCTCTGAGGACGGCTATCGTTGGATCTGCGAGTTTTTGGGCGCCAACTGGTATGCCATCGTGGGAACTATCGGTCTCGCTATTTTGATGGCACTTCATCTCATCTACGCTTTCATCCTTTCTTGGCAGAACTTCAAGGCGCGAGGCAGACAGCGTTATGCTGTCAACGAGCGCCCGGAAGGGGTCTCATGGGCATCGAAAAACATGCTGGCTATAGGCGCTTTTGTGTTGTTCGGTTTGGTGTTTCATCTCATCGACTTCTGGTCGAAGATGCAGCTCGCCGAGATCAAGGGCGGCGCTCCTGTCGACGGCATCGACCAGATAAAATTCATCTTTGCTAACAACTATTTCAGCGTCATGTACCTGCTCTGGCTCGTCGCGATTTGGTTTCATCTGTCGCACGGAATCGCCAGCGTGATGCAGTCGATAGGCTGGAACAACCTTGTGTGGCAACGCCGTATCGAATGGCTCGGAAAATTCTTTGCAGCAGTCATCGTGATGATGTTTGTTTCAGTTGTAATTTATTATTGGTTAATTGTTTAATCTATAAAAGTTAAAGTAATACTTTAAGTTTAATATGGAACTGAATTCGAAGATACCGGCGGGCCCTCTGGCCGAAAAATGGACGAAATATAAAGCTGAGCAGAAGCTCGTCAATCCTGCCAACAAACGGAAGCTTGACATCATAGTCATAGGCACCGGTCTGGCTGGAGCGTCGGCGGCGGCCTCGTTCGGCGAGCTGGGGTTCAACGTGAAGGTGTTCTGCATCCAGGACAGCCCGCGCCGCGCTCACAGCATCGCCGCCCAGGGTGGCATCAACGCGGCGAAGAACTATCCTAACGACGGCGACAGCGTGCAGCGGTTGTTCAACGACACCATCAAGGGCGGCGATTACCGCGCGCGTGAAGCCAACGTCTACCGTCTGGCAGAGGTCAGCAACAGCATCATCGACCAGTGTGTCGCTCAAGGAGTGCCGTTTGCACGCGATTACAGCGGCTTGCTGGCGAACCGTTCCTTCGGAGGTGCACAGGTGTCACGCACGTTCTATGCGCGCGGCCAGACCGGTCAGCAGCTTCTTTTAGGCGCCTACGGCGCCCTCAGCAAGGAGATAGAGAAGGGGACGGTAAAGATGTACCCTCGCCGCGAGATGATGGATCTGGTGGTCGTTGACGGCCGTGCAAGAGGCGTGATAGTACGAAACCTCGTCACTGGTGAGCTGGAGCGTTACTCCGCTCATGCCGTCG
>Ga0265299_10005685_pt1 | contig 11529 bp, 10 predicted proteins | sample AusTroGonzalo_MG_4_FD_193485 | JGI IMG/M metagenome (GOLD analysis project Ga0265299, IMG submission 193485) | Bovine rumen microbial communities from tropical cattle in Woodstock, Queensland, Australia - Gonzalo_02 | ecosystem: Host-associated > Mammals > Digestive system > Stomach > Rumen ...
TTGTCAATTGACGTATTTTTATTATATTCAGAGGAATATGCAAAAAAACAACATGTAACACAAAAAGCAAACAGAATACATTTAAGACAAATAGTTTGCATAGTTGTCTCCTAATTTGATGTTGGTGTAAGATTTTGAATAGGATCTGCATTTCGTATTGCATTATCCCAGTGCGACTCAAAAGCCCCTGAAGCCCCACCTGCGAAGGAATGAACTATCACCGCATAGCGACATGAAAAAGAATTACATAGTTCATTATTGATTCCATCAAATTGCATAATAGTCTCCTGCGATTGATATTCCCGATAATCAGTGTCGTGAAGACGAGCAATAAAATGAGCCAATTCATGCACAGCTATCTTGTCGTTTTTTTGGTGTGATGTATTGATTAAAACAACGTCATTAGGAAGTGTTAATCCGCTTAACTGGTATGAGGTCAAATAAATATCGCTATATTGTCCTTGAGACAGCGCTAACGGAGGATCTAATATTTCATAACGATAATAAAAGCCATTATAACCGACAAAACGAACAGAACTGCCCCCTAAAAACAATCTGCTTCCCCCCTCCTCTATATTAATATCAAAAAAGTCCTCAAATCCCAAAAAAGATGCGGTGTTAATTATTATTTTTGAGATGTTTGCATTTTCAATGGTTGCCCTGTAATTAAGGGAAAGATTGTTAACAAGTACCACGGGATTTACATAAACGCCTACAGCACTTGTTATGCGACTTACTTCCGGATTGTTATTGCCATCATAATAATCAATACAGGAATTATTGTTGACATCAGGCGCAAAAACAGCAGGAAACTGTTCTTCAGAGATATTATTTAATTTGTAAACAATCTGCTTGAAATAATCGTTAATTACTTCTTTATTCAATGATTCATTTGTCCTAAATCTAAAAAGACTAATGTCAAATATTTCTTTTTTATATATTTTGACGCTCAAGTCGTTGGAGATTAGAATAAAATCATTGGGCAAAGTTTTATTTTTGATAACAATAGAAATTTCAGTGGTTGACCTTAAGTCTGTTGACAGACTTTTGATTTCAAATTCACAAACTGATTGATTTAGTTTGTCTTCATTTTTTGAATTGATTTTTGTGTGTATGTTAGATGGTTTTATGAATATATCATGATTCAAGGGAAAAGGTTCAACTGTAATTTTAACATTTGTTGAAGGACAATCTTCCATACTAATATTGGGATCTTTTCTTTCCAAACTAACATATGTCTTATAATCCTCATTATAATCATAATGGGTTGGCTTATCAAAACCATAATGATTGTAATTGTCTGATTTTTCATAAATAACCTTGATAATATATATGTGTGCTACTATTACGCGTGTATTATTTAGAAATATTTCTATTTTCTTATATGCAGGTTCTCCCAATATAAGCTCTAACTCAGATGCGTTTGAAGGTGTAGGGGCGACAACAACATTTGCAACTTTCCAAACGAGGGTGTTTGATGAACCTGATGATTGAATATAGTCTTGATTTATTTTTAAGGAGATCGTCAAACTTGGGGTGGTACTTCCATGTAATATTTCATCTTTTTTTGTCTGCACTATTTCATAATATGGAATAAAGAGATCGTATTCTCCATCGTTATTATAATCTTTCATTTGCACATATGTTGAATTATTTCCGTACTTGTACAGCAAAGTTTCATACACTTTTACCCGAACGACTTTTTGTGAAGCATTGTATATAACCCTTATAATGTAATCTCCTGCAACTGTTTCATTAAAAACATATTTATCTTCCATTAAGCGGTTTCCGTTAAGATTCTGGGTTAACCATATTGGAGATCCGTTTGGCCAATCCCCCGTAGACGAAAAAGCCTGTACTGTGAAAGAGATGCCAGCAGGAACAAAAAGTGTTTCGTTTTCGCCAGGATCATCTGTTGAGCTTGTAACGCTATTGCTTCCACATGTGCCCACAATATAAAAATCATCCCATTCCCTGTTTGGTATCGGATTGTCTTTAACGGGAACATATTTCTCCGTTGGGGTTTCGTACGATTCCTCCTCAAGTTCTTTCACGTCATCCGAAGTCTCGTCATCGACCTCATCCACATCTTCGTTATCCTCCACATCCTCGGACTCTTCGTCATCAGGCAGGCTGATCAGGTATTCCTCGTCTTCATCGATGACATCCATGCCAGTATCGACGCCATCCGGGTCAGGGACGCCGAAGGGACTTGTAATGATGCCTCCAACCTCTTCTCCGGCATCATCGGGAATGTCGATGCCGGTGTCGACTCCGTCAGGATTAGCTTGACCGAAGGGGTTGCGGATGATGTGTCCTACTTCGCCGGTCTCCGGATCGACGAAGGTGTCCCCCTCCGAGCCGGATTCCGAAGCGGACGGTTGCCTGGCGATTCCGAATGGAGACGTGATGGTTCTCCCCAGCTCCTGAGCGGAGATGGAGGTTGTGTCGAGGATCGCCACGGCTGCGATGGCGAACAGGAGAAGCATGGCCATTTTGGCCAGCGCCGGAGTTTTATGTGGGCTTATCATCATAGGTGGTTTTTCTTGTTTTATGGTGAAGAACAAAGTCCAAACATATTACAATACCCCACGTTTATCAAAAAGTCAAATTAAAAGCAGACTTTAACGCAACAATAACACGTTTTTCTAAAAATTACCCCGCCCCTCTGTGTTTTCGGCCATCACATCCGGCGATGTCGAGTGTGATTACCCTCCCCCCTACACCACGTGACACCCGTCGTCCTCCTGCTCCATCCCGACAAACAAAAAGGTCCGTCAACTCAGGGGCTTTCCCTGAATCAGCGGACCATTTCGTTCAGACCACTCCGAAGACTCTCCTCTGCTCCTCCCAGCTTTCAGGAATGCCTTCACGAAGTTTATTGAGCGTAAGCGAAGCAGGCTGTCTCCCCTCCCAGATAAGCTTTACAATATCGGGCGCAAGGTTGGCAAGCTGAATCGTCCTTGCGGCAAATGAGCGGTCAACGCCAAGTTCGGCGGCTACCGCTTCGATAGTCGGCTTCCTTCCGCTGATAAGCTCGGCCATCGCTTTTTCCGCCTGCAATAGCGCATGCTGCATTTGACTGCGGCATCCTGCATCTGCGCCTCCGTTTTCAAGCACAACTATCGTCCTGTTGTTGTGTTTCTTTCTACGACATGCCACGCTCAGAACACAGTTTTCATCACCATGTTCCATGTCGTAAGGAAGCCCTGCCTCGTTCATGAGCTTTCCAACTTCACCACCATGGAAAACCAATCTGATTTCATGCTCATAGACCAGAACTTTCTTCAAAAGCGCACAGGCCAATTTGCGTCGTTCCGCGGGGAACATGCTGTCCCACATGACAGAGAGTTGAGCCTTCCGTTCGGAACAAGTCCCGGACGTCTCGGACAATTCTTGACTGACCTCGTCCGGAGATAGATCATGTCCGCATATTTTCGCAAGCATCGTCGGTGTTTTGAGCACATTTTCAATCTGTTTCAGCATAATGTTGTCAATGTCATCCGCAGGGACACGATGAACCGAACATGTGCTGAAAGCCCGTTTGTCGTCGCCGGTACAGACGTAATACTGATATTGACGACCATTTCCGTTTGAGTGTTTTGTTCGGAACATAGGCTTGTTACAATGTCCGCAATAGATTATTCCAGCAAACGGATTTTCGATAACGGCCGATGGCTTGCGCACAATCTTCTGCCCAAGACATTCCTGTGCTTTGTTGAACAGGTCTTCCGGGATCATGGCTTCGTGTTCTCCATCGTAGACCTTCCCATGATACCGTATCTTGCCAATATAAATCGGGTTCCGGAGAACATTGCGGATTACAGTGCGTGAAATGGCATGACCTCCATGCGAGACTCCTTTTTTTGACGTGCGGACAGGAACCACAACGCCTTGGCTGGCGAGTTCGCGTTGAACTTCTTTTATCGAACACGATTCCACGAAGGTTTCGAATATGAACCTGACGATCTTTGCCTCTTCCGGTTCGACGACAATCTTCATCGCCTGCGTGTCCGCCCTGTATCCGAGGGGAAGGACGCCGCCAATGTACTTTCCTTTTTTTCGTGCGGAGGACATTTTGTCCCGGATGCGTTCGGCGATGATTTCACGCTCGAACTGAGCGAAAGTCATGAGGATGTTCAGCATCATGCGGCCGGTGGAGGTCTGCGTGTTGATTTCCTGCGTGACGGAGACGAAGGCCACATTCCATTGCTCGAACTGCTTTGTCAGCTCGGCGAAGTCGCATAGAGAGCGTGATAGACGGTCGATTTTGTACACGACCACGATGTCGATTTTCCCCGCCTCGCAGTCGGACAGCAGTTTTTTGAGCGCGGGTCTATTCAGGTTCCCTCCGGAGAAGCCGCCGTCGTCATAATGCTCCGGCAGACACATCCACCCGTTCGCCTTCTGACTGGCGACATAGGCTTCTCCCGCTTCGCGCTGGGCATCAAGGCTGTTGAACTCCATGTCGAGTCCTTCTTCATGGCTCTTGCGGGTATAAATGGCACATCGTTTTACTGTTTGCATTTCTTGCTTCTCCTGAGGCCGAAGAATTCATATCCGTTCCAATTAGACCCGGTAATAGTGCGGGCTATGCCGGATAGAGACCGATACAGTCTATTCCCGTACTCAAATTTATTGCCGCATACGGTTACGAGATAGTCTTTGCCGTGCCATGTGCGAAGAAGTTTCGTGCCGTCCTGAAGGGCGTTGGTTTTATGCCTGCGGTCGGGAAGAGGCTCTTTGTTGAATACTTTTTTGAGTTTGTCGTCGAGACCGCCATAGAACAATTCCTGTATTCGATAGGCTATGCGACGGCGAAGAAACTCCTTGCTCGAATTTGGTGGTTCTGTACCATACAGATCGCGCCAACGCTCACATAATTCAGGGCGGGTCAGAACTGCCAGCGATGCCAGTTGTCTGCGGACTGTCGAATCATCTTTCTTCATATTCGAACTCCTTTCCGATGTTTGAGGGTACGCTTGTTACATAAGCATCGCTCTCCTCAATATCCAGTCCATTATGTGCTTTTTCCGCATTCTTTCCCGATATAATCCGCTTGATCACATTGCGAACAATCTCTGCGGCATAGTCGAGGTTATTTGGCTTCATGCTTTATTCCTTATGTCAGATAGTTTGAGCTTGCGCCGAGGCTCCGTAGTCGTGATATGCGTTCCCATACGCTCGGACAGCTTTATGCGGCCTTTCTTCTTCAACGCGACCGCACCGAATTCCGGCAACGAGCATCCGAGCATAGAACCGCAGACGGCACATCCCGCGAGGCAGTCCAGCCAGTGATTGTCGTGGTGTTCCGGCTTCAGCTTCCATTCGTCCACCGTGCGGCCGCGACCGGATGTCTTCACGCGATACTCTGCCGTCAGGTGTTCGGCGAGGAGCTGGTGAATGCCGGGAACGCGTCCGTAGAGCGTGAGGGAACCTTTGTCGCCCGTGGGAACAGCGAGGCGAGCGTGAACGAACGATTTCCAGAAGTTGGAATCGAATATGACGTGCCGGACAGCCCGTTTCTTCGCCACGCTCGGCATCATCCAGTTGAAGCCCAGCCGGTCGCCCGGCTGCTTACGGTATTCCGTCATCGGCTTCGAACTTGCGCCGACATACCTTCCGTGGCTCGGCAGCACAATTCCGGCGAACCTGGACTCGCGGCAAAACTGGTAGACCACCTCCGTACTCTGCCCCCAGTTTGCGTCAATCAGCGCCCGTTCGATCTTCAGCACAGCTCCGTCTTCGCGCTCCCACTCGCGTCCGAGCAGATCGTCCGTCAGGGCAGTCAAAGCGGCGTACAGGCCGCCTTCAAGCCCGGCACGAGGGAACTCGGACTGGATGGTCGGATTGGCATCCGCGAGGGAGAATTCGCGTCGATGCTGGTCGGGCCAACTTCCGTAATCAATGATGCTCCCCGTGAAGTTCTCCGCCCAGGCCGTTACCACATAAAACAGTAATGCCTTCTGCACGTCGATGAAGAGCGTCAGGCGGTCGCAGGCAAGTGGAACCTTGTTGTGCGGGATGCCGTTGATTTTCGCGCAGATGGCGTCAATGGAAAGAATCTCCTCGCCATCCGTGTCTTCGGGTAGCGGATCATTCTGATACTCTGCGGCAAATGCGATCTCATCCTGGAACTTCAAATTCATTGCATGTTGAAGGGCGCTGATCTCGTCGTGATTATACCGGGCTTCCCAGCTTACCTTCGCCCCTTCGTCCATCTCCGCACGGTGTGCTTCGTAAAACTCGGTTGCCCTGCGAAAGTTGCCTTCCTCGCGCAGAGCCTCCGCACGAATCTCGGCATACTTTTCCCAGAGCTTCATATTCTTGGGGAACTCGTAGACCATTTTCGTCCGTTCGCCGTTCCAGTCGGGATGCGTCTGGCGATTTAAGATGATGTCGGCCATGTCGCCCGGACGAATGATTGTACAGGGCATGATCCCCGAAATCTTCTGGCCGGGTCCTGCAAGACCGAGGATGTCGCCCGCCAGCACACGGATGCGCTTGCGGGTCTGCTCAAGGGAACCGGCGCTCTCGCTCGTCTGCGGGTCGTCGATCACTACGAGGCTCGGTCGAACACTGCGTCCATCCGGCCGCTTGTACTTCATGCCGCGGATTCGGCCGGTAATCCCGGCCACGCGCACCACGATACCGCTCGCCGCGCTACCCTTGATGGTCGGGAGCACGATTTCGTTGCTCGTCCACGTGATCCGGGTTCTTTCCCCGTGATACAGCTGCCCGGCGCATCGGTTCGCGATGCCGTCGAGCTGCTGAATCGGAAAGCATACCTCAGGAAAATCCTGGGCAAGTCTCTCGTTCACCTCCAGCTCGGTCATGAGGGAATCCAGCAGTTCCAGTGCTGCCGATTCCGTCGCGCCGATGAGCACAATGAACTCACGGTGACCGTAGAGCATCGACCAGATGGCGGCGACTTCAGTGATGCTGCTTTTACCCGACCCGCGTGGGAGTGCCATCGCGAATAGACCGCCCCTCAAAACCGCCTGCTCAATCTTATGAATCACTTTAATATGATCCGGCGACCACGGCAATGCGAAAATCTCTTTGAAGTATTCTTCGCAGAAACTTTTGAAGTCCCGCTCGCACCTCTTCTTCCTCTCCGGATCGACGACATCCGGGAGCTCCCCGATGTCGCGTCCTGCCATCGCCATCGCGAGATTCCGGTTGCGGGCCGCATTCTTCTTCTCCTCATACGTCAACGGCGTCATGCTCTGCCTCAGCATGAGTTCGGAACGGAGCCAGGCCGCATACTTGAACAGGTTTACCGTCTGCCCGCCGTCGTCGCTGATGCGGAAGCCTGCGCGATCCCTATGCCGCCTGAGCTGGCGGTCGTTCAGCACCGCCATCAGCGGCGTTGTGTTCACAATGCGGACGATTTCAATCGGCTTGAGCTTGGTCGGGTTCATTGGCATTGCTGTTCACCTCCTTCAGTATCCACGCCATGTAATGAATGAAATTGACTGTGCCGTCGGCGTTGCGTGGCGCGCCCGCGTCGAAGTCGCTGTGCAGAAGTTCCAAGGTCATGCCGCGAAAGCCGGACTTGACCAGAACGTCCACGACCTGTTCCGGCGTCAAGGCCAGCAGGTTCCGCTGTCTTTCCATGAAAAAAGATGCTCCTTTCTTCGATTTTCGACTGGAATAAGTTCAAAAGCATGCTCCGGTCGGAATAACTGGTTTTTAATTCGGTTTTATCTGGGTTTTAGTTCGATTTCGACTGGACAAAGCGGAAACATGCGCTTTAAGTAATGTCGTCCGCTCGAATAAGCTCACCAACAACACCAAACAGGAGGTAAACCATGAGCATCAACGAAGTCAAAGTCGGAAGCCTTATCCGCGTCAAAGTCGGAAAAAACCTCATCCTCGCGAGAGTCCTCGAAGTCCTCGACACCGGATTCCGCGTGTGCAGCGTCTCCAAGAATAAGGAATTCAACGTGCCGCAGAGCCGGGTTCAGCTCGACGCAGAACAGCCCGCCGCCGAACAGAAGCCCGCGCCCGCCAGCGCGGAGCCGCAGGCTGAGGCCGAACAGGAAGCCGCAGAGCCGGAAGCTGCCGCGCAGACCGAGCAGGAATCCGCAGAGGAACAGGCCGAGTCCGGCGAGGAAGCTGAAGCTTCCGAACAGGATGCCGAGTCCGACCCCGGCACTCCCGCCACCGTCGATGTCGTCCCCGAAGGCGAGACCGCGGAATTCACGCCTTCCGGCGAGGATCAGGAAGACGAATACGTCATCAACCCTGCCCACGAGTCCGACAAGCCCGTCAAACGCCTCTCCCTGCTCAACGCCGCCGTCATCGTCCTCAAGGACGCCGGACCCGAACGCCCGATGAACTGCAAGGAAATCCTCGAAGCCATCCTCGCCCGCCAGCTCTGGACTCCGACCGACTGCAAGACGCCGGAGCAGACCCTCTACGGCTCTATCTTCCGCGAGATCAACACGAAGGAGCATCCCCGTATCCTGAAGAGCAACGTCAAGGGCAAGTTCGTGATCGCGGACTAACGGTCGTAGACCAGAAATTAGGTTGCAAAAGCAAGCTAATTTCTAACGAAACCGCAAATTCCTGCGTCAAATGCGCTATATTTGACGCAGAATATTACATCGGAGACCGCTCATGAGGGGCGGTCTCCCTTTTCCCTCCACGCGAATATCCCCCAGATGGCGAACGCCAGGTGAACGACATCCAGCACAGCACGGCTGTACAGCCCCGAGGCGACATCGAAGCCGAGCCAGGCGATGTTTCCGACTGCCCACAGATAGAAGCAGAGAATGTTCTTCCTGACGTTCAGCACAGTCCCCGCGAGGCTGATGAACGTGAAGAGCCATGTGAACGCCGCCATCATGTGAACAGCCCATTTCTGCACATCTGTGCGAATCTCGGCTCCCGCAGGCGGAAGTGATTGATGACTTCTTCCGGGCTGATGCTTTCGCGGTAGGACAGGAGCTCATTGTTCTGCCCGTCGTAGAACGCCACCAGAATTTCCGGCGACCCGATTCGGCACGAGATCGAGCAGAACACTTCCGGGCAGTCCGGGTGCTCCTGGATGTAGGACAGTGCCCTGGCCCTGGCAAGCAGGTTCAGCGACAGGTCGGCTTTCGTGCCGTCCTTGTTGAATACGGCCCCGCCTCCAATCTTGCAGTTGCCGCCGTAAAAGTCCACGGCAAGTTTTCTGCCTGTCACGCCGCAGTCCCCGATGGGGCCATGCTTCATGAATCGCCCGGTGCCGTTGATGTAAAGCTTGTAATCGCGTTTCCCGTCACAGCAGAAGGCCACGGCTGCCGCGATGTCTGCGTCGAAGTGGCGGTGATTCATCGGGATGGCGACCACAATTTCATCAATCTTGTCGTCCTGCATCGTCACCTGCGTTTTGATGTCGATGCCGGCGTAGCGGGAATCGTACAGGTGCTTCCCGATTTTCCTCGCCAGCCAGTGGTCTTTCGGCATGTATCCGGTCTCCGGAATATTCGTAGCCATGCCCCAGAAAATTCCTTGATCACCCCACCCATTGCCGTCAACGCCCTGCGCGATGTCCGGCGACTGCTGACCGATGTGCTGGGTGACCTCAATGTCGTCGCCGCAGATCGTGTTCTCCTTGCCCCAGAACCGCTGGTACGCCCGTGTGTACCCGATCTGGTTGACCGCGACTCGAACAAACGCCGTGATGTCCTCCGGGGAATACTGCGCCTTGCTGGTAATCTCGCCGCCAAGGGTGACATGGTTGTCTTTGATCATAACCTCAAGGGCGTACCGCGTCATCGGATCGCGTTCGAGATAGCGGTCAAGCAGGAAGCAGGCGATGCCGTCCGCAACTTTGTCCGGATGTGCAAGAGACACATATTCAGAAGTTTTGTACATTTTTTCACCTCACTCCTGTTCGGTTGTTTCAGATTGAATTGCCGGAGTCAGCCGCTTCCAGTCGCAGCCTTCGCCGTACTTAAATTCAGCCCAGCGACGGCGGATGACATCGCAATAGTGTTCGTCCAGTTCCATCATCCTGCACACACGACCGGTCTGTTCGCAGGCAATGAGCGTCGAGCCGCTGCCGCCGAAGTTGTCGAGGACGATTTCCCCATGTCGGGACGAATTCTGAATGAGGTAGACGAGCATCTCGACGGGTTTCATGCTCGGATGAACATCGTTGCACTTCGGTTTGTCGTAGTGGAGTAGGTTCGTCTGGCATCTGTCGGAATACCATGCATGAGCGGCACCGGGCTTCCATCCGTAAAGAGCAGATTCCGAGGCGTAGTGGTAATCAAACCTTCCGAGTACGAAACTGTTCTTGATCCAGTACAGCGTCTCATGCACCTCCAGGTCGTTCGCCTTTGCGGCCAGCCGGAAGTTTGCAGACTCCGAATCGGAATGGAAGATGTAAAACACCGCACCCGGCTCCAACACGCCTGAAGCGCACTTGAACGCATTGTTCAGGAATTTGTGGAAGTCCGCGTCGGACATGTCATCGTTCTGAATCGTCAGGCCGTTGCTCCCCTGCAGGGCTACGTTGTACGGTGGGTCAACAAGGTACAGAATGGCCTTGTCCTCGCCCATCAGTTTGGCTGTGTCGGCGGCATCCGTACTGTCACCGCACATCAGCCGGTGTTCGCCGAGCTGGTAGACCTCGCCGCGAACGCTGACCGCCACCTCCGGGGCTTCCGGCACAGCATCCGGCTCCGTTTCTCCGGTCGCCACCTGCTTGTCGGCATCGCCATTCAGGAGTTTGTCGAGTTCGTCCGTGTCGAATCCGAGGAGCGATAGGTCGAAGTTCGCGTCCTGCAGGTCTTTGATTTCAAAAGGCAGAAGCTCGAAGTTCCACTCCGCGATCTCGCCGGTCTTGTTGTCGGCGATGCGGTATGCCTTGACCTGTTCGGGGGTCAGGTTGTCGGCGATGATGACGGGGACTTCCGTCAGGCCGAGGCTCTCGGCGGCCTTCAGTCTGGTATGCCCGACAATGATGACCATATCGCGGTCGACCACAATCGGCTGCTGCCACCCGAACTCCTTGATCGACTTCGCCACGGCATCCACGGCATCGTCATTGAACCGCGGATTCTTTTCATAGGGTTTCACCGACGTAATCGGTACGTTTTGGATTTGCATCGAAAGTGTTCCTTTCATAGGTTAAAAGTTGTGGGATGGGAATCCCGAAAACGGCTTTCTATTTTGTGCGCCGACGGCGTACAAATTGGTATTGCGGAAAAAGTCCAAAAGACCTCGCTTCCTGCTTGACAATCACTAAAACTCTGCTATATTATTCCACGAAAAAGAATTATCCATGCTAACACGGGGATTCGGCACAATGCTACCGGCAAATGAAAGCCAAAATATTGAATACAAGCTGGTTTGGAACGATGAATATCTGAAATGGATATGCGGTTTTGCGAATGCCCAAGGCGGCAAGCTCTATATCGGCGTTGACGATTCCGGGCATGTAACCGGCATCAATAATGCAAAAGAACTACTTGAAAACATCCCAAATAAGATTGTCACAAACCTTGGCATCGTCGCGGATGTCAATTTGCA
>Ga0265299_10005686_pt1 | contig 11526 bp, 17 predicted proteins | sample AusTroGonzalo_MG_4_FD_193485 | JGI IMG/M metagenome (GOLD analysis project Ga0265299, IMG submission 193485) | Bovine rumen microbial communities from tropical cattle in Woodstock, Queensland, Australia - Gonzalo_02 | ecosystem: Host-associated > Mammals > Digestive system > Stomach > Rumen ...
CGGAAAGCGTGAACCCGGCGACATGGAAAGGCAGCTACACCGAAATGAACAAGTACAGCGGCGTGGCGGTGATCAAGAACATGGGCCGGTTCGACATGAACTTCGGCCAGAGCGCGAAGGATTACATCAGCCCGGAAACAAAGCAGAGCGTATACGAAAAGACGAGTGACGCGCTGACGAAGATTCCGCAGCTGATGGACACCATGACATGGACGAGGATGTGGACAGCCGTGAAGCTGGAGCAGGCGGCAAAGCATCCGGACATGGACACGAAGAGCGAGAAGTTCCTGAACATGGTGGGCGAACGGTTCAACGAAGTGATGAGGCGGACGCAGGTATACGACAGTATCCTGGTCAAGAGCAGCAACATGCGGAGCCAGAACATGGGCATGAAGCTGATCACATCCTTCATGGCAGAACCGACACTGAGCCTGAACGTGCTGGCGGACGCGGTGCAGAATTTCAGGGAGAAGGGCGGAAAGGCGAACTTCATAAAAGCAGGAGCGACATTCCTGCTGAGCGCGGTGATGCAGGCGGCGGTGAAGGCGGGCATGGGATCAGGCAGAAGCCCGGACAAGAAGAAGACAGGATGGGAGAACTTCCTGAACAAACTGGCCTATAACCTGATGAACGAAACGGACATAGCAGGACTGATCCCCGGATACAGCGACATCATCGAAGTGCTGAAGACCGGCGAACTGAAGGATGACGCGATGGGAGCCATCGGCAAGCTGTTTACCATCTGGCAGACCGGGCAGAAGGCCGTGCAGAAGATGGCAGAAGGCAAGGGACAGGACTGGTACAGCTGGTTCCGTGACATCGAAGACACGGCAGGACAGTTTGCACAGCTGTTCACAAACATCCCGGCGAAGAACCTGATGCGCGACATGCGGGCAATGTACAACTGGATCAGCGGCAGCAACTATGCGGACCGTGAAAGCAGCGCGGCGGTGATCAAATACCAGACGGAAGCGAACCTGTACACGGGCGACAACCTGCTGGGAGTGCTGGAAGCGTGGCTGGGAGAAGCCGGATTCAAGACAACGAACACCGCGTATTACAACCGGATCTATAGCGCCATGAAGACAGGCGACACGAAGACGGCGGAGGATCTGAAGGAATACCTGACGCTGGGCAAGGGTACATCGGAAGATTCGATCACATCCGGGCTGAAGGCGGCAGCAAAGAAGGACAAGGACCTGACACCGGCACAGCAGACAGAATGGATGTACGACAACAACCTGATGGGCGACAATCCGACATCCACCGTGACGCAGCAGTACAAGGAAGGCAAGATCACGAAGGCGGAGGCAACGAAGCTGTACAGGAAGCTGAAGCCGGACATGACGGACGATGACATCTGGTGGAAGTTCGACCAGATGGACTACAACAAGGAAACCGGCGCGGATGTGAGCGGAAACGACAGGTATTACCGGCTGAAGGACGCGATCAGCGTGAACAAAGTGGATGCCATCAACAAGGCCGTGAAGGATCTGCTGGATCACGGAATAGACCAGAAGAAAGTGAAGGAGAAGGTAAACACGGAATACAAGAGTGAATACCTTGCAGCCGACACGAACGGAAAACTTCAGATCCGCCAGGCGATGCACAAGGTCTACAAGGCAATCGGACTGGACGCAAAGGAAGCGGACAAGAAGATTGAGGAGTGGAAGAAGGAAGAACAGAAGAAGAAAAAGACCAAATGACGCTGCGGCGGGTGTACCTGCAAAACACCCGCCGTTTTCATTTACAATAAAGTGACGGGAAGCAAGGAGGGAAAAAGGATGTACCAGATCGGTAAGATGCCGGGAAGCATAGATATAGGATATATCGGAGAAACCAATTTCCGTAAGATCGAAATAGACATGAAGGCATGGATGAAGGACACGCCGGACGGTGTGCCTTGCATCGTGCATATCAGGCCGGGCGAAACGCAGAGTGACGCATATGTGGCAAACACTTCTTTTGACACAGAAAAGGATATCCTGACATGGGAAATCACAGAAGCCGACATCGGCCCGCTGGAAGGCGAGGGACTGATGCAGGTATGGCTGGAAGTATATGAAGACGATGAAGTGGTCAAGCGCGGCAAGAGCATCAACGTGATCACGAAGGTAACGGCATCCGTTGACGATCCGAGCCAGACAGTGCCGTCCGCCCAGGAAAGCATGCTGGAGCAGATGGCTTCCCTGAAGAACCAGACGGTGACAGCGAAGGAAGCGGCGGAGGACGCGCAGGAAGCAGCGGAAGACGCAGCGGAAGAGGCACAGGCCGCAGTGACGAATCCGCCGTACATCAGCGAAGACACCGGCTGCTGGATGGTATGGAGCAAAACAGCAGGCGATTATGTGGACACCGGCATATCCGCATCCGGAGATCCTACACTGATCATTGACGATGAAGCCGGAGAAGGGGACACCGACAAGACCTTTAGCGCCGACAAACTCACTGAGGAGCTTGAGGGTGTAAAGAGCGGTATTGACGGCGTGGACAATTCAGTTGATGACATCCTCGACCATGAAACATACACAGAAGGTGGATCGTCTGAATATGATCCTGTGACAGAAAATACAACGATCAGCGATTGTTATTTAGGCATCAATGGATACGGAACGGCAAACGTTGTTACACCTTCCAGTACAAGCATCAAGGTCTACCCTGTGGAAATCGGTAAGACCTATAAAGTAAAAGGAAAGTGCAGTACATCAAGACCGTTACTTGTTGTCGCTGATTCTGTTGTGACAAGCGGTGCGATTGCGACAACAGGTAATTACGATCATGTGTATGGTGCAAGTTCAAGTGCTGTTGTTGAAGAACAGGAATACACCGCATTACGGACAGGTTATTTATATCTGACTTATGCAACGGATTGCGGTTTGTGGTTAAAGAACGCAGTGCAGGTGCGTAAATACCACATGGACAATGTGCTGAATGACCTGTCTGATATTGATTCTATCATTGATAAAATCACAAGGACGAAGATTGATTCCACATCTTCACTGACGAAGATTGTACCGAGAAACGCTGAACCTGTGGCAAAGGTAACGAACCTTTCGAACACGGTCACAGCAGTACGGTCTATTTTGAGCCGTAACGTTGCTGATAAAAACGCTGTTACTGATGTTGAAGTCAGTACAGATCATACGATGAAAAAAGGCATCAAAACAGTTATGCTCCCTCCCGGACGGTACTATCTCATTCTTGGGAATGTAGGTGCTTATACTATGGTGAAGAGATACGAAAACGGTGTGTATTCTGATACCATGTATAAAGAACAGTTCCCCATGAGGGTAGGCATTACTGATCCGGCAGGTGGATGCTTCATTGTTTATGCTTCATCCGTTTCAAATCTTGGTGATTTAAGCGGTCTGTGCATCATAAAACTGCATGACGATGAAACAACAGCAACATTTGAAGCATACTCTGAAAAGCTGTACACGGCAGAAAATCTCGCATCAGATAACCGGATTGATGTTGTGCCGAACGGCATAATTGAATTTGTGAACAGCGGTAATACTGCCGTTGCTTCTACGGTTGAATATACTGTGTTCGGAAAGGATGACGATACAACCACAAAGAAGGATTTTATTACTTCACCGGATGGCACAAAATTCCTGCCGATGATTAAAAATGACGGTTCTATTGTAGGCGCAAGGGTTATACCGAAAAAAGCCTTGTTCATCGGTAACAGCCTTACATCCGGCTGGCAGACCTTCGGAGAAGCTGCAACGGAATCTGATAAGGACTTTGTGGCAAGGTTCGGTGATGTGGTTTCCGATCTTGACAGTGAATACACTTTCAGCAGGAAATGGGCAACAAACTTTGAACAGCAGGGAAGCCTTGCCAATGCTCAAGCATGGGTAACAACCAACATTGATCCGCTGCTTTCTGATGATCTTGATTTGATCGTTGTTCAGCTTTCTGAAAACGTTGTAAGCAACGCAAGCGCAGTCGCAACATTCCCAGAATCTTCTCTGTGGTTGCTTCAGCATTTACGGACGGAATGTCCGAAAGCAAGGGTTGTCTGGATGGGTGTCTGGTTTGACCGTGGATGGGTTAAAACGTTGCTTGACAACACAGCGAATACCGGATGCGAATATGTGGACATCAGACCGCTTTATCTACCGGAAAACGTGTCCGTTCTTGGCACTGTCTACGAAATGGAATCTGATTACACGAAAGAATACACGGTTGATTCTTTTACGGTAGACAACGGACAGATTACGCTTGTGTTCACGGTGGACGGTGTGCAGTACACGGCAACGATCCCGTCATATACTTCCTACACTTCATCGTCTGATACAAGCATAACGGTCACAGGTATCTATCACGTTGTTAGTACGTATTATGCGGCTATTCATCCGGGCGATGAAGGTTTCCGCAAGATTGCGAACAAACTGCTGTTTGATCTTGGTATTTCAGACAGTGAGGAAACAATTCCTGCTGATGCGTGAACTGATGAATTGGACGCTATTGGTGAGATAAACACGACAAACTGAAAGGGGGCGGAGGAGTGAATACGGCAAAGCAGGTTGACGATCTGATTGTCAACCTGAAGCAACAGGTGGCAGCTGGAGGAATACCTTTATCAGCTGCGGCATGGCAGACTGCGCTGGCCTGCGTGGGCTGGCCATATGTGTACAGCGCCTGGGGGGCAGAATGTACACCGTCAGAACGCAGGAAGCGTTTCAATATGTGTCCGTCACATACAACCATCAAAACAAAGTGCAAGGCTTTTGATGGCGGAACATGTACAGGCTGTCAGTGGTACCCGGACGGCCAGAGGACCAGGTGCTATGATTGCCGGGGCTTTACGGATTGGATACTGAAGCAGTACGGTTTTGATCTTTACGGCGACACATGCGGCGCACAGTGGAACCACAAAGACAACTGGTGCGTGAAGGGACAATTCGGCGTAGATCCGATCCCACAAAACGTTCTTGTAAATATATTCATATACAAGGATGGCAAATTTACGCATACAGGACTGTACTACAACGGCAGCACATGCGAGTGCAGCAGCGGCGTACAGTACTTTGAAAAGATGAAGGCGAACCGCTGGACGCACTGGGCGATAGCGGCGTGTTTCAAAAGCGGATGGACCATGCCGGACAAAGAGCCGGTCAAGGAGGAGCCAGTGGCAACGGTAAAGACACTGAAGAAGGGCAGCAAGGGCGAAGCGGTAAAGAAACTGCAACAGCGCCTGCTGGACCTGGGCTACAAACTGCCGAAGTATGGAGCGGATGGCGACTATGGCAACGAAACAGTGGCAGCTGTGAAAGCCTTCCAGAAAGACTGGGGACTGAAGCAGGACGGAGTGGCCGGACCGGAAACGCAGAAGCTGCTGGAAACGGCGGTGCCGAAGGTGCCGGAGAAGAAATACAGGGTGACGATCAGCGGCCTGACAAAAGATCAGAAGGACGCGCTGGTATCACAATATAAAAACGCGAAAGTAGAAGAGGAGGGAGATTGATATAAATGGCAACCTTACCGGAAATCGTAGCAGGAATGAAGAAGGAAATGGAAGGCATGGCAGAGCGTATTGAAAAGCTGGAAACCTTGAACGATGCACTGAAACAGATTGAACTCAAAATGGTGGAAATATCGTCAAGGCTGGGGACAACGGAAAAGACAATGCAAAACGTGGAAAAGAAGGTCAGCGAACTGGCGGAAAAGCCGGGTAAGCGCTGGGACGGATTCATCAAGGCCCTGGGCGGGGCGATCATAACGGCGATCATAACGTACCTGTTCACAGTAACGTATTACACTAAACCTTAAAAGATGAAAGGAGAAGAAGATTATGTGGAACAAGGAACAGTGGAAAAAGTTCGCGTGGGCGGCATTCGTAAGAGCCGCACGGACATTCGCGCAGGCATTCGCTTCCATGATTGCAGTCGGTGCAGCATTTTCGGAGGTACAATGGCTCCGTGCGCTTTCGGTGGCTGGTGTAGCGTCTGTACTGAGTATTCTGACGAGCATTGCAACAGGACTGCCGGAAGTGGACCCGCAGCCGGAGGAAAATGATGCCGAACAATGACAGGAAGACAATAGACGCTGACAAGGCTATACTTCACCTGACATTCGCAGGCAGGAGGCTGCTGATCGCTCATATCGTCACATGTATTGCCTTCATATTTGCCATCATATTCTTCACGACACAGAACACACAGCGGGAGGAACAGATCATTAACCTGATAACAAGGCTGCATTGTGCTGAAGTTGTGGCGGAGGTACAGAATGGACCAGCAACAGAATGAGATAAGCAAAGATGCTATCCTTTCAGTGCTGGAGCAATACGTACATGTGAGAAAAGACAGGGAAATCATGGCATTATACCTGACTGATTATCCTGGAAGCCTTGAACGATTAGCGGAGGAGTGCGATGTTTCAAAGGAAACGGTAAAGAGAGCCATAAAACGTTGTGCGTATATATGGAAATACTTGCCGGGGGATGAGCTGAAAGTGTAGCAGAATAGATCCTGAATTGATCACAAATAGAGCTATTCACGCAATTGTGAATAGCTTTTTTGTTTGCAAAAATATAAGCAGAGAAGGGAGTGGTAAGCATGAGGAACTGGAAGGAACGGCTGGTGAAATGCGGCATCCCGGAGAAGGAAGCGCAGCGGATTGTAGACTTCTTTTTCAAGAACAAAAGACTGATTGAGTTAATCGCATACGTGAGAATGACGGAGGAGGCACTGAAATGAACATGATGGAAGCATTACAGAAAATCCAGAGTAATCCACAGGAATTCTTCAAGCAGGCAGGAGTAAACGTGCCACAGGAAATAGTGAACAACCCGCAGGCCATCGTCATGCACCTGATCAACACAAACCAGGTCGGCGGGCAGATGCTCCAGCGGATCATGCCGATGATCCAGCGGATGGGTGGAAAGTAAGTATACAACCATTGAGCGCGCAAATGGTGAGTATAAAATATGAAAGGAGAAAATGAAAATGGACGGTACAAACACTTACATGCCGGTAATGCCTGCGGGCTACGGCGGAGGATTCGGTGACATGGGAGCAAACGGCTGGTGGATCATCCTGCTGTTCATGTTCATGGAATCGGCGGAAACTTTGGCGGTTTCGGCGGTAACAACGCTGCCGGTTTCGTCAATGCTGATGTACAGCGCGGTTTCGATCAGAGCGCTGTCATGGGCGGAGTAAATAATCTTCAGAACGGCATCACTGCCGGTTTCGGTGATCTTCAGACTTCCCTGTGCGGCGGCTTCGCTGGTGTGAATGCTGCCATTACAAACGGTTTCGCGCAGGCTGAAATCGGCGAGAATGCCCGGCAGATGACAAACATGCAGCAGATGTATGCGCTTCAGACTCAGGTCGGTCAGGTGCAGAACACAGTGCAGAGCGAAGGATCTGCTACACGGGCGGCGATTCTTGAGCAGACGAACGCTATCCTGTCGAAAATTTGTGAACAGGAGATAGAACAGCTCCGTGCGGCCAATGTCAATTTGCAATCTCAGTTGAACATGGCCAATCTTGCAGCCAGTCAGACTGCACAGACTCAGCAGATTATCGCTGCGCTGGCTCCGGCTGGCGTCTGATCTGACAGGAGGAATCCTGCATGAAGATTATCAAATGCCTGGCGGACAAGATTGAAGAGGAGCTAAATGATGCACAGTCATATGCAGAACTGGCCGAGCGCTGGAAAGAGGAAGAACCGGAAACGGCGGATCTGTTCCTTGAACTCAGCAAGGAAGAAATGGGCCACATGGAAAGACTGCATAATGAAGCTGTCCGGCAGATCGAAGAATACAGGGAAAAGCACGGAGAGCCGCCGGAAGGCATGAAGATGCTCTATGACTACCTGCATGGCAAGCATATTGAGAAGGCAAAGATGATCAAAGTTATGCAGGGAATGTACAACGCATGAAGCAGCTGCCGCCTGACTACCAGGCGGCAGTTTTTGACTACCGTTTTGACTACCGTTTTACCGGTCAAAACCGGTCAAAAACGCCCAAAACCGGTCTATTCAGAATTGAATTATAAGAGCATATAAAAACCGGAAGCCTTTATTTTCAAGGCTTCCGGCAATGTATGCCCGGCAGGATTCGAACCTGTGACCTTCAGAGTCGGAGGCTTCATGGCATACAGGGTTGAAATGCAGTAAAATCAACGGTTACAGCGGACGGAGAAAACGGCTGACTACCGTTTTGACTACCGGGCGATGCGGAGATCAGGGGCAGGGATGCTGCCGGACAGGTGATTTTCCACCATAGCGACAGAAGCGACAGAGCGGGAAGCAAGCACATGATCATAAACGCGGAGGATCATCTTCTCATCAGCATGGCCGAGCCATACCATCGCCTGCTTGAGCGGAACGCCAGCGTCAACGAGCATGGTGCAGTAGGTGTGGCGGAGATCATGGCAGCGGATGGACACAGGATGACCGGCGGCGGAGGAGAGCGCCAGCAGATAGGACTGCCAGGCGCGGTCAAAGGCGGACTCTGACATGATGGAACCGGAGGCGCTGGGAGCGATCAGGCCGGTATGGTTTTCAAGGAAGGGGCGGAGGACGGAGAGGATCGGTACAGACCGATGGCCTGCCTCCGTTTTCGGATCTGACAGGACAGGCTGGTTTCCGTCAAAGCGGACAGCCTTATTGACATGGATCAGCCCGGCGGACAGGTCTATATCATCAGAAGACAGGGCAAGCACTTCACCGCGCCGCAGACCGGCATAGAGCATGACCAAGACGGCAAGCTGGAAACGGTGCGGAGTGCGGAGGATCAGGTCTATCTCCGGCTGCTCCAGCGCACGGTGCGTACCGGCAGATCCGCGTGGAGGCTGGGAGAATTTAGACTTGAAAGGATTCTTGCGGCAGAGGTCGTTTTCGATGGCAGCATCAAAGAGGGCGATATAGAGCATCCGCGCACGTTTGATGGTGCTGGCGGAATATCCGGCATAATGCTGCCAGACAGTGGCGGCATCGTCCACAGTGACCTGTGACATATGCAGGTTTCCGATGACAGGGAAAAGGGCTTCCAGCTGCTTTGCATAATCGTTATAGCACTTATCCGATACACCGGATTTATACAGCGGAAGCCATTTCAAAGCATAATCCTTGACGGTAAGCTCACGGCGGAGGAGCTGCCCGGCAGCTTCCTGCCGGATATAGGCATCGCGGGCGGCATAGGCCGCGTCCGATGACGAGCCGTAGAAAAACTTACCTTTATATTTGCAGGCATAGCGTCCATCCGGGCGCTGGGTTAGCTTTTTGCGGGGCATAATATCACCACATCAAATAACAGATAAAAGACTTTTGATAAACATAGCGGCAAGGATAATGGCAAGGAAATAGTGAGTGAACAGATTGATCTTAAACTTCTGGCGCATATGCCAGTGGCGCTGATCAGAATCGTCAGGCCATTCTTCTTCCACTTTTTTGTTATGCTCGTTAATATCAATAATGCAGAGAACAAGAAAGAAAAGACCGGCAAGATAACCATATTCCAGCATAATATCACTCCTTATATCCGTTCATGTATGAACCGAAATCAACAACAGGGGAATGATCACACTTTGCAGAATGACGATGGAATTCTATGTATTCCATGATATGCGGAGCAAACAGGGCAGATACCTGCCGGTTCAGATCAACAGGGACGGAAGCGGAAGGTATTGTCTGCATTTCATCCACACAGGATTCAGAGCAGCCGGTGGTTTCCACCAGCATGTTGATGGTAACAGGCATACCGGACTGCTGGAGCATGTGAATGATAGGCCGGGGAGTGAGCAGATGGTGGGCGAAGCAGTGGGCTTCCTCCATGCGGGCGGGAATAGACCTTGTCATTCCATCATGACCGAGGACTATGTGGCCAAGCTCACGGGCAATTGCCCGGCGGACAACCTCTGAAGGAAGAAGCATGTTATAGAAGACAACATAATCAACATCCTTCATTTCAGGATCTTCAGGCATGTTCAGCTTGAACAGGGCAGCTTCCTGATTGCCGAAGAGCAGAACAAGCTCCTTGCGATCCATACCGGCCTGCTCTGCTGCGCTGATGTAAGGGATCACACGGACATGCGGATATGAAAGCAAAATGTTCATGGAATGAACGGGCGTTTCAGATACAGACCTGTCCACAAGCAGCTGCATGGCGGCAGTGGCAGCGCGGTCATAATCCGGTTTGTTGATCATGTTCGACATCCTTTCACTTGTTCTGTGTGCTGACAACAGCACGGACAATGGCAACAATCTGCTGCTTCTGTTCCTCTGACATATTCTCCATCATGCCGGAAACAATGCGGATCTGCGGATCTTCCTCCGGACCGGCGAAGTGCTGGAGATCCATCGGAGGCTTTTTATTTTCCCAGCCAGACAAATAGCCGGGTGTGCAGCCGAACAACTCAGCCATTTTCTCAAGGTTTTCAAGAGGGATGTTCGTAACTACACCGTGTTCATACTTATATATTGCCTGCCGATTAACTTCCAATTTCTTCGCAACATCATCAAGAGTCAATTTATTTTTGATACGCATCTCGCGTATTCGTTCGCCGGTACTACTCATAAATATCACCTTCTTCATCTTTATAATACTATGAGTTTACAAAAAAGTAAATAAAATAGAAAAAAGTATCTTGACAAGGCACAATGATAGTGATAACATGTGAGTATCTTAAGAGGACACAATTGAAAAGGGGAGATAAAAGTGATCAACGCAAATCTCATCAGGGCAAAGATAGTCGAGAACGGAATGACACAGGAACAGGTAGCAAAGGAAATGGGCATATCCGCGAAGACTTTATCTATCAAAATGAACACTGGCAAATTCGGACTGCATGAAGCTGAAAAGCTGATCGAGATCCTGAAGATCGAAGAACCGGTAAAGTATTTTTTTGCAGACAAAGTGTCTTGACAGGGTACATATGACGGTATTCACCAGATGACCGACAGTAGCAATTAGACGGGGGAAACATGGACGATGGATATAAAACCTGTGCGTTTTGTGGAAAGCGTTTTGATCTCTTTCGACACGTAACGAATCCGTCATTCTGGGGTTACAGATGGGGACAAACGTATTTCTGTTCATGGAAGTGTTTAAGGGCAAAAGAGAAACAACCGAAACAAAGGAAAGGAGTACCTTCAGAAATGGCAAAGAAGCTGACACTTGAACAGAAAAAGAAGGCTGTTCAGATAGGAATAGACGGTGGAAATCCATCAGAGTTTTTGAAACAGTGTGGATGCGATGCACCTGATCAAACATGGTATTACATCAAGAATAAGCTGAAGGAAAGCAATCCTGATTTGTATGCAAAGATACCGAGCAGAAAGGGCGGCAAAAGGAAAATTACTATACCGGCAAGCAAAGTTGGAGAAGAACAAACAGTAAAGCCAGAGCCGATTAAAGCAGAGACAATCGTGCAGACAGCTAATAATCAGGAAAAACTAACGACAAAACCGAGCGTGAAAATATCAATCAGGGAAGTTGCGTCCGGCAAGTTTACATTCACAAAACTGACTGATGGAATGATCGTTGAAAACCGTGGAAGAAACCAAGCGATT
>Ga0265299_10005689_pt1 | contig 11521 bp, 7 predicted proteins | sample AusTroGonzalo_MG_4_FD_193485 | JGI IMG/M metagenome (GOLD analysis project Ga0265299, IMG submission 193485) | Bovine rumen microbial communities from tropical cattle in Woodstock, Queensland, Australia - Gonzalo_02 | ecosystem: Host-associated > Mammals > Digestive system > Stomach > Rumen ...
CTACAAGCTCCGTGGTGGTGGATGGACGAAGCGCAAGGTCGCCGAAGACAAGGCCCGCGAACTCTCCGCTTATAACATCAACGCGTTTGTCGTAAAGCTCCGCTAAAGCGCACCGCATACGTCACTGCGTGTGTGACGATGCTTAATGTCACCCCGGATTTATTCCGGGGTCGCCTTTTTTATACGGCCCCCGCCTGCGTCATGCAGTGACTGTGTAAGGTGATGCCGTCCCCATTCGCGGATCATGACCACATAAGTGCTAAAGCACTAAGTGGTCAAAGAGAACGGTGTCCGGCATGACAATGCAAGCTGTCACCCCGGATTTATTGCATTAATGCAAAACCTACGGCTCAGCAATGTCAAAGAATGAATTCTTTGTCGCAGCGTTCGCCTTAAAGGTTTTTCCGGGGTCGCCTTTTTTATACGGCCCCCGCATTCGTCATGCTGAGCGAAGCGAAGCATCCAGTCAACTTTTGATTGGATCATCGACTGGATCCTTCCGCCTTCGGCGTCAGGATGACGTTGAGGGAGTATCGTGTTCCGCGAGGAACACCGTGTAAGGAGATGCCGGCACAAGGCCGGCATGACAAATCGCAGGCGAAGACTGCTCCGGCCAGCATGACAATGCAAGCTGTCACCTCAACTAAGGTCGCTGAGCTTGGTTGGTGAGCCCAGTCGAACCATGCCGAAGCGCGGCCGGGGGCGCCTTTTAGAGCAATCCGAGGGTTTGCTTGAGGCCGTGTTCGTCCTGCTTGATCAGGGCGCGTTCTTCGGGCGAGACGTAAGCCATCTTGCGTTCACTGTCCGGCCTCTTGGAACGGTCCCTAGCCTTCACATCTTTATTCGTAAGTGAATAGAAGAACGGCCCCGTCTTAATAAACTGCTTCTGGTGTAGCGCCTGCTTGATGACCCCCGCCAAGAACGTATTCGTCTTGGCGTCAACCGGCTCGACGTGGTGCAACTCCAGAATTCTCTGCAACAACACTTCCCCGTGAATCGGGGACTCATGGTCCACATAGAACCTCAACTGCTCAATCAGCGATTCCGCAGAAACTTCCAACAGCGGGACGCCTGCATCGTTAGCAGGATGCTCGACGGTGTACGGTTCGATTTCCGGAAGGTTGCTCTGCGAGGCTTCGTCGATGGGCGTATCTTCTTCCGGTGCCGGAGCGACACTTTGTTCAATGGCGATCGTCGTAATGAGGTTTTCTTTTTCGTCGGCGTTCGCGATACTCCAAAGCGGGAGCCACATGTTGAGGACCTTCCAGCCGAACCTAGAAAGCGTATTCGGGCGGATGTATTCGCGGTCTTCGACGGATTCCCTGTACTTTTGGCAGTTGCAGTCGCTTTCGATAACAGCGAGGAACCGCTTGGGGTTGTTGGCGTCTATGACGACCGGTCCAAGCGCAAGACCTCCCTGCGAAATGCAGTCCTTGAACGGAATGTTTTCGTTCTTGAAAACTTCATTAATTTGTTTGTCGAAAGCGGAAACCTCTGCGTTGGTTTCGGACTTGTTCGTAACCTTTGCTTTGAAACTGTTGATCCATTCCTGGAAAAGTCCCGGCTTTGCCTTGGATAGCTTTTCGGAATCCTCGTTGTTCATGTACAAGGCAAGCTTTTGTTTTGCAAGCGTTGTGCAAATGGAGAGTTTGCGATTCCCGACAGCGCTTGTAGCTTCATTGATATCCACGCAGACAATGATGACGTCGCGGTACAAGTCGGCGGCGCGTTCAACGGTCTTGACGTAGAACTTGTTCTGCAAATTTCCTTTCGTAAAGAACTTTGCCGATGCCGGATACTTCGCTAAAAGTTTCTGGATTTCACATTCGATTTCAAAACTGTGTACCGGACTAAACGTGACGATTCCGAGAGTCTGGCTTGGATTCTTGGCGGCATGCTGCACCGCTTTTTCGGCAATCGTGAGAATCTTGTCGTGAACGACTTTGACCGTTTGCGGCTTGTCCTTGGCGAGAGTCGAATTCGGGAACTGCGCCATTTCGCCGCCGTAAATCTTGCTGTTCGCAAAGTTGAAAAGGGCGGGGTCGGCGTACTGCGTCGTAAAGCCGATGGCCATTGTCGCAATGCCCTTGCGGAGCGCTGCCGAAAGAACGTTGTCCTTGAAGAATATGGACTGCGAAGAAACATCCATGTTGCAGGCGTCCATCGGGAGCATTTCTAGTGATGGCGAACACGGATTGCCGAACAGAATCGTCTTTTTGGAATTGATGATGCCCGGCATGGCTTCGGCAATCGTCGTGCAGTCGGCGTCCAAGAACAGCGTGACGTCGAACGCTCCGAGGTCCGTCTCGTACGACTTGGAAAGCGTGATGCTCTGGAGCAATGCTGGCTTCTTTTCGGCTAGTTCATGGATGCTGCGGAAGTTCGCGTTGCAGAACTGGTCCAAGAGCGTTTTGTACTGGTTGCCTTTTTGCTTGCGGCTCTTGGCAGAGCAGCCAAAAAGTTCGGGGCATGCGGCCGTGGCGGCTTGCATCTGGCAGTTGGTCCAGGCGCGGGCGAATGAAGTCGCGATTTCGTGACTGGCGTTCTTGGAATCCTTGACGAACTGGGCGAGGCAATTACAGGGCGAGTCGCTGATGTTGTCCATCTGTTCGCAAAGCTCAAGATAAATGTCTTGCTCTTTCCAGTGCTTTGCCCAACCGCTAATCTTTTCGACCCACAAGCTCACATCTAGCGTTTCGAGGGATTCGCTCAAGTTGAGGGACTTGCTGATGGACTCAAGATCCTGTTCTAGCTGCTTGATGCTTGTCTGCAAAACTTCTTGTTCGCTAGCAAACGGCAAGAACAAGTGCCATTGTTCAAGAATGTTGATCAGACGGTCAATCTGGTCGTTGTTCTTGTTTCTAGAACGGAAGGCGTAGTAGTGGCGGATTTTGTTCGCCAGATTTTTCCAGTCCGTCTTTTCGAATTTCCAGTCCTTGCCAAAGAGTCTTGTGGCAAGCACGGAGGAATCTTTGTACTTGCGGCGGTGCTCCTGAATCTCGATGAGTTCATCAATTTTTTCGACGAGCATTTCGTCGGAGGTGATGCTCTTGGGATCCTTGAAGACGCTGAGCATGAGACGCTTGGGTCTGCGGTAACGGTCCGAAAGGCCCTTGAGTGCAGAACTGAGGCTTTCGACAAATTCATCTCTTGCGACAAGGATGTCCGTGTCGATCGCTTCGTCGGTAAATACATCAGAACTTTTGCGGCGGTAGCTCGACCAGCGTTCGCCGGAATTGGGCAAGTCCGTCAAATCGTCCTGATAGGCGATCCATCCGTTGGAATGGAGGTCCCAGCCTTCGAATCCGGGCATGTCGCTATCGAGGTTCTTCTTGAAGGTGTTCGTCAATTCGAGAATGTCGGATAGCTTGAAGCCTTCCGGGTAAAGTTTGGACTTGCGGATGCTTTCGATGACGGGTTTGATTTTTTCAATTAAACCGTAAGCGCGTGTCAGGTCTTCGCCAATCGAGTTCTTGCGGTCGTTCGAGATGGCGGGTAACTTGACGCCTTGGAAGGCGTTGTAAATTTCGATGCCGTTCGCGTTAAAGAACAAGTTTGCGATTTGCTCGAGGCTCGAATGCATGGACTTGAACTTGTTGTAACGTAGGTACTCGACGTTCTGGAAAAGGTCGCTTGAGAATTTCGTCTTGACGTGCTTGAGTTTTGCGATTTCTTCGAGCAGTTCCGTGAGCTTGACTCCGCTCGGCTTGAGCGGGAGGTTGACGGCGTCGTAGTAGGCCACGAGCTTTTCGCGGCTTTCGTTCAGCTTGGGCAAAAGTTCGTCGCGATCAGGGCCTTGGAACGAACGGAATTCGGGCTTCCAGGCACTTTCGAAATTCTGCTTGGTGATGGCCCTGCGGCTAATGATGCAGACTTTCTTCTTTTGCTGGATGAGGTCTGCGACAATGTTTACGGCCGCCTTGGCCTTATCGGAACCGGGGAGCGTCTGGATGGCGTAAGCGGTATTGCTGTTGAGCGCATCGAGTGTCGCTTTGTTGGTCTGCGAATCGGTAACGTAAGGGAAGTAATGGTCGGTCGGGTTAAAGACTTGGTCGTACGGCGTTTCTTCAAAAAGCGAAGGCTGCGGCAAAAAGCCGTCGTTCCCGATGGTGGCCGTAAAGAATTCGTTGTTTGCAACTTTGGCAGTTTTCCAGCAATCGCAGGCGAGGTTCTTTTTTAGCAAAAGCCTGTTGGTGCTGTAGAACGTGATGCAGTAACCGTTGCGCGTGAACTTCCAGTCCGTCTTGGGCTCAATCTTCTTTTCGAGCGCGTCGAGGAACTTTTTGATGGCGAAGTTGCCGTTTTTGTAGAAGTCTGCGGCGACGGGGAAGCGGATGCTCCCGTCGAGTGTCGGAAGCGCAATATTTTCGATGGGCGAACGGGCCGAAATGGCGACGGTATCGTTGGCGGCGTCATACGTGAGCGGGATCAGGAGCGCCGGGGCCAAGGACTTTTCGCCCCACTTGATGAACCCCATGGCCATGTACAAGTCCTGGTTGCCAAATTCTTCGGTCTTGTATTGGAGAACCTTGCGGAACTTGGTCAGGTCGGACTTTTGGCGTTCTTCGTCGTATTTTGCCGAGAGGGGGAAAAAGCTGTCGAGGGGGTATGGCTTTGCGTCGTCTTGCCAAGATTCAAAAAACAGGTCGACGTTCCCCAAAAGCAATGGGGACTGGAATTGCTTTTTTTGCGAGAAGCAAAGCAGAAGGTCCCTATTTTCGAAGGCGGCTGCTTCCTCTCGAATTTTTTCTATTGTAGCGGACAGTGACGTTAATGCCATGCCACGAATATAAAATTTTTTTAACCAATGTGGCGCCTGTTATAGCCCATATTTATGGATATCGCATCAATGCAGGTCGGGGAGGGTGCTTGCGACGAGGGCAATCGCGTCTTGCAGCGAAAGGGGAGATTCGCTTTCTGTTAGGTGAGCCTTGTGGCAGACGCGTCCAAAAAGCGTTTCGGGGGTGATGCCTGCTTCTTTATCTTGTCTAAGGCTGTGGGCGAGCTCGCGCTTCGAGAGCTTTTTGTTGTTCTCGTCTACGATCAGGGGATGGTGCAGGTAAAACGGGCGCTCGGTGCGGCCAAGCGCTTCCATCAAGGCGATTTGCCTTGCCGTGGAATTGCGGATGTCTTCGCCGCGGACAATATGCGTGATATGCTCGTCGATGTCGTCGACGCAGACGGCAAACTGGTACGTCCATTGGTTGTCGCGGTCGCGGATCGGGAAATCCCCGCATTGGAGCTTCGGATTCTCGTGAAAGTCGCCGAGGCGTACGTCGTGCCAGTCGATAGTCCTGTTCGGAACGATGAACCGCAAGTTGTGCGGTGGTTCGGCCGGTTCAGTGACCTTACCCCGGTTGGTGCCTGTACTGAGCTGAGTCGAAGTAAGCCTGTCGAACCACTCTCGTCTCTCGTCTCTCGTCTCTCGTCTCAAAAAACATTTCCCCTGATAGATGATTTCCCCGGTTTCACTCCTTGGATTTTCTTCCTGGAGCTGTTTTCGGCTGCAAAAACAGGGGTAAACGAGCGATTTTGCCTGGAGTTTTTGGAGGGCGGTCTCGTAAATGGCGCCACGGGCGCTCTGGATGCTCTCGGAATCGTAATGGAACCCGAGCCAGGCGAGGTCTTCGCGGATGCCTGTAATGTAGGCCGGGCGGGCCCTGCTCTGGTCGTGGTCTTCGATCCTCAGGTGGATCTTGAGCCCCCATTTGAGGGCGGCGGCCCATACGTAAAGGGCCGAAAGCAGGTGACCTTCGTGGAGGTACCCCGTTGGGCTTGGCGCAAATCGAATAATGTTAGGCACGTCACAAATATAGTTCGGTAAAATGTTATTAAATTTACCTTTTTTCTAAAACGACTTAGGAAATATATATTTGGTCTGGGATTTGGGGGGGAAGCTTGAAAAAGGAGTACCTTAATGGGTGGAATGATGAAAATTCTCTCGAGAACGATTGTAGTTCTTGCTATGGCTCTTACGGTGAATTCTTTTGCCGATGATATCGTCGCGACCGCATCGAACGGTGCTGTGGTCATTTTGCACGATAATGGTCGTTGGGAATATTATCAGAACAACAGGAAAATCCGCGATGTCAGGGAAAGCGCAATCCCCGAAGATGCCAAGTTTAATGTGATGGTCGAGTACGAAAAGCCGGAACGTGTGAAAAAGAACGTTCGCCTGGCTATGGAAGCGGAATATGCGACCGAAGACGAAATTCGCGATGCCCAGAGAAATGTCCCGAAGGGTGGCTATATCTATTTCCAGGTCAAGACCTCTCAAATCAAGAAGGGCCTTCCGCGCAAGTTGACGTTCTTCTTGTACGATGGCGGCAAGACGCCGATTTTCACGAAAACTGTTTTCGATACCGATGCTGTTCCTAGCGAACAGAAAGGAATTTCGAACTTGCTCGTTGTTCCGGTTTACGGACATCCCAAGTCCGACGTGATGCTTGCCCGTGTGCAGGCCCGCGACGGTATGGAAACGCTTGATATCGATATTCCTGTCAGGTAGTTTGCTTTGCTAAAGTTTGCTGTAGTCGATATTGAAACGACCGGCGGTCACAATGAAGATAACCGAATTATGGAAATCGGGATTGTCTTGATGGATGGCTCCGAGGTGGTTGGATCGTACCATTCGCTAGTGGATCCGGGCCAGCCGATTACAGCATTTGTCCGTGAATTGACGGGCATTACCGATGAAATGGTCGAGGGGCAGCCGCAGTTTGGCGTGATTGCGGAACATGTGGCTGAACTTTTGCAAGACCGCATTTTTGTCGCGCACAATGTACAGTTTGACAGCAAGTTTGTGACGGCGGAACTGAAGCGCTGCTGCATCAAGTTTAATCCGCCGAGACTTTGTACGGTCAAGCTTTCGAGGCGCGTATTCCCGGGGCAGCCGAGCTACAGTTTGCATAAACTCACGGAATCTTTAGGACTTCCGGATTTTCATCACCATCGAGCGCTGGACGATACGATGGCCGCGGCTGAAATCTTGAAACTTGCCTTGGAAAAAGTGGGCGAGGCCGGCGTGATGAAGAACGTGGTGAACCTTTCTGCAGCGAAAAAGCAAGCCATCGGCGCTTAATACACCGCTCACGGCTCATTGCTCATTGCTCACAGCTTCAACATTCCCATTCTATACTTGAGCTTCAAAATGCGGGCGGCGGATTCTTCGATGTGCTGCTTGTATTTGGAGCTCTTGTTGCATAGATCCATCATGATGTCGAGCATGTCCTTTGCCTTGGATGTGTACGAGATCATCATGATGTCGTTGCCGGCGTCGATGACGGCCGTGATGAGGCGTCTAAAGTCCTTGTCCGGGTAGTTCTTGCGGGGCGGAATTTGCGTTTTGCCGCTTGCCCAGGCTCGGAGGGAGGTTCCCCAGAGGTCATCCGTGAGTACGACCATGTCCGGGGTGTTGCGACGTGCCATCTTGACGATGTTCTTGTCGAAGACGGCGGGGCGGCTTGAAATGCGCAAAAATCGAACGCTCGACATCATGGTCACGGGGATGTCTTTAGAGAGCGTTTTGAAGAACTTGATGTTTTCCTGGATTTTTTCGTTGGGGGAGGCGCTGACGGCGATTTGATGATCGCTGTTGGTCCAGGAGTCGTAACCGGGAAAGTGCTTGGATACGCAAACGACGCCGTTTGCGCGCATGCCTTTGACGAACGTTCTTACTTTATAAGCGTTTGCGGTGTCGCGTCCCCAGGAGCGGCGGCTTTCTTCCATGAACGAGTTCTTGTCGCTGTAATCCTTGGACGGGTCGAGGACGGGCGCCAGGTTCATGTTGATCTTGATTTCTTTTAGGGCTTGGCCGACTCTGTTGGCAAGCTTGTGAATCTTGACGGTGTCCATGTTGCGCATGTCACGGGCGCTCGGGAGATGTTCCCAACGTTCGGAATAAGAGGCCAAGCGGTTGACGATGCCGCCTTCTTGGTCGGTGGCGGTAAAAACCGGAATCATGAGTTTTGAATTGATTTTGTCGACTTTGCGCATAAAGTCGTCGGCTTCGCGGAGATGCTTTCCGGTAATGAGGAGTCCGCCGATTTCGTTTTCGATGACAAAGTCTGCGGATGTGAGGAACACCATGATTTTTTGCGCCGCTTTTTGGCGGAGCGTCATGGATTCCCACAGGGGCATAAGGGCGTTGGGCAAGTTGTACGGATTTTCGCCGGACTTTGCGACTGTCGCAGACGAGGACTGCGCGACGTTCGCAGACGAGGACAACGCTATTGCGGATGAAGACAGCGCGACGTTTACGATGGCGGAATCTTTGACAGTCTCGGACGAAGAACTGCTCACGGCAGGCGTCATTTGCAATTCGCTTGACGACGAGGGCATCAAGCACATCGAAACTTCAGAAGAACTCGATTCCGGCACGTACCGGTCGATTTGATCTTCTTGCGCAAAAATAGAGTGTGTTGCGATGCAGACTAGTGCAATCGAAATTCCTAGGCGCATAAAACGTTATTCTGCTTTAGGAGCCGCTTTCTTCACGAAACGGCGCGGCTTGAATTCACGCGGCGGGAACTCGAACTTGAGTTTTCCCTTGACGAGAGTCAAGTAGGCATCGAACAGGCGGTGCGTCTTGTTGCTGCGGAAACCCTTGATGAGCGAGGTCTTTTCGCCAGCGAGCAACTTCTTGATTTCGTCGAGCGGAAGTTCCTTGCCGAGGAGCACCTTCGGGAGCGTCATGCCGCTCGGTTCCTTTTTCACGTAGCTTTCGGAAACGTAACCTGTGAGCGTTTCGTAAACGTCAGAACCGTCCACCGGAGATTTTCCGATGACTTCGCCGAGTTCAATTTCTTCGGGCTTTTCGTCAAAGACAAATTCAATCTTATTTTCGTCGTTGATGATGAGGACGGCCGAGAATTCAGCGCCCTTCTTGCTGCGGAATCCGGTAAGCGGGCCAATCTTTCGCTTGGTCAAGAGTTCCACGATTTCGCTTTCGGACAAGTGCTTGCCGCCCACGATCTTGCGGATGACGATGCCGTCTTCGGTGGTGTAGCGGCTCACGGTTTCGAAAACCTTCTTGCCGTTGACCGGGCTAAAGCTAGCTTCGTCCGTCGTGCTTTCTTCCTTGAATCCCTTGATGTTCTTCACCATCGTCTTGGTCATTTCGACGATGCCGTTCATAAAGGCTTCGCGCGATTCCTTGCCCTTGCTGATGAGGTCCATCTTGTATTCCCATTCGCCGGTGAGTTCCGGACTCGTGAGGGCTTCGCAATTCATGGCCGAAAGGACCTTGATGAGGTCGAAAGCCTTTGCGGTCGGGATCATTTCCTTGCCGTCACGCACAACGTACTTGTCGCTCACGAGCTTTTCGATAATGGCGGCTCGTGTAGCCGGTGTTCCAAGACCGCGTTCCTTCATGGCGTCGCGCAGTTCGTCATCTTCGACGAGTTTACCGGCACTTTCCATCATCGAAAGGAGCGTACTTTCGGTGTAGTGTGCAGGCGGCTTGGTAAAGTCTTCCTTGGCGTCAATTTCGAGCGTCTTGGCGGTATTGCCGTTCAGCTTCGGAATGTTCGATTCTTCGTCGGATTCCTTGCCGTAAATCGCCTTGAATCCCGGATCCACGAGAATCTTGCCTTCGGTAATGAACGTTTCGTTCTCGACGGTTGTGATGCGGGTCGTGTTGAGGTACTGTGCCGGCGGGAAGAATACAGCGATAAAGCGCTGGCAAATCATCGTGTAGATTTTTTCTTCGGCTTCGGAGAGTCCCTTCGGCACAACACCCGTCGGGATAATGGCAAAGTGGTCCGAAATCTTCGAGTTGTCAAAGACCTTCGGCGTGCGTTTCACGTAATTCTTGTCGAGTGCCTCTTGTGCGAACTTGGCGAGCGGGCCTTCGATCTTGCCGAGGGTCGCCTTCACCGGGGCCACGTAGTCTTCGGGCAAGCAACGGCTGTCGGTACGCGGGTAGGTGGTTGCCTTGTAATGTTCGTAGAGCGACTGTGCAATGGAGAGCGTCGTCTTCGCGCTAAAGCCAAAGCGGTTGTTCGCTTCGCGCTGGAGCGTCGTGAGGTCGTAGAGCTGTCCGCACTTTTGCTGGCTCGGGGCGGTGGTCTCTTCGATGGAGCCGGTCTTGCCCTTGCACTTCGCGAGGACTTCGTTGACCTTCGCTTCGTCAAAAATCTGCTTGACGCGGTCCTTGCCGTTTTCTTTATCGACGGTGAACCACTTGCCCTGGTAACCGGCGCCTGCGTTGTCGAAATCGGCTTCGATGGTCCAGTACTTTTGCGGCTTAAAGCGGTTGCGTTCTTCTTCGCGCTTCACGATAATGGCAAGCGTCGGCGTCTGCACACGGCCGCACGGCGTAATCTGGAATCCGCCCATCGAACTGTTATAGGCGGTGAGGCCGCGGCTTCCGTTCATGCCGACGAGCCAGTCGGCTTCGCTACGGCAGAGGGCGGCGTTCCTCAAGTTCACCATGTCTTCTTCGGTACGGAGGTGTTCAAAGGCATCCTTGATGGCGGCCGGCGTCATGCTCTGCATCCAGAGTCTCTTGAACGTCTTGCCCTTGAAGTTCCCCTTGAGAATGTAGTCCACGATGTAGTAGAAAATCAGTTCACCTTCGCGGCCCGCATCGCACGCGTTTATAATCGTCGTCACGTCCTTGCGCTTGATCAGCTTGCCGAGGGCGGAGAGGTGGGCCTTGGTGGTCGGGAGGGCGACAAGCGGGAATTTTTCCGGGAGCATCGGGAGCGTCTTCATGTCCCAAGCCTTGTATCGCTCGTCGATATCCTTCGGGTCGGCGATTCCGACGAGGTGACCGATCGCATGGCTGACGATGGTCGTGTCGCTTTCGTAATAGGCGGACTCTTTCTTGAACGTCTTTGCGCCTAGAACCTTGACGAGGTCTGCTGCCACACTCGGCTTTTCCGCGATGATCAGGGTCTTGCCCTCGGTCGCCGCTTTTGTGGCCTTTGTGGCGGTCTTCTTTGTCGTAGTCTTGGTTGTCGATTTTGTCGTTGCCATTTTTATTTCCACTTGAATCGTCCGAACAGCCCGAACAAGACGGCCAGTACGGTAAAGGGGGCATGGATGAATTCAACCGGGATGCACCACTTGAGGAGGTGTTCCTGCTTGAATATCTTGAGCCCGCGAATAATGAGAACCATGTCGCCGATGCACTTGCAAGTTATGGCAATCAATGTGGCGACGAATATCTTAAAGCTAAAGATCGAAAGTGCCGCAGTCACGCAGAGCATGACGAGGAACAGGAATACCATCGAAAGCACAAAGACGATTTTTGGAGTGTAGTAGATCGTCTTCGAAGCCCAGCGCTTGCGTTGTTCCCAGAGGGCCTTGAGCGTTTCCTTGCCGCTCGTGGTCACGAACGTGGTCGGCGTGATGCAGTAACGCATGGCCCAGGGGCGGTCGGCTGCAAGCTTTTGCATCAAAAGGTCGTCGTCACCGCTCTGGATCTTGATGACGCCCGAGAAACCGTTCACGCTCTTGAAGAAGCTTTTGCGGTAGGCGAGGTTGTTACCTGTGCTGGTGAGCGGAAGGTGCATGG
>Ga0265299_10005690_pt1 | contig 11521 bp, 6 predicted proteins | sample AusTroGonzalo_MG_4_FD_193485 | JGI IMG/M metagenome (GOLD analysis project Ga0265299, IMG submission 193485) | Bovine rumen microbial communities from tropical cattle in Woodstock, Queensland, Australia - Gonzalo_02 | ecosystem: Host-associated > Mammals > Digestive system > Stomach > Rumen ...
CATGCTCCATGGTGTCGGTGTAGGCAATGTTGGCGCTCTGCGCGATGATTCTGCGGAAGAGCCCATCGCTTCCTTCGATGAGAGGAAGGAAGGTGACGCTGGCCGAGCCTGCCGACTCGCCGAAAATGGTCACATTGTCCGGATCTCCGCCGAACCCGGCGATGTTTTTCTGTACCCATCTTAGTGCCTCAAGCTGGTCGAGCAGGCCGAGGTTGCCTGCCTCCTTGAAGTTCTCTCCGCCGGGAACGCGTTCGAAGTTCATGAATCCCAGGAAGCCGAGCCTGTAGTCGATGGACACGAACAGGATGTCGGGGCATTGTTTAGCGATGTTGGTGAGGTCATAGAGGGGCGACGCCTGCGATTCGGAGCAGAATCCTCCGCCGTGAATCCATACCATGACCGGCTTATTGATTTCTGTGCAGCTGGTGTTGCAATATATGTTCAGCACGAGGCAGTCCTCACCGAACTCCGCCGTCCCCATCGAGTCGTTCAGTGGCCCGACAGGAACGTGGCCGGGCTTTGTCGCGTCGTACACGCCGTCATCGTCTGCGGCAGGTAGTGCCTTTTTCCAACGAAGTTTCCCCACTGGTTGTGTCGCGTAGGGGATGCCCTTCCAAATAATTAGCTCGTCGGTCTTCTTGCCGACGAAGGTGCCGTTGTTGCACTTGACTTTAGTTTCCATGTTTTTCCTCCTTTCTTGTCTCGCGCGCGCCAACAATATCCAAAAGGTAGTGAGGGGTAAAGTAGTTGTCCATGAACTGGTAGTAGCTTACCAAAGGGGTCACGGCTTTGTACTGTTCGGCTAGCAGGCCCTGTTCGATACGTATGTCACCAGGTCCGGCGATGATCATGACGTTCTGGTCGTCGGCCGAGTATGCCTTCCATTCAATCTTGTCTGTTGACGGGTTGCCGCAGCGTGCGAAATTGGTCCACATCTGTAGAACTGTCGTGAAGATCTCATCGGAGATGTTTGTGCCGTTGAAGGGGCTGTTCGTCCCTATGCCGCGAAGGTTGAACACAAAAATGAGTTCCACGGAATGTGCTGCTCCCACATCCGGGTTGCTGCCCGGGTATGACCAATAGTAGCAGAACGTCTTGTTGAACGCGCTCTGCACGTCGAGCTGTTGGAGCATAGGGACCCTGAACATGAGCTCATTTATGAACTCCGTCTCGACAAGTCCCGGCTCTGGGGTCCTGCAGACCCGCTTGAACTGCTCGTAATACTTCTTGTCCTCTTCCTTCAGGCAATTGGCTGCGTCGCCCACGGCGCGCTGTGCGAATAACTTCTGTTCTTCCATGCTCAGATTCACGCCCTCACCCATGAACAGTCTGGCCTCGTCGGCCGTGCTGCCCGCCATGATGGATATGTGCTTTGCGTAACCTTTCTTGTACAACTCGATGGGCGCTTCGGGAAGCACTTCGGTTCCGTAGTAGGGGCAGGATGTGAACTGTCCGACCGCATTGACATAAGCCTCCTGTAGCTTTTCTTCGCTCAGTGCCATGATGTCGTCCATGGTCTTGCAGCCGGTGTACTCGAGCAGCGCTTTAGTCTTGCCCTGCGCGGATTTGCATCCGACCGGGAAGGCCAATGTGGTGGAGCCGCTCTGGGCGATGACCTTCTGGAAATACTGGTTCGCCTCCTTCATGACAGGCAGAATGGAGACAGAGCCGCCGCCGGCGCTTTGCCCGAAGATGGTCACGTTATCGGGGTCGCCACCAAAAGCGGCGATGTTCTCGTGCACCCACCTGAGCGCCATAGCCTGGTCGAGCAGGCCGTTGCAGGGCGCAGTCTTGAAGTTTTCGCCTCCTGGCACCGACGAGAAGTCCATGAAGCCGTACATATTAAGGCGATAGTTGATGTTCACCATGATGATGTCGCTATGCGCCTGGACGAGGTTGGCTCCGCTGTAGGAGGCCTCCGAGCCAGAGCCGACAACGTACGCCCCGCCGTGGATCCAGAACATCACCGGCTTCTTCTCGGTTTTGTCGTCGGTGTTGACCCAGATGTTCAGGTAGAGGCAGTCCTCAGATTCCAGCTTCTGCACGCAATCTGGGTAGCCTAATGAACCGTAAGCACCTTTTCCGTAGTACTTTGCCTCGAAGACATGGTCGCTTGCGTCCACGTATTCCGGCGCCTTGAAGCGGCGCTCGCCCACGGGTGCCTTCGCGTAGGGTATGCCCAGCCACGACACGACCCCGTATTCCTCGGTTCCGACGAAGGTGCCGTTCACACACTTCACGGCATGAGCCTCGTCATAGCCTCCCGTGATTTCGCTGTTCAAGTAATCGTATTGATCGAATCTTACTAAATCTTTGAATTCTCTTATCTTGTCATTCATTGTATTGTTCTCCTTTCATTATTGGACTGGTTCTTATCTACGGTGTAGATATTACCAAATCATAACGTTAATTCATTTTCTTTCCACCAAAAAATACCTGAGCCGGCTTGTTGTAACTGAAGCCCTCGTGCTCTGCTGTCAAAAGGTCCTTGTCGAATACCAGGAAGTCTGCGTCTTTGCCAGCCTCGATGGAGCCTTTTTGGGCCTCGATGCCGAGTTGTTTGGCACCGTTGATGGTGTAGCCGATGATCATCTGGTCAATGTTCATTCTCTCATTCTCCGGCGGGAATACTTTGGCAGCTACGGTGAACGGGTAGTTCCTGGTCTTTTCGTTAATCCAGCGGGTCATGCCTACCTCCATGCCCAGATAAGGGTTCCAGGTCATGAAATCCATAAAAACGATATTGTCACTTGACCATGCTACTGTGGCACCGCTGTCCCAAACTGTTTTGCATCGGAACTGCTTCTTGGAGCGTTCCTCGCCAAGCCATGTTGCCGATTCAGCCGTGTCTCCTGAATGCCAGTGAGGTGTAAAGTTGGCGAATACGCCCAGCTTTGCGAAACGGTCCAGATCGGCATCATCCTGAATCTCCAGATGGGCGCAGGTGACTCTCACATGTAAGTCATCTCCCATCTCCTTTCTGGCCATCTCCACGCCGTCAAGTACGTTACGTGAAGCGCGCTCACCCACGGTGTGAAGGTGAAGGTCCAGATTTGCCTCATTGAGCTCCTTCAAAAGCTTCGCAATGCCTTCTGCGGAGAAAGCTGTGGCTCCCGTCGTATGGACATCCACGTACGGAGTGACCATGGCTGCGGTGTGGATTTTTTGGGTACCGTCCATAAAAATCTTCATGGTATGGACCTTCACGTGCTCTGTGTTATACATACGCTGCATGCGCTTCAGCTGTTTCAGGCCTTCCTCTGCATCCCGCTCCGCGTTGACCACAAGGCAGCCGTCAACATAAACAGGCAGCTTTCCCTGCCTGTCCAGTTCGCACAGACGCTTATAGACTTTCTCATGGAACTTCATATCTCCCGGAAGTCCGGCATCAAATACCGCTGAAACTCCAAATTCTACGGAAAAATCAATCCAACGTTGAAGCGTTGCGTCAACCTGCTCGTCGGTCAGCTCCATTGAGCTGTCGAGAATTATCGGAATTTCCGCAGCGCCTTCAATGCAATTTCCGGTCACATGACCATCTTTACGAACGTACTCGGCAAGTCCCGGTATGGGATCCAGACTGTTGTCGGTAATACCATGTCTTTCAAGTATCTTTGAGTTAACCCAGATGCTGTGTCCTTCACCTTCCTGGATCTGAAGTTCGGCATCAGGACATATCGCATCGAGATCCTCTTTTACTATGTCCTCTCCGTTAAGGTACACTTTCTCCAAAAGAAATCTGTACCGCTTCTCCCCAGGATGCTCTTTGATATATTTTGCCATGATTTCCAATGCTTCCTGCTTGCCGTTCGGCTCTAGTCGTTCTCCAATCGGTGCGTACTCAAAACCCACTGGAATGGTTATATGAACATGGCTGTCTATGATGCCTGGCATAATGAACTTGCCGCTGAGGTCGGTGACCTTGCCTTCGTAATTCGGGAGGCCGGCTTCGTCGCCCACATAGACGAATTTGCCGTCCTTCACCACAAGGGCGGTTGCTATTGGGTTGTTCTTGTCGGAGGTGAAAATCTTTGCGTTTCTGATAATGTAGTCAGCTTCCATATAATTATTCCTTTCATTATTTAGATTGATTCTCTGTTGTTTCTTCTTTTTCAGTTCCTTTCACGAAACAGGCCACCAGCCCATAGGTGATAACGGGACGAATCCATATCTCAGTGAGCATATAGTCGGTGTATTGATCGCTGGTTTCCAGAAAGATGTCGATGTTATAGAGTACCGCAATAAGCGTGTCGATGGTGTTAATTGTCCATAGATTGCGCTTGGAGTAGGTCTTCCAATCCTTGCGGGCATAGAAGTAGGTGAGCACGATTATCAACAGCACCGAGAGGGTGAGGCTTGCAAGGTGGATTGAGTAATAGGCCAAAGGAGGGGCAAAAAGGATATCGCGCAGCAGCACCGTGATACCAACTAACAAGGAACAACCGTAGTTGAACTGATCAGGCTTGAGACGATTGAAGAAAAACATCAAGATCATCACAATACTGGCGATGTAAAATAGGTTGAGCACCAGTTCCGGCCATGTTTCTTTCAGACCGAAATTCCATACACCGTAGAGCATCATCGCCACAGAGACGACAGCGGCTACAATGGTAAGCAATACATTAAAAACCTCTTTTTTAGTTTTGAATCTTATTTTCATAAAGGTTACTTATTAGAACGTGTTACCAGTCGCTATCATGATTTACTCACTGACCTTGGTTAGAGTGCTGGTTTCGGTGTAAATTTGACCGTCACGCAGAACCTTTTCCTTTACAATCATAGTGTTGTCAACGTATGACACTAAGACGCAGTTCTCGCGTTCTTCTTCAAATCCTGGGTATTGCCAGCGCGTGCACATCAGGACGCCGTCGACGAAATACTCGGCGTAAACTGTCTCCTTCTCCACCCACTGTCCGTCGATGAGCTCATATTCGATATTGGTGCCGTCGGCGAGGTATTTCTCACAGAATGGCATAGGTTCGAATCCCGGTTCGTCGCTGGTGACGGTGCCCTCCCAGCGGCCGACGATGATTTGCGAGAAGTCGTCGTTTACCTTTACGTAATGCTCCAGACAAGGCCCGTATGAGGCAATCTCCGCTCCGTCAATATAAAGCGTAGTCTTGCCTTTGTAGTACAGGTCGTCGCCGTTAACGGTGATGTCGGTCATCTCTTCAATCGTTGTGATTTCTTCCACTTTCAAAGTTACCTTGATGGTATTGCCATCAACTGTCACATCGGCTTGCTTTTTGTAAAACCACACATCGAAATCCGCCTCCGATATGCTGTAATAGCACTTGTAGTCGGAGCCTTCCTTGACAAAGGTTGATACCGACAGAATGTCAGAGGTGAGCGGTAATCCGGCTGATTCAACGTTAAGCCACTTGCCGACTATTTTATCGATAACTTTGTTGTCGTCATTCTTTTTTGAGCATGAGGTGAATAACATTGAGCCGCAAATGATGGTGGCGGCCAGCACCAATGATAAGAACTTTTTCATATTGCATAATTTTGTTTAATACTATTCTTTTAAGAAAGACAAATCGAATTTAGGCATTGTTCCAATATAGTGCAAGGTTGATGTGCCGGAAATGCCGCTAATATCCACGCCTGTCATGTCGATGGTGTAGTTGTCGCCATCTTTTGCCACGGTTATTTCGCCGCTTGATGCAAACTTGAGCGATGTGATACTCATATCTTGTAAATAGAAAATAGGGTTGTCAGCGTTTGAATAGGTGCCAGCCGGGATTTCGTCACCAAAGCTTGTTGATGAAGTAAAGCCTACCACATCGCCCTTTTCAGTAACGAAAGCAACAACTCCGGTCGGTGTACCGAGAATGTTAAGGTTTGACATGCCTGCCGTCAGGATTGCATCAGTGTCGTTGAAATTGCCTTCCACAACGTCTGATAGGACAAAATTCAACATATGGTCTTCAAAGTCGACGGAAGAGGTCGATACCTGTGTCTGGTCTTTTAATTTCTCGACTTCAATGCCAGTTCCTGTGACAGTGAACAGGTCTTCGTAAATGGTGAGTGTAAACGAACCACTGGTGGCAATAAAGGCATCTGCTTGGTTCAAGAAGCTGCTAAGACTGAAATGTATGATGTTGTCCACTTCGTTTTCTCCAACGAGATACATTGGGAAGTGGTCTAGAGGATGTTCCGGATCATAAGCAAGGTTGTATGTGCCTGAAGCGAAGTCGCCCTCAAAAACGATGAAAACCCCTTTGGTTTTGTTGCCAAAGAAACCCACCTCCTCGGTTTGCGACAACATAATGACATTGTAAATCTGACCGATGCTGTCTTTAATGTTTTCTATGGCGAAAGCATTGTTGATGTCGTATGAAGTCTCACCCAAAGTATACTTTTGAGTGTGGGTGTCGGATAAAGAGGTTGTCTTGTTGCAACTCATCAAACCAGTTGCTACTGCTGCTGCGAGCATGATGCTAAAAAAGAACTTTTTCATATTTTATTTATTAAACTTGTTTAATCGTCTTTTGAAACTATTTTTTACATCTGCGCTTGATTGCATAGCCTGCGCCCAAGGCGGTGAGGATAAGCAAGCCGCTGCCCAACGGGGCATTGACGTCGGTGTCCAAACCGTGGGACAAAGGCAACAACAGACTTTCAAATCCGGTTGTCCTGAAGATTTCAGTCTCTGCTGTGTTCCATTCAAAGAAAGCGTCGTTTTGAGCGTTGGCACTGAAGGCCATTGTCATTACCATAACCGCTGCAAATAATATCTTTTTCATAATATAACTTTTTATCTTTCAACTCTACACTTTAAACTATCTAATAACAATCTTCTGTGTCTTCTCATTCAGTTTGAAGATGTAAACTCCTCGTGCCGGCACTTTAACAGTCTGTACACCGTTGATGTACTGGTTCATCACCATGCGGCCCATCAGGTCGAACACCAAGAGTTCGCCCTCGCCGTTGACAACGATGTCGTTGCCGTTCTGGTAGGCGAAAATCTCGGTACCATCAGAGAACTCGGAATTCTTGAAAACTATCTTGAATCGGTTCTCTCTATCGGCCACCGAAGCCATGAAGGTGTAACTCGGAGTAGAGCTGAGGTCGACTGTCACACCTTCAAACTGGTCAATCAGGGACATGTTGCTCAGATCGTCCATGTCACTATCGAATATGATGGTGTAGTGGCCTGTCTCCTGTGCCCTGAAGTTGACTGGCACCTCTCCCCTTCTGTCGCTGAACGCGATGGCGTAGTCATAACCGTCCTGTGGGATGTACAGCTTAGCGTGTTCATCATTAAAGATGAACTTCTCGAGTTTGCTGTCTTCGTTGAAGCTCACGATAGCCTTGTCGTGCACCTTTGCGTCGCGGGTGTCGAGGTTGCCTTTCACAAGAGTCATCTGAAGACTGCCATTATTGGCTGACGACTGCTGATTTGGTGCCGAAGTTCTGAAGGTGACGCTTTCGCCTGCGGTCTCGGTTTTCACCACAACGCCTGTGAAGGCTGGTATTGGGTTTTCGGCATAGTTTTCAACAATTTCAATATCGGAACCTTCCGCGTTCATCTTGTAATATGGTCTGTTTGCGTAAGCCTCCACAATGAACGGGTTGCCCACGAGGTTGAAGCCTTTAGGCAAGTCCTCAATCACCTTCTCTGTGCCGGTGTTGTATGTGCCAGGGAACACCAAAGTCTTGGTTTCCCTGGTGGCATAGAGGTAACCTCGGCCGTTGACGAGATTGAAGCCTGTCTGGTGTGTTGGGTTATTGTAGTTCTCCCAAATGACACTACTCGGATTCAAGCGGTAGAGGTCGAAATCGTAAACGCCTGTTGAGATCTCTGTTCCAACGAGGTTATCTACCGCTGTAGGCGCTATGTTTTCAACTACTGGAGAAGCGATGAAGACCCAACCGTCGTTGCCTTCGCCATAGCCATCAATGACAGTCGTCATGGTAGGTACAATCTTATTGCCTTCGATGTCTGCGGCAGTGGCGATGGTCTGTGTGCCATCAATGAAGAATCGTTTGCCCTCGACAAAAGTAACGCTATTAAAAACAGTCTCTCCTCTATAAATGTGACCGATGCTTTTGACGAAGTCGTTGGGGTTGGTCCAGCCGATGGTCAGCGTTCCGCTCTTAGCAAGTCCTCCAAGAATTCTATATCCAGGTCCAATACCAATCCCAAAGAACCCAATGCTAGAACCTGCAGTTACCTGACCGCCATTGATGACGATATCGCCGCATACACCAGACTGGTCTGAGTCGCTTACACCACCGCCTATGCCTGCGGAAAAAACTCCGCCCTCGGCAATGACCACGCCGCCATTGATGGTGATGCTTCCACCCGAAGTGTTGTTATGATCGCCACCCAATCCGGCTGCTGTAGCATGACCCTTTACATTGAGGTAGCCACCGTTGATGACAAGGGTGCCCACACGCACGGCTCCAATACCCGATTTGTTGTCATTGCAGTCGTCGATAATCAGTGAGCCAGGTCCGTTGATGGTCAGTTTGTTGCCCTCGCTCAGTTCAATACCTTTCTTGGCGGTAAGCGTGTTGCCCGCACCAAGATTCAGCACGACATCGCCGCTGATTGTGATGCGTTGGTTGACAGTAATGTTGCCATATACCTTATATTCACCTGTTGTCAGTTCGGTCGATTCAGCAGTCATGGGCTTGATGTCTGTCACGGCAAACGAAATGCTCTTTGAGCCAACACAGTCGCTACCCTTGGCAGTGATGGTCAGGGTGTAGTCGCCTTTTCCATTCACTGGAGAAGGATTGAAAGCATAGGTGTAGTCGGTATCATTCGTGAGCTCCGTGCCGTCGGCAGCCTTGACGGTTGGAACGATGGTAATGTCCTCGCCCGTGTACTGATAGGCATCAGTAACGTTACTGATCGTACAAAGCTGATAGTAGGTATGGCTATTGGCCGTAATCATTTTGTAGAAATCGTTCCCATGGCTGACATAGATTCGCGTGCCTTGGGCCTCGCCTAACGTCTCGGCGTAGTAGCAGGTCTGGGTTGCGTTTCTGCCACGCACGATGGTGGCACCGTTAGTGATAGCCGTTTCGCCCGCAGCCGGTGTTATGCCGGCGTTGGGGATATAGAACGAATTGCTGAAATTGATAACACAGCCATTATGCCAACCTATGAGGCCGGCGCAGCAATTAGTGCCATTGGTGGTGAACAGACGGCCGTCATAGATGCAGCCTGTCATGTTCAGCGTGCCGGACGGCATGGATACAATGCCGCCGTGAGTGCCGTCACCCGCAATGCTGCTATGGATGACAGTACTGACGATGCAGTTTGTGATGTTCGTCGTTCCGAGGGTACGGCTGACCAGTCCGGCAGCGAACTTCTTGGACATGTAGATGTCGCCAGCCACCTTGAGGTTCTCAATAGTGGCATCTTTGACGTAGCGGAACGGAGCGCAATATCCCTCGTTGAAAGGCTCGGATGCCGAGCCAGCCGTGAATGTCAGCGTATAGTTGTCGTGGCCGAGGAAGATACCCTTGAAGGGGTGTTCGCTGGTACCCACCATTGAGGTAACGTTGATGTTGGCGTTCAGTTTCACATACTTGCCGCTGTAGTCCATGCCACTGGCTACATTGACCGCAAACTGATTCCAGTTAGCTGCACTATTGATGAGATATGGTTCATCCACTGTTCCGGTGCCAGGAAGATCATGCGTCACTACAAATGTGATTTGTTTTGAGCCTGTGTAGTCATTCGAAATGCCTGTGAGGACAAGTGTGTAGTAGCCCCCTGCGGTGATGCTGATGGTGTTTTGTTCCACTGCAGCACCGTTCAGTGTAGCCGTATAGTTGGTATTAAGGGTAAGTGCCCCATTGAGTCCTGTCACAGCCAGCGTGATTGCAGGGTGGTCTTCCAGTCTGTAAGTAGCATCCACACCGCTGACCGTGCAGGGGTGATAGTACATGTTGCCGTCGAGTGCCTGCGCCTGTATGCAGACTTCATTGCTGGGGAGGGTGGCAAAGACCTGAATCCCCTGTGCATCGCCCAAGGCCTGGGTGTAGTAGCAGTATGCGTCTATGATACCGCCGCGCACGAAGGTGGCACCGTCGGTGATGTCCGTCTCATCAGCAGCCGGTGCGATGCTGGTGTTAGGGGCATAAAGCGAATTGTTGACATTGACGGTGTTGCCATTATACCAGCCAACAAAGCCACCGCACTTGGTAGTGCCATTGTTGGTGAGCAGACGGCCATTATAGACACTATTCGAAATAGTCAGCGGGCCGAATGGATGGCCAATGATGCCGCCGTGTGTGCCGTCGCCAGTAATGCCGCTATGGATGACTGTGCCGACGACGCAAGAGTTGATGTATGTAGTGCCGTTGCTGCGGGCAACCAGTCCGGCGGCGTACTTTTTGAATGAGTAGATATTGCCTGTCACCTTAAGGTTCTTAATAGTGGCGCCGTCAACAGAGCGGAATGGAGCGCAATGGTCTTCGGCGAAAGGTCTTTCAGACGTGCCTTTAGTAAAGGTCAGCGTATTGCCGCCGCCGTCAAAGGTGCCTTTGAAATTGTGTGTAATGGTGCCCACCATCTCAGTAACATCGATGTTGGCGGTCAGCTTAAAGTACTTGGCACTGTAGTCCTTTCCATAGGCTACATTGTCGGCCAGATATGCCCAGTCGGTTGCATTTTCGATAAGATAAGGGTCTTCCTCAGATGTTCCTGCGCCATCAAACGGACCATGCAACTCTATGCTGAAGGTCTTCGATCCGGTATAGTAATCGCCCTTGCCTGTGAGGATTAGCGTATGTGTACCTGCCGAATTGATGGTGATTGGGAATGACGTCACATCATTGTTATCCAGCTTGGCTGTGTAGTCTGTGCCTAAGGAGAGTGGCGCACCTGTGACGCCTTTCACAACTGGCGTGAAGCTGATGTCAGGGGAACCAGTCTGCCATTCGTAGGATGACAATACGTCATTGACGGTGCAAGTCAGATAGTAATTCTTGGCATCGGCAGCCGTAAACTGCCAGTAGATTTCATTGGCAGGAGCCGAGGTGTATGCCTGAAGGGCGCCGCTGACGGTGCAGGCATTGGCGGGCGAGCCAATCTGTGAGTGTACATAGTAACTGTTTTGTATTGTGCCCGTTCCGCCCTGCAAGCCCATAGGGTGCATGGATGAAATGTTGTTGTAGTTACCCGCTTCCAAGCAGGACTGCAAGGTGAGTGTACCATCGGTGCTCCATCCCCATATTCCTCCGACGTTGGCACGATTGCCACCAATTCCGTTGAAGGTGCCGGCAAAGATGCTTTCCTTGATGGTAGTGGCCGATGTCATACCGTGGCCAATGATGCCGCCTGCGTAGTTGCTCTTGATGTTCAGCGTAGCAGTGACGTAGCATGCCTCGATGAGGTTGGTGCCTTCAGCATAGCTCACAAGGCCAGCCGCGTGCTTGTTGGCTGAGGTGATGGTACCCGCCACGGTCAGGTTTTTGATGGTGGCACCGTTGATATAGCTGAAGAGAGCCGTACCATAGTCGGTGCTCATATCGTTGATTGTGGCAGTGATGATCT
>Ga0265299_10005693_pt1 | contig 11517 bp, 16 predicted proteins | sample AusTroGonzalo_MG_4_FD_193485 | JGI IMG/M metagenome (GOLD analysis project Ga0265299, IMG submission 193485) | Bovine rumen microbial communities from tropical cattle in Woodstock, Queensland, Australia - Gonzalo_02 | ecosystem: Host-associated > Mammals > Digestive system > Stomach > Rumen ...
GGGGGGTGGGGGGTGTCTTTATTTCCTGCCCTGCGGAAGTAGGTTCCCTATTTTCTCCCAGAAAATTTTCAGGGGGTAGGGATTTAAACTGCTTGTTTAAACAGTTCAGGGTGGGCAGCTTCATACTGGCTGCAGTAATAGTTCACAGTGGACTGCATAAGCTGGCAAGCCAGGGGATGTCTGTCAAACGGTACAATCAACTGCTTTAAAAAGTCTCCTGCCATACACCAGATGCCATGTCCATCATGGGCAAGGTCTCGGTTTACATACTTCTGATGGATCTCGTAAGCAATAGCATAGATTCTGTCTTCCATGCAGTGGTATCCTCCGGTTCTACGCTGTCAGGTCATCTCATGCCCTGTCATGGCGCAGTATTCGCACCAGAGTCCACCAGTGGCTGCCTTGATCGCATCAGGATCTGTCAGCACAGTTTCGGCAGCAATCATCAGATCCGTTAGGGAGTCAATCTGCTTCAGTTCGTGGTGTTTCGTGGACAGGGCTTTCATGTTGTAGGCAAGGGCATAACGGTCAGGATCTTTCAGGTAGAAGTGCATCATCCAGTCATAGAATGACGGAATCTTCTTGGACTTTCTCGGCATGGTTTAAACTCCTTCCCTACTGGTTGAAAATCGCTGAAAGCGTTGATTTTCTTGGCTTTATTATACCATAATGCCGCGTGAATTTAAAGTCATAACAGACCAGAGTCTATAAAAGTAAACCAACAACAGACTGCATTCCCTATTGCAGAAAAATTGATTTACTTTTACACTGTCCGGCAGGGGAGGTGTCAACATGACAATTAAAAAGCTGTCTGAAGAACTGGGTGTCAGTCCTCAAGCGATTTATCAACGGCTGAAGAAAAGTAAAGTGGATGTCAGAAAGCTGACAGATGCTGAAACGAGGGAACTTTCAGCAGATGGAGAGTATACCATCCGTAAACTGTTCAGCCATGATGGTTCAGAGGAAAAGCAGACAAAACAATCAATTATCGAAGAGTATGTAAAGCAGGTTGAAGCCTTAAACCTGGAACTGGCTTCTGTTAAAGAGCAGTTGAAAGCAGAGCAGGAAAAGTCCAGTAAACTGCAGGTTGATAAAGACAATCTGACAAAAGCACTGCTTCAGGCGCAGGAACTGCACCAGAAGGCACTGGAAAGAATGCTTCCGGCAGCAGGGGAGACCGTGAAACGTGATCGTCTGACATGGAAAGAGAGATTCACAGGAAAGATCCGGCAGCAGTGATCCTGTTCCTACTGGCAAAAAGAATGGACTTCCGGCAGATAACTGGAAGTCCTTTTATAATGGGTCTGGCTCTTGCGCCACGCTGTCAAATCCTGCGTTTATCCGGTAGGATGGTAAATCCATCATCCGGCAGCGAGAAGGGCTGAAAAGGGCTGTTTTGTGGCTTATAGCACTGGCAGCCTGTCTCCCTCGTCAAACGGTGTCTTTCCGTGAACAGGGGTGAAGTCCTTCGGCACTTCGTTGAAGCTGTTGTACTTCTTGTCGAATAGAAGCCTTCCAGATCCTCCACGGCTGCCGTTCCTGTTCTTTAGGATCTTCACTTCCAGGTCGGTCGGCTGCTTGGGATCTTCAGCCTTCTTCAGGATCTCAGCGATTCTGACAGCCCTGTCATTATCCTTTTCTCCCTTCTTCCGGTCGACTCCGTAAAGCTGAATGCCTATCAGGACATCAGATCCATACTCGATTGCACCAGATTCCTTGAATGCTGCCATGCTGATGGGTTCACTGTAGTTTGCCCTGTTCAGGCTGCTGATGCAGAAGACTGGAATATCCTGCGTTGAAGACAGGGTTTTCAGCTTCACAACTGCTCTGTCAGTGTTCTGCTTGTCAGTGCTGCGGAGGTCTTCAGGTGCCAGGATCTGCAGATAATCGATGAAAACAACAGGTCTGCTGCCAGTGATCCTGATATGCTCTTCGACTGCTTTGGTGATATCGTCTACGCTGATCGAGTTAATGCCGGAGAAGATAAACATATGCTTTCCGATGGTTTCTCTGTATTCCTTCATGGCATCCTGTAGGGCTGAGATCTGCTGCAAGGTCAGGTTGTTTCCCTGGCTGTTCAGAACTTCAAAGGTGCTGAAGGTGTCTCCCAGTGGGCTGCTGTTCCTTCCGGCTCTCCGGAAACTTATCCGGCTGATGCTCTTGGCTATCAGTTCATAACGACTCATTTCCAGTGAGAAGTACAGGACATCCCTGCCTGAAGCTGCTATGTTGTCGGCAATGTTCAACATCCATGAAGTCTTTCCCAGGCTGCTGATGGCTCCCATGATGTACAGGGCAGCGGTCAATCCTCCGTTCAGGATCTTGTCCAGAGAGTCAAAACCAGTAGGGACAGGAGGTCTTCCGGCATTCGCTGTCAGGTACTTGGTGAAATCATCGAAGCTGGCACCAGTGGACTGGCTCCGGTACAGTTCCTTTTCCCTATCGGATTCAGCCTTCTTCAGTTCCTCGACAATCTCCCTGGCAGCCAGCACAAATCCGGTCAGGATCTCAGGATCTTCCTGCAGTAGTTCGTTGGGGTCTTTCTTGTCTCCGGCAGCATTGAAGGGCAGAAATGGGATCTGTCTCTCCTTCAGTCCGGCTGACAATTCCTTTTCTGCTTGCTGGCCGGGGGCATCGTTGTCCAGTGAGAGCATCAGGAAGGCTGTCGGTCTCTGCTTATCCAGTAGGGAGAGAAGCTGATTGATTCCGGCAGTTCCGTTCAGGGCAACTGCAGATCCTCCCTGCTGCTCAATGCTGATGGCACAAAGCTGAGATTCAACAACAAAGCATGGCTGCTGATTCTGGTACAGGGCATCGGCATTGAACAGGACTGAAGACACTCCGGCAGGTTTCAGATACTTATTCTGGGATTTATCGTCTATGGCTCTGGTAGTGTAATAAGTGCATTCCTGATCATGGGGCATGACTATGCAGGGCTGTTTCCTGGAATCCTGACTGAATCCCAACATGAAGCGGTCGATAGTCTCTGCCGTGATTCCTCGCTTCAGCAGGTATTTTTCTGCCGGACTTCCCTTCATGGCTTCATGCGCTTTTCTGATGAAATCAGAATAATCCTGCGGTGCCTTCTGCTGCTGATCCGGCTCCGGCTGCTTCTGCTGCGGTGCTGCGGAGGGAGTCCGGCTGCCGTACTTCTCTATCAGGATCTTGGTGGCAGCGTTCAGGCTGATTCCATCTCTCAGAGCGACAAAGTCGAAGATATCTCCCTTCCTCCGGCAGGAAAAGCACTGCCAGTGCAGCCCATCAGGATTAATGGAGAATGCTCCATCGTGGTTCTGCCCTGGCTGAGATCCTGAAGGGCAGAAGGGACAGATGAACTTCCCTCGCTCCCTGCGGTCAGCGGTCAGGCTCTGCCGGACTTCCTCCGGCAAGTGGTACTTGATCTGGTTCAGATCCATTGACAACCATCCTTCCTATGATTTAGAATGAAGGAGCAGTGGTGTTCATTTCGGTGAACACGATCCCAGGTCTGCTTCTTCCGGCAGCCTGGGATTTTTCCTTCTATCGGTTAATGAATAGCACACCAGCCCCGGCGAAGCAACGGGGGCTGGTTGCGGTTTATAGTATTTATATTACTTATAAATACTTAGGGGGGTCTCGAAAAATGGCATCAAAGCCTTATGGTATAAGGGCTGAAGGCATTTTCTTTCTTGCCCAGTTTAGGGGGTCAACTTGCCCAGTTTAGGGGGTCAACTTGCCCTACTTAGGGGGTGAACTTGCCCAGTTTAGGGGGTGAGGGTAAATCCGGCAATCCGTTGTGGCATAAGGGCTGAAGGCTGATTTTTGGAGTCCCAAAAAAAAGTCAACTTGTGCGCTCGTTTTGCGAAGCGAAAATCTCACTCCCTATCGGCTATATATTGTGGTTGGGTGAGCTGCCGGCAGCACAACATATAGTGGCAGAAAAAAGCCTGCCCAGGCGGAGGGACATGGGCAGGAAGGTACAACATCTTGCGGTCAGATCCTGACTCGGACTCCATGCAGGGCTTTTCCCTTCTTGTAATAGTCAGCGAAGGTGACATCAGAATCAGGACTGTTCATCTGCTCGATCATGAAAGCATAGGTCTGCTCTCGCAGCATTCTCATTTTCTTCGGAGAGTCTGCATCATAGTGCAGTTCCTTTGCTACGGTCTCGAAGGGCAGCAGGAATTCAAAGTACGGTGGGACTGGCTTCAGGTGCTGTTTCAGCTTCTTATCTCGCTTTTCCTTCTCGGTCTTCTGATACTCAATGTATCGGAGAAGGTGCCTTCTCAGGTCGATATCGTCACTGGACAGGTTCCGGTTCAGTGATCTTTTCTTCTTCTGGACTGACTTCTTTGTTTCCGGTTCAGGTGGAGTGCTGCCAGTCAGCAGGTACTTGCTGACGGTGTAAAGCTGTCCGACTGCGTATGAATAAGCGTAGAACATGGGCATCTCATGAATGGTGAAGGTGTTTTCAACAGTGATGCCGTTGTATGAATGGGTCTTCCTCTGGTCATGGACTCCGGTGATCAGGTTTCCTACTCTACTGGCATCGGTATAGTCGAAGTTGTCACGCTTTTTCATCCTGGTATGCTTTTCCAGTTGTTCTGCAAAGTTCAGGGTAGCAGGGGTCTGAATTAGCTTATCCATTGCCTTGACTACTTTTTCAATCTGGGTGGGGTTCACGTTTGCATCAGGTTCCATGCCAGCATATATCCGGTAGATCTGGGCAGGGGTACACTTGAAGGACTTATAACCATTCATCTGAAACATCTGCCCTATTGTGGCTTCAATGTTCATCTCGAATTCGGTCAGCAGGACAGGGGACTTTCCATCTTTGTCCGTGATCGATGCTTTCACGATGACAGGGTGTCCTTCCCTGCCAACATTGATATCTCGCTCGACTCCGGTTCTGGCAATTTCCTGCTGTTTCCTGAAAACCTTAGCAGATGGCAGGTAGATCTTGTCAGTGGCGGTGAAGGTGGTTATGCTGGTAGGCTCTTCCGGCTGCTTCTTTTCTTCCGGCTTCTGCTCCGGCTGATCTTCTTTCCCTACTGGTTCAGGTGATCCGGCGAAGTATGCAGCGTAGAAGGTGTCCATGTTGCTGCGGTCGCTGTCCGTGATCTGCTCCAGATCCGACAGGTCAGGCAGCTTCTTTTCCGTGATTCCCTTCATCAGGGCATCGAAGATCCTGAAGCAGTCCTGCTGATGACTGAAGGCAAAAACACGTTTGGTAATGATCCAGAGTCCGGCAAGCGGTATCAGGTTCATGCCGTGGATCTGCTCTTCCAGTGATTCGCCAGTCCGGTCATAGTGCTTCAGGGCATCGGAGAAGATCTGATAGATTGCGGAGGTTCCCATCATCTTTTTGACATCTGGGTGCATCAGAGTCAGTGCCTGAAGGACTTGGGTGCCGGGGGATTCCGGCTCTTTGAACTGGGTTCCCTTCTCTCTGGCTGCAGCTGCTTCGAGTTCTTCCTTTTCAGGATCTTTTGCCAGGGTGAACAGGTCATCCTGTTTCGCTGCTGCTTCGATCTCTTCATACTTCTCAAAGGTTAGATGCAGCACTGATCTGCCGTAATAGAACAGGGCATTGCCCAGCAGGGCAGCCAGGGAAGACAGAGAGTCCACCAGTTTCTTTTCCTCGGCAGTCAGGTTCCGGTTCTCTTCGTTGGGTGTCGCAGTGATGTTCATGGCTGTTCTTCCTTCCTATCGGTTATTTGTGCTTGCGCTTCAACTGGGACTGGACTTTGCCAAATTGGACTTTGCTGATAATGGGTTCATGGTTTCCTGGGATCTCGATTCCCTGATGGGTGACAATGCCAGTGTAGAAGTTGTTGTGAACGATTGCGTGAAGGCTCCCTCTCTGCCAGTCATTGCCTTTCCTGGTCTTGATTCCCTTCTCGTTCAGCATTCTGGCAATGCCTTCCAGACTGGTTCCCTTCTGTCCTTCGGAGAAGATCTGCTTCACAATGGGTGCTTCGGCGGGATCTGGTTCAATGTGTTTCTTATCGGCAGTGTAACGGTATCCGTAGGGGCAGTTGCCAGAGGGCTTATCTCCCTTGTGGGCTTTGTTGGTTCTCCCTCTCGCCAGTTTCCTGGCAATGGTCATGCGTTCCCATTGGTCGAGCATCCCCATCATGCCAGTGATCATGAAGTTCTCAGGATCTTTCTGGTACAGGTAAACATCAAAATTCGGTTCATCGATGCTGCGAATGTTGGCTTTGGCATCCATGACAGCCTTCATGATGGTTGCCTGGGCGAAAATGCTTCGCCAGAGTCTGGAAGTGTTATGCACAATGACGGTGTCTCCCTCTTTCAGGGTCTCCAGAAGCAGGGCATCAAGTTCGGGTCTGCTTTCCTGAGTGCCGGAGATGCCAGCATCACAGAAGATCTTCGCCAGGGTGATCCCGTTGTCGGCAGCGTACTTCTCAATGGCAGTGCGCTGGACATCCAGTCCTCCTCCCTTTTCAGCCTGGGTCTCTGTGCTGACTCGAATATATCCGTAAAACATCTGTTTCTCCCTTCTTGGTCGGTGGGTAATGGGTTCCTGAGAACAGTATATCCGATTGTTTGCTAATTGTCAATCATGATTCATGAGTTCTAACGTTGGGAACATTGCAACACTATATCCGATAAGGCTTTGTCGGCATTTTATGTCTACGTTATCATGATACTTGACCATAAGAGATGGAGCAGGGAAGATCCATCATGAGATCTGACAGATTCATCCTGCCATGATAAGCAGGGCAACGGACTGCCATCTTTCATCTTTCTATCGGCATTCCGGCAGCCAATAGGCAGGAAATGGCTCTGGCTCTTCACAGAATCATCAGGAAGGCACTTCAGGCAGTCAGGGCGAATATTTGGTATCATCTGGGCGGAGGTGCCTTAAATCGCATTCTACGGCTCCTGATGGCTATGGCTAAGTTCAACTTAGGGTGAATGGCAAGGGTCTGCATTCAGCGCAGATCCTGCGGAGGTACAGTCGCATTCTGCGACTTTAAGTGCCGGCATCAGGATCTCTTTTCTACTGGTTCCAGTTTCCTCTCCATGCAGGTTTCCTGCATCAGCCTGGCAGCTATGCTGACAGATCTGGGTATTAGGGCATCGCCCTAACAAGCGCAGATGGGCAGATTGTATTACAGTTGCACTGCTTGCCAGTTTGCAAATGTATATACACTGGCACTGCTTGCAACTATCAAATGTCGGACATCTGCCCTGCTTGCAGCTTTCTATTCCTGCTCTATCCCTTTAAGGGTTCTTCCCTCTTCCTGGCTCTTTCAATGCTTCGCAAGCAGGGCATTCTGATATCAATACTGCAGAATGCTGATCTGTTTCCGGCAAACTTCGTGCTGCACTTCCAGTGCGAAACAGTGCGGAACATGGTATAATCAGTTACCAGTTATTGCACGGACTGGAAACGGTTTGTATTCATCTTCGGATGGTTTCCGGCAGGACTCTGCTGCTGATAAAGAGCAGAAGACTATCCTGCCGGATTCTTTTATCCGATAGAAAAGAGGGAAGATCTTCTGCAGATCCTCCCTTAATCCGTGTCAGGTCTCAGCGGTTAACAGTGGATAATGAGATCCTGCCAGTGGGCTATTTTGATGAAAGTCATGATGTCAACTCCGGTGAATTCCTGCACAATGGCTTCAGCTTCTTTCCGGCTGATCTGCTCATAACCTTCGCAGTCACCATCACAAAGGATGGCAATGGTTCCCCTCCTCCCTCCGATCAGGAATGGAGTGCATTCCCTGATCTCTTCAGGAAACTTGGTCTTGTATAACAGCAGTTCCATGCTTCAGGCTCCTTCCGTGGCTGCTTCTGCCAGTTTCGCCAGCACTGCTTTGGCTGTCTTCTCTCCGTTGCCCTTCGTCTTGTGGGCATCGGCAACTGCTATGCACTTATCAACTGCTTCTGAGATCTCTTCATCCCTGATCTTGGTGGCAACTTCGGCAGCGAAGTTATCCAGGGCTTCAGCCTTATCCCTGACAAGGGCTTGCAGAGTGCAGAAGGCATTGAACATATCACGGTATCCGTCAGGATCTCCCAGGACTGCCATTCTCAGCCTTTCATCATCCAGATCCACATAGTCACCAGAGAAGCTGCAGGAAACAGCTACCATCTGCCGGACATAGCAGTTCAGTTTGGTCATGTCATTGGACAGGTCATTCAGGATTCTAACAGCGTTCATGATTCGATCTCCTTTCAGCGTTCCTCAATGGGGTATACTTCGTCTTCAACCAGGATGAAGCCATCTTCAAAGCATTCAGTGACGGTGATTCCATTCTGATAGGCTGTCTCGTTCAGTTCCTCGAAGATCTCCCTGTTCCAGCCTTCAGCGGTCAGCCTGTTGGCAAGCTGGTGACATCTTTCCAGAGCGGTCATAGTTCAGATCTCCCTTCTATCGGTTCCGGTAGGGATGAAGGGAAGCCTTCCGGCTCCCTCATTCATCCTCCAGGTGCAGCGGTTCCTTAGTGGCTCTGGCTGCTGCCAGTTTGCCATTGTAGGTCATCTTGGCTTCAACTTCCTTCTGCCTGGCTGCTGCCAGCAGTGTTTCCAGTCTCTCGACTTCATGTCGGCAGTTGGTCATCTCGTCCTTGGCTCTGCCAACATCCTTCCATGCATCGGTATAGGCTCCGGACAGTTCGACCAGTTCCACAAAGCTGATCGTGTCGCAGTCCAGCAAGGCTCCTCTGAAGGTGTCAGTCTTCCAGGCATCAGGTTCAAAAGCGTTTGCATACTGAATGCCATCCAGATCGAGAACAGCGTGTTCTGCTCTCAGGGCGGTTTCTGCTTCGATATTGATCATCAGATGGCGGTTAACCTGTACGAAGTATTTCATGTTCATTCTCCCTTCTTCTCTATCGGTTAAGGTTGGGAGAGGGATTCAGGCTCCCTCTCCCTGCCAGTTATCAGGCAACGTTGAATCTCTTGGTGACCGTGGTCTTCATGTACGGTGCCAGGGTCTCTGCCGGAAAAGCCTTCTTCATGGCGGTGGTGTCCAGGCGGTTGCTGGTGACTTCCTTCCAGGTGACTTTGAAGGCTCCGGCAGTGAAGCTGTCAATGCCCTGCTCAGTCATGTGAGCTTTCAGCTGATCTTCCAGGGCGGTGATCTCTGCTTCGAGGTCTTCCTTCATGCGCTTCAGTTCCTGCAGATCCGTGACAGTGGTGGTCAGTTCAGTGGTACTCATTGTTTGGTTCCTCCTGTTTATTTGATTTCTGTCAGCCATTCTTCCCTGGCTGGCGAGTCAATCTTAGCATACTTGTACAACTACGCACAAGCCCTGACTGTTACAATACTTGAACAAGTATATTAAGTTTCTGTTAAATACTTGAACAAGTATGCAGAGCCATGATAGAATCCAGAGTGCCGGAATATCGGCAGAATGGAGGTGTATGCAGCATGGGAAAATCTGAAACTGTGCGGAAAAATGACTGGAATGCTAAGAGGTACAAAAGACTGCCCATTAATATCAAGGCAGAAGAAGAAGAAGGGCTGAAGGCTTATGCAAAACAGCAGAAGAAGAGCATCAATAGGCTGTTCCTGGAATCCTTCATCAAGTGTCATCCTGGCATTCTCTCCCTATTGGACGATACCAGCAAGCAGAAGAAGACTGGAGGTGCTGAAGAATGATCCTGAGCAAAGAAGAGATCCGAAACCTGCGGTCAGCAGTGGAAAGCTGCCTGACAGATCCGGCGAGACCAGAAGACTGCCAGCACATGGGCTGTCCTTATGCCATTGAAGCTGAAGAGACGCCCTGCGGAGGTCTGCTGAAATGCCAGGACTCCATGTATGCTGATATCCTCTTCCTATTGGATGATCTGGACAGCAGGGAAGATCTGATAAACAGAATCATCAGCCATATTCAGGCAGAGATTAATCCTTATGGGAAACCATTCGAGGGATCTGCATTTGAGTTCGGTCAGCAGCTTATGCAGTATCTGGAGAATGTGAAGGCTGCCATGCAGGTGCCTGATCGCTGATCGGCAGCAGGGCTGTTCGCACTGGCAAAAGTTCAGCCATCATCAAAAATGGCTGCAAAGCCTTATCCCACAATTCCGGAAAGGTCGCTGACAGCCCTGTTTTTTACGAGATCGAGAGCCAGTAGGACGAAGATCCTTCCTCTATCGGTTCAGGGCTGAAACTGGCTGATACTTAGAGAACGTATTAATCATTACTAAGGAATGAGATCCAGTCTCCCAGGCTGCAGGAAGGCTGAAACCGTTGTGAAATAAGGCTTTTGATGATACAATCAGGGCAGGAAAGCAGATGTTTTCCCAGGCTCCGGCAGCCATCCGGCAGCCATGCGCTGCCAGAGATCCGATAGGAAAGAAGGTGACAATCATGGCACAGGAACTGACTCTGCAGCAGGAAAAGTTCATCAGGATGAAGGCACAGGGAAGAAGCAGACCAGAGATCCTGAAGGAAGTCTTCAATCTGGACATGGAAACAGCATCAGAAAAGCAGGTCAGGAATGCTGATAACAGGATGAGTGCCTGGAAGAAGCACCCTGAATATGAGAGAGTCTGGAAGGATGAAATCAGAGGTGTTCTGTTTGGCTTCACTGGCGATGCAGTCCAGGTTATTGGTGGACAGCTTAACAGGTCTGATCTGCCCTGGCTGCAGAACAAGGCAGCGAATGACATTCTGAACTATGGTAAGCAACAGATCTTCGGTAACGATGAGAACGAAGTAACGATCAAGATAGAAGGTATGCCTGAACTTGGCTGCCCTGATCAGGATGAATGACAGCACAGCACAGCACCAGTGGCAGCAGTGCTGTCCCTCCGGCAGCCCTGCCCTGCACCAGGTCAACCCCGGGGTGGGGGTGGTCAGGGCAAAACCCCGGGGGGCGGAATCGTGGTTGGGAGTCCCGTTCCATCGCAACGGTATATATATATACCTGAACGTAATCGACTGACAGGGGGTACGGGGGGATGTTGCCAGAAAAGCAAAAAACAGCGGTCCGGCTGCTTTATTCTGAAGCCATGAAGGTCCAGGATGTCGCTGCCCTACTGGGTGTCCATCGTGGCACCATCTGGCGGTGGAAACAGACAAAAGCCTTCCGGCAGGAATGGCAGAAGGTCAGGAATGCCCATGTCCGGCAGTGGCGTAAGGAAATGGGCTATGATCAATCCGGTAGAGAATGGAGTGCTGAACTGCATCGGCTGGAAAAGAAGGTCGAGCAGGAAGCAGACAAGATCCATGACGGCAACACAAAAGCCTTTGATGCAGCCTGGGCAGAGTACAGAAAGCATCTATTCTCCGGCATGGCAAACGTTCAGAAAAGGCTGAAAGTCCGGTGATCGTCTCTCCGCCCTATCGGTTTACATAAAAAGGCAGACTGGACAACAAGTCCAGCCTGTTTTCTTTCTGCGACAAACGGCTGACAATGCGAACGAGGGCAGGGGGGTGGGGGGTGTCTTTATTTCCTGCCCTGCGGAAGTAGGTTCCCTATTTTCTCCCAGAAAATTTTCAGGGGGTAGGGATTTAAACTGCTTGTTTAAACAGTTCAGGGTGGGCAGCTTCATACT
>Ga0265299_10005694_pt1 | contig 11515 bp, 10 predicted proteins | sample AusTroGonzalo_MG_4_FD_193485 | JGI IMG/M metagenome (GOLD analysis project Ga0265299, IMG submission 193485) | Bovine rumen microbial communities from tropical cattle in Woodstock, Queensland, Australia - Gonzalo_02 | ecosystem: Host-associated > Mammals > Digestive system > Stomach > Rumen ...
TCGCCGGCATAGAGAGGGTTGATGTCGCCACCACCGCTGAGGATGAGCGCGTCGATGTGGTCGAGCGTATTCATCAGCACGTCCTTGTCGGCCGACGGCGGGATAATCAGGGGGACACCTCCAGCCACGATGACCGACTGGTAATAGCCCTTACCCAATTTACAGGCAAGGTCTTCGTAATTGCCCGTGATGCCGATGACAGGGCGCCGTTCGGCAGCAGGGAAGGCTACATACACCTCGTCGAGGTGAGCTTGTAAGTCAAACCTTTTCATTTTTCAATGTTCAGCTCGGCTTTGCCGCATGGCACAGCCAAGGACTATCAATCCTCGAAGTGTACGGGAATCTCGCGCTTGATGCTCTGCTCAAGCGAAATCAACGTTTCGGTAGACATGACACCATGGATGCCCTGCAACTTGCCGTTGAGCAGCTCCATCAGCTGCTCATTATCGCGCGCATAGAGTTTGACCATCATGGTGTAGGGACCTGTCGTGAAGTGGCACTCCACGACTTCGGGGATATGCTGCAGCTCATCGACCACGTCCTTGTACATGGAACCCTTGTCGAGGGTGATGCCCACATAGGTACACGTGGAATAGCCCAGGCTCTTGGGGTTCACGTCGAAGCCACTGCCTGTGATGACGCCTGCATCAATCAGGTGTTGTACACGCTGATGGATGGCGGCACGCGAGACGTTACACTCTGCGGCTACATCCTTGAACGGGATGCGCGCGTTCTTTGACAAGATGCTCAGAATCTTCTTGTCCAGGTTGTCTATCTTTTCCATTCACTATTTTTTCTTGCCAGTCTTCTTGGCTGTTGTCTTGGCTGTTGTCTTCGCAGGTTGCGTCTTAGCGGGTTCCTCGGCCGCAGGTTTGTCAATGCCTACCAGCTCGACATCGAAGATGAGCGCCGAATAAGGCTTTATCTGTCCGGCATTACGTTCGCCATAAGCCAGCTCCTGCGGAATATAGAGCTGCCACTTCGAGCCAACGGGCATCATGGTCAGCGCCTCAGTCCAACCCCTGATGACTTGGTCAGCACGGAACGAAGCAGGCTTGTCACCATGCTTAGCAGAGGCATCGAATACTGTACCGTCGACGAGACGGCCCTCATAGTTGACCAACACCTTGTCAGTCTTCTGGGGCACTTCACCTTCACCCTTCACCAGCACCTTGTACTGCAGGCCACTGGCAGTAGTGATAACACCCTCTTTCGAGGCATTCTCCGCGAGGAACTTCTTGCCAGCCTCACGGTTGGGACCATAGAGTTTTTCATCCTTAGCCAGCTTGTCAACCTCCTGCTTGCGATTGAAGTACTGTTCAGCATCTGCTTGCTTAAAGTGGGTGGTATCCTGTTTCAAAGCGTCGGCGAAACCACGGTAGAAAAGATCTGCGACAATAGAGTCGGGAGAGCCCTCGAACTCACCAGTGATACCCGGCAGCATACGACTGCGCACCTGGTTGGCAATCTCAACACCAGCGACCCTGGCCTTAGCCTCAGGGGAGTCTCCAGCCTTGATAACCTCCTCGAACGACTTCAGGAAAATGTCGATGGTAGCCGAGTCAACACCGTGCTGCTGCTTCAGGAAAGACAGCAAGCCGTTGGTGATGGCCATACCGCCAGCATAGCTGACAGAGTCGGAACTACTGTTGAGCACGACGGGAAGAACTACGGGCTCAACCTTCACTTCCTCCTTTTTCTTCTTCTTTGCATCAACTGTGCAAAAAGAAGCACTCGCCACGACAGCGAGTGCTAACAATACAACTTTTTTCATTGCTTACTTTTTGGGGTTAACCTCTAAGAGCTCAATCTTGAACACCAGCACAGAGAAAGGCTTGATGATGCCCTGCTCACGCTCGCCATAAGCCAGCTCCTGGGGAATGTAAACCTCCCAAACTGAACCAGCGGGCATGTGAACCATTGCATCAGTCCAACCCTTGATAGTCTGGTTGCAGCGCAGGGTGATAGGCTCACCACGCTTGTAAGAACTGTCGAACACTGAGTCGTTAGCAGACGGCCCTCGTAGTGAACCTTCACTAATGAGGTGTCAGCGGGGATAGCACCAGTGCCTTCCTTCAGAACCTTGTACTGAACACCGCTCTCAAGCGTCTTTACGCCGTCCTTCTTGGCGTTGGCAGCCAGGAACTTCTCACCTTCCTCCTTATTGGGGCCATAAGCCTTCTCCATCTCGCGGGCCCTGATCTCCTGCATCTTGGACTGAGCTACGATGCCAGCCTCATCGATAGTCATCAGACCACCCTTGCCAGTAGTACCGCTAATGAAACCTGCCATGAAGTTCTTCATAGAGATGGTCTTCGTAGAATCCTCACCAAACACTTGTTGGTTGATACCCTTCACCATCTGGTTGGCAATCTGCTGGCCAATCTGAATACCAGCATAATAGGCGGCCTTCTTCTTATTATCGCCAGCGTTAGCACCTTCGTTCAAACCTTTGATGAACTCGCCAATGTAGGCAGTATCGACACCAAGACGGTCAACGAGATACTCCTTCAAACCCTGCGTCTGAGCCATACCGATGGCATAGCTCATTGAATCGACATCGCTCTTCAGGCTAGCCTTTGGAGCACCATTACCGCAAGCGGTGAAGCCAGCGGCTACCATAGCCATAGCGGCTACAATCATTAATTTTTTCATTTTTGCTTTATTTATTTTTTGAGAATTATATTATTCTTAACTTTGATGGGACTTATGGGGCCGGCTTATGAGCCCCAAAGGGTTTTTATACCACCTGAATCAGCTCTACGTCGAAAATCAGTGCCGCAAACGGAGGAATCGATGCGCCAGCACCACCCTCGCCGTATGCCAATCGATAAGGGATGAAGAAACGGTACTTGGCACCTTCCTGCATCAACTGCAGACCTTCTGTCCAACCGGCAATCACCTGCTGCAGGGGGAACGTGGCAGGTTCACCACGCTGAACGCTGCTGTCGAACACCGTACCATCGATGAGGAAACCCTCGTAGTGACACATCACCGTGTCCTTAGCGGTCGGCTTCTTGCCGTTACCTTCTTTCAATACTTGATACTGAAGACCGCTAGGCAGCGTGATGACACCTTCTTTCTTGGCATTCTCAGCCAAATACTTCTCGCCAGCCTCCTTATGCATCTTACCTGCCTCGGCGCGCTGAGCGTTCATCTTCTCTTCTTTCTTTGCAAAATACTCCTGCACAATCTTCTGTGCATCGCGGTGCTGAACTTTCAGCTCGTTACCCGCGATAACGTCCTTGATGGCCTGTGCGAAATCATCAATGCTAAGGTCAGAAGCACCCATTTGTGCCAACTGCTGACCAATGCCCAAGCCTAAGGCGTAACTAACTTTATCCATGCTTTTTCTATTAATAATGTGTAAATTTTCGAAAATCGGCGCAAAGTTACAACTTTTCTTTGACTTTTTTGCCGTTATTTCTAAAAAAAGCATTATTTTTGCAAATCTTAAACATTTGCGTATGAAAAAGATTGTTGTTTTGACAGGTGCCGGCATGTCGGTGGAGAGCGGTCTGAAGACTTTCCGCGATGCCGACGGGCTATGGGAAGAATACCCCGTGGCCAAGGTTGCCACCCACGAAGGATGGCTGGAAGATCCCACACTGGTGACGAATTTTTACAATATGCTCCGCAAGAAATGCTGGAACGTGAAACCTAACGAGGGGCACCGTTTGGTGGCTGCGCTGGAAAAACAGTACGATGTGACGGTAGTGACGCAGAATGTTGACAACCTACATGAGCAGGCTGGTTCCAAGAAGGTAATCCACCTTCATGGCGAGCTGATGAAGGTTTGTTCAAGCCGCGATGTTGACGATCCGCGCTATCAGCAGACACTGACTCCCGACAATTGCGAGATTGAGCCAGGCACGAAGGCTGGCGACGGCTCACTGTTGCGTCCGTTCATCGTATTCTTCGGCGAGGCGGTGCCCAACATCACGGTGGCAGCCGACGAAGTCCAGAAGGCCGACATCTTGATTATCATCGGCACCTCATTAGTCGTCTATCCTGCCGCAGGACTGCTGCACTACGCTCGTCCCTCGACGCCTATCTACCTCGTTGATCCTAATCCTATTAATACAAGCGCCCGTGTACAGCAAATTCAGAAGGGCGCATCTGAAGGCATGAAGGAACTCTACGACATCCTGATGGCAGAATAATACGCATTATCTAAGTGTATAAAAATTCCCGAACAGCATGCGCCGTTCGGGAATTTTGCATAATAATTACCCTTATTCTTGCATTTTTTTTCGTTTTCTTTTGGTTTATTCGCCAAAAATGAATAATTTTGCAGCCGCAAAAGAGAAAGATAGATCTCAAACTGAATATAGTTATGGCAGAAATTTTGGAAGTAAAGGAGCTGGAACAGGTTGTTGTCCGCTTCTCTGGTGACTCCGGCGACGGCATGCAGCTGGCCGGAAACATTTTTTCAACCGTCAGTGCCACGGTAGGTAATGGCATTTCGACGTTCCCCGACTATCCAGCTGATATCCGCGCCCCGCAAGGCTCGCTGACGGGTGTCTCTGGATTCCAGGTACACATCGGTGCTGGCAAAGTCTACACTCCCGGCGATAAGTGTGATGTCCTAGTGGCTATGAACGCTGCTGCCCTGAAGACACAGTACCGTTATGCCAAGTCGGGCGCAACGATTATCATCGACACCGACAGCTTTGGGCCGAAAGACCTGGAGAAGGCACAATTTAAGACTGAGGACTACCTTGGCGAGATGGGTATTGACCCCGATCGCGTCATTCAGTGCCCGCTGACCACCATGGTCAAGGATTGTCTGGCTGATTCAGGCATGGACATGAAGGCTATGATGAAGTGTAGAAACATGTTCGCCCTGGGACTGGTCTGCTGGCTCTTCGACCGCGACCTGAACCTCGTAGCTAACTTCCTCCGTGATAAATTCGCTAAGAAGCCCGCCATTGCTGAGGCTAACATCAAGGTCATTCAGGCAGGTTACGATTACGGACACAATACACACTCGTCGACGGTCAACGTCTATCGCGTGGAATCAAAGGTTAAGGAGCCTGGACGCTATATGGACATCACAGGTAACAAGGCTACCGCCTATGGTTTTATTGCCGCAGCAGAGAAAGCTGGACTGAAGCTCTACCTTGGTTCTTATCCTATTACACCCGCTACTGACGTGCTCCACGAACTGTCAAAACACAAGTCATGCGGCGTTATCACCGTACAATGTGAGGACGAAATTGCAGGCTGTTCGTCAGCCCTCGGCGCATCGTTCGCCGGAGCCCTTGGCGTTACCTCTACCTCTGGCCCTGGCATCTGCCTGAAATCTGAGGCTATGAACCTTGCCGTCATTATGGAGTTGCCGCTTGTCGTCCTCGATGTACAGCGTGGCGGTCCAGCCACAGGTCTTCCCACGAAGTCAGAACAGACCGACCTTTTACAGGCCCTCTTCGGACGTAACGGCGAAAGTCCCATGCCCGTCATGGCCGCCACCAGCCCCACCGACTGCTTCGATGCAGCCTATCAGGCTTGTAAGATTGCTCTTGAGCACATGACCCCCGTCGTGCTACTCACCGATGCCTTCGTAGCCAATGGTTCTGGTGCCTTCAAACTGCCCGAGATGGACAAGCTCGACCCCATCAATCCCCCATACGTTCCTGAAGAACTGAAAGGCAAGTGGACACCCTATATGCGTGCCGAGAACGGTACCCGGTACTGGGCAGTACCTGGTCGTGAGGGTTTTGCTCATATCCTCGGCGGATTGGAGAAAGACTCTAACACGGGTGCCATCTCAACAAATCCTGAGAACCACGACTTGATGACACGTCTGCGCCAGCAGAAGATCGCCAACATCCAGGTACCCGACCTTGAAGTCGACGGCGACGTCGCTGATGCCGATTTGCTGGTTGTTGGCTTTGGCTCTACCTACGGTCATCTGCGCTCGGCGATGGATGAGCTGCGCGGAAAAGGCTATAAGGTGGCTCAGACCCACTTCAAGTACCTGAACCCGCTGCCCAAGAATACCGCTGAGGTACTGAAGAAGTACAAGAAAGTGGTGGTGGCTGAACAGAACATGGGTCAGCTCGCTGCCTACCTGCGTATGAAGGTTGACAACTTCGTACCATATCAGTTCAATCAGGTAAAGGGTCAGCCCTTCGTTGTAGAAGAGTTAGTGAACGCATTCGAGGACATTTTAAAGAAGTAAAGTAATGAGTACATATACAGCACAAGATTTCAAGAAAGGCCAGCCTCGTTGGTGCCCTGGTTGTGGCGACCACTTCTTCCTGGCTTCACTCCATAAGGCTATGGCAGAGATTGGCGTAGCCCCTGAGAACGTCGCAGTGATTAGCGGTATCGGCTGCTCGAGCCGTCTGCCCCACTATATGGCTACCTATGGTATGAATACCATCCACGGTCGTGCCGCCGCCATCGCCACTGGTGCAAAAGTTGCTAACCCCAACCTGACCGTATGGCAGGTTTCTGGCGATGGTGATGGTCTGGCTATCGGTGGTAATCACTTCATCCACGCCAACCGTCGTAATATCGACCTCAACATGATTCTCCTCAACAACCGTATCTACGGTTTGACCAAGGGACAATACTCACCGACATCCCCCCGTGGCTTTGTCTCAAAGTCGAGTCCTTATGGCACCGTCGAGGATCCATTCCGTCCTGCCGAGCTCTGCTTCGGTGCCCGCGGACATTTCTTTGCCCGTTGCGTGGCTACCGATGCGAAGGGCACTGTTGAGGTTTTGCAGGCTGCTTATCAGCACAAGGGCGCCTCAGTTACTGAGGTGCTGCAGAACTGTGTCATCTTCAACGACCACTGTCACGACGTCGTATATAATAACGAGGGTCGCAAGAAGAACGCCATCTATGTCCGTCACGGCGAGAAACTCGTCTTCGGCGAGAACAATGAGTTTGGCCTCGTACAGCAAGGCTTCGGACTGAAGGTTGTCGAGATTGGCAAGGACGGCTATACACTTGATGACGTACTCGTCCACGACGCTCACTGTCAGGACAATACTCTGCAGCTAAAACTTGCCCTGATGAGTCCCGAGGACGGATTCCCCATCGCCCTCGGTGTCATCCGCGACGTCGACGCTCCCACCTATAACGATGCTGTCTATGCACAGCTCGAAGAGGTCAGTGGACAGAAGAAGTATCATAACTTCTCTGAGCTCCTCGAGACAAATGATATTTGGGAGGTAAAGTAACGCGATTTGTAATCTCCACATAGCAAACGTCCCTATTGCGATTCGCAGCAGGGACGTTTTTTCGTGTATTCATACACTTAATATGTAGTATTTTCGAAATTCTTACCTTTTAACTCTCAATTTCTTTGTACCTTTGCAGCCGCAAAAATCAAAAACCTTAAAAAAACAATGTTAAGTAATTACAGAAACCTGCATATTGTAGATGCAGCCAGACAATTTCGACATGAGCATAAGTATCATCCGTCGAACACGCTGAAACGATTCATCAAGATCTTTAGCGTGATTTTTGTCACTTTGTTCTTATGGAATATGCCCAGCGAATGGTTTGGCATTCAGAACCTGACCGTTATCCAGCAGCGTATTATCGCCATCTTTGCCTTTGCCACCCTGATGTGGATTCTTGAAGTGGTATCATCATGGGCTACGTCTGTCGCTATCATCGTACTGATGCTACTCTTCTGTACAGACAGCGGTTTCCTGCCAATGGTCAATGAGGAGGAAGTGGGAGCACTGCTCAGTTATAAGGGTGTTATGGCCACGTTTGCCGACCCTGTCATCATGCTGTTTATTGGTGGTTTCGTCTTAGCTATTGCTGCTACGAAGACGGGACTCGATGCCCAATTGGCAAAAGTGCTACTGAAGCCTTTTGGCACGAGGAGTGAGATGGTGCTTTTGGGCTTCCTGCTCATCACGGGTCTTTTCTCGATGTTTGTTTCGAATACGGCCACAGCCGCTATGATGCTGACATTCCTGACACCAGTGTTCCGCCAGTTGCCGCCTGAGGGTAAGGGCCGTATCGCTCTGGCCATGTCGATTCCCGTAGCAGCTAACCTTGGTGGTATGGGTACTCCTATCGGAACTCCGCCAAACACTATCGCCCTGAAATACTTGAACGACCCCGAGGGTCTGAACCTTGGCTTGGGCTTCGGCCAGTGGATGATGTTCATGTTCCCGCTGGTTATTGTGCTGCTGTTCATTAGCTGGCGCATCTTGCTCAAGACGTTCCCTTTCACACAGAAGCGTATTGAACTGAACATCGAGGGCGGCATGAAGAAGGGTTTCCACTCTAACGTGGTCATTATAACGTTCTTTGTGACAGTAGCCCTCTGGCTACTTGACCGCGTGACGGGCATCAACTCCTATACCGTTGCTATGATTCCGTTCATGGTGTTCGCCCTGACGGGTGTTATCAACAAGCGCGATTTGGAACAGATCAATTGGAGTGTTATCTGGATGGTTGCCGGTGGTTTTGCCCTTGGTTACGGACTTAACAAGTCGGGACTGGCAGAAAATGCCGTTGCCAGCATTCCGTTTGGCGACTTCTCGCCAATACTCATCCTGGTGCTTGGTGGTGCCATCTGCTATGCCTTGTCTAATTTCATTTCGAACTCGGCTACAGCAGCCTTGCTGATGCCTATCCTGGCCATCGTCTGTGGTGCTATGGGTGACAAACTTGCGCCCATCGGCGGTACGCCAACCGTACTGATTGGTGTTGCTATCGCAGCATCCAGCGCCATGATTCTCCCCATTTCGACGCCACCGAACGCGCTGGCCTTCTCCACAGGCTTTGTACAGCAGAAGGATATGGCTAAGATGGGCGTTCTGATGGGTGTTATCTCGATGGTTCTCGGCTTCGGTTTAGTCTACCTTATGGGGACATTACACCTTATTTAATAAGAATAGCAGATTTGCGATAACAGGATGGCGGTATTTTCAAGAATATCGCCATCTTTGTATATACGTGGAACTACAAAAATAAACCGCAGGAAGCAAAAGTATGTGTGAATAACTAAGAAATCAGGGGATTTCTACTTAATAAACCTTAAAAACTAAAGGATTTAGTTGGATGGAACTAAAACTTTTAGTTACTTTGCAGCGGATACAGATACAGACGCAAAAGAATTGAAAAATTCAAAATTGAAGAATTGAAGGCTGCGAAAGCAGACCCGATGTGAAACTTGAAACTTAAAAAGATGAAACGACTAACCACGAAAGAGAAGGAAATCATGGAGCTGTACTGGCAGCACGGCCCGCTGTTCGTCAAGGAACTCTTGGAGTACTACGACGAACCTCGGCCCCACTTCAATACGCTTTCGACCACGGTACGCATACTGGAGAAGAAAGGATTTCTGGACCATAAGCAGTTCGGCACGTCCTACCAGTACTTCCCCACCATCAGCGAACGGGACTATGGACGCTCGAGCCTGACGGGCATCATCAAGAACTACTTCGACGACTCGTACCTGAGCGCCGTCTCCAGCTTCGTGAAAGAGGAGAAGATTTCCGTGGAAGAGCTGAAAGAGTTAATCGATCAAATAGAAAATCGATAATAATTAAATTACAAAGGGTATGATGGAGTTTCTGATCTACGACCTGAAGGTAGCCGTACTGGTGGCAGTATTCTATATGTTCTACCGCCTGCTGCTGAGCCGCGAGACGTTTCACCGCACCAACCGGTTGGTGCTGTTGGCAACGGCCGTTGCGTCGTTCATCCTGCCGCTGTGCGTCATTACGCTGCACAAGACGGTGGTGGTGAGCGGAACCGGAATGGTCAGCTTCGACGGCCTCGGCATGGCTGAAGCGGTCGATGCTGCTGAGCCGCAAATGCCCCTCTGGCAGATCATCGCCATCGTGGCATTCTTCGCAGGTATGGCTGTCACACTGGGACACACCCTTGTGGGCATCCTAAAGGTCTGGCGGCTCATCAGGCACAGCGAACGCCATCAGGAGTCCGACGGTATCATCATCTGCGTCACCGACCACGACGTGTCGCCATTCAGTTTCTGCCGTTATATCGTACTCTCACGTAGCGACTACGAGGCAAACGAAGCCTCCGTACTCGCCCATGAACGGGGCCACATCCACCAGCGTCACTCGCTGGATGTTCTCCTCGTTGATACACTCACCGCCCTGCAATGGTTCAACCCCGCTATGTGGATGCTGCGCCAGGATCTGCGCGCCATCCATGAGTACGAGGCCGATGCAGCGGTTCTCTCCCAAGGCATCAATATGCGTCAGTATCAGTATCTGCTTATCCAAAAAGCCGTCGCCACCTGCGGGTACTCAGTGGCCAACGGTATTACTCACAGTACCCTCAAAAACCGCATACACATGATGCTTACCAATAAGAAAACCAATAGCGCGAGCTGGATGAAGCTGCTCGCCATGCTGCCCATCGTGGGCGCCGCACTGGCCCTGAATGCCGAGACCATCAACCACTATGTCTATGAGGATGCCCCAGAGCAGCCACAAAAGAAAGTAGTGAAGAAGGGCAAGAAGAATGCCTCAGTGAAAATGAACGCCAAGACCATCGAGGTGAAGACCGACAAGGATGCCGTCACTGGCGAGAACGTGACAGTCGAGATGAATGCCGACAAACAGAAGTCGAATGATTGGGAGAAGAACCTGATTTTCCTCAGTGAGCAGTTTGAAGGTGCCGATCCGCTGATTGTCATCGATGGTAAGGTCGCCACCACGGAAAAACTGAAAGCCCTCGACCAGAAGAAGGTTGACAACGTCACTGTCTTGAAAAATGAAGAGGCGCTGAAAGTGTACGCCAAGCACTTCGATGCCGATACCTCTAACGGCATCCTCTTCATCAATACCAAGGAGTATGTCAAGAATGGCAAGAAGGAAGTCGTCGGCGTGGCCGTTAAAACCAAGAAGGATGAAGAGGTAGAGCCTGAAGGTGCTTTCGACGTAGTGGAGAACATGCCGGAGTTCCCTGGCGGCGCCCCAGAGATGATGAAGTTCCTGGCAACGAACGTCAAATATCCTGAGGAAGCCTATAGCAACGGCATCGAGGGACGCGTCCTTCTGTCGTTCATTGTTGAGAAGGACGGCAGCATCAGCAATGTGAAAGTAGTGAAACCGGTGAATGAAGCCATCGACGCCGAAGCTGTCCGCGTGGTAGAAATGATGCCGAAGTGGAAGCCTGGCAAACAGAATGGCAAGGTTGTCCGCGTGAAATACACCATCCCTGTCTCCTTCCGTCTGAATTAATAGATAATTATGAGCTAAAAGATATTAATAGAGTGTGGCCGTCAGTGCAACGCCAAAGCTGCGGGTATCGTGGTTATAGGCAGGCAAGGCACTGACGGTCATATTTTCGTTGTCCCACCCGAAGAGTTTCTTTTCCAAAGGCAACAGCCAGTAGGCCAACCGTGTACTGGCAATACCGATGACGGCTCCCGCCACAACGTCGTGGGTGTAGTGGTGGTCGCCAGTAACCCGCAGTACACCGACAGTGGTGGCCAAAGCGTAGGCGGCGGTTCCCCAAGTCCATCCGTATTCCGAGCGCATCAGCTCAGCACCGGCAA